>OLRJ01001591.1_pt1 | contig 18967 bp, 27 predicted proteins | sample 1672741 | NCBI WGS metagenome assembly OLRJ01 (sample SAMEA3136719, study PRJEB25190) | human gut metagenome | biome: human gut; feature: human-associated habitat; material: faeces | place: Austria | collected 2013
AAGATATGGCAAAAAAGAAAAAGCTGTACGGACTTTTCAGACAGGGACTGGATATCCAGGATCTGGACCCGATCACGTATAAAATTATTGACCGAAATATAACCAGTATGGGATATTGGCTTCCACCGTTGATTGGGTCTGTAAAAAAGCAGGATTTCTTTAAGGTACCTGCTACTAGGGTTTTAAAGGTACCTTTGCCATTGTTGCAACTTACACGACTGGAGTACATGGATCATACCCCGACAACTATGCGTATCGTAGATGAGTTCTGTTACAGAGCCTTTGATTTAAAACCAGATCGAGAATATTTCATTAAAACTGGGACTTATTCCAGTAAGTTTGATTTTCGGAATGCCCATGTAGTAGGCGAAAAAGAAGTTCAGGAACTTGGCGAATATCTTCTGTTTATTCATTACCAGGCGCTTTGTATGGCGCATTATGATCTGTCCAGTAGAAAACAGCCGATCATTTACGGGGTGTCTACTACAACAGAATGGGTAGTACGTGAATATATCCAACCGGACCCGGATACAAAAGAGATTTATTATGGGTTACCATTACGCCCTGAATACCGGATTTTTGTGGATTTCGATTCAGGTGAAATCATTGGATGCAGCCCATATTGGGAACCTAAAACCATGAAAAAGCGTTTTGGGCATTGTGAAGACTCTAATGATCCGGATAAAGTACATGATTATATCATCTACTCTGCTGCAGAGGAAGAACTGATGGAGCAATATCATAAAAATATTGGCAATATCGCAGAAAACCTGCAGAAAATGATTCCAGAGATCAACCTTACAGGACAATGGAGCGTAGACATTATGCAAAACGGAAATGACTTCTATATCATCGACATGGCGCCTGCTGCAACCTCTGCTTTAAATGAGTGCGTACCAGCTGGAAAATTAAAAGATCTGGAAGAGGACTGGATTCCTCGGATTGGAAAATAATTTCAAGGACCTTCGGGTCCTTTTTTTATTGCAGTTTCCTCTGAATTACATATTAAAAGTGAATCTAAATATATCGAGGAAAGGAGAAAAAGTAAATATGGATCAGATTCAAATAAAATTTTAGGAGGAACTTTATGAAAACAAAAGAGAATCTTTTACTTGGACAGATGGATATCTTTCAGCTTTTCGATACCGGTTTTGGAATGACCACAGACGAAAAGATTGTGAAATATCTGTTTGATACAAAAGAAGTGTGTGTATTTGCTGGGTGGTTTACCGACCTTCAGAAGGTATATCTGTCTGGAGGAAATCTTCAGGATGCAGTCAAGGAGATTTTTTCTGATTGTGTTGGAAATGATTGGTCAAATGTGATCTTTAAGAATCATTCAAATCTTGATTTTTCTGAACTGGATCACCGGCGTGTTGGTGTGCAGTACAAACCAAACGGTATTGTGATCAACTATAACGGTGCTTATCAGGAAAAACGGCTCTGGAAGTATATCAGGATGAGTTTTTCTGATATTGCATCAGAAATAGAAAAAAGAATTGCTTAGGAGGAAATTATTATGGTCATTCATCAGTATTACAGAGAATTGAAAGGAAAAGATGTTCTTTTTACCCGGTTAAGCGATCCTCTAAACAGAGCTTATAAGGATGATGTTTGGAAAAACCGAACAAAGGTCAGTGATTTTGTGAGAAAACAAACAGAATTAATCCTGAAAGGGAACCGATATTTCTGTGTGACTGGAATACCTGAGTATCCAGAAGGAACTGTTTGCCAGCCATATTTTACATTAACCCCGATAGGACCGACTCTTCAGGAATACCAGAATATTTATGGAAAAAATAAATCTGATTTTTCATTTGTAGTTGAGGGATTGTGGTTTTTTTACCAGGATGTCGAGATTGTAGATGAGATCATTAACGATTCAGAAGAGGATTACTGCAGCAGTATCCTTGATCTGATTTAGGAGGAGATTTATATGGGTTTACATCAACATTACAGACGAAAGAAGCAAAAAGATTTTTTGGTAACGAAAGTAGTAGATGATTTCGAAAAGGCCACTGTAAAAGATATAAAAAATGATATAGATATGATTAATTCCTTTGTAAAAAAGGGAGATTATGTAATTTTTGACAGGACCCAGTACTTTCGCGTTATAGGTATTCAAAAACCAAAAGATATTTACAGTCAAGTTTACTATGAGTTAGATCCAGTAGGCGATACTCGTCTCATGTACATGCAACGAATCAAAAACAAAAATAAGAATATTTTGTTTATCGAAAAGGGTGATTTAATATCCACCGTAGAAGCCGCATGGTTTGTATATAGTAATGTAGAAATATTAAGAGAAGCGTATTCACGCCCTGGCAATGAAAATTTTAATATTCCAGTAGAAAAATTAGGCTTTTCAAACAGAGTTTATAATTCATTAATCAGAGCTAATTGTTTTACTTTGGGGGATATTACAGTCAGAACAGAGCGTGATTTAGCAACAAAAGGAAAAAATCTTGGAAAAAAGGGTTTTGCTGAAATTTACACAGTTTTAGAAAAATACGGACTGGGATTAACAGAATGTGCCCCTTTTGACTGGATTCCATACGAAGAATTAATGCCATTTTAACAGAACAAAGGAGAATATTTACATGATGACAATATCTTTGAATGATTACTTAGCACAGAAAGGAGTTCTGTCTCCGTTTTCTGATTTTATGCTGGACAAGCTCCGCATCCCGCATGGGCTTACAGCCAGGGGATGGGAACGTCTTCAGAAAGAAGCTGAAAAAGTGCGGATTACATATGCCGAAAAAAGGCAGCAGGCAATCATGGAATATAACGCGTTGCTTGCTTCCGGTGAAATCCAGGCCCCGTCAAAACTACAACGGTTGCTTGCAACTGCAAATGGTCATCCCGATAATGCCTCTACACAGGCTGCCAGAAGGCTGCTACGTAAAAGAGGGATTGACTGGAAAACGGGAGAAAACCTGAATTACTATGTACGGCTTTTAGCAGCTTCGGAGGTCAAAGATATCTTTGGAATGAACGGGTATCCGGATGCATCAGCAGAGGAATGGATTCAGGATAATCCGGATTTTGCATGGGGTATCTTTGAGTCCGGTACTGAAAAATTAGCCGGATACTGTACCATCGGTTATGCGAATACGGGTTATCCGTCTATTGATAATTATCCTTTAAAAACAGCAGATTCCCTTTACCTGTCCGATGTCTATGTTATGCCTGAATATCGGCACCAGCATATGGCTACGAACATGATTGAGGAAGTTATTGCTATGCGCTGGCATAAGGAAAAGAAAAAAGAAGCTGTTTTTCTCAGTACATTAACAGATGATCTTCAAAAGTTATATCTGCCGATTGGATTTATTCCGATTGACAGGGATGGAAACATGGTACTTATCCCTTACGCTTCACAGATTGGATAAAAGATTAGGAGAAAATTATATGGAAAGACCAGCTATTGTAAATTTAAAAATTGCAGGAATTGAAATTGATAAAAAGTATCATTGCGTAAAAGCTGACACTTTGGATAAAAATGTTACTATCGAATGGGATGCAATAGGATATACGATCAACCTTTTTGAGAAAGGAAGAGCGATCCGTATCCGTAAAAAAGAAGCGAACCTTCTTTTTGAAAAAATGTCCCGTTTCTGCAGGGAAAACTTTAATATCAGCATGTCATTATACTATGCAGGAAAAACGGAAGAAGATATCGGCAGCTGTACTTTAATATCAGGACCTGATGATAAAAAAGAGTATGCTATCGAAAAAGCATGGTTCGGTCAGGGCTGGGTATTTAAAAGTTTTAAAAATTACATGGAAAAACCTGATGCTCCATGTTATGTTGCAAAGCTGACTGATGAGATTTATACCGCTAACGACATTTTAAAATTATGCAGGAATCAGAAATCATTTGCCGACCAGCTTTTTGGAGAATTAGACTGGCAGCATCCCGCATCGGAACTGGATGAACTTGTTGCAAGCGAAGAGTGGTATGTCTGCGAAAACTGCGGAAGATTGGTTAACTACATGGACGGCGAAGGCGATTTGAAATGCCCCTTCTGTGGCGAAGAAGTAGAAGAATAAGGAGGCTCTTATGTATAAGTTAGAAACCTATATGGGCAAAGATAAATTACCTATTTTGGAAAAGCAACTGATCTGCGAAGAAGTGGTATCTGCGTCAAGTCCAGAAAAAGTTCACGAAATGCTGAATAAGTATTTTCGCCTCAGTTCCAGAACAGAGGAATATTGTTTCATGGTTGCTATGGATACAAAATGCAATATCATTGGGGTATTCGAGGTCAGTCATGGTTCAATTGATTCAAGTTGTGTAAATCCCAGAGAGGTATACATGAAAGCACTATCCTGCAATGCAGCAGGTATCATTGTTGCACATAATCACCCATCAGGAGATCCGAGTCCTTCTAGTCCGGATATTGCTGTAGCAAAAAGACTGAAAGAAGCAGGGGATATTCTTGGTGTGAAAATTTTTGATTTCATTATATGTGGAGGAGGTTGCTACTATTCATTTCGGGAACACAAAAGGCTTTAGGAGGTACTGTTGCAAGAACGGTTAACATGCAAGGATGATAATGCTCATAGGAGGAATATATATGGCTAAGAACTATGATGAAAAAGAATGTGAAATATGTGGGGTATGGTTTACCCCACATACTGCAAACACAAAATACTGTCCGGAATGCCGGAATCATTCGGATCAAAAGCGCCGGAACCTTGAAAAGCAGGTATCCCGTAACATTCAGATATATGGCGTTGGAATAAAAAAAGAACCTGTCATCTGCACCTGTGCGTATTGTGGAAAAGAATTTCCTACATATAGCAAGGATAAGGACTTTTGCAGTAACCAGTGTGCGTATAAATACCGTATTGAACATACATTTTGCGCCCACTGTAAGAAGCCTATGACAGAAACTGACGATATACAGGATATGCAGGGAAAACCATGGTTCTGCTCAGAAGAATGCAAGGAAGCATCAAAATGGGATTATGCAAGAACTATTGGATCTGTTAAGATATGCCCCAATTGTGGAAAAGAACATATCAAAAACGGAACCTACTGTTCCATGAAATGCTACAGGGAATTTATCCAGAAAGAAAAGGAAAAAACAAAACATTTAAGGGCTGCTGGTCTTAAGGAGTGCCCGGTATGTGGAAAGACTTTTCGGGGAGATAGCAAGTATTGTTCCAAAGCCTGCGAGCGAAAACACCTGAAACAGGAGCCGTATGCACTCCGTAAATGTGAAGTGTGTGGCATGGTTTTCAGATGTCCTGCAAGCCAGATGATTCATCCATTATGTTCAGATGAATGCGAAGAACATTTTAAGAAGATGCAAAAGATCAAAAAAGAAAAAGAAGAAAAGCTTCAACAGGAAAAATTGTTGAAAAAAAGGACTTCTAAAGAACAGAAATACATTGAGGAAAATGGGTTGTGTAGTATATGCAAGACTTCTTACAAGGATTGCGAACGTATGAAGTCTGATTACACAGCATCTCCGAAAGGATCTGTGTTCCATGGAAATCTTGTTATCAAATGTCCGAAATTTTCATAACTGATCCATATTTTAAGAGCCTTCGGGCTCTTTTTTTCTTGTCATTTTCCGAGAAATACATATTAATATTGAATCCAAATTTATTGATGAAAGGAGTTAGAACAGAATATGGATTCAGAAAATATATCTTATAGGAGGAAAATTTTATGGCACAGATTAAAGATTTTGGAGCAAAGATTGGCGGTGCAAGAAAGGATCTCTGGAAAGTAAGAGGTCTTATGGTTGAGGACCTTGACGATATGACAACCCTCGAAAGAAAAAAATACATCAAAAAAGATAATATATGGCCTAAGATAAACTTTCAGGAGTTGCTGGATAGCGGTATCCCGAGAAGTGTTATCTACTGGAGAAATGAAATCCGTAAGGCTGTAAAACCTACTTTTTGCGATAAGATCAGTGAAGAGGACTATATTGACGGTGTACGGACAATCCGTGATATGGTAGAAGAAGTCCGGGAAGAAAGGGATATTCTTACCTTTTCGGAAAAGGCAAAAAACGGAATTATTCTGGATAAAACCCTCGGACGTTATTATTATGCAGGAAACTATGAGTATATAATAAACGGGAATATCATCCTTCGCTTTAGTACTCCGTACAATATTGCAGTCATGAAGGCTAAAATGGATAAGAAAAACTTTCTTATGACAGAAAATCAGATCATGAAAAAAGATTTTCCTATTGTACAGATTGCCGGTCCTTATCATTACGAACTGGTGAATAATAATGATTCGATTGTAAAAGAAGTTGCGCGTGGAAAACATTATTATTATCCGGTATCTGATGAAATTCCAGTTAAAGATGCAGAAGGTAAATACATGCTCTTGCAGGGTAATAGGATTCTTTATATATCTGAAAGCAAAAAAGACTGTGAAGAACAGCAGAGAAGCTATTTTGCCTTACTTAAAGAAAATAAATTTCAGAAAAAAGAGCGCAAGCAGAAAAAAATATGGATTCCTCCAATGTTAGCATCTGTTGAAATGAATAGCTCTTCTTTAAGAAAAGGTCATGTCACAGGAGAACACCTGATGGAGTTTTTTGGAATTCCAGGTGGACAGTTTGGTAATTGGTTAAACGACAAAGAACGTCAGTTAGCTCTTGATTATACGTTTGACTCTTTTTGTGATATAGCTACAGCTTTGAAAATAGACTATAAAAGCGTAGATCTTCCACATCTTTCCAAGAGAAATGGATTAGCCATTGCATTTGGCTCAAGAGGAAGAGGAGACGCTCTTGCACATTATGAACCTATAGAAGAGATTTTTAATATTACCAGAATCAGAGGAGCTGGATCTCTTGGACATGAATGGGCTCATGCTCTTGATCATATGATAGGTCAGTGTTACGGATGTGATGAGCTTGCAACAGATGAATGTAGAAGAGATATTCCGTTGCAATTAAAAAAGATTTTAAAGACGATGAGATTTAATGATAGCGGGGATTTTACAGATTATTACAAAGGGTCTTCAAAGTTCGATTCCACATATACTAAAGCTGGGCGTGATTACTGGGCTTCAAACTGTGAGATGTTTGCAAGAGCATTTGCCTGTTATCTTACTGATAAATTAAAAGAACTTGGCTACCGAAATGATTATATGTGCGGACATTCGGAAACTTGTTTTTTTAAAGATGAAGAGACCGAAATTGTTTATTATGCTTATCCAAGAGGCGAAGAGCGGAAACATATCAATCAGGCAATCGATGAACTGATTGACTTTTTAAAAGAGGAAAAGCTCATGTTGCCAGCAGTTAAGGAAAAACCTGTTAAATCAGAAATCTTCTATTCCTGCTCCAGTGACGGACAGATGTGTTTTGCTTGATCTATATTCAAGGCCCTTCGGGGCCTTTTTTCTTTGCAGATTTCCAGGAAATACATATTAATATTGAAACCATTTTTATGATGAAAGGAGAAAAACAAAATATGGATTTAGGAAAAAATTATGCTGGGATTTTGGCAAAGATCATATTTGAAGCCAAAAATTCCAAAAAGATGAAATTTGAGGATGTTCTGGATATTGCAGAAAAAAGGGCGCAGCTATTTGTACAGGAGGGTTTTTCTATCGAAAAACTGCCTGAAACTGTTTCCAAACCGCTTTCCGCAAAATATATCCTCAAAAAAGGAAATAAAACCTATCAGGTTACGGTTGCCTGCCATGTTGTAGGAAAGAAAGGAATTTCCAAGATTCAGGTCCAGGAGGCAGATAATGCTTTTGCACAGCCAATCGAAGAAGCTGGATTTGAGCTGGATAACTTTTGGAAACCAAATTACTACAAATTCTATCAGAGATTTTAGGAGGAAAATTATGTACAAAAAAGATTTACTGCTTACCGATTCAAAAAGAAACCGATTCAGTCTTATATATGAGTTCTCGCATCCCCTTGCCATGTGTGAGGAAATGCTGCATTGCGATAATGCTGATGAGGTCCGTGCTGTAGTTAACCGTTATGCGACGTTCAAAGCATATTCATGGGAAATCGTTTCTGACGAAGCATCGTATACCAAGCTTAAGCACATAGACTGCTTTGGCAATGTCAAATATCTGTTTGCGTATAAGACCGTTTTATCAAAACTGGCTGACTTTTCAGATGATGAACTGGTTATAGAACTGATTAAACGTGGATATAAGGTGAGTAAGTAGGAGGTATATTATGTTAGTAGGCGACTTGGTGTATAACGATAATTTCGATTGTAACTGCAATTATGCAATCTATGATGCAACAGAAGGAAAACAGTGGGCGGATGGTGCAAAGTGCCTTTTCAGCACGTTAAGGGATGGCTGGAAAAAGCCTCTGGATACGATTCTGGATATGCATATCAGGTATATTACTACAGATAGGAATAACGACTGCCTGGTCATTGGGGCATCAAAAGGAGGAAAATAAGAATGAGTCAGTATTGTATTTATCAGTTACCAGTGGAAAAAGGATATACTTTCCGTGGCTGGAAAGAAGCAAAACCCCTTTTTAACTTTTCTGATTATAAACAGGTGTATAAAGGAGAACTGATTGAGGCTGTTCAGTACGGAGAAAAAATCACTCCTTGTAATAAAGATGACAGGAGCGTTCTGGGAGATCTTTATTTGAAGTTTAATATCAATCATCCGGAAGATTTTACAGGACGTTCACTATCAGTAAGCGACATTGTCGCTGTCATTCGAAAAAGCGGCACTAGATATTACTATTGTGACATCTTTGGTTGGGAAGATATTTCTGGTACCGTAATCCCTGTTGTCAAATCTATATACAGGGTTTTGGTTCATGATGCCGAAGAACAGGCTTCTTTCTGTGAAGAACTTTCTAAGTATGGCTTTCATTGGATGTCTGGGCAATCTGCAGAACAAATCCCCAAATGCTTAAAACTGACTGGAAATCTGGGACAGGTTATGGTTCTTTATCTGTCTGAGAAAAAGATAGGATTTCATCCAGTAGAAGTATACAAAAATGACTCAAAATCTCGTGCTAAGATTCTTAATTCTTGTGTTTCTACTGAAAAAGCTTGTTGCATTATCAAGGAGGAACTTTTATGAAAAAATTCAGGTCATCAAAAAGAGGTCTGACATTTTCCATTACCCCTGGTGAACAGTATCACCCGGGAAGTCATTATATCTACGAAGTACGACGGAACTGTATCGTGATCCGTCCATCTGAAAAAGGTATGACTGTTTCCAGAAAAAAATGTGGAAATAAGGAAAAAGCTTTGTTTGATATCCGGCAGAAAGATGTCCGAAGAGCTGTTTCTTCCAGTGATTATTTGGAAATGGAAGTGAAAGAAGACCAGATCATTGTCCGATGTATCAGAGAAGTCCGAAGTAAGATCATCTCTTTGGAAGAGGTATTGAAAGAGTTCTGTATTTCCAAGACAACTCTTTCCATGGCAGCAGGTATGGAAGGGCAGATCACCCTTGACCAATACCTTGCATCCATTTCTTCTAATGAAGATGATGACTTAAAGTCGGATCTGAAACAGGTTTTCTCCGTAATGTCTCTTTTTAGCGGTGCCGGTATGCTGGACTGGGCTTTTTATAAAGATCCACAATTTGATATCCGGTTCGCATGTGATTTTGACAAGGGGGCCTGTGAATCATATAGACACAATATCGGTGATCACATCTTTTGCGGAGACGTAAGAACTGTTCACGGGAACCAGGACCCGTATAACCTTATTGTAGGTGGTCCTTCCTGTAAACCATTCTCTGCAAGCAACAGAAGAAAAATGGTTGAAAACCATCAGGATGTGGACCTGGTAAATGAATATATCCGTATCACACAGGAAAATCGTCCGGAAGTGTTCGTGATAGAAAATGTTCCACAGTTCATTTCCTGTAATAATGGAATATATATGGACAGGGTCATGAATGGCCTTGGGAATGACTATAAGATCACTTCTGCAATCCTTAAAGATACGGATGCAGGTGGATATACTTTGAGAAAAAGGGCTATCCTGATTGGATCCCGCATAGGAGAAATCAAACTTCCTAGAAAGATTCTTCACCCACTGCGTACAGTACGCGAAGCTCTGCAAAAAGTTACTCCTGACTGGTTTAATTATCCGGATCAGACCAGTAACCGTCCGGAAACTGTCAGAAATATGTCTTTGGTTCGTCCCGGACACAATTTCAAGGATATTCCGGAATTAAGGGATAATCTGAATATGCATTCAGACCGTTATTACCGGCTGGACCCGGATAAGCCTTCCCCGACTATTGTTAATTGGAGAAAGCTTCCGCTTATCCATCCAACGGAAAACCGTACCCTTACCGTAGCAGAAGCTTCTGCTCTTATGGGATTTGATAAGGAATTCCAGTTTCATGGAACCCTTTCTGAACGGCAGCAGCAGTGTGGAAATGGATGTACATATGCAATAGGAAAACTGATCAAAGATACAGTTAAGAAGGTGCTGATACAGTATCACACAAAAATTGCATGATGAGGAAAGCATGAGCTGGAGAGACGAAATGTATACTGCTAATGAGAAAGCTTTACAAGCAGAAGTAAGGAGATTAAGAAATGTAGTCCGTGATTTGGAAGATCAGATTGATCAGTTGAGAAAAGAAAATCCGGATTGGATTCCTGTTAGTACAGGTAATTTTCCCAAAAATGAAGAAAAGGTACTGGTGACTTATCTTGGGTATGATGATAATAAGCCGTATTGTGACGAATTTGCCTACAGATATAATGGGGAATGGTTCTGGTATCCAGATCAGGTTTCGTCTAAAGTGCCGATCACAGCCTGGCGACCTGTAGGAAAAGCGTACGAAGAAATATTAAGAATGAATCTAAATATATCGAAGAAAGGAGTAAAAACAAAATATGGATTCAAAAAAATTCTAAGGAGGAAATAATATGAACGGATCAATTTGGTCAGAAATCAGATGCAATTTCTATGATGAAGAGGAACATGTATGGATAGTAGATGCGTGGCTTACGGAAGATGATAACGAACCTGGAGATGTTATTGCGAAAATCAATGCTTCCGGAAAAGTGACCTATCTTGACGAGCGAGCAGAAAAGGACCCATATGCACAGGAAATCATTGCAGAAAAAATAAAGAGTATCAAAGAAGATGCTGCATTGGAAGACTGTGTTAAGAATCTCATTGATGAGATTGATAAGAGACTTTCAAATGCTTACAAAGTTCTGGAAGGTACCAGTGATACCTTGTATGTCAAGGAACGTTCTACCGGAAAACACCTGGAAATCAAAGTGACAGAACTTGCAGATTAAGAGAAAAATTGTTTACATAGGAGGATTTTATTATGTCAAAAGAAGCAAGATTACAGCAGTTAACTACAGAACTTCAGCAGGCAGCAAAGGATTATTACACAGAAAACAGGGAGATTATGAGTAATAAGGAATATGACCAGAAATATGATGAGCTTGTTGCCCTGGAACAGGAACTTGGAACATCGCTTCCAGACAGTCCGACTCATACTGTCGGATATAAGGTTGTTTCACATCTGGAAAAAGTTACCCATGAAGTCCCGGCTTTATCTTTGGATAAGACCAAAGACAGAGAATCGCTGATCTCATGGTTAAATGGTAAGATGGGTGTTTTATCCTGGAAGATGGACGGTCTGACAGTTGTAGCCACTTATGAAAATGGCAAGCTAAAACAGGCTGTTACTCGTGGAAACGGTGTTGTTGGTGAAGATATCACCCATAATGCACCCGTTATTCATGGGCTTCCTATGACGATTCCGGAAAAAGGAAAGGTCATTGTCAGAGGGGAAGCGGTCATTGGCTATGCAGATTTTAAAAAGATCAATGAAACGATTGCGGTTGATGATGCTTACCGTAACCCTCGGAACCTTGCAAGTGGCAGTATCCGTCAGTTTGATCCTAAGAAATGTGCAGAAAGACATGTGCATTTTAAGGCTTTTACATTTGTAAACGCTTTGGATTATACAGAAACCTGTGAAGAGGCTTTTCTCTTACTTCAGAAATGGAGATTTGAAGTTGTATATTATCAGATGGTGTCCCCGGAAACAGTTGTTGATGCAGTTGGAGCCTTTGAAAAAATGGTTCAGGATAATCCGTATCCTTCAGATGGATTGGTTCTTACATTTGACGACCTTGCTTACGGAGAGTCGCTGGGTACAACAGGAAAGTTTCCACGAAATGCGATCGCCTTCAAATGGAAAGATACCACGGCAGAAACCACTCTCAGGGATATTGAATGGTCCGCGTCAAGAACCGGACTTATCAATCCGGTGGCAATCTTTGATACCGTGCAGCTGGAAGGAACAGATGTTTCCAGAGCCAGTCTTCATAATATCAGCTATATGCAGGATCTGAAACTTGGCATCGGGGACCTGATTACCGTCTACAAAGCCAACATGATCATTCCGCAGATTGACGAAAATCTGACTGCTGGAGAGAATCCTCTGGTTCCGGTTCCGGCAAGATGCCCGGTGTGCGGAAAACCTACGGAGCGTCGTATCGGAGCGGATGGTCATACAGAATCCCTTTACTGTACCAATCCGGACTGTGCAGCAAAGCATATCGGTATGTTCGAGCGTTTTGTATGCAGGGATGGTTTAAATGTTATGGGGCTGTCTACTTCAAAGCTGGAACAGATGATTGACCATGGCTTCATCAAAAGAAGAACTGATCTTTTCAATCTGGATCAGTATAAGAAGGAAATTGCTTCTCTTGAAGGCTGGGGGATGAAATCTGCCCAGAAGCTTTTAGATGCTGTATATAATGCCCGTACCACAACATTCCGCCAGTTCTTCTACAGTCTTGGTATTCCAGGCTGCGGTCATGATGTTGCAAAGATTCTGGAAAAAGAATTCCAGAAAACTCCTGGTGCCTGCAAAACAACGCTCCTTATGGAACTGTTTTCTTCGGAAGACATTCTTGATATGTTATCCGGTATGGATGGTATTGGTGAAGTAAGAGCCAAAGCCATGAAAGACTGGTACAGTCAGGACCAGCATGATGTGGAGTATAAGCTTCTTGTAGAAAGGCTTACGATTACCGATAACCTCATTCTTGATGAAAAGCCTGCTGCCGTCTCTCTCGAAGGATTAACCTTTGTGATCACCGGTGCGGTTCATATCTTTAAGAACCGTAATGAGCTGAAGCGAGACATCGAGTCAAAGGGCGGTAAAGCATCCGGCTCTGTATCTTCTAAAACCTCATATTTGATTTCCAATGAACCGTCTACTTCCAGTAAATCTGTGAAAGCAGCAAGCCTGGGTGTCCCGGTTATTACAGAAGAGGAATATTTGGAAAAATTTGGAAAATGATCCATATTTTAAGAGAGCTTCGGCTCTCTTTTTTTCTTACATTTTTATAGGAAATACATATTAATTATGAATCCAAATTTATCGAAGAAAGGAGTAAAAACAAAATATGGATTCTAATATTAATTTTAGGAGGAAATTTATATGGCTACAAAAACACAGATGGTTGATTTTATTTATTCAAATTTTTCTTTTATCGGTGGGATCAAAGTTAAAAAACGCGATCTTTTGGGTAAATCAAAAGAAGGATTGACCGAAATGATCCAGAAAAATGGCTGGGAAGCAGATTTCAAAAAATATCTTTCCACAGCATTAGTCAAATTCTTTGTGGATGGCATTGAGAGCGGAAAAGAATATGCTTGGGATTGTACGGCAGACTCTGAAGAGAGTGTCCGGAAATCCCTGGAAAAAGATGGAGTTAAAATCGTTAAGATGGTTCCAGCTAAAGGACATCACAGATGCCGGTATTGCAGCAGTATTGCGGAAGGGTCTGATAGCAACCTTCTCTGCGATGACTGCAGGGAACTGTTTGGCCATAGCTTTTATTCAGATTTATAAGAAAAAGGGGAATTTTTATGATCGAGATTTCAAAAGAACAAGCTTTACAGGAATATTGTAAGGGACAGTCAGTTTATATCTCAACAAACAGCCGTTCGGAATGGCGGTTACCTCCTTCTTATTTCTTTGGAAGTCATGCACCGGTAGAAGATCTGTTTTACCGAAGTGTTCCTAAAACAGAAGGAACAGTCCATTTTTACAAGGAGGAAAACCGATGAGTATTATCAAAAAATTTCTTACGTCAAAAGCAGATCCTGGAATTAAATATTATCATTTTTTCTGGGATAATAAGACCATGTTCGGTCTGGAACGGGCTGAAAAGGGAAAATATGTAAATGTTCACGATATTAAAGCCCTCGATGAAAAGAAATCAAATATCACCTTTTTTTCTGTCAAAGAACCAGATTATGACCGGACAAAGCTGTTTGATCTGTACGATGTCCTTACAAAACTGAAAAAGAAATATTCTGATATTATCCGAATCTCTTTTCAGGAACTCCCCGAAGCCAATGTAATCAAAAGAGGAAGCAAAGATCAAGCAGAAGAGGCTTCCCTGCCTTCCAGTGTCCTGATGGAAAAACCGGTTAATCTTATAAATAAAACGGAAGATAAAGGATCTTTCCAGAAATTATATGAATGTCTGTCAGAACAGACTAAGAATATGATTGAAAAAGAACCGAAGTCGAAACCCAAGAATCGTGCGAAGGAAGTCCATCACCTTCCAATCATTTGCTCGGAAAGTATTAAACCAAATGCATTGAATCTCTGTCTAATACATGATAAAGATTTTTACCGTAAAAAAGAAGATGCCCACACCGTGGATTCTGAAATCCCACTGCAGCACATTACCGTTGAGACTGTCCGTAATTGCAGCAATGCACAGCTCCTGCTTCCTGCTGCCGCAAAATGTATTTATGACCTCATCATAAAAGATGATATTCAGAAAAAACACATTTCTTTATTTGACTGGAAAAAGCTTGGATTTACAGTCCCAGTAGAATTCTGGATGAAAGTTTTTGAGGATAAGGAAAAGAAAATAAGAAAATACGGTTCTGTCATCATTGAATCAAAAGGATCCATTCAATTTTCCCTGACTGGCAACGAGGCTGAACCAGCAGTTCAGATTCTTCAGATGGATAAGTCCTACAAGACTGTAATAAAAAAAGGAAAAGATTACAATGTTATTCAGGATACCACTCTTTTTACCATACCAAACTTGGAAGAAATCTATCATCAGATGGAAACAGTGCCTCCAAAGAAAAGCATTTCCAGAAGCAGGGAAAATATTGAGAATGTTCTTCCTGATATTGTGGACATTCGAACTTGGATGGAAAAGGGTTGTCTGTATTATATCGTAGGAAATAACAGCTATGGAATGGATGGGAAATTCCTGCGTGCAACTCCGGTAAGGAAAGTAATAGCAAGACCGGGTTCTGAATTATTTTTTCAAGAACTGCTGCCTACATTGGCAATGCCTTTTGTTCGGAATAAACGCTATACCGTATATCCATTCCCTCTGAAATACATCAGAGAATATGCTGTATATTGTAGAGTGAGAGATAAAAATGAGAAATGACTTTTAAAGGACCGGCATCCACCGGTCCTTTTTTCTTATAAAAATCAGCCAAAAATGAAAAAATCTTACATATTAAAAATAAAAAATAAAAGGAGCTGAGTCAAATGACATATTAATATCGAAATAAATCTTATGAAGAAAGGAGTACTTTATATTATGAGGTACGAATTATCAGAAAAAACTATTATCACAGGAGGAAAATTATATGTTAGATGCAAGAAACTGTACAGAAAAAGCTTTTAATTATGCGATGAACAAGGCAGACGCTGATGTAAGGACTATCCCAACTAATACACTTTATATCCTTTACACCAAATACAAAGCGGATGCAGTACATTTAAGAAAGATTGACCGCAACATGGCATCAGAAGCAAAAGAACGCAAAAAAATGTATTGGAATGAACTCGCCAGGAGGAAAACAGAAGCATGAATCAGGAATTGCTGAATGATAGCAGCGAATTAAAAATGACGATCCGCTTTAAATCAAAAAAATATGGAAACCCGGAATACAAATATATTTGTTTTGTGATGACAAGTGGAAAAAAATTCTTTGCAAATCCAGACTGGAGGCTTCCTGTAAACATTGAATGCGAAAAAATACCAGAAGACGGACCAGAAATTTATATGTATACTGTATCTTTTTACCCTAAGAATTATATGAAAATCAATGACTTTGGCGGTTTTACCGGAATATTCCGCAACATTCAGAGAATCAACGATTTTTATATAAAAGATCCAGATACCGGATATGAATATGAAGATGCCGATTTTGAAAGTATCGAAATAGAATATAAGGGTATGGTTCATAAAGGTATGTTTGTATGATGGAGGGATACAGTAGTGGAAGTCAGGATCATTGTTACAGGAAGCAGGGATATCCGGCATTATTCGACTATTGCAAAAGAATTAGACTCTTACATATCCAAACTCCCCATCGATACAAAAATAGTATTTGTGATCGGTTCCTGTCCTGGAGCTGATATGTATGGAGAACGTTATGCTTACGAACATGACATCGATATACAGGAATTTCCAATGGAACGGGATCAGTATGGAAACAGGGCAGTAAAAGTCAGAAACGCAAGAATGACGAATTATGCCACTTCTGATGGGGCCAAAGGAGTCTTATTTGCTTTTTGGAATGGAAAAAGTGAAGGCACAAGGGACATTATCAAACAAGCAAAAAATCAGGGAATGAAAGTTTATAAATACCTGGTTGGATAAGGAGAAAACATGACACGGATTTACCCGGATACAGAAAAAATATTATATTTTGAAGGAAAAAGATATACAGAGATGACTGCTGATGAGGTCAGGGATCTACCAGAAGATGCACAGGTATATGTTGCAGAACTGGATAACGGACGTATTGAGAGTATTGAAAAATATGTGACAGGGCTTCGGTTCAATCGTCCCGTCTTATATAAAGAACCTTTCAGGAATCTTTTTATTAATATCGGAATCTTTAGAAACAGGATGTATCTCGAATTAAGTTAAAGGTTCCTTTTGAGGAACCTTTTTCTTTTGGAGAAAGGAGTTTTTATGCAAAAAAAATTTATCGGATTACCATCATCAGACGAACACACTGCGATCAATACAGTCATATATTCGCCGAAGAACCTAAATATACCTGTTAAGGGAATCGTTCAAGTCGTACATGGAATGACAGAACATATGGGCCGTTATGATGAATTCGGACGATATTTCGTAAATAATGGTTATGTGGTTGTTGGAAACGATATCATCAGCCATGGAAGAAGTGCCTATATTGCTTCGGCTGCAGCTTTATATATGGAAGACTGGTTTGATGCAGTTAAGGACATTTCTGTTGTAAAAAATATGGTCAGGGAATCATACCCGAATGTACCGATTTATCTTATCGGTTTTTCACTTGGTTCCTTTCTTGTCCGTTCCATGGACAGCCTTGACGGATACGAAAAAGAAATTCTCATAGGAACAGGACATCAGCCGGCCTTTCTTTTATCCATACTGAATTCCTGTATTAAGATGAAAAACAGGAATAAAATGAAATATTCTTCTGATGAAGTGACAGCTATGGCATTTGGTTCCTACAATAAGCACTTTAAGGATAAGCCAGAAGATTACTGGCTCCTTACAGATCCTGCTGCACGGGATGATTATGAAAATGATATATGGGTAAAGAAAAAACTGACCCCTCAATTCTTTTCCGAATTTCTAAACGGCATGATTTATACAGGAAAGAAACTGAAACATCCAAATAATTCAGTTCCGACACTGTTTTTATATGGAAAAGAAGACCCTGTTTCAGGATTTGGAAAAGGGATTACCGAAGTATATACCTCATATATGAAAGAAAATAAAGATACCTGGATCAAATCATTTCCAGGAACTCACGATATCTTGCATGACAAAGGTTGTGAAAAGATATTTGCTGAGATCAGAAATTTTATTTCAGAATAAGTTCGCCGCTGGTTTCTGCCAGCGGTTTTTTATTGTATTCTTCTCGGAAATACATATTAATTTTGATAGAAAAAATATTGATGAAAGGAGATTCACAATGGAAACTATTTTATCTATCTGGAACTATCTAACTATACATCTGTATCAGCCTGTCTGGAATGGACTGGTAGCCCTATGGGAGAAAGTATTAGTCCCTTTTGGCTCGTCATTTATAAGCTGGATACAAGGCTACATCCCTTGGTGTAAATCTTTTGCGGATTTCTGTGCCGATTTCTTTAAGCTAAGATACCAGGGGCGCATTTATTCCTTTATGATCATGCTGCCGCTGGCAGTCATTGTGGTCATAATCACCAAACTTACCAGAAGGAGGGTACGCCGTGTTAGGAGAAGTAGAAAGTAAATTAGAAGAATTCTATAATGATCTTGGAAACAAACAGCTTCAGGACGAAGTTGTTGCCGCTGCAGTAAAAGAAATGGCGGAAATATGTGTGGGAGGCTTATATGTCTACGATGAAAATAAGGAATACATAAACAATATGATCGGTCAGGATCTGATCAATAAAGATACGATTGGTCATATCCGTGAACTTCTCATCGAAAATTATGATGTTGAAGGATACGAAAAGTATGTTTACAAAAAAAGAGAAGACATGGAACGCATCTATTCCCATTATTTCAATACATTTACATCTGTTTTAGATGATGGACGAATCTATAATTCTATCCTGAATATGTATTGGAATGATGAAGCTGGCCTCTGGCAGAGTGACGGAAGTGATGGATGGGTGCGTTTTACCCTTATGATGCCTTACCGAACCGCTGCTGCAGAATCCACGGATTCAGAAAAAGAGAAGAAAAGTAAATATTATTATGTAAATGGGAAAGATCAGGCAAAAGCTTATGCCTGAAATTACAGGAGGAAAATCTTATGAAGAAACTTACAAAGAAAGAAACTGCCAGATTGGAAGCACAGATGGGAATTACAAAGATCAAACATGACCGCCCGCCTGTTGGCCGCCCCTGCGTCTTTTTTGGAAAAACCAATAAGCAGTCCAGAAGAGAGGGGCGTATGATGTCCAGAAATTACGAATAACGTTTCCAGAGAA
>OLRJ01001593.1_pt1 | contig 18943 bp, 17 predicted proteins | sample 1672741 | NCBI WGS metagenome assembly OLRJ01 (sample SAMEA3136719, study PRJEB25190) | human gut metagenome | biome: human gut; feature: human-associated habitat; material: faeces | place: Austria | collected 2013
CCAAGCCAGAACAGCCATAGCCGCGACGGTATTGTACACCCGTGCGGGGGATGCTAAAACGCAGGGGGGACGTTGGGGCTTTGCCCCAAGCCCCAGCAGGGAACTGAGTTCCCTGCACCTTCCCCATTATAAAAATAAAACCCGTCGATTCGACGGGCTTTATTTTTATAAAAGGAGGGGGGGTGGGGTCTAAGACCCCAAGCGGAGTTTGAGGCGGCAGCCTCAACGTATTCCCCCATATAGAGCTGCCAGCTCGTCGCTGCCTGCGGCTTTCAGCTCGGCAAGCCATGCGGCGTAGGTCTCGTCATTCAGCTCGATTTCGCCGGTGGCGAAGCGTGCAATGCCCCTGTCTACCAGCCCGCCGAGCACGGCGGTCAGCGCGTCGGCGCGCTGCTGGTCATCCAGGCTCAATGCGTGTGCAGGAATGATCTGTTCGCTGACGGCATGGACGCGTTCGTTCTGCTCGAAAACGTGCGCGTCAACGGGGCTGTTCACCTTGGCGATGAAATCGCCGGGATAAAGCCCCGGCATGGCCGCGCCGGTATACATCAGCACATTCGCGCGGATATCGTTGATGGTGCGGCTGTTCGTGACCTTGAACGACCACGTGCCGTCCGCATTCCATGCGTAATCCTCGCCTTCGATGCCCGCATAGGCCAGCAGCGCGCCTTCTTCGCCATACAGGGCATCGACCCAGCGCAGAGCGGTGGCGGGATCTTCACAGGAGGATGTGACGGCGAAACAGCCCGTCCACACGTCGCCCAGCAGATCGCGCCAGCGGGTCGCGCCGGAGGCATCCGGCATGAGCAGGGCTTCGTAATCCGTCACGGCGGAAGAAGGCACGTGTGTGTACGGCGTCATCGTGACGAGCAGGCCGCTGGTCACGGCTGCATCTTCATCATCGGAGGACGAAGAGAGCGCTGCTGTGCTGTGCATCGCGGTGAAAGCGTCTTTGGTTAAGATCCCCTTCTCCACCCAGTCGCGCAGGGTGGAGATGAAATCGCGGTAGGCGGGCAGTTCCGGCGCGAAGACGAGCGAACCGTCGACTTGACGTGCCAGATTGCTGTCGTCTGCGACGATGCCGAAATACGGCAGAAGCCAGCGCATTTCATATACGCCGATGAGATCCGCCGCGATCTCGTCCTGTTTGTAGTTGCCGTTGGGGTCGCCCGTTTTGAATGCAAGCAGCACGTCAGTCAATTCTTTGACCGATGTCGGTGCGGACAGGTTCAGCGCAGAAAGCCATTTGGCGTTGATCCACACGCAGACCTGACGCTCCGTCGTATTCAGCAGCGGCAGGGAGGCGATACGGCCATCCTCCAAACAGATTGCCGCTTTCCAATCGGGATGCGCGGCCAGCAGCGCGGAGAGGTTGGGCATGTTGGCCTCGATCAGCGGCGCAAGGTCGATCAACGCGCCGCCGTTCAGCAGGGCCTGTTCCTGCGCGCGGGTCAGGTTTGCCTTAAAGAGCACGTCTGCCGGAATGTCGCCCTGCGCCATTGCGTCCAGCATTGCGGCATACTGCGTTTTATCCGAAACGGCGTGCGCCTCCATCGAAACGCCCGTCAGCGCTTCCATACGCGGAAAGAACAGACTGCTCTCCCAACTGCGCTCGACGGTCTCAGTTTCAAGGCCGGTGAGCGTCGCCGCGCTGGCCGCGCTCGCCAGCAGAGACAAGGCGAGGGAGAGAGAAAGGGTTTTTTTCAAAAAGCTGTGCATCGTGCGCCTCCGAGAATCAATTTACTGTGATTATATCATACTTTGGCTGTGGAGAAAAGGGGACGCGGCGCGCGGTCAGAACGGACTATTTGCGGATAGTCCGCCATAAGATGGCCGGGACGGGAGGCGGATGCGCGGTGCTGGAAGCGATGCTGGAAGGATGGCGCGGCAAGCGTGTGCTGATTGTGGGAAAGCCGGACGGCCTGTGCGCGTTTCTCACGGCCATGCTGGAAGAGATTGGCGCAAGACTGATGCGCGTCGGCGATCGGGCGGATGCACAGGCGCTCTGCCGCGCGCTGACGGCGGGGCGGATTGGCGCGGTGATTCTGCCGGAAGAGATGACGGGGCGCGATCTGCCCGAACGGCTGGCGGCCACGCTCACACTGATTCAGGAAATCCGCGAGGCTGGCGTGCCGCTGCTGCTGGCGCTGTCGGACGCGGCGGTCTATCCAAGCAGCGCGGGAAAAATGAACGAAACGGCGGCTATCGGCGGGCGGACGCGCGAGGGACTGGAAGCTTCTATTCTGCAAATGGCAATTTTGGGCGCGGCGCGCGGACTGACGGGCGACGCGGTGCGGACGATGCTCATTCGGCATGCGCCGACTTTGGGCGGCCAATGTACAGATTGGTGCGAGGCGCTGCTGAACGGTGAACCGGTGAAAGTGGCAAATCCGACAGCGCGCGGGGTGTTTGTGCATCCGCTCGACGTGGCCGGCTGTGCGCTGATGCTGGGCGCGGAGGCGTTTCGGCGCGGCGAAGGCGGCATTTATCACATCGGGACGGATGCGCGAAGCATCTGCACCAACCGAAGCGCGGCACAACGGCTGAGTATGCGCCATCACGGAACGGCGCAGATTCAGAAAGAGGAGACGGACGGGGAGGCGGCGTCCGTGCTGCTGGATGGAAGCGCTGCGCGGCGGCTCTGCGGCGCAGTATGCCGATTGGACGCGGATCAGGCGCTCGACTTGCTGTTTGAGCAGCGAAAAGCTGCGCGCGAAGGGCGGGAAGCGGAGACGATCCGGAAGATGGCGCGGACATATCTGGAAGCCTGCCGCGCATAACCTGAAAACGGAGGCGATGACATGGAAAAAGGCATCATGCAGACGGCGAAACACACGCTGATGCTCGACGGACGTTCGCGCGCCAAACTGACGGGCGTAACGGCGGTCAGCTGCTTCAACGACAGGGAGGTTGTGCTGGAAACGGGAGAGGGCGAAGTTGCGCTGCTGGGAGAAAACCTGCACATCGAGCAGCTGAACCTCGACGACGGCCAGCTCGACGTGACGGGCGAAATCGCGGGCGTCGAGTATGAAACGCCGCGCAAAAAGGAGCGGCGCGGACTTTTTGGACGAAAAAAAGCATGACGGCGCTGGAACAGGCGCGAGCGCTGGGGATGATGGCAGCGCTGGGCGCAGCGCTCGGAGGAATCTATGACCTGATGGGGATGATGCGGCGGAGCCGGTCGGGCGTGGGCGCATCTGACCTGCTTTTCGGCATGCTCTGCGCATTGGGCATGACGCTGACGGCGCTGTATCTGCGGATGAATCCGTTTCGGCTGTACGCGTTTGCAGGTGTGGCGCTGGGCATGGGCGCATATGCCGCGACGGCAGGGCGGCTTTTCCGGGCGCTGTACAGATTGAAACAGAATTGTGTCAAAAAAGTTAAATAACGTCGCGGAGATGATGAATTTGTTGCAGGAAAAAACGAAAAGAGGTCGAATTATGACTGTACAAATTTGTCAAAAGATGCGGGGGATGGGCGGAATGGCCTCAAAGAAAAAAAGAATCAGGCCGTTTCGGGTTTTGGCCATGTTGATGGGCGCCGGAACGCTGGCGATGCTGATGCGCTTTCCGGCCAAGGCGGTCAGTTTGGAGCGGCAGCAGGCGCAGCTGGTCGAGGCCGCTCAGGCATACGGCGAAGCGCAGAGCGCCAATAACCGGCTGAAAGGCCAACTGGCGGAAATCGGGACGAAGGAATTTGTCGAACGCACGGCGCGCAGAGATTACGGCTACTGCTGGTACGGCGAGATCATCTATCAGGTGGGCAATCTGGACGAAATTGAGCAGCAGCTTGAATTTGACGTATACGGACAGGACTAAAGCGGAGGGAAAACCATGCGCCTTGGCTGCATCGGAATCGGCTCAAACGCGATCCGCCTGCTGGTTGCGGGCTGGAAGAACGGAAGGCTTATCGACACGCGCCGCGAACGCCGGGGAACGCGCCTGTTTGCCGGGCTGGTCGGGGGAAAACTGACTGAAGAGAGCATGCAGTCTTCTGTGGAAGCAGTCGGAGAACTGGCGGGGTGTGCCCGTGCCGACGGCGCGCAGAAGATTTTTGTTTTTGCCACCAGCGCGGTGCGCGACGCGGCAAACGGCAGGATATTCACCGAACGATGCGAGGCGATCTGCGGCACGAAGGTGGAGATTGTCTCCGGCGAAGAGGAAGCCGTGCTTTCTTATATCGGCGCGAGCGAGGGCGGCGCGTGCGGCATGATTGACATTGGCGGCGGCTCGACGGAATTCACGCTGGGCGAGGATGAACGCATTCTCGGCGCGATCAGCCTGCAAATGGGCGCAGTGCGTATGAACGCACAAAGGCCCATTCTCAAATATGAAGATTATGCGGCGACGGTGGAGCAGTGCCGGCGGATGATTCAGCGGGACGCACAGGGCTTGCTTGCGTTTGAGACGAAGCCGGAATGGGTAGGCGTTGGCGGCACGATGACCACGCTCGGCGCGATGGAGCGCGCCATTCCGCTGTTTGACGCACAAACCTGCGAAGGCATGACGATGGATCTGCCCACGGTGGCCGGATGGGGCAGACGCCTTGCGCGCATGAGCATGGCTGAACGGCGGCAGGTGCCCGGCCTGATGGCCCATCGCGCGGACATCATCCCCAGCGGCGTAGCGATTTTGGAAGCGGCCATGCGTGAATTTGGCGTGAACGAGCTGCGGCTTTCGGCACATGGCAACATGGACGGGTATTTGAAGAAAAAATTTCAAGAAAAGGCTTGACAGACGATGGAAGATTGTGTATAATGATCCTCGTCGTCAGAACGACGGCGCTTCACATCGCGGGATGGAGCAGTCTGGCAGCTCGTCGGGCTCATAACCCGAAGGTCGTAGGTTCAAATCCTACTCCCGCAACCATATGGCGGCATAGCTCAGCTGGCCAGAGCATTCGGTTCATACCCGAAGTGTCATGTGTTCGAATCACATTGCCGCTACCAGAGATTCCAGTCAAGGTGCACACTTGACTGGAGTTTTTTTATGCAGTTTTACCATAAGATTGTCTTATTCATGTCAAAGTGCCGAAATTTTGGGATTTCGGCACTTTTTTTGTCACATCTTCAATAAAATAACAATCGTTTAATCCTTGTATGGGTTGAGTTTTTTGAGGCTTTGCGCAGTCACATGCCGTGCCACAAACGCTTAAAGAAGGGTCAGCAGCCTGCGGGCATTTTCCAGGTCTTCTTCCTGCGTGTGGATGTACACATTCTGCATGGTTTTCAAATCTGCCCAGCCGCCCATGCTTTGCAGCGTTTTTTCCGATACGCCTGCGCGATAGGCGCGTGTGGCGAAGGTATGACGGAAGCAATGCGGCGTTTTGCCGTAGACGTTGATTGCTGCGCAAACGCGCTCCCACAGGCGGCGATTTGCCTGAAAGGTGAGCGGCTGATGCGTATCATCGCGCATGTGCAGCAGATAAGCGTCGGGATCGTGCATTTCCTCCGGCGTGAGCGCGAGAACGTCCCACAGCTTGGGAAGCATCAGCATGTGGCGAAAGCCCGCTTCCGTTTTCGGATCGCCGATGATGGTTTTCGCTTTGGCATAGGTGACGCTGCGCTCGATACGGATCAGCATTTTATGCGGATCAATGTCCTTCATGCGGATGCCGCGGATATCCTCGCTGCGTGCCGGGCAGTAGAGCAGCAGCGCCACATAGCGGCGGTCAAGCAGCTTGGGTATATCCGGCAAATGCGCCTCGATGTCTTCGGCTTCCTTTGTGGTCAGCGGGAGACGTGTGTTCTTTTTCTTGGAGGGGTTGCGCAGCCGCTTGGATTTGGATGGATTGATGGGAATCAGCCCATCTTCAAAGGCGACGTCAAGCACCATGCGGACGACCAGCCAGATTTCGTCAATCGTCTTCTTGGAGAGGGATTCCTTGCTGTTGAGAAAGAGCTGCACGTCGTCGATGGAGATATCCCGCACATCCATTTCGCCGAAATACGGCAGAACGTGGCGTTTGAGATAGCTTTCATAGCCGGTTAGCGTGGTTTCACGCACCTTGCCGACTTTGTAGAGCGTAAACCAACGCTCGGCAATATCCGAAAAGCGCGTACTTAATCCGTCTTTGCGATGCCGCCCGTTTTCATCCGGCGGAACGACAACGCCCTCCGTGATGGCGTGGGACAGATACGATTGAAAGAGTTCCTGTTGTGTTGAGCCGGTCAGCCAGAAGACCTTCCCGTTGATGACCGCTCGTTGTTTGAGTTTTGCAGACATATCCGGTTCTCCTTGTCCAGACATGTCTGACGGGGCTGGTGTGAGGTTGTCAAGGATCGTGGATTCCACGCCCATTGTAGCATGGTTTGGGGGCGGCGTGAAGCCCTGAATCGTTGTCATGGGACTCCTTTCATAGAAAAACAATTCAAGTGGCGAAGTGGCAGGCTAAAAGGGCTTAGAGCCGCTTTGCCACTTGAGGAAAAGGGCTAAGAGAGCAGACTCACCATCCACTGTGTTCCGTCGCGGACGACGTACAGCTTGGATGCGAGGTTTCGTTTGGCGGAACGGACGGTACGCGGGGAAATGCCCTGCTCCTGTGCGGCTTTGTCGATGACGCTGCTGGGACAGACGCGCCCGTTTTCAAGCAGGGAGAGAATGAGCTTTTCGGCACGCTCAACCTTTGTGGGCGTGTGTTCTGAGCCGGAAAGCAGCTCGTCGGCGGTGAGCTGATATTCGCCGAGCCAGCGAAAACCGTCCGCATCGCCGAGCGAGAAAGCCAATGACTTGCCCGGAGGTGCCAGCGAGCTTTTCTCATGCGTCAGCACCCGCGTGGTGGGGTCGTCCCTGACCTTGCCGATGAACAGGAGACTGCGCACGGCGGCAGTCATGTCGATGGAACCAAGCCCGCGATAGGTGCTTTGTGAGCCGGACGCTTTGTTGAGATGACCGATCATCAAAATAGCGCAGTCGTGGGCTTCGGCAATTTCACCCAGTGCGCGGAAGATCGGGCGCACTTCATTGGCACGGTTCATATCGACCTGAGCGCCCAGAAACGCCTGAATCGGGTCGATAATCAACAGCTTGGCTTGATTCTCGCGAATGGCACGCTCAATGCGTTTGTCTGTCAATGTGAGCATGGATTCGCGGTCGTCAATGACCAACACGCGGTCAAGATCGGCGCCTGCTTCGATTAAGCGGGGCTTGACGGTATCGCCGAGACCGTCCTCCGCCGTCTGATAGATCACGTTGAAGGGTTCAAGCAGCTCACCGTTTGGAAGCTGTTGACGGTTGGTGCAGGCGGCTGTGAGATACATGGCGAAATAGGTCTTGCCCTCGCCGGGATTGCCTTGCAGGATGGTCAGTTTGCCGAAGGGGATGTATGGATACCAGAGCCAGTGAACGGCGGTTTGCTGTACGTCGCTCATGCGGATCATGGGAACGGAGTCGGGCATGGGAACCTCCTTATCTGGATATTTCGGAATGATGTCGTTCTTCTCGTTCGCGAAGCAGAAGATCAACATTGTGCTGCACTTGTGAGAGCTTCAGCAGCTCGTCGCGAAGAGGAATCAGGCGCGGGGCTTGTTCGGCGTAACTTTGCCGAAGGGTTTCCAGTTCTTCTTTCCAAACCTTGACTGTCAGCGGTTTGTCGCCCAGTTTTTCTTTGAGAATGCGGCGTGCGGCATAGAACAATCGGAGTTCGCCGTCATGTTCCTGTGCGTAAGCGTCTCGCCGGCTTTTCCAGTGAATCGCGTTCAGGTTTTCATAAATCGGCTTATTCTTGGCGTAGATGTCTGCCTGACGAATGAGCGCTTCCAATTCGCGGATTCGGGAAGAAGTGGAATGAAGCGCATCGCTCAACTGATGAAAGGCAGAACGGGTTTCAGAGAGTTGAGTGGAAAGGTCTTCAAGGGTGAAAAGTTGATGGGCTTGCAGAAAATTGACGGTTTCGGCAAATTGCTTGAGGTCGCGGACTTTTCCTTTTTGGCTCCATGCCTGAGCATAGCGCCGTTGCTGTGCTTCGCTGACCAATTCCCAAAGCGTGGGCGTTTTAGAGGCTTCCGGCTCGGAGCGGAGAGCGTTGATCCATTCGGTCAGCTTGGCAATCTGCGTTTTTAGTGTACGGGTCAGCCTGTTTGTGGAGCGAATCCAGCGGTTCAACTCACCCTTTTCTGTGCGGATGCCCTTCTGCTCCAGCTTGCGAACGTTGGGACCTTCGTGAACGGTTGGAATTTGTTCGACGCTTTGCCGCGCATAAGAACGGTGGTCGATGCGCGAAGGAATTCCCTTTTCTTCAAACTTGGCATTGACGGCGTTGCACCATGCGTTGCGCCACGATTCGAGCCTTTCGGGAGAATGCCAATCGGTGGTATGGACGGCATTGAAACGGTAGCGACCGTCTGAACCGCGGATGCGGTTTCCGCTGGCATCCAGCACATATTCGCGGCGCTGCTTGGGCGCAAAGCTGCCGTCAGGATTCAATGGACGCATGGTGGTCATGACGTGCATGTGGGGATTGGGAATGCCGCCGGACTTGTCGGGAGAATGAATGGCAAGGTCGGCGATCATTCCGCGATCCACAAATTCTTTTTGCACGAAAGCGCGAGCCAGCTCGATATTCTCGTTCAGTGAAAGTTCGTTTTGCAGCGCGATGTCAAAACTGTATGCGAGCTGCGCTTTGGGATGGCGTTCAGCGGCTTCTACCGCGTTCCAGAGCGTTGCTCGGTCACGGAAGCACTCCGGAGCATGAGCGGGCAACAGAATTTCCGTATGAAGAACGCCGCCCTTGCGCGTGTAGTCGCTGATTTCGTCGTAATATTCGCTGTACAGGCGTTCGCCTGCGCGATACGCTGCGGCGGCAAGGACGCTCTGTCCCGCGCTTCGCTTGATTTGAGAAACGGAGAAATGATACAGCGCCATCAGCTTTGTTTAAACGATGGAATACCACGCGGATCATGCGCAATTTGGTTCTCATCGGCGAAGGCAAAGCGGATGTTTTCAACATCATCCTCATCATCTTCAAGCGCCATATCCAGGAAAATGTCCTGCACCGCGGAAAGCGCAAAGATGCGCTCCATGACGCGGTAAAAATCGGCTTTATTCAATGCGGCAATCTGCGGGCAGAGAGCTTCAATCGCGCCGCCCATGTTGCAAAGATGATGGGTACGCTTTTTCCGTACGCCTTCGCTTAGATAGCGTTCGCGGTTTTGGAGACGCTGGCTACGATGCTCGGCTTGCGCTTTTTCCTGTTCAAGATTACGCAGCTTTTGATTCGGTTCGATCTGGGAAGATGGCGTTTTGTTCATAGCGTATGGATTCCTTTCTGAAAAAACGAATGAGAAAAACGGCTGCGGAAGGATTCAAAAACTTTGCGGCAGACGGGATCTGCTTGCAGATCGTGGCTGATGCAAAGTACGCGGGGGATAGGCGCAGAGCGCCGCAAGAGGGGGCAGCCCTCTTGGACGCAGCAACGCTGCGCAAAGTCTCTTGCATTGCGGGAGCGGGCAAAGAGGAAAACCGAGCGTAAAGCACGAAGATACATCCGAAGGATGTATAGAAGTGCGCCCTTCCGTTCCGTCGGGTTCTGTCGATCGACGAGCAGATCATATCACAAAAACAAGAAAAATAACAGATGATTCCTAAACGATGGATAAATTCATAAAATCGCAAAAAATCCACGCTCTTGAAGCGGTTATCCAAATTGAAAAATGTGAAAAAACGATGAGGAGAAAAAGCGATGCTTGAGATGATGCCGATTTCTGAAAAATTAAAGATGCTGCGGGACAGACGTGGGCTCACGCTGGACGAGCTGGCGGAACAAACGGGGCTTTCACGCTCGGCGTTGAGTAATTATGAGACGAACGAAAGCAAAGAGGTCAGCCAATTTGCACTGGTCGCGTTGGCGAAATTCTATGGTGTTTCGACGGATTATCTGCTGGGACTGTCAGCACTCGAAAACCCGATGCAGGGAGATATTCATGATCTGAACATCAGCAGCGAGATGGCGGAGCTGCTCAAAAGCGGAAAAATCAACAACCGACTGCTTTGCGAAATGGCGACGCATCCGGATTTTCCGAAATTGTTGATGGATATGGAAATCATGGTGGACGGTGAAGCGAGAAATGCGATTCGGGCGATTGATATGCTGTTTGAAGCCGTCCGCATGAAAATTATCAAGGAGACGAACATCAGTGAGGATTCAAATGCCCAGATTCTGACGTTCAAGGAAGCGCAGATTGACGAGGACGAGTATTTTGAAATGAAAATCAAAAACGACCTGCGCCCGATCCTGCGCTTCCTGCGGGACAAGTACGCTGAAAGAAGCGAGGGAAGCCGGCAACTCGAAGAAATCGAGAAATACGTTCAGCAGCTGATTCGGGAAGCGGACATTGTTCGCGAACAGAAAGAACAGAATGTGCCAGACGATGAAATCTGGATTGACCGAACGATAGCCATGCTGATGGCGAAATGGAAAATCAAGTGGAATAAACTGACGGAAGTGCAGCAACGCTCGTTCAAAGAGGTGTTGATGCAGTCGGAACTGAGGAAGGAGCAGCTGCCGAAAAAGAGGATGAGGGGAAAACAGAGGAAGTGACTTTTTGGAATGATGTATCTGAAAAAGTCCAGATGAATTGTCGATTTTGGATGGATGACATGGTATAATGAAACAGACTATTGAAGCTATTTGATTAAATTTGAAGGAGTACAGATATGGAAAAAGCTCAGGCCTCTGCGAATATTGGATTTGAGAAGCAGATTTGGGATGCAGCATGTGTTCTGCGCGGAAATATGGATGCATCTGAATATAAAAGTGTTGTATTGGGATTGATTTTCCTGAAGTATATTTCTGACCGCTTTGAAGAACGACGTGCAGAATTGTTAAAGGATGAATACGCAGATCCAGAAGACAAGGACGAGTATCTTTCCGAAAATGTGTTTTTTGTTCCGGCTTCTTCCAGATGGTCTGTTATTGCGGCTGCGGCGCATACGCCAGAAATCGGCACCATAATTGATGAAGCCATGCGAGCGATTGAAAAAGAAAACAGCAAGCTGAAAGATGTTCTGCCGAAAAATTTTGCTCGCCCGGAGCTGGATAAACGACGGCTGGGTGAAGTGGTCGATCTGTTCACCAATATTGCCATGGTGGAACACGGCAACGAAAAGGATATCCTCGGCAGAACTTACGAATATTGTTTATCCATGTTTGCAGAGCAGGAAGGAAAACGCGGCGGTGAATTCTATACGCCTTCCTGTGTTGTTCGGACGTTGGTTGAGGTTTTGCAGCCGTTTAAGGGGCGCGTATACGATCCGTGCTGTGGTTCCGGCGGTATGTTTGTTCAAAGCGCAAAGTTCATTGAAAACCATGCGGGGAACATTGATAATATCGCGGTTTATGGTCAGGAAGCCAACGCAACCACTTGGAAGATGGCACAAATGAACCTTGCTATTCGCGGCATTGATGCCAATTTGGGAAAGTATGCGGCAGACACATTTTTTGAAGATTTGCACCCGACCATGCGTGCAGATTTCATCATGGCGAATCCGCCGTTCAATCTCTCCGATTGGGGCGCGGATAAACTGGCACAGGATAAGCGCTGGAAGTATGGGACGCCGCCTGCTGGAAACGCCAACTTTGCATGGCTGCAACATATGATCTATCATCTTGCGCCAAATGGCAAAATCGGTATGGTGCTGGCGAACGGTTCGCTTTCTTCCCAGAGCGGCGGCGAAGGTGAAATCCGAAAGAAGATTATTGAGGATCATTTGATTGACTGCATCGTTGCGATGCCGACCCAGCTTTTCTATACGACACAGATTCCCGTGTGTCTCTGGTTCCTCAATAAGAAAAAGGCGTTTGAGGATAAGACACTGTTTATTGATGCCCGGAAACTTGGCACGATGATTTCGCGCAAGAACCGCGAATTGACGACGGAGGATATCGCCAAGATTGCGGAGACTTATCAAGCGTATTGCAATGGGACGCTGGAAGATGTAAAGGGATTCTGTGCGGTTGTCACGACCGAAGAAATTGCCAAACAGGATTATATTTTAACGCCCGGACGGTATGTGGGCATTGAAGAGCAGGAAGAAGATGATGAGCCTTTTGATGAAAAGATGAATCGCTTGACATCGGAGCTCTCCGAACTTTTTGAAAAGTCTCATGAGCTTGAAAAAGAAATCAGAGAGCGATTGGGGGCGATAGGGTATGACATCTGAGTGGATGAACATTCGAGCAGCTGATTTCATTCATTTTAATCCACGGTTGAGTATCAAAAAGGGTGAAATGGCGACAAAAGTTGGAATGGATAGATTATTACCATTTACAAAGAAAATTCCATCTATTGAACAAGCAGCATTTACAGGTGGAGCGAAATTCTCTAACGGCGATACAATTATGGCACGAATTACGCCATGCCTTGAAAATGGAAAAACGGCTTTTGTTGATATTCTAAAAGACGGAGAAGTTGGTTTTGGCTCGACGGAGTATATCGTGATGAGGGCAAAAGAAGGCATTAGTGATCCTCAATTTGTGTATTACCTAGCGACAAGTCCTTTTTTTCGGAACATTGCTATTAAATCTATGGTGGGTTCTTCGGGAAGACAGCGAGTGCAACAAGGGGTTCTGGACGAGTTGATATTGACAGTACCTCGAAAAGTGGGAGATCAAGCAAAAATAGGGAGAGTTCTGTCTGAACTAGATGACAAAATAGCACTAAATAATGAGGTAAACGATAATTTAGCGGCTTAGAGCAGGACGGAAGAGACATCGATCTCGCCGGACATCAGCTTTGGAAGAATGGTATCTCGTAAATTGGCTAAATCTGTGTTCTCGACACAATTATTATGAATCATGCCAAGGATAGACGCGCCGACAGCATTGAATGCTGTTAATGACTCGTTATCCGGTATAGAAACGGAAAGAGGCTCAAGCAACGATACATAGAGGTTCTTTTGAACACTTCCCACAGCCATATCAGGAAACTCTCGCTGCTTGCTTTTGAGAAAACAGTATATGAAAGCAAGCATATTTGTGTCATGAGGTGCAATGTTGATGACAGCCCTATTGCCACACATATAGTCTGCGATGATACCGAGCCTTCCGATTGTGCCTGATTTGCTTATTGCTATTGTATTTGGTTCGAAAAGCAATGCGCTCTTCTTAGCACTTTCAAATCCTGCTTTGGTCAATGTCCTACTTGTTTCTATTATGAAGGATTCGTTGATGTCAACGGCACGAAGCCATTTTACTTCTCCATCAAAATACTCTGGATGAGTTTGTGGCGGATTGACATAGCCTTCTTGAAAATCACAGAGATTGGAAAGAGTGTACTCTTTCAAGCAAGGAGATGCCGTTGCCATGTTCTCATATAGTGAGAACAACTGCTGCTGTAAATTATCGTTTACCGTACTATCAAACACTCAAGACATATTTCACACTATATATAAACTTCCACCGGCGGCGGAAGAAAATAAAGGGACTGCCGCCCATTGTCAATCTCTTGCATGAATAGGAGATGATGACGATGAGACAACGGATAACAAATGATGTTACGCAGCAAATGCTGCCATATCTGAATAACGCGCAGATTGAAAAGCTGCAAGACGTGTTGGAGCATATACTTTGGAATTACGATATTGTCCCATCCGATGGGAAAAAGCAGGAACAGGAACAAAATTATCTGAGCTTGTTTTTGCAGGCGAAGAGAGTTGAAGGCTGTTCTGAAAAATCCTTGAAATATTACGAAAAAACCATTCAGAAAATGCTGAATGGCGTTGGAAAAACGGTTAAGGAAATTGTCACGGAGGATATACGAGCCTACCTGACGGGATATCAGAAGCAGCGCCAAACCAGCAAGGTGACGGTGGATAATGTTCGACGCATTTTATCCAGCTTCTTTTCATGGCTTGAAGATGAAGATTTTATCGTGAAAAGCCCTGTGCGCAGGATTCATAAGGTCAAGACTGCAAAGGTGGTCAAGGACACATACACCGATGAAGCCTTGGAATTGATGCGGGATAACTGTACAACGACGCGGGATTTGGCGATGATTGATTTGTTGGCTTCTTCTGGAATGCGTGTTGGAGAGTTGGTCACGCTAAACCGCGAGGACATCAACTTCAACGAGAGAGAATGTGTCGTTCTTGGTAAGGGCAATAAAGAACGATTGGTCTATTTTGACGCTCGAACAAAGATTCATTTGCAAAACTATTTTGATGCCCGAACAGACGATAACCCAGCATTGTTTGTAACATTGAAACAGCCATTTGAGCGGCTGAAAATCGGCGGGGTAGAGACAAGACTACAAGAAATGGGACGGCGGCTCAAAATTCCGAAGGTTCATCCCCATAAGTTTAGACGGACGCTGGCGACAACGGCGATTGATAAAGGGATGCCCATAGAGCAAGTCCAGCAGCTCTTGGGACACCAGAAAATTGATACGACTATGCACTATGCTATGGTAAAACAACAGAATGTGAAATTGGCACATAGAAAATACATCGGATAGGATGGTGGCAAGTATGATTGAGTACAACAAATATGAACTCAAGGATGTCTGCTCAAGGCTGAGTAGTGGTAAAGGCATCTCTGCGAAAATGATTGCCGACGAAGGTATATATCCCGTGTACGGAGGAAATGGTCTGCGTGGCTACACCGACCATTCTAACTTCAATGGGGACTGTGCAATTATCGGAAGGCAAGGAGCGTTTTGCGGAAATGTTCGCTACTTCAAAGGCGAAGCATATATGACCGAACACGCCGTTGTGGTTTGTGCCAACTCATCAAATAACACACACTACCTTTCATATCTCTTGTCAACAATGAATTTGGGTAGGCTTTCTGGACAATCTGCTCAACCCGGATTGTCAGTGAAGGCACTGGGCATTCAGGAGATTTATTTACCTCCGCTTGAATACCAGAATAAGGTGGTTGCGCTACTTAATTCGCTTGATGAAAAGATAGCAATAAACGAAAGCATAAACGATAATTTACAGCAGCAAGCAGCCGCATTGTTTTCAAGCCTCTATGATCGGTCAAACACCGAGGTTAGATTCACCGATTTGATACAGATACTCGGCGGTGGGACACCGAAAACAGGCGAAAACACTTATTGGAACGGTAATATTGCCTTCTTTACCCCAAAAGATGTTGGCATACCATACACCCTTATCACAGAAAAGACTATCTCAAAAGAAGGTCTTTCACATTGTAACAGCCGACTGTATCCTGTGAACACCGTTTTCGTCACTGCAAGAGGCACTGTTGGTAAAGTTGGTATGTCCGGAGTTCCGATGGCCATGAACCAATCCTGCTACGCGCTTGTCGGTAAAGAGACGCATCAACTTCTTGTATATTTCTACACACTCAAAGCTGTTGATAGGCTCAAGCATAAAGCAAGCGGAGCTGTATTTGATGCGATTACCACCAGAGATTTTGAATCAGAGCAAATCATGAAGCTATCTGATGATGATGCCAAGGCATTTCTTTGTATTGCAGAGCCAATGTTTCAAAAGGTGCTTAATAATTGCACAGAAAACCTGCGGCTTTCAACGCTACGGGATTCCTTGCTGCCGAAGCTGATGTCCGGCGAGATTGACGTCTCTGCCGTTCAGCTCTAAGCTGCTAAATTATCGTTTACATCATATTTAAGCACCATAATCTATATTGTATCGGTATATCCTAAATTATCATACTTAAGAGGGGGCTTCACCATGCCGTTCTCCGTTTTTACCGAAGATACTTTTGAACAGGCGGTCATCGCTATCTTTGAAAAGATGGGCTATGAGCATATCTATGCGCCGGATATTGACGGGCGCGATTATTCCAGCCCGTTGTTGGATGATGTGCTGGCTTCCAGCCTGCGCAGAATCAATCCGGATATGCCGGTTCAGGCGATTACAGAGGCTGAAAATAAGCTCCGAAATTTTGACGTTGGCAGCCTTTTGCAGAAAAACATGACCTTTATGGATTATTTGCAAAATGGCGTAACGGTCAAATACTTTGTGCAGGGTGAGGAAAGAAGCGGCATTGTCTATTTGCTGGACTATGCGCATGTAGAACGAAATACGTTCTATGTTGTCAACCAGTTTACTTATGTCGAAAACGGCAATAATCGCCGCCCAGATGTGATTCTGTTTGTTAACGGTATGCCGCTTGTTTTGATGGAACTGAAATCGCCGTCCAAGGACGATGTGGGCGCAGAAAATGCTTACAATCAGATTCGCAACTACATGAAGGATATTCCGAGCATCTTTAACTACAATGCAATCTGCGTGATTAGCGATTTAAGCACGAACAGAGCCGGAACGATTACTTCTGGACTGGATCGCTTTATGGAATGGAAATCCGTAGATGGAGAGTATGAGAGTGCGGCGGTTGCGGATTTCAGCACGTTTTATGAGGGAATGTTCCCTAAGGACAGACTGCTGGATATCATAAAGAACTTTATTCTGTTTTCCAATGAATCTCCAAGCCCTGTCAAAATTCTGGCGGGTTATCATCAGTATTTTGCCGTTCACAAGGCGATTGATAAAGCCATCGTGGCGACAAAAACGGACGGAAAAGGCGGCGTGTTCTGGCATACGCAGGGAAGCGGAAAATCGCTATCGATGGTTTTCTATGCGCATTTATTGCAGGATGCGCTGGATCAGCCAACGATTGTTGTGATGACGGATCGCATTGATTTGGATGACCAGCTTTATACGCAGTTTGCTAAGACTGCGCAGTTCCTCCGCCAAACACCCGTACAGGCGGAGAGTAAAGCGAATTTGAAGGCACTGTTGGATGGACGAGCTGTAAACGGTATCATCTTTACAACAATGTTCAAATTCGAACCGGGAGAAAAACCACTGTCGGAACGCCGCAATATTATTGTTATGGCAGATGAAGCGCATCGCGGACAGTATGGGTTCGATGAGCGCGTCATTATGACCAAGAACGATAAGGGAGAGCCGGAAGCGAGAATTGCGATTGGCAACGCGCGGATTATTCGTGATGCTTTGCCCGGAGCAACGTTTATTGGTTTTACCGGAACGCCTGTATCAGCTAAAGACCGCAACACGCGCGAGGTTTTCGGTGACTATATTGATGTATACGATATGACGCAGGCGGTTGAGGACGGGGCGACAAAGCCGGTTTATTACGAGAGCCGGGTTATCAAGCTAAACCTAAACAAAGAATTGCTCGATCAAATTGATCAGACTTATGATAGATTGGCGGAAAATGCCGATCCGCTGGCAATAGAGAAAAGCAAAAAGATGCTGGGGCAAATGGAAAGCGTGCTGGGTGCAGAATCCACGCTTAATTCTCTTTGCACGGATATTGTTGAGCATTATGAAAAGTACCGCGCCAATTTGCTTACGGGTAAAGCAATGATCGTTGCATATAGCCGACCGATTGCTATGAAAATTTATCATAAACTGCTTGAACTGCGCCCAGCATGGAAAGAAAAGATAGGCGTAGTGATGACGAGTGGCAACAGTGATCCAGCCGAGTGGAAGGATATCATTGGCACGAAGGCGCATAAAGAGGAGTTAGCCCGCAAATTCAAAGATAATAACGATCCCATGAAGATTGCCATTGTGGTGGATATGTGGCTAACAGGATTTGATGTTCCGTCGCTGGCGACTATGTATGTCTACAAGCCGATGCATGGTTATAATCTGATGCAGGCTATTGCTCGTGTCAATCGTGTTTTCCGAGATAAGGAAGGCGGATTGATTGTGGATTATGTAGGTATTGCTTCAGCACTAAAAGCGGCAATGAAGGAATACACGGGGCGAGATCAGCTGCGATATGGCGATATGGATATTGCCAAGACAGCCTATCCGAAATTTCAGGAGAAGTTGCAGGTTTGTAAAGATATTCTTTATGGTTTTGATTATTCTGAATTTTTCAGTGGACAGCCGCTTACCATGGCAAAATTGATTGCAGATGGCGTAAACTTTGTTTTGGATGCGGCAGTGCCGACTAGAAAAGATCAATGGCTTAGAGAGGCACTTCTGCTTCATCAAGCGCACACGTTATGTGCCAGCTTGACAACGGAGGAAGAACGTCACTATGCAGCGTATTTTGAAGCTATTCGCGCAACTGCTAGCAAAATTGTGATTTCATCCGGCGGTAAAAGTAGACTTTCTCTGACGGATATCAACCGAGAAATCAATGAATTGTTGAAATCGACGATTCAAAGTGAGGGCGTTATCAATCTGTTTGACAGTAAAGAGTATGGTGGAGAAACGTTCTCCTTGTTTGATCCTGAGGTTTTGGAAGAAATCTCAAAAATGAAGCAAAAGAATATCGCAGTAGAAGTGCTGAAAAAGCTGCTGGCAGAGCAAGTTCAAGTCTATACGCGGACAAATTTGGTGCAGTCCAAGAAGTTTTCCGAGAAGATCAAATCGCTGATGAATGCGTATTACAATGGCTTGATTACCAATGAAGAAGTCATCAAAGAACTGTTGGAAACAGCGCAACAGATGGCGCAGAAGCGAAAAGAAGGTCAGCAAATGGGGCTGACGGATGAAGAAATGGCGTTTTATGATGCGCTGACGCGACCGGAAGCGATTAAAGATTTCTATACGAACGATCAGCTTGTTGCCATTACACGAGAACTGACGGAAGCACTACGCAAGAATCGCACGATTGATTGGCAGAAAAAAGAGGGCGCGAGGGCGAAGATGCGTGTGATGATTAAGCGATTGCTGAAAAAATATAAGTATCCACCGGAGGGAATGGAGGATGCAATCGGTACAGTGATGAATCAGTGCGAATTGTGGACAGATAATGCGGAAGAATGACAGAGAGCGCTCGTTACAGTATTTGGTGGAGGATTGAATCTTGCTGTTCGATACAGTATAATGAACTCGGACTAAACCGAGTCGGAGGTGACCGAGTAAATGAAATTCTACGGACGGAAAAAGCAGCGTAAGGATTTGCATCGTCTGTTTTTGTATGAAGGGATGCAGCTTGGCTTGATTTATGGACGCAGGCGCGTCGGCAAAAGCGA
>OLRJ01001594.1_pt1 | contig 18942 bp, 9 predicted proteins | sample 1672741 | NCBI WGS metagenome assembly OLRJ01 (sample SAMEA3136719, study PRJEB25190) | human gut metagenome | biome: human gut; feature: human-associated habitat; material: faeces | place: Austria | collected 2013
TTTCTCTTACTGCACCCTCATGGAATTCTTCGTTCGGTTCTACCAGACCTGCCGGGAATTCGTAGATATATCCGCCGATTGCGTATCTGTACTGACGTACTAATACAACTCTGTCTCTCTTTTCCCCATAAAGACTGTAAATGATCACGCCATCCGGAGTGTTTTTACCTGTTTTTATCTTTAATTCGTTAATACTCTTCGCACGGGATGCCACGAAATATGACACAGGAGTGTTGTGAATGCTTGTTGCATTTAAATGGTACAAATTTAAAAATTTACAATCTGTCAGTTTTTCAATATTGTGTATCTGTCCCATAATGGATACTTCCTTTCGCTTTCTATACCTTCGCTGATTATTACAGCCAATTTTCTTCTATCTCTGTTTTTAGTTCGCAAAACATCTGATAAAACTCTTCTTTTGCATCAGCTATAATTCCTAACGCAATTTTCTGATTGTAAGAATGTGTAACATTATTTCTTGCCTGCAATGCACGAAGCCACTGCTCCTCATCTCTTATCATTCCTGCTTTATAGGCAGTCTTCAGAATGATTTTCGGTGAACCTGTTGCTCCCTCTGCATATCCATGAATCTCCAGTATTTCTTTCATCATTTTCCATGACTGCTCAAAACAAATTTCATACAATCCTACGAGTCCGGTAATCACTACATTATCATATGGTTCTTCATAATTATAAATATCTTTCATGTTAGACAGTGCATTGCAGAAATTCTCATATTTTCTCATACAAAATCCTCCCTTCCTTCTCTATAGATTCTCTTAATTCATCCTGCATGTCACGATCAAGATTTACAATATCATACTCCAGAAGAGTACTTGTCTCTTCATCCACATCTAACGCAAACCTTGCAAAATCTCCTCCTGTGACTGCAATATCTATATCACTTGTTCTTCTGAAATCCCCTCTTGCTCTCGAACCAAAAAGAATTACTTTTTCAATATCATATTTTTGCGCAAGGTTTCGGATTTCTTCTATAACTTCCGGTCTGATTCCTGTATCATTCATTTTATAAACCTCACATTCCGATGTTTATATCGTCTGTTTTATCTTACCATATTATCGTATCTTTTTTAAGTCTGTCTGACAATTTCCGTAATTATTTTTTGCACATAAAAAGAAGGGGCTGTCGGTTAATACCACATTTCGGCATCCTCAGTAGTAATTGAAAGGATCCCTGTAAGGACGAGGCTTGTTAGCCTTCTACCTTGCAAGGGATCCTTTTTTCTATGAAAGATGAAATTTATTTTTGGCCGCAAAAATCCCTTGTCTGGATTTTTACAGCTACACTTTTGATCAAACTGTTTTTCCCTCAAACTTCTTTAATTTTTCATTGAGAAAACGACAGTATTTATTTATATTCCTTCCGATTGCATACAACATGAATTCTTTGTACACTTTATCTGCAGAACGGTAATTAAAACGCCTAAAGTTTTCGTTTTCTTTGATATCACCGAAATGTCCTTCTGTCTGGATCGAACGTGTCTGCCGTTTCAGGATTCCACGCTCACTTTGGATGTTTGCATGGGATTTTTCACGCAGTTCTTCCCACTGCTCATTGATCTTCATTACCTTGTTTCTTTCAGTATCTTTTTCGGCATTATATTTATACAGACAGCGTGCTTTATGTTCGCATCCACTGCAATCGGCGCAGCTGTATACTTCAAAGGTCTGGGTATCACCATTCTGCTCTTTGGTTTCCGTTCTTATGTGACGTAATTCACGTCCGTCATGGCAGATATAAAACTGCTCATCTTCAAACACCTCAACCTTCATATTGTAATATTTGCTAATATCTTCTGCATATGCACGTGTTTTACGTTTCTCATGATCCTGCAGTTTCAGGATCTCAAGCGGAGAGCAGTTATCAATCTCAATAACTGTATTATTTGCGAGTTTCTTATGCTTTGACAGCTTCCTTTTTCGGTTCTTTTCTATTACACTGCGGACTTTATCCATTCCTTCGATCACAAACATCTGCGCATTCCCGATATCATACTTTAGCCCATAACCATTCTCCTGCAAAAATGTATTATATCTGGTAAAAGTCAGCTCGATAGAATCCAGCAGGTCAGAAAAATCTAAATCCTCCATCACTTTTTTCAGGGTAGAAAATGGATCGTCGTCGGGTAAACTCAATTCATAGAAACTAAAGTTAATTTTCTGTTGCCCTAATTCAAAAAAGTCGGTATAATAATTATAGTAATCCTCGTAAATAATGCATTTAAGACAGTTCAGCAGAGTGCGAAAGACAAGAAAGATATCTGCAGGCGTGCTGACGCACGGCAAAGATATCTGACGCAGGATTTCACACTCTGATGGACTGGATTAAGATGCATTATTTTAGAGGATTGCTATAGTTGTTAGCATAGTTAAATTATAACATGTAACGGAGAGAAAGATGGTTGTCGTTAGCCATTTTTTTTCTTTTTTTGATAAAAAATTGGGGGAGGGTGTGAATCGGTATGAGTCACACCCTCCCTCTCTTAGAACTATCTATTTCCCGACAGCCCCTTCCATAATCCTTTTCAAACTGTTATTTAATCTTCACGCCTTTCACCTTAGAATAACCACTGTAAACCTTTTTCCCATTTACCACACGGTAGGCACGTACCTTGTAATAATAGGTTTTCTTAGAAGTAAGCTTCTTATTGGTATAAGAAACTGTGCTTCCTTTTTTAATTGTTGAGACTGCTTTATATTTTCCGTTTTTGGATGTTGCACGATATACAACATAGCCCTGGGCATTGCTTATCTTTTTCCATTTCAGCTTTGCCTGTTTCTTTCCGGCTGTTACGGTTACAGCAGGTGTTTTGAGCTTTACAGTCTGTCCCGGTGTCGGCTGCGGCGTTGTTGTCTGTGTTTTTACTGAGATATTCTTGTCGTAGCTGCTCCTCACAGCATTGCCCCATTTGCCTGAAACAGCCTGTACACTGTAATAATAGAGAGTATCCCCTACTGTCCTGGCATCTGTGTAAGTAAGCTCTTTTGTCTCCGCAATCTGTGTAAACCGGCTCTCTCCCATCCTGCGTCTGAGGATCAGATAGGAATCTGCAGCATCATATTTATCCCAGGTAATCATTACTGTATTTCCGGAAGCCTTGCATGCTTTCACAGTCGGCATTCCTGCTGCAAAAAGATCCTTTGCAGTACCTTTTACCACTACATGGCACACAGCTGTTACATTCTGATCTGTTTTTACGCGGATATCTGTCTCACCTACAGAAAGCGGTGTGACAACTCCTTTCTGATCCACCTTTGCAACATGTACATTGTCAGAAGTCCATACCAGCTCTCCACCACTTCCCTGAGGGCTGAAGGTCCATGTCAGTGCATGAGCTCCACTGTCAATTGCCAGGGTCAGAGTCTTATCACTGAGAGTAATCCCCTCCGCAGGGGCAGTTACCGTTACCTGACAGGTACCCTTGGTACCATTATCAGAAGTCAGGGTAATCTCTGCTGAGCCTGTGCCAACAGGAGTTACCTTTCCGTTTCCGTCTACAGCTGCCACTGCAGTATTTGAAGATGCCCAGTTCAGGGAAGAAGGTTTCGCGCCATTTGGAGAAATGGTATAATCCAGTGTTCTGGAACCACTTTTTGTTGAAAGCGCCAGGCTTGACGGGGAAATGCTGATACCTGTAATGTCAACCGGTCTGGAAGATACGGAAATATTACAGGTTGCATAAACACTTCCGGAAACCCTGGCAGTGATAACTGCCGAACCCTCCCCTGCTGCTGTTACCACTCCGTCATTTACCCTTGCAACAGAACTGTTGGAGGAATTCCAGGTTACTGTTCCCACTGAATCAGAAGGAAGGAGTGTATAAGTCAGGGTATAGCTGTCCCCTTTGGAAAGAGAAAGCTCAGAAGCATTCAAAGTAATATGCTTTGGTGATGCCGGAAGCCCGGCCTCAACGGCCTTCAGCAGCTGGGTTGCTTCATAAACCCTGTTTGCAGAAGCATCCAGAGTAGTCAGTGCGCTGTCTGCCTCAGCATAGGCTCCGGAGAAACCGCTGGCCTGTGACCATCTGGAACGCTCCGCATTGGCTTTTCCCATCATACGGATCAGCTCGCTTTTATCTGCGGCTTCAAAAATCTGTTTATTATTGTTATACGGATCACAGCCGGTGATATCCGTACCGCCACACAGGGCAAACATGACACGAAGTACACTTCCGTCTGAAGGATGGCTTGCCCCCATGCCTACACCCATAAATACATTATCAAGAGTATAAGTCCAGCCGGAAGCTGAACAATAGGAAAACTCTGTCAGATCCGGAGAATATTTATTTCCTGTCAGCTTATAGGGCTCTCCTGTCCATGTAGATGTTTCCGCCAGAACTCTCTTGATACATTCCGGCGTATTCAGGCTGCCACTGTCACAGTTTGCAATTCCCCTGAGATAAAAACCATAGCTTGAATTTGTGTCATAAAGGGGTGTGATCCCATTTTCGCTTAATCCACGCAGCAAAACATCTGCACAGGTTTCCCCTTTGGAAAATTCTACCTGTGTAGGTTCCAGAATCATACCCTGTCCGATAGTATTCTTTTCCACTGTCAGAGTCAGAGTGTCTGCCAGGACATCTGTCTGTCCAAGTGCAAAGATTCCAACAGCCATTCCGGCTGCCAGAGTCAGGCCTTTCACAGCCTGTAACAACTTATTCTTTGTCATTTTCATTTTCCTCCTTATTTTCGGGCCGCTGCAGCAGCCCGTATTTTCTTTTTACTCTTTCCAGTTTCTCCAGCAGAGGTCTGCTTAAGATCCACAGGAAAATCACTGTAGAAGTTGCCTGTACCAGATCCACCGGTGCACCCGAGATATAAAATGCGATCAGACTTTTCTTAGTGATCCGTCCATAAGCCATCAGGATAGATGCCGGGTTCATAATTCCTCCAAAGATCAGAAACACACTCAGGAATCCGTAGATACACAGATCAATCTTTCTGGCTTTGAGAATCCCTTTCTGAAAAAGAATTCCAGCCAGATATCCGATCATTCCATAGGAGAACATCTGCCACGGAGTCCAGGGTCCCTGCCCGAAAAACATATTTGAGATCATCATGATCAGACAGGCGCAAAGGAATCCTGCCTCACCGCCTAAGGATACTCCGGTAAGGATTACGATAGCGGCGATAGGCTTAAAGCTTCCAATCATAAAGAAAGCGCTTCTGCCTGCCACTCCAAGGGCGGCCATTACAGCAATGACCATAATCTCTCTTGCCTGTGGATGCCGCCCCTCAAATACCATAAAAAATGGAATCATGGAATAGGCAAGCACTAACAGGCTGATGATAACATCATGTTTGCCATGAAACTTATGTACCAGGATAAAAAGCACCAGTGGCACAAATGCCAGAAACATGACCAGTCCGATCCAGGTACGCTTCTCGATCTTTCCTTTGTGTATAGGCTGAATAATGATGCCATCCTCTTTCAACTCATATTCTTCCAGATCGTCTTCGGAAGTGTCTGCCAGAGAACTTTGTTCCACCACGGACTTTCCGGATTTTAAAAGCTGTTCATTCCGGGTTTCTCCCCAGAATCGATCCATAAACTGGTCTAAAGCCTTTCCTTCAAGCACGCAGCCACCTCCTTTCCGGTAACTGCATCAGGAAAGTAATGTCTCGCCATACGGTTTGCAGCAGTAGTGTAGAAACTGTTTCCTGCAAAAAATTCTGCCGCCGGTTTGCTGGTCACCACATTTCCCTGGAAAAACAGACCAACCCTGTCTGCATACTCTGCTACAAATTCCACATCATGGGAGATCATAAAGATCGTGATGCCATGCTCCTGAAGTTTCTTAAGGATTTCCCCCAGTTCCTGTTTATACTCTGCATCCAGCCCCTTGGTTGGTTCATCCATCAAAAGAAGCCGTGGCTGCAAAAGAAGTACTTTTGCCAGTGCCAGACGCTGCTGTTCTCCTCCGCTTAGATCATAAGGATGACGATCCAGCAGCCCTTCCAGTCTGGTCAGGCTTACGATCCCTTCGATGGCTTCTGCCTTCTTCATAGAAGCTGTATATTCCGGAGATTTCTTCTCTTTTGCCCCGCCGATGATGGAATACAGATCTTCCCGGACTGTCTTTCGGATAAACATACTCTGGGGATTCTGCGGCAGGACACCCAGATAGCCTCTGTAGAGCTGAGTATCTGTATACCTGCGGATATCAACGCCATTTAACAGGATTTTTCCGCGATACGGAGCCCGGACACGACTGATCAGGGATAACGTTGTGCTCTTTCCTGTTCCGTTTCCGCCAACCAATGCATAGAATTCTCCCTGCTTCACCTCCAGATTCAGATCCTGCACCACATCTCTGCCATCCTTTTCATACCGAAACCATACATCTTTTACCTGAATTGCAGGAGTTTCAAATTCTTTCGACATATGAGGTATCTTACTTCTAAGAGTATTTAATGTTTTATGTAATTTACTGTTGCTTTTTGAGTTGACCTCATTTGTGTCTATATTTATATCTGTTGAGCTATTCTGTGTAAAATCATCCGTTTTTGTAGATTCGAATTCATTATTTTTTTCGAAAGCTCTGTCATGTTTTTCGACATTCATTTCGTCATGATAACTCTCATTCAACAGTTGTTCCCGGTCATGGCACACTTGTTCCAGTTTGTCATGTCGTGCTTTCTGCATCACCTGTGTAATCCAGTTTCTGCCCTCACGGACTGTCAGCGGGCACGGCAGATCACTTTCTACTTCCGCATAGATCTGCATGGGAACCGGCATGGACAAAAACATTCCATGATGTTCCTTTTTCAGAAATTCTCCGATTTCCCGTGGAGTTCCCTGTGTGAGCAGACTGCCCTTATCCATTACATATACTTTGTCTGCCCAGGGAATCACATCCTGCAGACGATGCTCTGTAAGGATTACAGTTGTACCAATATCCCTGTTGATCTTCCGCACAGTTTCCAGAAAGTCAGAGGCAGCAATCGGATCCAGCTGAGACGTAGGTTCATCCAGAATCAGAAGTTTTGGATGCATGGCCATAATCGCTGCCAGATTCAATAACTGTTTCTGCCCTCCGGAAAGTTCCGACACATTTTTATAAAACCACTGATGGATGCCGAAATAACTTGCCATCTCTGCTACCCTGAGACGGATAGACGGCGTATCGTATCCCAGACTCTCCAGTCCAAAAGCCAGTTCATGCCAGACTTTATCTGTTACAATCTGGTTCTCCGGATTCTGTAATACATATCCGATCTCCTGACTCTGCTGTCTGTGATCAATCTCAGTCAGATTCTGACCATAATAGCAGATCCGTCCAGATTTGCTGCCATAAGGGGCCAGATCTGATTTTAGCTGCCGCAGCAGTGTGCTCTTGCCGCAGCCGCTCTTACCACATAGTACATTAAAGGTTCCTTCCTCTACATCCAGCGTTACATTTTCCAGAGAATCCCTGTCCCCATTTGCATAACGGAAGGAAAAATTCTTCACTTCTATTATCTTCATTTGTGCTCTCCTTCCATTTCATTTGCAAGTTCTTCATAAATCTGTCTGTAGGTTACCGTCATCTCACTGTGTACATGACTGCGGCTCTTTTTCATAGCGTATTCCTCGCTGAGATCCAGCATCAGCGGCAGAAAACAGAAAATCCCAAAACTGATAAACGTAATGACCGCAAGTACCGGACTGCAGGACTGCCTCGGGACACGTCCGAAAATAGTAAACCCTGCCAGAAGGATTCTTGGATTATATTGGGAAAAAGCAGCGCCATGATAACATCCGTATCCGGAAACCACAAAAAGCACTGCCAGCATCCCGCCCAAAATCTTATCTCTCCGATTGAAACGATAAATAGAAAAAGCAGTCCGGCCTTTCAGTCCATATCCTCTGCTTTTCATAGAATCTGCTGTCTCAATGGCATTTTCCAACGCCCATGTCACAAGAATTGATACCATATTTAAGGCATACCTGACTTTCTTAAACCATTTCCCATTGCTTACATCCATTCCCACACACTTCTGTCCATTGCGGATCACTTTCAGCTGTGCGATAAAATGCGGTACAAACCGAAGTGCCATGGACAGCATCAGGGACATTGCCGGAATGATCCTGCCGAAAAGGTAGATAAATTTGTCACTGGTCATGATCTGGTTATAACAGGAGAACCACAGGATCATGATAAAGAGCACACATCCCAGAACAATTCCATATACCAATGCTTCCAGTGTAACCCAGTTTCCACTGCTCTCGATATAAAGCAGCGGTGTCACTCCATAATGGTTAAACATCGGATTCAGCAGTGCGACGATCAAAAGACTTGGAATTGTCAGGAGAAAGTTGATCTTCAGGACCTTTCCCACTCCGTTCAGCCACATGGAATATGCAGTAGCAGCCACAAAAGACACTGCCAGATAAACCGGATGCTGGATAAACATGGTAAACCCCAGCACCACGGCAAAATAAAAGAAATTCAAAATGGGATGGCATCTGGAGAAGGCATCAGTCATAATACTGATCCCCCACATCCCTGCCAAGATTACAGGTATAACGCCATTCTACGGTATCCCCGTCTTCCAGCGTATACTTGGAACATCCGTAATTTGGATACCAGCCATTAACACAGTACATCCATCCGGAGTCCTTGCCACAGTCAAATTCATACAGATTGTTGATACCTGAAACATAATAACTGTTATACATAGGAGTCCATTCCGATTCCATCTGGATTCCAGCCTCATTACACACACGTTTCAGTACATCAAATACAGTTTCGCCTTCATAGAATTCCACTTCAGAAGGATACAGAATCCATCCGTCTGCAGGGACAAACTCTGCTTTGGACTCCTTCAGGTCATTCCAGTTATTCAGGATCGTAGAACATTCGATAGAGAAGGTACAGGTCATTGCTGTATCTTCATCCGAACTGTCTCCGCTGCCTGATGTGTCCCCGGAACTGTTGTCTGCAGAAGAACCATCCTGCCCGGAGGTCGGGTTTCTATCTGTATCTGCCTGGTCTGAGGAACTACCGGTAGATTTATTGTCTTTTGACTGTGTATCTTCTCCTTTTGCATTATCTTTGGTATTATCTTTGGTTTCATCATCCGCCTGGTCGTCTGCAGCTTCTCCTGTGGTGGAGCCTCCGATCAGATAAAAATCTCCGCCCGTTTTTGTTACATTAAAAGTAAGGGTTGTCCGTTTTACTTTCTTTTTGCCACTTTCCCTGGTAGAGATCTTCGCAGTATCCAGTTGATAAATCTTTCCATTCTCTTCCAGACAATAGAGAACTTTATCTGCGTTCCATTCTTCTTTCAGATTAAGGGTCAGTTTTGCCGGAGCAGCCAGGTTCATCTTCTCCAGTGTAACCTTCAGTGCATACGGTGCATTATTGGCAGCTTTCTTTATTTCTTCTGTCCCGTCCTCTGTACACTGTACCAGAAGCTTCTGTTCTACAGGATTCTGAATCTGGCTTCCATTGTAGGTCCATTTATATCCAATACCACTGTCTGTTTTTCCCACAAAATAAAACTTCTCATCTTTTCCCGCAATGGTCTCCATCTGCGCCTGGGTGATAATCCCATCCTCCGGAAGCTGCGTCTTTGTTTTTAATGGTTCTACATCTGTATCCTGTTCCTCATCGGAACTGTTCATGATATCTGCTCCCTTTTGGGAAAGCTGTGTCATATTGTCATTTCCGCTGCCGCAGCCTGTGAGGGAACTTACTCCCAGAAACAATGCAAGCCACAGAGCAAGTCCCTTTTTCTTTCTGCTCATTTCTTCTTCCTCCGCTTACGTATAAGAGCTTTCACTCCTGCTTTAATGCCGCTTCCTGCCAGACCTCCTGCCAGAGCACCAGCTGCTGCAAATCCAAAGATCATACCATATTCTTTCTTATCAGAAGTCAGAACACCGGATCCGGTATCCTCTGCTGACTCTATGCTGCCATCTGCATGGTCATCCGCCAGAGAGGTTTCCTCTGATTCCACATAAGGCTCTGCCTCAAAATCCCATCCTACGGAATTTTTACCATTCTTTGACTTGCTGTTCTTTGATTTACTGTTTTTGGAACTGCTTTTAGAGTTCTTATCCGAAGAGTTACCAGAAGCACTCTTTCCTGAATCTCCTGCATTGCCTGAACTTCCTTTGCCTGATGACTTGCCGCCCAGAGATTTACCGGAACCACCGGGCTTTTTCGTATTTATATTACCGCTGCTTCCCGATGGGTCTGCTGCAGGAGCAGAGGTTGGAGTTGGAATAGGAGTCGGCTCCTTTAAACCAGTGCCGGTTCCGTCACCCTTTCCCCCTTTACTGATACTTACATCTGACATATCATAAAGACCTGTTTTTCCGTCTTTCAGACGCTGATAAGCCACCAGTGCATAATACCCCTGTTCTGTAGCCATACCATCCAATGTACCTGCAGCAGCACCGCCATTATTTCCGGCGCCTGCTTTTACATGCATGAATCCACTTCCTGCAATATGATAAGTAATGAGATTCTCTATTGTCCAGTGTCCGCCCTTTATAAAACGGGAATCTGTTTCCGGATCAATGCCCAGACTGCACAAAGCAGTAATGACCTGTGCACAGGATTCCTCTGTTTCGACTCCCATGGTAGAATAACCACCACTGTCGTTCTGCATTTCAGACAGCCGGGCAAGTCCACGGTCAATGGCAGCAGTCACATTTTCATATCCTGCTTTATGGTAGTATGGTGCCAAAGCCTGCAAGGTCATTCCTGTAACATCCGAATCCGCATTACTTCCCATCAAAGCCCATCCACCCCCGGACAGCTCACTCTGCAGCAGGAAATTTACCAGTGCAGCTTCTGAGTTCTGTTCTTTGGCAGACGGATTATCAGGAAAAGAATATTCCGGATGACAGTTCACTGCCAGAAGTGCCCAGATAGGACCATTTAATCCCTGCTCCTTTACCAGACTAAGATCAGAAATGTATTTAAAAAGATTGTAACCGCCTACATTACGGGCATCCTTCCCTTCTGCAGTCAGTACAAGAACCCTCTTGGAATACTCCGTATATTTGGAAGTATTGGTCAGAATTCCTTTCTTTTCCTCAATATAATTTGCTGTATGATTATAATAAGTAGAGAAATATTTCTCCTTCAGACTCAGTCCACCCCTTGCCAGCCCCAGCACATACCATTCACTTCCTACCGAAGGATTGGTATCTGTGGCACGCATATAGGCACTGGTCTCAGCCATGACCTGACTGACAGATTTCTTCAGGGTATTCGCCCCCTGCATAACAGTTACCTTACAGGTCGCTGTCATCTCCGGATGCTCTGCTACTGTCGCTGTGATCGTAGCTTTGCCATTCTTTACTGCTGTGACAACTCCTTTTTTGCTTACCTTTGCAATAGAAGTATTACTGCTCTTCCAGGTAACATTGTAATTTTCCGTAACGGATTCCGGTATTGGAACTACTTTAAGGGTATGTTTCTGGCCACGGTTGATCTTTATGGAGCTGCTGTTAAGAGAGATTCCCTGCAGACCTGCCGGAAAATCTGCCACGATCAGATGCGTTAAAGTTCTGGCACTGTCCAGATAGAAAGTTCCGTCTTCCTGCATCTGTGGGGTCAGTTCCATAAAAGAATCTTCCGCAGATCTGAGGATTCTCGGTTTTGTCAGGCTCTCATACCCTTCCGGTACAGGAAAGGCCAGCGAGATCATTGTCATGGGTTGATATGCTTCTCCTGTACGGATATCTGTATAGGAAATCTCTATGTCATAAAGAAGCTGCGGCAGAGTACCCGGATAAGTTTCTGACAGCTGCTGCATTGTCTGCTGTCCATCAGAACTCTCCTGTACATGAAGCTGCACATACCAGGGATTCCCTGTTACTGTTACTCCATTGACAGAAGAAATCTGAGCTGCAATACGGTTCCGGACAGTTTCCAGTGCCTCTCTGATCCCGGAATTCACCGCTGCCTGCTCATCCTCTGTCAGACTGTCGTAAGTGTCACTGGCAAGACAGAAATCTGCGATCATCTCTGAATCCAGATCTATTTCCTCTGCTTCTGCAGCTTTCTGAATATAAGAACACATGGTCTGTATATCCAGCATGGTTCCGTTGTCTTTCTTATTTTCATTTTCCGATGTTTCTTCTTCATATGCGCCAGTTTCTGTTTCTGATCCGGACGGTTCTGTTTCAGACTGAAACTCATCCGCAGCAGTCCCCTCCCTGTCAGAATCATCACTGTGTACTGCGGCAGAACTTTCTTCGGCCTGTTCTGTATGTATCTGTTCTGCCGGTGGCTCCTGTGCTCCCGGTACAGGACATGTAGTAACTGCCATTCCTGCACTGAGAAGCAGTGCCATCCATTGTTTATTCATTTACTTGCTTCCTCCGCTTTTTCTGATTCTACAATCAAACGGATAAAATCCTCCGCTTAGCAATTATTCGGTTAAATCACAAAATGACAGATGATTCTCTCCTGCAAAATGACAGGAGAGAAATAACATCTGCCTTATTTTTATTTATCCTTTTTTCCGAATTTAACAGCAATTATCATGGCTATTACAATGTTTATCACAAAATTCCATCCAAAAGTATGTAGCCATATCCCTGACAGGTCTTTGATCCCTGATATATCATTATGGAATACAAATTCTTCTGAAATGAATATACCCGCTAAACTTGCGAAAAACATTGCCAAAACAGCCAATAGAAATATTTTTATTATTCTTTTCATGCATTCAGAAACTATTTTTTTTGATTATCTTTGCTTTTTTTGGAAGAATGCAGTGTGCCAATAATGACACATTGCATTCTGACATTTTATTATTTAATGACTACTTTTTTTACTTTAGAGAAAGAACCGTATACTGCTTTGCCGTTTACTTTTCTGTAAGCGCGTACTTTGTAATAACGGGTCTTGCCTGTAGCAAGCTTCTCTTCTGTCATGCCAGTTCCTTTTGTGGCTTTTATACGGATATATTTACCATTTTTTGAAGCACTGGCATATACCTGGTATCCATCAGCACCCTTTACCTTGCTCCATTCCAGAACTGCAGTTTTGGATGTAGATCCTACAGACAGAGCCGGGACAGAAAGAATTGCTTTCCCCTTTACTGCTGTTGAAGAACTTCCATAAATCTTCTTATCATTTACATTTCTGTAAGCACGTACTTTGTAATAATAGGTTGTTCCTGTAGCTGCTTTCTTATCAAGGAAGGTAACTGCACTGTTCTTTGCGGTTGATCCAATTGCTGTATACTTGCCATCCTTTGAAGCAGAGCGGTATACTCTGTAACCGTTTGCTCCGGAAACCTTATTCCATGTGACACGGATGGTGGTATAGTTCTCGGAATCAGTTGCTGCGATCTTTACTTTTCCAAGCTTCGCTTTTCCAATCACACCATCTTTGTCATAACTGCTTACAGTCTTTCCGCCCCATGTATAAGAATAAGCTCTTACTGTGTAATAGTAAACTCTTCCTGTAACTGCTTTCTGATCCTTATAGGAAATATCTGTTACCTGATCTGCAATCTTCTTCCAGCTTCCTGTTTCTGTTCTGCGATATACCATGTAGCCGTCCGCATTATCAACACTGCTCCAGCTTACCTGGATTGTCTTGTAATTGAGGGATTTTGTCTGCAGGTTAGCAGGCATATCTGCTTTGAAGGCGTCCTGTTTGCCTGCAAGTTCAATATGATAATCTGCAACAATGGTCTTGATCAACTCTAATTGCTTTGCATTCCACATATAGGACTTGCCTTCTGCACTCATGCTGTCGATGAGTTTCTGAAGTGCTGCAAGTTCTGCTTCTACACCTGCAATGTTCTCTTTGGTAACAGCCGTCGGAAGGTTACTGATCCAGTCATCTGCCTGCTGTGCATCAGAAATATCTTTGCCAGCTTTGTCAGCCTGTGCTGTCAGTGCGGCGATCACTTCTGCAAAAGTCATTTCCTGATTTCCGACTTTGACTTTCAGACCTGCCATTGCATTTTCCTGTCCCTGGTAATCTTTCGCATAACGGTCAAGGAATGCTTTTACCTGTGGATAAGAATCTCTGTCTACAGGGTGGTCTTTTACAGTTGCGTAAATTAAAGCTGCTTCATCTGCGAAAAGCTGCTGGTATTCATTCTGACCTTTTTCATAAGTCAGAGCCATGGCGATCAGCTTCTCCATGTTCTCTACCAGTGCGGTGTTTTCACTTCTGAATTTCTTTTCTTCTGTTTCTGTTAACTGATCATAAGCGTTCTTAGCTGCTGCAATCTGTTTCAGCTCTGTTTCGGTAAGTGCACGTTTCGCAGTATCACCTGCTGCAGGAATTTCCTCTTCTGTGGAGAAATCTGCATCCGGTACTTCTGCTTCATCTGCAATTACAGAGTCAGGGGTCTCTTCATTCGAAACATCTGCAATGTCTTCTGATGACTGAATATCCATCTGCGCTGCAGGCTGCTCACTGATATCAGAAGTAAATGCATCTGCGCTTCCGTCTGAGAAATCAGAACCTTCTGCCGGAACTTCCTGTGCCGGGAGCTCATCTGACTGTACAGCTTCCTGTGCTGCAGGTACTGTAGTCGGCTGAGGCGCTTCATAAGCGCGGACAGTTTCTGCATCCGGGAGTGCCTTGAGCATCGCTTTCAGTGCATCAGATTTCAGCTGATAGAGATAACCTTCTGCTTTTTCCAGAGAACTTAAGTTTGTAACCTGAGTTTTCTGCTGATCATCAAGAGTATTGTATAATGCTCTTGCATTTGCTACATAATCTTTCCAGCTATTCCAGATCTTCTCTGTCGGTACGTTGTTATTCTTTTCTGTCAGTTTCAGAGGTCCGTCAGACAAAGCACCTGTAGAGGATGTGGTGATATTCAGTTCATCAATAAAGGAAATCACATAGCTTACTTTTGCATCTGTACTCTGGCGTCTGATAAACAATTCTGCCTTCTCAAGCTCTGCATAGTTCGTAACACGTTTCTTCTGATCTGCTGTCAGTGCATCATAAGCGGTTCTGGCTTCTATGACAAGAGCCTGTTTCTTCTGATAATTATCGGAAGTCACTTCACCGATTGCCTTGATCTTATCTACAACTGCGGCTGCAGCCTTCAAATCCGGAATCAGGTTTCGTAAATACTGTAAGGTACTGTAGTTAGTTACCAAAGCTTTCTGGGCTTCAGTCAGTGCATTATACTCTGCCTGTATGTTGTCCAGAAGCTGCAGAACATAGGGATCAAGGGTTAATGCATCTGAAGAAGGAAGTGCATTAATTGCCGCAACCACCTTCTCAGCAGCTGCTTTATCCTTTTCTTTCTGTGTCTGCCCCTTCTCCAGTTCTTTTATCCTGGCTTCTGCTTCTGTCAGCTTAGAATAATTGGAGATTACAGATTTTGCTTCATCATCAAGTGCATCGTAAAGATTTCTTGCCTTTACTACAGCATCCTTATCCTCCAATGTCAGCTTATCTGCTGCCGGCAGAGCATCAATAGCTGCGATTACTTTTGTAATAGAATCACCTTTACCGTTCTCTGCTGCAAGAAGCTTTCTCAGTGTGTCTTTGTTAAAGATTGCTTTGTGTTTTTCGTCTAATGCATTGTAAGCGTTTCTTGCTGCTTTGATGTCTTTTTTCGAACTGTTATCGTTAAGGGCAAGGATCATGTCGTTAACGGATCTGGTTGGAACGGTTACGTCTGAGAAATCCCAAAAGTTACTTTGTCCTTTACGCTGACGGACAAAAGCATTTAATCCACGAGCAATCTGTGGTACATCATAATTTGTAAATCCATGAATACTTCCATCTACTTCTCCATTCACATCAACCAAATCAAAGAATGCATCAAGGAAGTTGTTTCCATTTTTGGTAAATCCTGTACTGCGGTCTAAAACATTTACATCAAAGATAGATGCGAAAATCAATGCCTGTGCATCATTCCATGCATTATTTCCATAGGACATACATCCGGTTTCAAATCCTGCTGTACAGAAAGAACCTGTTGCACGCTGTGCAATTTCCGGAAGTTTGTGTAATGCCTGGTCAACAGCATTAGTTACATCCTCAAAGCCTTCTTTGCCATACCAGTAAACCAATGGCTGCCAGCTCATTGTATTGTCCGCATTTACAAAAACGTTGTCCTCCGCATTTATGAGACTCTTAGCTTCCTTATGTACCCATGCAATTATTTCATCATCATTAAAAGTTGATGAAGTATATGCTCCGGATTTAATAGCATGAATTGCATATTCTGTATTAAGATAATTATCACCATTTCTGTTTCCAACTGCATCCAGAAGATTTACAGATGAAATATCTCTTGGATCATATCCAATTGCTTCAATAGCAAGGATCAGCTTTGAAAGATCTGTTGCCTGCCATGTGGACAAATCTGATCCGGAATCTTTTAATTCCTGTAGATATATTTTAGTATTTGCAAACCATCTGTCAAAATAAGTATTATCATCATAGGGGACGTAACCACATCTGGCTGCAGTAAAGATTGCCCAGATATCTGTATTTTCATAAGAAGGTGAATCTTTTGGACCAAACGCATTTTTTTTATCTTTGCAGTAATCCAGAATAATTTTGATGGCTTTTTCCGCTTTTGTCAGGTATTTTCCCCAATTGGCAGAATCATCTGCTGCACTTACAGCGCCATCATCTTTAACTTCACAAGTGCCGTCTATCACTTTTATTTTAAAAGTATATCCGTCTTCTTTCGCCTGTGCTTCCTGCCTTTTGCCAAATTGAAGAACCGGTTCTTTGATCCATTTCACCGTTAAAGGACGCTGACCTAAAAATCTGGTATCTACAATAGCTGATTCTATATCTGTTTTAGGATTACATACTGCTGTAATGCCATATTTATCAATCAATTCCTGTGTTTCTTTTGTCTGATTGACAATTTTTGCGCCATTTATAGTGACTTTGTTATTATCACCATCATCATAGATACTGGTCTGCTTTCCATCGATTATTTCTACGCGATATGGAAAATGATAATTGGTTGAGTAATCTTTAAAGCGATTATAGTTACGTGAATATTTTGTTTTCCATACTTTTGGCTCCGCATCTGCCTGAACTTCTAAAGTTATTTCTTTAACTCTTGGATCATAGTATGGATAACCATCATTCAAATCTGGTGAAATAGACCATTTCTTCTCAAAATCAAAACCTTCATAAGTGTCTTTATTTTTTAATTCGGCAGTTGTTTTACCGAATTGTTCGTAATTTTCGAACTTTTTAAGCGCATACTTTTCTTGTGTAAAATTAGTAACAACAGAAATATCTTTGAAAACTTCATTATTATAATAAAGATTCGTTGCCGAACATGCCGTACTAGAACGTAATGCTACAGTTGCATAAATTCCTCTACTATATGGTTCGGTCATATCCAGTTTAGATGATAATAATTCTGCTATATCATATATCTTTTTCCCACATGATCCGTGACTAATACAGTTTTTATAAGTCATTCTAGATGTACTAGCGCCAAATTGACATATTTCCCAAAGCCCGCTTTGACTCAACCCATTAGCTGCAGCTTCAGAGTCAATATTTTCTTCCATATCATAATTAATAGAAACATCACAATCTTCTAATATTCCTTTTCCCTGAGTTGCTCCTATTTTTAAACTTTTCTTTGGAACCGTATATACCAATGTTACGTTTCCTGAAACTTGAAGTCCTTTTACTGTACCGTTATTCATATAAAGTGCAGTACTAAACTGAGAAGTTGTATCTCCGATATATACTTTTTCTTCTGCAATATGAACTTTAACATTTTCAATGACACCATTTGGATTAAGAATAAAATTTAAAGCAGCAAGACCAGATGTATTATTTGCTCTATCTGGTGCAGAATATGTAATTATATGTCCTTGACCATCAAATTTTCCTGAAAACTTGGTTATAGCTTTGTTTTTTTTCTTGTTTATAATTTCTATATCATTTGTTAAAACAACAGTACTTTCATTGTATAAGGTGTTCTGACAATTATTTTCAAAGAAGTAATAATCATCTGCTGTACTAATACAATATCGTCCCTTATCATCCTGTTGTAATTCTGTCACGTCTGCTTTAATAATATGACAGTTCACAATAAGCATTGCAAATACCATGCTTATAAAAATTTTAAGAATTTTATTTTTGTTTTTTTTCATATTTATTATTTAAATTAGGGTAAAGTTGCATGATTAACAACTTTATCCCTACTATTGTTGTTTTTATTTTGTAGTTACATTATCGCCATTATCAGATGTTTTTTTCCATCCACTAACCGGAACCCATTTTCCTTCTGAATTTTCAACATAGCTGTCATATCCTAAATCCAGTCCCATCATCATAGAATAATCCAGACAAATGGTATCGCCATTTTTTACAACGGTATCTACACCACCATTGTTTGTACTCTTATTAATTTCACACATCCAGCCAGAATAATTATTATAGTCTTTTTCAGAAAGCCATCCTTCTTTATGAACAGTGTTATTCCATGTGGAGTTTTCACTTACTTCCATATCGTTTAATTCTGTCTCTTTAAGCTGTTCTGACCATAAATAGTTTCCTCTGTTACCAGCAATAGAATTTTTAGTTTCGTTAACTGTTCCATTATCTGCAAAGAATTTTCCTTTATCACTGTTATTATGATTATCAAGTTTTATTGCTGGAATATAATTTCCATATTTAGTATTATACCAACATAAAATTCCCTGATAATGATAGGTTGTTGTTCCAACAGTGTTTGTGTCGCTTTCAGAAGAAGCACCCGAAATTGCTTTTAAAGCGTCTAAAGCAGTTACAGTATCTGTTTTTGTTGTAACATTCAAGGTTTTTGGTGCTACAATATAATTTTCAGCATCTTTAGCGTTATCTCCGGTTAAACCAGTAGCTTTAATACTTACTGTTACATTTGCTGTTGCTGCCATAGCCGGTACTGCAGTGCTTCCCACCATTGTTGTTGCCATTAAGAATGCAATCACGCTTTTTCTTACTTTCATGTTCA
>OLRJ01001595.1_pt1 | contig 18940 bp, 18 predicted proteins | sample 1672741 | NCBI WGS metagenome assembly OLRJ01 (sample SAMEA3136719, study PRJEB25190) | human gut metagenome | biome: human gut; feature: human-associated habitat; material: faeces | place: Austria | collected 2013
CGGGTGGGTTTAGATGCGGCGCTGCGCGCCGCACAGGCTAAAGCCTTACACAAAAAATGCGCCACCCGCCGCATAGGCAGATGGCGCATTTCGAAAGCCGGGAAAACAAAATCCGAGCTAAAGATTAACCGCGGCGACGCATCACAACACCGGCACCACAGGCGACGGCAGCCGCAAGGGCACACGCGACAGGTGCGGCAAGCGAGGCATCGCCCGTCTTCGGGAGGTTCTGCTTCGTGGACGTACCCGGCGTCTTGGGCTCGCTGGGCTCTGCAGGCTTGGTATAGGTGTTCGTGAACACGAGAGCAGAAGCGAGATCCTCGACATCCTTGCCGTCGACGCTGTAGGTCAACTTCACGTGGTCATCCTCGGGCACGGCGGTAACAACGACCTTCTTGACGGAAGTGTCGTAGGTCACATTGGCCTTATTGCCCTTGACCTCAGCCACGTCGAGCGTGTAGGAGACCTTGTGATTGTCGGTATCCATGATGTCATCGGCCGTGACGTCAAAGGCAGACTCGCCAAACGTGAAGGAGCCATCGGCAGCATTCTTGGCATGGGAGATGACATCGTTGTTCTGCGAAAGCGTGAACTCGAAGTCGCCCTCGGCAAGCTGGGCGCCCTTAAGCACCTTGGTGCCAGAAATCTCTGCATGGGCGGCGGTTACGCCGTGGGCCGCCTTGAGGGCAACGGGAGCCTCATAGGAGCCGGCCTCGACAGCGTCGACATGCCACGGGGTGTTGTCCGTCCAGTGCGCGCACCAACGAGCATCCTTTGAGTCGTCAAACCAACCGGTGATCGCATCGCCGCAGCCGTTAAAGGCGGTAAGGGTATCGCCCTCGACCGTCTTGCCAAACGAGATCTTTGCACCCTGCTCGGCACACAGATCGTCGCCGGCAAGAGCTGCATGGTTATTGTCGATCCTGGCAGACGCGGAAAGCGAAAGGCTTGCATTCGAGCGCACCATAACGCCGCCGCCCATCTGAGCAAAATCCTTCTTGGTGGAGCAGTTCTCCTGGGATGCATCGTTGCCAGTGATGCTGAGCTTGGCACCCTCGGCAAACGTGGCATGAGAGCCGCCGTCGAGATAGAGGCCCGTGACCTTGTTATCGGTGATGGAAACGGTGGAGGCGGCATCGACATCGAGGGAAGCATTCGCCTTCATCAGACGCATGCCGGCGTTCCAGTAGCTCGTGCCCTTGGTACCGGAAATCTGGACATTCGCGCTCTTGAATTCGCCCTTGCCCGTAAAGATGATGCCAGTAAGAGCGTTGTCTTTGGCAGTAACCGTGGAGTTATTGATGGTCAGATTGCCGGCAGAAAGGCCATGCGAACCATTGCCAGAGAAATCGACGGTTGAGTCGTTCTTGATATTGAAGTGCGAACCATTCGAACCGTTACCAGTCGAGTTCACGACGTTGACCTTCGATCTATCAACCGTAACGACAAACGTGCCCGTGAAGCCGGAACGGCAGTGATCAGAGGTGTAGGTAGAACCAGTCTCGATGTTTACGTTGTAGCCACCGTCGCCGCCATCCCACTCAAGGGCGTCCTGCTTGTAGTTCTTAATGGTGAGGTTAGAACCATTCTTCAGGTTAAGCTTGTTATTGCTGCAGAAATAGATGGCATGAACGTTACCGGCACCGGTACCGTCCATAGAGAGCGTAGCGCCATCGAGCGTGAGCGAGGCATCCTTGCTCGCGCACACAGACATCCATTTCCACTCGGCGGTATACGGAGTGGAGCCAACGCCGGCCATGCTTGCATTGACGTTCTTGAGTACGAGTGCGTGACCCCAAAGGGCAATGCCCTTGTCAGTGAACTTCAGCGCATTGCCGCCGCCATCAATGGTGAGATCCTTGCTCAGGTTAAGACCGGCGGTCTCGGCGTCGGCAAGCAGCGTAACCGTCTCGCCGTTCTTTGCGTCGGCAACAGCCTCATCAAACGTGTTGTACTCCTTCTCGCTAATACATGCCACAGCACCATCGGCATAGGCGCTCGGCACCAGAACCAGCGCGCAGACAAGTGCCATGGCAAACATCGCCACCAGGCGCGCTGCCCGGGCGCGTATGCTTCGTTTAAGCTCCATTTTGTCCTCCCCATCGGCGTTTTCCAGCCGTCCGTACCAAGCGGTAACTCGGCCAACGACCAGCGATATTCATTGCGATGGTATGAGGTTTTAAAAATCATTCAAGCGGGGTGGCATATGGCACGCACTGCGGAAGAGGCAATGTCGCAGGGCCCCTCCTTGCTAAAAAACGAGCAGCTTAAACTGAATACAGTTGGAAGTTAAAAATTGGATATCATCCCCCTCAAATACATAAAAACCGCTCGTATGCCATTACACATACGAGCGGTTTATCGCCTGTTACCACTCCCGAAAATATTGAGCAACAATCTAGCAATTTTCGTTAAAGAAACACGACAAGTGCCATCAAATTCGTAGGGGGAGTTGCACCTTAGAGCATCGCGCCAAAGTCGCTTACGAGAATCTGGCCGGTAAGAGCGCGGGACTCATCGCTTGCCAAGAACAGCGCGATATTCGCCACATCCCCAGGCATGCAGGGCTGGGTTTGCAAGTTGGAATGCGCGGCCATGGCACCCATCATGTCGGGATCCATATCGGCAGCAGTGGTGCCGGCGACCATAGGGGTCACAATGGTGCCCGGGCAAATAGCGTTGCAGCGAATGCCCGTTGCCTGGAAGCGCAGCGCCGTGTGCTTGGTCACGCCAATCACCGCGGCCTTGGTGGACACGTATACCGCCCCGCCGCAGCCCTTCTCACCAGCGACAGATGCAATGTTCACGATGCTTGCCCCCGCCTTCATGCGCTTGGTTGCCGCGCGCATGCAGCGCATGGTGCCCTTCTGGTTGGTCTCGATAATGCGGTCAAGGTCCTCGTCCGTAAAGCGATCAACCGGCTTAAGGCCACTTTCGAGAATGCCCGCGTTATTAACGAGGATATCAATCTGGCCAAACTTCTCCTCGGCGGCAGTCATCATGCGCTCGGGGTCTTCGGGCTTGGAAATATCGGTAGGAACGACAAGGGTCTCGCCGCCGGCAGCCTGAATCTCGGCAGAAACCTCTTCGAGCGCAGCCTCGCGACGCGCAGTCATGACAACCTTTGCGCCCTCGGCAGCAAACAGCCTGGCAATAGCAGCACCTACACCGGAGTTCGCACCGGTGACGACAGCAACCTTGTTATCCAAACGGCCCATAATAGCTCCTCTCTTTGTGGCGGCGCCCGAGGTCCATCCAGACGCCGCAGCCAGCAAGCGTCAGCGTAACGTACGGAAGCCTTCGCATGAGAGGCCCATCGGCATGCGGAAATACGTCAAGCGGCAGGCGGCGAGATGCGAGGAGAGCCTGAGGGCGGCGCCTTCCCCGCCAGAGCGGCGACGAAGGGAACAACCCGAAAGTCGACCCTCCGCAAAAGGCGTTTTATATCGCCGGCAAAAGCGCTTTGCTACATAAATCGCTTAGCAAGCATTCCAGCAAATACAGTTCTCTAAAGCGCGGACAAAAGACTCGAGTCCCCGCGCATCATATGCAGAAAACCGGTCAAGCAGAGGACTGTCGATGTCTAGCACGCCCACCACGTGACCCCCGCAATGAAGCGGCACGACCACCTCGGAACGCGACGCCGCATCGCAGGCAATGTGTCCCGGAAACGCGTGCACGTCGGAGACCAGCTGCGTCTTGTCCTCTGCCGCAGCGGTTCCACACACGCCGCGCCCAAAGGGAATGCGCACGCAGGCAACTTTGCCTTGGAAGGGACCCAGGCGCAGCTCCGGCGTCTTTTGGTCTCGTGCGGACTCGTCCACCAGATAGAATCCTGCCCAATTGATGTTGTCCATAGCCTCGAGAAGACAGGCCGAGGCATTGGACAGAACCGGCAGCCAGTGATTGTCGGCTTGAGCCAAAGCCTCAATCTGCCGCACGAGCAGCTCGTAATCTACAGGTATATCCATAATGCCTCCCAGGACGAAGCGATGATCTATCCCACCCGGCCATTGTAGCCGCCATATGGGAACTCAAGCTCGGGCAAGCGGCACGAAGCTGCCCCGCGCCCAGCGGCAAAGCCCCACAGCAAAGCCGCCGCCGGGAAGAACTGCCCGGCAGCGGCTGTCACAACGCTATTGCGCAAGTGCGCTATTTAACCACTTTGCTCTTTCCAAAACGCGCCTTGAGCTGTGGTCCTGCAACCTGGATCAAAATGACCACGATCAAGATCACACCCTTGATGGTATCGTTGATGAGCGAATCCATCTTGAGGGCGATGATGATCTTATCGATCACGGTGTACGACATGGCGCCAAACAGCACGCCCAAGATGCGGCCCTTGCCGCCACTCATGGCAATGCCGCCAAGCACAACGGCCGCGATGGCGTACATCTCGTAGCTTTTGCCCGTGGTGGCGGGGTCGGCGCTTGCGTTCATAGCGATCCACAGAAACGCTCCCAGCCCTACCAAAGCGCCGGCAATCACAAAGACCAAGGTACGCATAGCAGACACGTTGATGCCCGCAAGGTGCGCGGCGCGAGCGTTGGAGCCCACGGCGTAGATCTTCTTGCCAAACTTCGTCGAGGTGCAGATATAGACAAACAGCACCACCATAAGCACCATAATCAGGCCCACAATCGGCATGATTCCGGCAACCTTGCCGTTGCCGAATGCATAAAACGCCCGGTAACTGTCGAGCGCATTGGACATACGGAAAACCGAGCTGCCGTTGCCGATAAGCTCAGCCGGGATATGCTGGCATGCATACTGCGAAAGGGAGCGATAGATAAGCATCGTTGCCAACGTGACGATAAACGACGGCATCTGCACGATGCCTACGAGCACACCGTTGATCAAGCCGCACAGCGCTCCAAAAAGGACAGCAAACAGAAGCGTCAGCGGAATGGAATTGGTCTGATTGAACACCACGACCGAGAAACCGGCCACAAACGCGAGCATCGAGCCCACGGAAAGGTCGATGTCGCCCGTAAGGCACACGATACCCATGCCAATGGCAATCACGCCGATCACGGCGCTGTGACGGAACACATTCATGGCAGCGCCCAGGGCAAAGCCGCCCGAAACAGATGCGTACACGATGTAGATGACCAAGAACACCAGCACAAAGCTGTAGGTCTTAACAATGTTGAGCAGGCCAGCCGGCGCCGGTTTCTTGTTCACAGCTGCGTCTTTCATAAGATGCACCTCACCATTCCAATCAATAAGCCTATGCAGCGGAGTTCGTCGAATAGAGCATCACCGTCTGCTCGTTAATCTCGTCATGCGCCAACTCTTTGACCACGCGCCCCTCGTAGAGCACATAGCAGACGTCAGCCACTTCGCGCAGCTCGGGAATCTCGAGCGTATTGATAATCACCGTCTTGCCCTTGCGAGCCAGATCCAAAATCAGGTGATAAATCTCGGACTTCGCGCCAACGTCGATGCCTTGCGTGGGGTTGTCGAGCAAGAGCACCTGGGCGTCGGTGTTGAGCCATCGGGCCAAAAAGACCTTCTGCTGGTTGCCGCCCGAAAGCGAGTTGATATTATCGGCCGAGGAATTCGCCTTGATGTTGAGCAGCTTGCCGTATTTCTCGAAGCGCTCGTTCTCGTGCTTCGTATTGATGGCGAACGAACGGGCAGAAAGCACATGCTCGGACAGATACATGTTCTCGAGCAACGACATGTCCGGAATCACCGAGTTTTCCTTGCGGTCGGCGGGCAGCATCGCTATGCCTGCGCCCATTGCCTCGTGAATCGATCCACCGTGCAGCTTCTTGCCGCACACCTCCACGTTGCCGCCCGAAGGATGGTGGATACCGAAAAGGCCCTGCATCAGCTCAGAGCTGCCGCAGCCCTTAAGACCTGTAAGACCGATAATCTGCCCGCGACGTGCCGTGAACGTAACGTCTGCAAAACCCTCGCCGCTAAAATGCTCGACGCGAAGCATCTCCTCGCCCAGCTCGCGCGGCTCATAGGCGTCGCGATCAGAGAGCGCAGCGCCCACAAGCAGGTTGGTAACCTCGCGAGGGGTGGTGTCGGAGATATTGCCATTCGCGATGAATTTTCCGTTGCGAAGCACCGTATAGGTATCGCAAAGTTCAAAAATCTCGGGCATCTTGTGCGAGATGAAAATGAACGACGTGCCCTTGTCGCGCAGGCCGCGCACGATTTGGAACATATGCTCCACTTCGTCGGTATTGAGCGAAGCGGTAGGCTCGTCCAAAATGAGCAGCTTGGCGTTGCGGAAAAGCGCGCGGCTGATCTCGAGCAGCTGCTTTTCACTCGGTTTCAAATCGTCTACCAGTGCATATGGGTCGATGTCCACGCCCAAGCGCTCAAAGAGCTCGGCAGCTTTATTTGCCATGTCGCGCTTTTTGAGCGAACCCCACGGGGTGGTCTCCTCGGCCCCCAAGAAGATGTTTTCGTATGCCAGCAGGTCATTGAACAGATTGAGCTCCTGGTGCACAAAAGCGATGCCTGCGTCCTCGATCTGCTTGATGGAAGAGCCGGTGATGTCCGCACCATCGAAGGTGACAGTTCCGGCGTCTGCCGTATAGGAACCGGAGAGGATGTTCATCAACGTCGACTTGCCGGCGCCGTTCTCTCCTAGCAATGCGTGAATCTCGCCCACGTTTACATGCAGCTCCACACCCGAAAGCACCGAGACGCCACTAAACGCTTTGTAGATCCCGCTCATGTTCAGGAGTTCCATGAGCATTACCTCCTAACGAATGCGGACGGAGCGCAGCCGCGACTCCGCCCGCATCAAACAGCCAATGCCCCGTCGGCTGGAAGGCTGCGACGGGGCAGGAAAAGGCTTACTTGAAGGACTTGAAGTCCTTGACGTTATCCTTAGTAACGTTCTCGCACTTGATGACGTGATCCTGTGCGACTTTCTTACCGTCAAGATGGTCGACCATATCCTGAATGGCCAGCTGAATCATGGACGGCGAGTAGGTGACGGACATAACGCCGCCAAGGTTCTTGACGATATCCTGGTAGGAGTTACCGCGGATGACCTCGTAGTACTCGTCAAGACCGCCGCAGCCGGTGATGAACGGCTTGGTGGCAAAGATCTTGTCCTTGGTAGCGTCGGAGATGCCGCCGCCGTTGAGGGCCTCGAGGATGCCCATGGCAAGCTCGTCGTCCTCGGCGTAGAACCACTTGATCTCGGCGTTGGACTCGTCGCCCATCAGGGACTCGAAGGAAGCCTTGGTGTCGGAGCGGCTCCAGTTCATGGCGCCGGACTTGGTGACAGCATCGTTGACCTGGTCCTCGGTCCACTTGGCGTCTTCGGCGATCTTCTTGCCGTCAAACTCGATCTTACCGGTGAGGTACTCGCCAAAGCCGCTGTCGCGCAGGGTGGTGACGGAGGAGGTGTCGCCCTGGTACACGTACACCTTGTCGCCCGGCTTCATGCCGTTCTCGACAAAGTAGGCAGCAGAGCCGGCGCCGATGCCTTCGTTGTCGCCCTTGACGTTAGAGACGGCGGTATCGGCTACAGCCTCGATAATGCGGTCGAAGGCCACGTACGGAATACCTGCGTCGACGATGGACTGGATGGCAGACTGCACGGTGTCGTCCATGGGCTGGATAACGATGCCGGCGATTTCATCGGTGTTACCGGCGAGAATGTCCTCGACCTCTTGAATCTGCTTGGATGCGGAATCGGCGGTCTGCAACTCGGCCTTGTACACGCCAGCCTTGTTGACCTCCTCGATCTTCTCCTTGGCAAAGGTTGCCACGGAGCCGGTCCAGCCGTGGTCCTCAGACGGGGTGAGGACGTAAATGGTCTTGCCGGAGCCCTTGGCAGCGGAACCAGCAGAACCCTTGGCGGCATCGTTGCTACCGCACGCGGTCAGGAATGCAGCAAGCACCGCACTGCCGGACCCAACCAAGAACGAACGACGAGACATGTTGGTGTTCATAACGTTTCCCTTCCATAGCTTTCCGCCCTGATGGGCATTACATACTGGCCAGTTAACTCACAAACTGGCGCATGTACCGATAGGATTGCTCGATGCTCGCAAGCACGCGCTCGCGGCTCGACTCAAAAGCGCGATCTTCGACCTCGACGCAAGCGTCACCGTCAAAGCCCGCCTCGGTAAGCGCAGACACGAATGCGCCCCAGTCCACATCGCCCAGACCAGGAATCTTGGGCACCATGATGTCCAACGGGTAGGCCATGGTGCCGTACTCGGCCAAACGATCGCGCAGCAACTTGATGTCTTTGAAGTGCACGTGGAAAATCTTGGGCGCAAACGCGCGAATGGCACGATCGCAGTCGATCATCTGCCATACAAAGTGGCTCGGATCGATCGCGATGCCCAAATTCGGGCTCGGTACGCGCTCGAACACGCGACGCCAGTTCGCGGGCGAGGTCATGATGTTCTGGCCGCCGGGCCAGTTGGTCTCGTCAAAGAGCATGGGGCAGTTTTCGATGGCAACGAGGATGCCCTCGTCCTCGGCGACCTTCATGATGGGGTTCCAAACAGCTCCCACCTCGTCGAGGTTTTCCTCGAGTGACTTATTTGTCATGCGCCCGATAAAGCTCGTCACCTTGGGTACACCGAGCTTCTTGGCGGCGTGAATCACGTTGATCAGATGCTCGTTGCAGACACGACGACGCTCGAGGTCGGCATCCATATTATTGGGGTAATAGGCCAGCGCGCCTATTTGCACGTGATGTTCGGCGGCATAGTCAAGCAGATGCTGCGCGTATGCGTCGTCTTCAAGCACGCGCTCGGCATCCACATGGGTTACGCCCGCATAGCGACGCTCGGCTTTACCCTGCGGCCACGAGGCGACCTCGATGGTCTCGTAACCAATGCGGCTCACCTCGTCAATCATTTCCTCAAAGGTCCATCCGTCAAAGATGGAGGTGATAATTCCCAGTTTCATGCCCTACCCCTGCCTCACGTTGACGACGGTTCCGGTCTTACTCGACTCGATGCTGCCAAAAACCGCTCGCATAGCGGCCAGGACGCTTTCGCCCGAGATGGCAGGATCGGTATCGTTTTCCAGGCAGTCCACAAAAGCATCGATGATGCCCGATGCGGTCTGGTTATCGTTTGTCTGGATGGCCTCGACGTCGTAGGCCTCATGCTCGCCGCATGCGAGGTCTACGACGATAGAATGAGCCGGGTCGTCGTAGATGCGCATGACGCCACGAGTTCCGTAGAGCACCGTCGAGTTGTCCTCGGGACCGTAATATGTCCAGCTCGCCGTCATGGAGCCGATAGTCCCGCCGCTCATGGTGTAAACGCAAATGGCGTTGTCGTCCACGCCCACCAGGTTTCCTTGCGGATCGCGCTTATCGAGCGTCGTCACGCGAGCAGTCGTGGACACGACGGTCTGGCCGAGCAGCCATTGGATGAGGTCGGTCTTGTGAACGCCCAGATCTGCCATGGCACCCATCGCGGCGCGCTTAGGGTCAAAGAACCAGCTGCCGGTTCCCGGATCGACACTCCACGTCTCGGGCCCACCGTGACCAAACGTCGTGCGGAAGGTCAGGACATCGCCGATTTTTCCGGCGTCGAGCAACTCCTTGGCGCGCACGTGAGCGCGAGCGAAACGCTGATTTTGGTCGATCATGAGCTTCTTGCCTGCGGCGCGTGCCTCGGCAACCATCTGCTCGCACTCGTCAATGGTGATAGCCATGGGCTTTTCGCACAGCACGTGCTTGCCCGCCTTAAGAGCAGCGATGGTGGAGGCGGCATGGTTGGCATTGGCGGTGCATACGCTTACGGCGTCCACGTCGGAAGCCAAAAGCTCTTCGAGCGTTTTATACGCCACGGCACCGTAGGTTTTCGCGATTTCGCAGGCGCGGTCGTAGTTCATGTCGAACACTGCGGTGATCTGCGCATTCGAATTTGCCTCGTATTCGGGCAAATGACGAACCTGAGCGATCTTGCCGCACCCGATAACGCCCACGCGAACCATATGTGCCTCCTTCAGGCCCTAAAGAGGGCTCGATGCGTACCGATGGATCCTTGGAAATGAAAGATTTCTTTCATTTCTTTCATTTTGTGTTTCATCACTTGCATCGTAATGAGATAAAGATGGTTTTGCTTTGGCTATTCCCGTGAGTGGTATTAAACGATACTCAAGTGGTTCTAATGCGCTATATTCCTGCACTTTTCTATTTTTGCACCACAAGTTACCGTAAATCGAAAGAGAAGTGGTATTCAGAGAAGCATACCTTGCTGGCTAAAGCGCTTTATCGCCGGCCACTTCGACCGTATGAAAAGTTTTCAAAACCGTCGAGCGATTCAAACCTACCTTTCGCTTTTTTCAGCCGCATACTGCATGCTGTAAAGCAAACGACCCACTGGAATCGAGAGGGAGGGCCGATGGCCGGAAGCAAGAAAATCACCATCGCACACGTTGCTGAGCATGCAAAGGTTTCGTCTGCCACGGTCTCGCGCGTGCTGAGGCATCCTGAGCTGGTGAACCCCTCCACTGTTGCACGCGTGCGCAAAAGCCTGTCGGAGCTCGGGTACTCTGGAATCGCCGGACAGCCCGCGGCGGGAACATCGCGCCGCACTATCGTGGTCAATATCCCCTGGCTCGATAACCCCTTTTACGGCGAGATCATGCGCGGCGTGCGCGTTTCCGCCGAAGCGCACGGTCTGGAAATGCTCATCTCCTGGGGCTCACCCGACAACGTTGAATCATGCAAGCGCTTTTGCTCTATGCTGCAAAACTGCGGAGCAGCGGGAGTCATTATCCTTTGTCCGCTTTCCGCAGAGTCGCTCGAGCGTATATCCAATACCGTCCCTACCGTGCAGTGTTGTGAGTACAACCCCGAAGCAAATATCCCCTTCGTGAGCATCGACGACCGCGAGGCGGCGCGCACCGCCGTTGAGCACCTGGTTTCATGCGGATGCAAGAAGCTCTCCATCGTATGCGGACCGCAGGTTTATAAGTACGCCCGCGGCCGCAAGGAAGGCTTCCTGGAGGTTATCCGCACGCACGACCTTGTCGAGCGTCCCTCTTGGATGCTTCAGATTCCCAACAACAACTTTGGTCTCGCCTATTCCGCCATCTGCCACATGCTGGAATCTCCCAACCGCCCCGATGGCGTTTTTGCCTGCTCGGACACGTATGCCGCAGCCGTAATCCGCGCGGCCAAGAAATGCGGTCTCGAGGTCCCACGCGACCTCATGGTTGTTGGTTTTGATAACACCGACACCGCAACCATGACCACGCCCGCGCTTACCACCATCAGCCAGCCGCGCTACGACATGGGCTTTTCGGCCTGCAACCTGCTTATCGAGCGCATGGACGGATCGGACTCCGCAAGCTCGATGCTTCTTGAAACGGAGCTCGTCGTGCGTGAGTCCACAATCCGCAAATAGGTTAACGAGCAACGGCTACACAAGCTGCAGGGCCTGATATGCCGCTCCGAGAATGCCGGCTTCGTTGCCCAGCGTTGCGCGACGCAACGTGTAGCAGCCGCGCATAGGAGGAAAGACATATCGGTCGAGCCTCTCGGCAAGGGGAACCATCAATAAATCCCCGGCGCCAGAGAGGCCGCCGCCCACAATCACCTCAGAGGGGTCGACGGTCGCCATGATGCCCGCCAGCGCACGAGCCAGATAATCGACCGTCATATCGCGCGCCGCCGCGGCAGTAGCCCCGCCCTGCTTTACTTCTTCAAAAATCTCTTCGCCCTTGGTGAAGCGACGTTCCTCGCCAGCTTTCTCGGCAATCTCATTAGCGTTTTTGATAATCCCCGTGGCAGAAGCGTAGCACTCAAGGCAGTTGACGTTACCGCAGCCGCACACGCGCTCCGAGGGAGCCACGACCGGAATGTGGCCGATCTCTCCGCCACAACCATGGTCGCCGCCCACGATCTTGCCATCGATAATGATGCCGCCACCAACACCGGTGCCCAGCGTGACAAATATGGAATTGCCCGTAACGGAACCTTCTCCGCCCATCCAAACCTCACCGACGGCAGCAGCGTTAGCGTCGTTAATCAATGCCACGGGCAGGCCCGTTCCCTCACGCAAAATATTGCCGAGCGGCATGTTGCCCCATCCTAAATTGACGGCGCGCACGGCATTCTCGCCATTTACCGGACCGGGAATGCCTGCACCGATAGCGACGATAGGCTCGGGGGACGAAGCCAGCTTTTCGTTAATGCTGGAAATCATCTCATCGGGAATGTGGGAGCCCGCATCGGCGAGGTTCGTGGGGATGGACCAGCGTTCAATAATGGTCCCCGTCTCGTCGACGATGGCAAACTTCACGGACATGCCGCCCACATCGATGCCGAACACACGCTTCATGGTAGCCACTCCCCTTCGAATCGCCGTGCAAACACGAGCGACAGTCAGTTCCATCCAAATGCATTGTATGCGCGAAAGTAGGACGGTTGACAGCATCCAATTTGTTAACGGCTGAGCGGCGATGACAAAACGATGGGCGGAAAGACCCGGGCGCGAGCACCAGAGCCGGGCAGAAGCGTGGAAAGCGTCCTGACTGGATCTATTCTCCATGCCGCGGGGTATCATTTGGACAACCAACGAACGCGTCTGCAGGAGGTGCATCATGCAGCGAAATCAAATTACGCCGCAAAAAGATGGTCGAGAAGGTATCGAGCCTGCCATCCCTACTGCCGAGGCAATTCCGCAGCCCGCGATGCAGCTAAGCCTTTCCGATTGGATTTGCGAACGCCGCCCTTTGCAGATCGGCTTTATCGTTCTTTTGATCGTTGCGGCTCTTGTCTCGGAATTTGCTTTGCGCCCGCACTTTGAGCAGGTCGAGACCTGGGGAAGTACCATAGAGGTCATCGACGCCAAGAAGACAAACGTCTTGGCGCTCACGACCTCGTCCCTTGCGCTCTCGGCAGCCATCACCGCCATCCCCGACGACGCCGGCACTCCCGTAGCCGAGCAACTCTCCCAGCTCGCTGGCAACCTGGGCATCGTGCTCGCAGTGCTCTACCTCGAAAAATACCTGCTCACAATCTTGAGCTTCCTTTCATTTGGCGTGCTCATACCCATTGTCTGCGTGCTTTTTGCCATCTCGCTCGGTATTCACGGGCGCTTGAGCACCAGCCGCGTGTTGCAAGTCCTGGGTATGCGCGTGCTCATCGTGGCAGCTATCGCCATCACGGTAGTGCCCGCCAGTGTATGGGTCACGCAGCGTGTCGATGAAACCTACCAGGTGAGCATCGCACAGGAAGAAGCAAAGGCAAAGGCGAAAGCCGAAGAGAAAGCCGCCAAGGAAAGCAAGAGCAAAAGCGAGCAGAAACAGGAGAACAAAAGCTTCCTGGACCAGCTTGTCGATGGCGCAGCGCAGCTTGGTTCAGCTCTCTCGAGCGGCGTTCAGAGCCTGACCGACAGCGTGATCACGCAGGCAACAAACCTGATTGAGGGTGCCATTGTGATGATTGTCACCTCGTGCCTGATTCCACTTTTGGTGCTCGCCGCCTTCCTTTGGATGGGACACGCGCTGCTGGGCATCGACGTCTCCGCGCCCACCAACTACCTGGTGCACCGTTTTAAGAAATAGGATGTCCCAAGGTAAAAGCTACCGCCCAAGCCCGGACGTGCCCACCGCGCGCCCGGGCTTTATCGAACGTAGGATGTCTCGTCCAACGTTTTTATAAGCTTCGAAAGCTTCTTGTCAAACGTGAGAACATCCCGACGCCCAGCATCGCTCTCGGCGGCCAGGACGCAGTCGACAAAATCAAAGGAACTTGCCGAATACAGCGAAAGAGCCTCGATCGCCACGTTCTTCCTCCGACACGACGCCTCGTCGAGCAGAATGCACAAGCTCTCGTTAACGCGCTGGCGCGGAACATGATAGACGCCCTCCAACACATAAACGCATTCCGCCAGTACCTCGATTGTCACTTCGGCACCGCGAACAATCGCTTGTTCAACCTTCGTGGCTTGGGCCTCGATATCTTCCAAAAGGTAGCGCAACACGGCATTTGCATCCAACAAAGTCTGATCATCGAGCATGCTTTGCCACCATTGCGCGAGCAAACGCTCCGCCCTCCTGCTCAAGCTTCTCTTCATCTGCATACTCTGCCAGCAAGCCACGCGCATGAGCAGCCACGGCTCTTTCTTGCGGAACAGGCACAATAATCGCAGCGGGCCGACTATACCTCATGACCACAACAGGCTCGCCGGTTTGCTCAACACGACTCACCACGCTACTTAAGCTTGCCTTTACCTCTGCGAGACCAAGATGCATAGCACGGGCAGTATCGATTTTCGGCATATCCATGGGAGCCCCCCTCTCTCGTCATCGTCAGGATACCCTAAAGATGACCACAATGTTGGTCATCTTTAGGGCGAAAAGCAAACCGGGCACCAGACATTACGCGGTACAATCGGTTCCATGAAACCTATCGCGCACATTCAAACCGACCTGCCGCAGAAATTTGGCATTCCTCGCAACAGCTTCTTGGCACCGCACCTGAAGGGGTCGATTGTTTTTGAACCCGAGTTTGCGCTGGATGCAGCCGTGGCTGGACTCGAGAGCTTTAGCCACCTGTGGCTTATCTGGCAGTTTGAGAACGGCACGCCCGGAGGTACTGCCAAAGACATCGCTACCGATAGCGCAACCGCAAACAAGGCAGGCACCAACAACAACTGGTCGGCAACGGTACGACCACCGCGCTTAGGCGGCACCGAACGCGTAGGCGTTTTTGCCACGCGCAGCCCCTTTAGGCCCAATCCGATAGGTCTCACCTGCGTGAAAATCAATAGCATTGAGCGCAGCGAGGCCGGGCCCATCATCCACGTGCTTGGCGCAGACCTGCGCGACGGGACGCCGATCCTCGACATCAAGCCTTACATCCCCTTTGCCGATTGCCATGAGGATGCCAGTGCTGGCTGGATCGAAGACGCCCCGTGGCAGGAGCTGGAAGTCGAGTTTCCCAAAAAACTGCAGCAGCGCGTCGAACCCGAAAAACTCCCGGGACTCGTAGAAGTCCTGCGACAAGACCCGCGCCGCGCCGGCAGCAAGCACGAGCCGGAACGCATCTATCATTTGGCTTACGCCGGATACGACGTGGCGTTTACCGTAGACGGAACGCGTCTTGCGGTGATTGAGATACAGACATCGGCCTAAAGAAGTGCTGCGATCCAGGAAGTCACGGCGCGAATCATCATGACGATGACCGGCGCCAGCGCAGAGGTCAGCAGCGCCCGAAAGACCTCCACAGTAAAGTTCCCTAGTTCCACAGTAAAGTTCCCTAGTTCGCTACTCCTTTCGTGAGCCAAGTCGAGAGGCCGACGCCCTCGACATCTCGAGCGCATCCCATCAGACCGTACCGGACTCAAAATCACAACTACACGAGTCAATCTCGCCTTTCGAGGGCATCCGCAAGCACCTGAGAGTAGATAACCGGGTCCTGAGCCGCAGCGAGGCCCGATACCTGTCCGTCACCGGTCTCCACCACGATCCAAGCCCCATCCGCTCGCTCCGCAAAGTCCACGGTGTAATAGGGACTCCCAAGATTTGAGCACGCCAGCACTAGCTCCTCGGGCGGCTTCGCAGCGCTTGCCGGTTGATTTGAGTTCCTGCATACGTTGAGAAGATCCCCGCCGAGATAAAAAGCTCTCCACTCATTCGTCGCGCCACCGCAGCGGACCAAATCAACGTACTCCTTGCAGACAATACCGGCTGTGAAAAGGTCTCTGCGGAGCCTGACGAACTCTTCAACAATCTCGTCCATGCGCTCCTGGCTCGCAGGAGTGCGAAAGCTAACGGGGAACCTCGTCCCTTTGACCGACTTCGCATAGTCCTTGACCATAAACTCTTTGAACGTGCGATTGATTACCCCGGCATCAGCCCGATGACCCGGAAAGGCAACAAGCCGCGGGGCATGGACCTTCAAGACATCGTTCCTCATGTAAGCGAGCGGGAACATATGGAACTCCTCATATGCACCCGGCGACGTCATAGGAAGGAGTCCCTTCTCCCGCAAGACTGCAAAGAAAGTCTCATACTGTTCTGGCTTCATCATCCAGCCCCGGTACACCAACGGCAGCGCTTCGTCGAGAAAAGGATGATTGAGCGAAAGCTCCCCACGCTCCTCGAATAGCTCAAGATCGAATACTCTCACGTCAAGTCGTTTCTCAGCGCAGGCAGACTCGTATTCGATGCGCATCGCCCCGTCTGGAGCCCCTTTTTCGAAATAGTCCGCCGGGAAAAGTGCGTTGGCAACCTTTGGCATAGCGGCCCCCTCGCCAATTTCAGCCTCGCCATTCGGGAGCATCTGCCGGCGGCAGAGCGGCGCTAGCCATAATCTGCTCCCAACTCTAGGACCAGGGCCATTCTGCCACGACGTGTGGACATGAATTTCTCCGGAAAGGAGGGGTCGCAAGGGCTCCCGAAGACCATGCGTTAAAGATATTCCTCAAAAACGAAAATTATTCAGTTTTGAGGAATAGCCGTCGCCCACTACGCCTCGCCGGCCAACCACCTCGCTAGGTCCACGATCTGCACCCCATCGCGGTCCGTTGTCTCGTGATGCGTACGAGCGAGAATAATCTTGGGATACGCGTCGCCTATCTTAAGAAGTGGCGAGATTTCCCTCTCAAACGTCTTTTCCGAGCTGATATCGTCGCTAACTTGGATATAGAGCTTCTCGCTTCGTTTGATCGCTACAAAATCAATTTCCTTCTTATAGAGAACGCCAACGTATACCTCGTATCCGCGACGCAACAGTTCGATAGCTACCATGTTCTCGTACACGCGTCCCCAGTCCATATCACGCGTGCCGAGCAGCGCATACTTAAACGCATGGTCTGCCAGATAATACTTCTCACCGCTCTTGAGATATTTTTTGCTACGAATGTCGTACCGGCGCACCTTATAGAAGGCGAACGCATCGCACAGATACCCCATGTACGTGCCGACCGTCTTATTTGTGATCTTTAGCCCGTCCGCATTCAAAGTATCCGTAATGTTGCGGGCCGACGTGATGTTGGAGATATTGTCCATGATGTAATCGGCAATACGCAGCAACGCCGATTCGTTTCTTACGTTATGCCGCTGCACAATATCTCTCACGATTAGCGTCTTAAAAACGTCGGAGAGATACTGGTAGCGCTGCTCCTGCGTGCGATAGGGATAGGAGCCGGACATACCGCCAATATGAACGTACTCGTCAAAGCCACGGTCGGCCTCGCCACCATCGTTATAAAGGCGATATTCCTCAAACGAGAACGGGAAGACCTCGATTTCGAACGTGCGCCCCGTGAAGAGCGTCGACAGGTCACTCGACAGCAAGAAGGCGTTCGACCCGGTAATGAATATGTCATACTGCTCAGATGCGTGGAGACTATTGATTGCCCGCTCGAAACCATTGCACATCTGAACCTCATCGATAAGTAAGAAGTTCTGGACGCCTTCCCTCCGGTGTTCTTTTACATAAGCGAGCAGCTCATGATACTCAAGCAGCCCCTCGAACTCATCGAGGTTGTAGTTGATGTGAATCACGTTCGAGTTAGGCAGAGTGGCCTCTATAAAATCGCGGAGGGATTCGAGCAATTTCGATTTTCCGCTACGGCGAATGCCTGTAATGACCTTGATATCCGGTACGCCGATAAGACTCGTCAAGGTATCCATATACGACGCTCTATTGATGAGTTTCATCGGCATCCTCCTTCGGGCAACTACCGCTATTCCTCAAAATTAAAAATTTTTTAGTTTTGAGGAATAGCCCTGCTGCAAATATACCCTGTTGAAAGATGTCTCGTCTCGAGTCTATTCCTCAAAAACGAAAATTATTCAGTTTTGAGGAATAGCGCAGAGCTGATCGTCTCGGCCCCTCGACGTCGCTGCGCCTCGAGCAGAGATGAAGCAGGTCCGGCCAATCAGCAACAAAAAACCCGGAAGCCGTTAAGCTTCCGGGCTACAAAATTCTTGGTCGCGGGGGCAGGATTTGAACCTACGACCTCCGGATTATGAGGTCGTATACAACGCTATTCATTAGCGGCAATCCTTCGTATCCTCTTGTTTCTACAGGTATGTATTGCCTGATTTCGCTCAAATCTTTCCTCGCAAATTCTTCGCGGCGACGCTTCGTTGCAATTCTTCGCAAAGAATCCGCCCCCAACCGTCGCAGGCGTCACCGAGAAAAGGTGCGACACTACTGCGACAAAGATGCGAAACCGAACCTCTGCCTACCTTATCGTATAGAACTGCCTCGGGTCGTTTGGAAAGGAGCCATGCCACTCAAGCAGCCCTCCCTCCCCGATCAGCTTACCTAGCACGTGGCTTGCCGTTCGACGATCTCTTCCGATGTGCTCCGCGAGTCCCCTTGCCGTCACCTTTCCATTCGTGAAGGCCAGCCTTACGGCGGCGAGTTCATAGTCCCCAAGCGAGGCGATAGCCTCGGCCGAGAGCCTGTCCTCGAGCGCTTCACTTCTCCTGACGGTCCGGGCCACAATGTTGTTCTCGAGCGTCAGCTGGACCTTCGTCCCGCCGGGCTCCGTGTAGACCGGGTCGTTGAGCAGGGAGTCCTGCATCTCGGTGTAGATGCGCTTGACGCCCTCGTTCAGCTCACGGACCCAGCCGAATTCAACCAGCGTGCGCGCGATACGCGGGTTGCGCGAATAGCGGGTGGTCCTCATGTTGTCGAGCGTCACGATGTTCGGGAGCGCCCCCGGGCTGAGGATCTCCAGACGATCGTCGAACATCGAGACCCGGATGTAGTCGCCCCGGAACGAGTAGTCGCGATGGGTCACCGCCTTTTCCCATTGAGCTCTAATACTTTTCCGCGAAGTGAACGTCTGCTTTTGGACCCCTGGAGCATCCGCATTTTGACAGCAAAATCGCAGGATTTCAGCTTCAAAACCGCAGGAAACGGCACCCGGAAAGTGTCGATGCTTCGGGGGTCCGTTTTCACTCGTTCACTTCTCGGAAAAGTATTAGACCTCGCTGCTAGCCATCCAGAAGGACA
>OLRJ01001598.1_pt1 | contig 18935 bp, 16 predicted proteins | sample 1672741 | NCBI WGS metagenome assembly OLRJ01 (sample SAMEA3136719, study PRJEB25190) | human gut metagenome | biome: human gut; feature: human-associated habitat; material: faeces | place: Austria | collected 2013
GTGAAGAAAGAAGAAACAAAGAATCCAACCGATTCAAAGGAAACATCGACAGGTACTGCAGGAAAGAAACCAACAGGAACTTCAGCGTCAGGAAAACAGGTGAAAACAGCAAAGACAGGAGACAGCATCAGCTACCTCTGGATTCTGATGATTGCGGGATCAATTGCAGTGATCGGTGGAATGATTTATGTTATTAGAAGAAGAAAACAGAAGTAAAATTAAAGTGAATCTATAAACGATAGATAGAAAGGTGTCAGGCATATGGGGAAGGTGTTATTTTAAGCTTCGGCCTGACATCTTTTGTTGAAAAAAAGATGAAATTAGTATATTCTGAAAACAGATGTTGTATATCCTAAACATGCAATAAAAAGTGCTTTTGACCGCATGTGTTGAGAGAAAAAGGAGGGTGAAAATGAGTGAATTAAGTAAAAAAGCAAGAAATAGAACAAGAGTCCAGATGGTATTGACAATGTTGGTTATTGTCTCCATTATCAGACAATTCTTTCTTGGAAACTATCACAATATGTTTCTTGGCATTCTAACATTGATTTTGTTTATGGTGCCACAGTTTATCGACAGGAAACTTGGAGTGACAATTCCGGTTGGTCTGGAAACGGTTATTCTGATTTTTATCTTTTCAGCAGAGATACTTGGAGAGATCAATGCATTTTATGTAAAGATTCCGGTATGGGATACTATTTTGCATACAACGAATGGATTCCTGATGGCGGCAATCGGGTTTGCGCTGATTGATTTATTCAACAGAAGTGATCGATTTTCAATTAAGATGTCCCCATACTTTGTGGCATTTTTTGCATTTTGTTTTTCAATGACAGTTGGTGTTTTGTGGGAGTTCTTTGAATTCAGTATGGATTGGTTCTTCGGAATGGATATGCAGAAAGACTGGATCGTTCCGGCAATTAATTCAGTGAAGCTGAATCCGACAGGAGCAAATATCCCAATCCATGTAGATGTCCAGTCCGTTGTGATCAACGGTGAGACTTGGAATCTGGGCGGATATTTAGACATTGGAATCGTAGATACAATGAAAGATCTTATGGTGAATTTTGTCGGAGCCGTTGTATTTTCTGCAATTGGAATTTTATACCTGAAACATCGCGGAAAAGGGAAATTGGCAGCTTCATTAATTCCACAGGTGAGAGATACGGATGCAGAAGTATCTGAGAAATAGAAAACGTAAAGGACAGATCGATGAACAGTCAAAAAGAAATTAGAAATATAAAGATAAAAAATCAGTTGGAGCTCTGGCTGTTCTGTGCAATTATCGGTGCAGTTGCCGGCGGATTGGTCTGGGCACTTTTGAAGATCATGGCAGTCGGGATGAATCTTATCTGGGAATGGATTCCTGAACATTTTGCATTTCCATACTATACGATAGCGGTCTGTGTGATTGGTGCATTTCTTATCGGTATCTTCCGGAAGGTGTACGGAGATTATCCGGAAGAAATGGAAACTGTTATGGCAAAAGTGAAAACGGAGAAGCATTATGATTATAAAAATATGCTTGTCATGATGATCGCAGCAGTGCTGCCGCTTTTGATCGGAAGCAGTGTAGGACCGGAAGCCGGGCTTACCGGAATTATCGTCGGAATGTGTTACTGGGCAGGAGATAATCTGAAGTTTGCCAGACAGCATGCGAAGGAATACTCCCAGATCGGGGTAGCAGCATCCTTAAGTGTTTTATTCCATGCTCCGCTATTTGGATTGTTTGAAGTGGAAGAGAACACTTTAGAAGAGAATAAGTCAGAACAAACTGTTGTTCCGGCAGGAATTTCATCAAAGATATTTATTTATGGAATCGCAATTGCTGCTGCAACAGGTATTTATGCAGGACTTTCCGCAGTATTCGGTTCAGGACTTTCCGGTTTTCCAAGCTTTGAGGCAGTTGAGATCGGAAAGATGGACTATGCATTAATACTTCTCTATATTATTGCAGGATGCGTGTTAGCTGTTTTTTATGAAAAGACACATCAGATAACGAAGAAAACTGCGAAAAAGGTACCGGCAGTTCTTCGAGAAGTTCTCGCAGGAATTTGTCTTGGAATCTGTGGAATGTTAATCCCGGCAGTTATGTTTTCGGGAGAAGAACAGATGGGAGTGTTGATGAAAGAGTATAGTCAATACCTTCCGTTAGCACTGATCGGAGTTGCATTTTTGAAAGTGCTTCTCACAAATATTTGTATACAGTTCGGTTTGAAGGGAGGACATTTCTTCCCGGTTATCTTCGCAGGTGTATGCATGGGATATGGCGTGGGAATGCTGATCTGCGGAAATGCAGAGAGTCATCTAGTTTTCGCATCTGCAATTGTTACAGCGGCGCTTCTAGGTGGAACGATGAAAAAGCCGTTAGCCGTTACAATGCTTCTATTTCTATGCTATCCGGTGAAATTGTTCGTATGGATTTTTGTGGCTGCGGCAGCAGGCAGCAAATGCCTATCCTTATTTGATAAGAGAAAAGTGGGAAACAAAAATTCCGTTGAGTGAAAACTCAGCGGAATTTTTTTACCCTTTTTGAGATGTCTTCCAGTTCTTCTTTGGAAAGTTCCGGGAGACGTTCTAATTTATCCAGGAACATCACTGCCGTTTCACGACGCTGCATCTCTACAATCTGTCCGTAATAATTGACAACAACACCGGTAACGATTGCAACAACGAAGATCGTGTAGATTGTGACAAGTAACGAAACCAGTTTGCCAATGAAAGTTATGGCAACAATATCGCCGAACCCGGCGGTAGAAAGTATCGCATAGCAATACCAGAGGGCATCTCCATAGTGGTTGATGTCAGGCTCTACCAGTTGAATGATGGCTGCGGATACAAAGAGAAATACGATATAACCGGAAAGAATCTGGGTTGCTTTCGTGCGTTTTAGGATCATCCATAAAAGTTTTAGCTTTTTCATATATTAACGGCTCCGTTTCATAAATTTCAGATAAATTAATTATATCATGAAATGGAGTCAAAAGAATAGTTAGATAAAATTTATTCTACGGTTTTCATTTTACTGCCTTTATTCAGAATTCCATTAAAGCGGCTCATGAATGTGATTGTTGTGATTGTGGCTGCAACAATATCACTGATCGGTTCTGCAAGAAAGACTGCAAAAACCTTATCCTGAATAAAGACTGGCAGGATAAAGATCAGCGGAATCAGCAAGATCAGTTTTCTTAAGCAGGCGAGCAGCAGACTGACCTTTGCCTGTCCCAATGCCATGAAACTTTGCTGACATGCAACCTGGAATCCGAGGGAGAAAATACCTGCCATATAGATTCTCAGCGCCCATGCGGTATAAGTGATCAGATCCGTATTGTTGGAAAAGATTCCTGCAAACAGCTTAGGAAACAGCAGTATGATCAGCCAGAAACAGCTGGTGAAAATCGTACAAACCTTAAATTGTGTAAAGAAGGCTTTTTTTACTCGCTCTTTATTGCCGGCACCGAAGTTATAACTCATGATCGGCTGACCGCCCTGGCAGATTCCCTGCAGTGGCAGCGTGGCAAGCTGGCTGACACTTGTAATGATCGTCATGGCTCCGACAGCAAGGTCTCCACCATATTTTGACAGACTGGAAGTAAAGCTGATGGAGAGAATACTTTCTGTAGAAAGCATGACAAAAGTGGAAATACCAAGTGCAAGGCATGGTAAGATAACATCCTTTTGTAATCTGAAATTTTCTTTTCTAAGATGAAGGATCGTCTTCTTTCCGGATAAGAAGCGAAGAATCCAAATCGCACCGACAGCCTGACTTAAAACAGTGGCAAGTGCTGCACCTCTTACACCGAGATGGAATACGAAGATAAAAATCGGATCAAGAATGATATTGATCACAGCTCCGATCACAGTAGTCATCATACTGATCTTGGCAAATCCCTGTGTTGTAATAAATGGATTCATTCCCATTACGATTAAGACAAAGATACTTCCAAGGATATAGATTCTTGCGTATGTTACTCCATACGGCAGTGTCTTCTCGCTGGCACCAAAAAGTGTCAACAGCTGTGGCGCAAATGTAAAGAAGACTACAGTAAGTACGACAGCCATAAGGATGAGAAGTGCAAAACAGTTTCCAAGAATTTTTTCAGCTGTTTTATTATCTTTCTTTCCCATAGATATCGCAGCACGCGGAGCACCACCGGAACCTGCAAGCATAGCAAAAGCGTTGATCAGCATAAGGATCGGTGTAAATAATCCAACGCCGGTTAATGCCGCGGCTCCAACACCGGAAATGTGTCCGATATAGATTCGGTCTACAATGTTATATAGAAGATTGATGATCTGGGCGACAACCGCAGGAATTGCAAGCTGTGCCAGAAGGCGCGGAATCTTTTCAGTCTCCATCGCCTGAGAATTTGATTTGCTATTCATATCTGTTTTCTCCTAAATAGATTTAAAGTCAAAGAAGATTATACATCTCATGTAAAGGAAAAAGCAATAAGAAATCCAAAGTCACTATTGTATCAGGAATAGAAACTTTGGATTTCGATATTGTCAATATTTTACCATATATGCATGATGTGTTGCATTGTAAGGCTGACTACTGTAATACCAACCCAGCAGGAAGCACCGAGAAGGATTGGCTTTCCACCAGATTTGACAAGCTTCACAACATTGCTGTTCAGACCGATCGCAGCCATAGCCATGATAATGAAGAACTTAGACAGTTCTTTCAGCGGAGCAAATACATCCGCATTTACCCCAAGGCTCATGCATACAGTTGTAATGACAGCCGCAATGATAAAGTACAGGATGAACATTGGAAAAGCTCTTTTTAAGCTGAACTTACCGGATGATTTTCCGTCTTTTGCGGCTGATTTCGCACGAATCAGTGAGAGCACAAGTGTGATCGGAATGATTGCAAGCGTACGTGTCAGTTTAACTGTGACAGCAGTATTAAGTGTCTCACTTCCAAGATTCCACATGCTGTCCCAGGTAGAGGCGGCAGCAGTTACGGATGAAGTATCATTGATCGCAGTTCCGGCAAAGACACCGAAAGCATTTCCGCTTGTTGTGTCGAAGCCGAGTGCATTTCCAAGCACCGGGAAAAGTACAGCAGCGATAACATTGAAGAAAAAGATAACAGAAATCGCCTGTGCGACTTCTGTGTCATCGGCGTCAATGACAGGCGCTGTAGCAGCTATCGCAGAACCACCGCAGATGGAAGAACCGACACCAACAAGGATAGATGTGTTGGAAGGAACATTCAGTACCTTGCGGAGCAGCCATGCAATGATCAAAGAGGTAGAAATTGTACTGATAATAATAGGAAGAGACTGCTTTCCTGTCTGTAAGATAACTCCGAGATTCATGCCGAATCCAAGCAGAACAACAGCAGTCTGTAAAATAATTTTAGATGTCCATTTAATTCCTGATTCGGCTGTTCCTTTTTCAGTCCAAAAGCAGGTGATCACCATTCCGGCGAGAATCGCAATGACAGGTCCACCGATTACCGGGAATGATTTTCCAATCAGCCAGGATGGAATCGCAATCAGAAAGCAGACCAGAATTCCTTTGAAATTTTTTTGAATAAAATTCATGATAGTTTCCTCTCTTAAGTTTTTTGTTACTGTCGGCGCTATGGGCGTCAGCAACCGTATTTTTATGAAACAATTATAGATTATAACACTGGTAAACGATAATAAGAAATTATATAATATTATTAAAGCATAAAAATATCTTATTGTTGATCGAATTACATCTACGAGTGGAAAAATTTACTTTTGACATTTACATCACAATAATAGAAAAAATATATGAAAAAGAGGAAGAAGACAAGAACATGTTAGATTTTAGAACAGAAACATTTCTTATGGTTTGTGAGACAATGAACTTTACAGAAGCAGCCAGAAGATTGCATATCACACAGCCGGCGGTATCACAGCATATACATTTTCTTGAGAAAGAATATGACGCCAGGTTATTTTCTTATCATAATAAACAGCTTTATATGACAGATGCGGGGGAAATCCTTAAGAAACGGCTGATGACGATGAAGAATGATCAATTGGTGCTCAAGCAAGAGATAAAAGGAAAAGAACAGAAAGAAGAGTCACTGTCACTTGGAGTTACAATGACGATCGGGGAATATGCGATTGTAGATAAGCTGGCAAATTTCTTGCTGAAGTATCCGGAGATGAATCTTCATATTCATTATGGAAATACGACACAGCTATTAACATTGCTCGATCAGGGAATTATCAACATGGCTCTAGTAGAGGGAAATTATCCAAAAGAGAATTATGAGCATAGAAGATATAGCACGGAAGATTATATTGCAGTCTGTGCGACTGATCATAAATTCGAGGCAGGGATACCAGATTCGATGAAAGAACTTCTTCATGAAAGATTACTCGTTCGAGAGGCCGGATCCGGGACAAGAAATATTTTGGAAGAACTATTGATGGCCAGAGGAATGAAAATTCAGGATTTTAAACATTATATCGAAGTAGAAAATATGCATACAATTATTGTTTTTTTAAAGAAGGATTGCGGAATTTCATTTATGTACAAGGTGGCAGTAGAAGAAGAATTAAAAAAAGGAATATTGAAAGAAATCCAGCTTTCAGATTTTAAGATGCAGCACGATTTTGATTTTATTTGGGAAAAGGGGAGCATTTACTCTGGAAAATATTGTGAGGTGTGTGAGGAGTTGGCGTGAAAATGTGGTCAAACAAGAACTTTACAAAATTTTTAGAAAAGAATTAGCACTCAACTCTTTACAGTGCTAACAATACGTGCTATATTCCTAATAGAACACAGGAAAAGAAAATTTGTGGTTCAAAGGAGGGAAAGACCATGAATATCAATAAATTTACACAGAATTCATTACAGGCAGTTCAGAACTGTGAGAAGATTGCTGCGGATAACGGGAATCAGGAACTGGCGCAGGAGCATTTGCTGTATGCGCTGCTGACACAGGATGACAGTCTGATTTTAAAATTATTTGAGAAGATGAACATTCAGGGCCAGCTCTTTATTAACAGTATCGAGCAGGCAATCGGCAAGAGACCGAAGGTACAGGGAGGTCAGGCTTATGTCGGTCAGGACTTGAATAATGTGCTGATCCATGCAGAGGATGAAGCAAAGCAGATGGGAGATGAGTATGTCTCTGTTGAGCATCTGTTTCTTGCAATGCTGAAGTATGCAAGCCGTGAGTTGAAGCAGATTTTCCGTGAATATGGCATCAGCAGAGAGGGCTTCCTCCATGCGCTGTCAACAGTAAGGGGAAATCAGAGAGTAACTTCTGACAATCCGGAAGCAACTTATGATACATTGAATAAATACGGTCAGGATCTTGTTGAAAAAGCAAGAGACCAGAAACTGGATCCGGTCATCGGACGTGATGAAGAGATCCGTAATGTGATTCGTATCCTGTCCCGTAAGACAAAGAATAACCCGGTGTTGATCGGTGAACCTGGTGTAGGTAAAACTGCGGTTGTAGAAGGACTTGCACAGCGAATCGTCAGTGGAGATGTACCGGAAGGCCTGAAAGATAAGACAATCTTTTCGCTGGATATGGGAGCACTGGTAGCAGGAGCGAAGTATCGTGGTGAATTCGAGGAACGTCTGAAAGCCGTTCTGGAAGAAGTGAAGAACAGTGACGGAAAGATCATTCTTTTCATCGATGAACTTCATACGATTGTAGGAGCAGGTAAAACAGACGGTGCGATGGATGCAGGAAATATGCTTAAGCCTATGCTTGCCAGAGGTGAACTGCATTGTATCGGTGCAACAACACTGGATGAGTATCGTCAGTATATTGAGAAGGATGCTGCATTGGAGCGTCGTTTCCAGCCGGTCTTGGTAGATGAGCCAACCGTTGAGGATGCAATCTCTATCCTGAGAGGACTGAAAGAGAGATACGAAGTCTTCCATGGAGTTAAGATCACAGATAGTGCGCTTGTTGCGGCAGTTACACTTTCGAACAGATATATTTCTGATCGTTTCCTGCCGGATAAAGCAATCGACCTTGTTGACGAGGCGTGTGCATTGATCAAGACAGAACTTGATTCTATGCCGACAGAGCTTGATGAGCTTCGCCGTCGTGTGATGCAGATGGAGATTGAAGAGTCTGCACTTAAGAAAGAGGAAGATCGCTTAAGTAAAGAGCGTCTGGAACATTTGCAGGAAGAACTGGCAGAACTGAAAGCACAGTATGCAAGTAAGAAAGTACAGTGGGAGAATGAGAAGAATTCCGTAGAGCATGTGCAGAAGATCCGCGAGCAGATTGAGCAGGTGAACAAGGAGATTCAGAAAGCTCAAAGAGAGTATGATTTGAATAAGGCAGCAGAGCTTCAGTATGGTCGCCTTCCACAGCTGCAGAAACAGCTGGAAGAGGAAGAAGCGAAGGTAAAAGCAAAAGATCTTTCACTTGTGCATGAATCTGTTACAGACGATGAGATCGCAAAGATCGTTTCCAGATGGACAGGTATTCCGGTTGCAAAACTGAACGAGAGTGAGAGAAATAAGACACTTCACCTTGCAGATGAATTGCATAAGCGTGTCATCGGTCAGGATGAAGGTGTAGAGCTTGTAACTGAAGCAATCATCCGTTCCAAAGCAGGTATCAAAGATCCGACAAAACCGATCGGTTCCTTCCTGTTCCTTGGACCTACAGGTGTAGGTAAGACAGAACTTGCAAAGGCACTTGCCCAGAGCCTGTTTGATGATGAGAACAACATGGTTCGTATCGATATGAGTGAGTACATGGAGAAATATTCCGTGTCCAGACTGATCGGAGCTCCTCCGGGATATGTCGGATACGATGAAGGCGGACAGCTGACAGAAGCAGTCAGAAGAAAACCATATTCTGTTGTACTTTTCGATGAGATCGAGAAAGCACATCCGGATGTCTTCAACGTATTGCTGCAGGTACTGGATGATGGACGAATCACAGATTCCCAAGGACGTACAGTTGACTTCAAGAATACAATCTTGATCATGACTTCCAACATTGGTGCAAACTATCTGCTGGAAGGAATTAAGGACGATGGTTCGATCGATGAACAGAGTCAGGAGATGGTAATGGATGATCTGAAAGCACATTTCAGACCGGAATTTCTGAACCGTCTGGATGAGATTATCATGTTCAAACCATTGACAAAGACAAATGTACGTTCCATCATTGACCTTCTGGTTGCTGATGTGAACCGCCGTCTGGAAGAACGTGAACTGAGTGTCGAGCTGACAGATGCAGCGAAAGACTTTGTTGTGGAAGGTGGATATGAGCCGATGTACGGTGCAAGACCACTGAAACGTTACTTGCAGAAGAATGTAGAGACATTAGCTGCAAAACTGATCCTTGCAGGAGATGTGGGACGTGGAGACACGATCTTGATCGATGTGAAGGACGGTAAACTGACAGCAGGTGTGAAGAAATAAAATATGATACCAGGGTCAAAAGGTCTGAAACCACCGGTGCTTGCACAAAGGTGGTGTAATGGCCTTGGGACCCGCCCCAATATGAGCATAAAAGTGGAGCGTAAGCTTCACGATATGCGAATAGTGGGTAGGATTGTGGGAGTGCATTGCACGAAACAATCCGTAGGTATCCTAGTTGGGGGCTTTTGCCCCCAACATCAAAATACTGGTATAGTAATGATATAATATGTAGGGCTGTGAAAAATGAAAATTTTCTGGAGATTTTTAGAAAATTGGATTTTTCACAGCCTTTTTTTCGTTCACCGAAGTAATTGATACAAGAGCAGACTCTATGTTAAAATAAGAAACTGACAGAATGTATATGCATACAACAAGAATTAATACTAAGAAAGAACTCAGGCAGAATCCAGAAAGGAGGCTCCCATGGCGCGCATTATTTTCCACATCGACGTCAATTCAGCATTTTTAAGCTGGACGGCGGTTGAACAATTGAAAAATGGATCAAAAGTGGATCTGCGGGAGATTCCGGCGATTATTGGCGGAGATCAGAGCTCGCGTCATGGAATCGTTCTTGCAAAATCATCACTTGCCAAATCCTATGGGATTCAGACGGGTGAACCTGTAGTAAATGCATTTCGAAAATGTCCGAACCTTGTGACAGCACCGCCGAATCATAAGATGTATCGAGAAAAGAGCCGGATGCTGATGGGTTTCCTGCGGACATATACAAAGAAGATCGAGCAGGTCAGTGTCGATGAATGTTATATGGATTTTACAGAGCTTGTCGGGCGATATCCAACACCGGTGGACGGGGCGATGGAGATTAAGGAAGAGGTAAAGAGACGTTTTGGATTCACGGTGAATATTGGAATCTCCAGTAATAAACTGTTAGCGAAGATGGCTTCGGATTTTCAGAAACCGGATCGGATCCATACGTTATTTCCGGAAGAGGTTCCGCAGAAAATGTGGCCACTTCCGATCGGAGAACTCTTTATGGCAGGGCGTTCAAGTGTGGAAGTCTTTAAGAAACTTGAAATTAATACAATTGGAGATCTTGCTCATGCGGATGTAAATGTAATTACGCTGCATTTAAAAAGTCATGGCCGGATGCTCTGGAATTTCGCAAATGGAATCGGGGACGATAAGGTACAGTATGAACCGGAAGAGGCAAAGGGAGTAGGAAATTCAACGACTCTGTCAGAGGATGCAACGACTTATGAAGAGGCGAGAGATGTATTTCGTGAGCTTGCGCAGAGCGTGGGGAACAGGCTGAAGAAGGCAGGAAAGAAAGCCGGGATGGTGAGCATGGAGGTACGCTACTATGATTTCAGAAATATGTCGCATCAGGTGCAGCTTCAAAAGCCAACGAATGATCCGGTTATCTTATGTGAGACAGCATGTAATTTGTTCCGTGAAAGCTGGAGTGGAGAACCTGTCCGTCTGCTCGGAATCCGAACGTCAAAGTTAGTAGAAGAGAATGCACCGGAACAGCTGACAATCTTTGATATAGAACTTCCAAAAGAACCGGATGAGAAACATAAGAAATTAAATGCTGCATTGGAACAGCTGAACAACCGTTATGGAAAGGGTGCGGTTGTGAAAGGCACATTTTATAAACCGGACGGAAAGAAGAAAAAAGATGGAATTTAGAAGAGATAGAAAGAGGAACGTGCATTGAAAGAGAAAAATTATAATCTGGAATTGATTCGAATGATTTCTTTTATATTTGTTATTGTGATCCATGTATCAAACTATTACTGCAGAGCCTATGGTGATATTACGATTGGGGAGTACAGTTTTTCACTGCTATTAAATCTGCTGGCAAGGATAAGTGTACCATGTTTTTTTCATGATTACAGGAGCACTTCTGCTTGGAAGACAGGAATCACTTCATAAACATGCAAAAAGAATCTTTCGTTTTCTAATTGTTCTGCTTGTGTGGAGTGTAATATATATGATCTGGAATGCAGTTTATATGGAGGATCCTTATCAAATCAAAGATTTATTATATAAGCCGGTAGAACAGCATCTGTGGTATTTGTATGCAATGATTCCGATCTATCTGGTACTTCCTTTTTTCCAGGTTATGTGTAAAGGGATGAATCTTCGGATGGAACGCGCATTTCTTGTGGTGATTACGGCGGCTGTTTTGTTCAATTATATTTCCACATTTTTTGATGAAAAGATGTATTATTCCGTCCCAATGGTGGGGGACAGAATCTATTCTTATTATGTATTTATCGGATATTATATATATAAATACCGTAAGCATGTGATGAAGGAGAAAATGATTCCGGTAGGTATTTTTGTAGTATGCATGGCATTAAATTATGGGCTGACTTATGCGGCAACCTTGCAGGATGGAGAACATTATGAACGTCTGCTGGAATATGGTAATCCACTGCTTGCACTGGCAGCAGCGATGGCATTTCTTATGTTAGTACGATTGAAAAAGAGCGAATTCAATCCGTCCGAACAGGCAAAGAAGTGGATTGACAGATTTTGTGGATGTTCCTTTGGGATTTATTTGATCCATATCATGTTTCTTGATGTTTATAAGAGAAATATTAAGCCAGAGACATTTTCAGCCTGGATCATGATTCCGGTAGTGAGTGTGGGACTTGTGTTATTGTCATTTGGATGTGTCTGGCTGATTCGAAAGACGAAAACAGGACGAAAGATTATGTAGGTTTTTTTGCATATGTGGTGAGATTATGTTATTCTATAAAGGTTAAGACAATCGTTATTTGCCTGAAAGTCAATGATGCAATACACCAGTTCAGAACAGGAGGGTTAGATCATGAAATTAGATAAATTATTAGAACGCCTGGACTACACAGTAGTACAGGGAAGTGATTCTACGGAAGTAACAACACTGATCAATGATTCAAGAAAAGTGGAAGAAGGATCTGTTTTCGTGTGTATCAGCGGAGCAGTATCTGATGGACATAAATATGCAGCGGACGTTGCGGCGAAAGGTGCGGCAGCTGTTGTTGTAGAGAAAGATGTCGAAGTGCCGGAAAATGTGACTGTAATTAAGGTAGAGGATACTCGTTATGCACTGGCTCTGATGTCAGCGGCTTACTTTGGATATCCGGCAGATAAGATGAAAGTCATCGGTATTACAGGAACAAAAGGAAAGACAACAACAACTTACATGATCAAGTCTATTCTTGAAGAGACAGGACACAAGGTTGGATTGATCGGTACAATCGAGGCAATTATCGGAGACAAGAAGATTCCGGCATGCAATACAACACCGGAGTCTTATACAATCCATAAATATTTTGCAGAGATGGTAGAAGCTGGCTGTGACTGTGTTGTTATGGAAGTTTCATCACAGGGACTGATGCTTCACAGAACAGCGGGAATTCCATTTGAGATCGGTATTTTCACAAATCTTGGAAGAGATCATATTGGTCCGAATGAGCATAAGGATTTTGATGATTACAAGAGATGCAAAGGGCTTTTGTTCAAACAGTGTAAGCTCGGAATCGCCAATGTGGATGACAAGTATTTCAAAGATGTATTTAAAGGGTCTACATGTAAGATTGAGACATTTGGATTTTCACCGGAGGCAGATCTTCGCGCAGAGAATGTAGAACTGGTATCCAGACCGGGATATCTTGGTGTTGCATACCATGTTGCAGGCGTGATGGACTTTGATGTGGAAATCGATGTTCCAGGCAAGTTCAGTGTTTACAATTCACTGACTGCAATCTCAGTCTGCCGCCATTTCCAGGTGCCGGTTGAGATGATCAAAGATGCACTTAAGAAGGCAAAGGTAAAAGGACGTATCGAGATGATCAAGGTGTCTGATGATTTTACACTGATGATCGATTATGCGCACAATGCGATGAGTCTTGAAAGTCTTCTGACAACATTGAAAGAATATAATCCGAAGCGTCTTGTATGTCTGTTCGGATGCGGCGGAAACCGTTCTAAAGACAGAAGATTCGAGATGGGTGAGGTATCCGGAAGACTGGCAGACCTGACAATCATTACATCAGATAATCCGAGATTTGAAGAACCACAGGATATTATTAACGATATCAAAACCGGAATCGCAAAGACAGATGGAAAATATGTGGAAATCTGTGATCGTAAAGAAGCAATCAAATATGCGATCGAACACGGCGAACCGGGTGATGTTATTGTACTGGCAGGAAAAGGACATGAGGACTATCAGGAAATCTGCGGTGTGAAGCATCCGATGGATGAGCGCGTGCTGATCAAAGAAGTTCTGGAAGAATTAAAAGAGAAATAAGATTGTGTTTGCAGATGTTATTGTAGATATACAACATGAAAAACTGGATAAGATCTTTCAGTACCGAATACCGGAACGACTGAAAGACGAGCTGCATCCGGGGATGGAAGTAATTATTCCTTTTGGAAAAGGAAACCGACAGATCAAAGGTTATGTGACTTCATTATCAGAGACTTGCAATTATGATCTGTCAAAGGTGAAGGAGATCACAGACATTTCTAGAAACAGTGTGGCAATCGAAGCGAGACTGATCGCGCTGGCTGCGTGGATGAAAGAGCAGTATGGCGGAACAATGATCCAGGCGCTTAAGACAGTGCTGCCAATCAAGCAGAAGGAGAATGCGAAGGTAAAGAAACATCTCCGTTTGCTGCTTACTGAGGAAGAGAGTCAGGAGAAGCTGGCTTTTTATCAGAAGAAGAATCAGAAAGCAAGAGCAAGGCTTTTGGAAGCTTTGAAGGAAGCCCCAATTCTGGATTATGAGCTGGTGACGAAAAAATTAAATGTGACACTGCCTGTGATCCGGGCATTGGAAGAGCAGGGCGTGTTGAAGATAGAGTCAGAGCAGGTATACCGTAATCCGGTGAAACAGGCAAAGAAATCACACCAGGAGATCATCTATACGGAAGAACAGCAGCATGTGATCCAGGGGTTCCGGCAAGACTATCTGTGTGGAACAAGGAGAACTTATCTGCTTCACGGAGTGACCGGAAGTGGAAAGACAGAAGTCTATATGGAGATGATCCGCACGGTTGTTGACCAGGGAAAACAGGCAATCGTTCTGATTCCGGAGATCGCACTGACATATCAGACAGTGATGCGGTTTTACCGCTGTTTCGGCGACAGAGTTTCTATCATGAACTCAAGACTGTCTGCCGGAGAACGTTACGATCAGATGATGCGTGCGAAGAAGGGCGAGGTCGATGTGATGATCGGACCACGTTCTGCACTTTTTACTCCATTTCCGGATTTGGGTCTGATCGTTATTGACGAAGAGCATGAACCAACCTACAAGAGTGAGCAGGTGCCACGTTATCATGCAAGAGAAGTAGCAGTCCACAGGGCAGAAGTAGAAGATGCCAGCGTTGTGCTTGGAAGTGCAACTCCGTCAATGGAGGCAATGTATCGGGCAAGGCTTGGTGAGTATCAGCTTTACGAGATGAAGAATCGTTCTCATATGCAGCAGATGGCGACTGTGCATACAGTTGATATGCGAAAGGAACTGAAGAATGGAAACCGTTCCATCTTGAGTGAGAAGTTGCAGGAACTGATTGAAGACAGACTGAATGCAAAAGAGCAGATCATGCTGTTTTTGAATCGCAGAGGATATTCAGGTTTTATTTCCTGCAGAGAATGTGGCCATGTAGTGAAATGCCCGCACTGTAATGTATCCTTGTCGGTACACAAAGGCGGGAAAATGGTCTGTCATTACTGTGGTTATGAACAGCCGAAGGTGACGGAGTGTCCAGAATGCGGTTCCCGTTATATCGGAGAATTCCGCGCAGGAACCCAGCAGATCGAGGACATGGTGAAGGCAAGATTCCCACAGGCAAGAGTACTCCGCATGGATATGGATACGACGAAGAAAAAGGATTCCCATGAGCAGATTTTATCTGCCTTTGCGAATGAAGAGGCGGATATTCTTGTGGGAACACAGATGATCGTAAAGGGACATGATTTTCCAAAGGTCACATTAGTCGGTGCATTGGCAGCAGATATGTCACTTTATACAGATGATTATCGTTCCGGTGAGCGAACATTTCAGCTTTTGACACAGGCAGCAGGCCGTGCCGGAAGAGGTGACAGACCGGGTGAGGTCGTGATTCAGACTTACGATCCGGAGCATTATGCAATTGAGGCTTCAGCAGCGCAGGATTATGAAGCATTCTATGAGAAAGAAATCCGTTACCGCAGTCTGATGGGATATCCACCGGTGGAGAACCTGATGGCAGTACTTGCAGCATGTGAAGATGAGGTACTTTTAGAGAAAGCGTGCAAGTATCTGAAGGAATACATTTTGCGGATCAAAGGTCAGGCACAGCTCGATGTGATCGGCCCGGCAAGTCCGGGAGTGGATAAGATCAAAGATATTTACCGGAGAGTGATTTACGTAAAAGCGCCGGAATACCGAACCTTAGTTGTATTAAAAGACAGGATGGAACAATATATAGAAATTAACTCAGGGTTTCAGAAAATGAGAATCCAATTCGATTTTAACCCGATGAATTTATAGAAAAGAGAGGAAAGAATAATGGCAATCAGAGAAGTAAGAGAGATGGGCGATGATGTTCTTGAAAAACAGTGTAAACCAGTGACGAAGATGACACTTCGTACAAAGATTTTAATTGAAGATATGCTTGATACGATGTATGAGAAGATGGGGGTGGGTCTTGCAGCACCGCAGGTTGGTATTCTCAAACAGATTGTAGTGATTGATGTCGGAGAGGGTCCGATCGTTTTGATCAATCCCGAGATTGTTGAGACATCCGGTGAGCAGACAGGCGAAGAAGGTTGCTTAAGTGTGCCGGGAAAATGGGGAATCGTAACTCGTCCGAATTATGTAAAAGTACGTGCACTTAATGAAAATATGGAGGAGTTTGAGATAGAAGGAGAAGAACTTCTTGCAAGAGCGTTCTGTCATGAGATCGATCACCTGGGAGGACACCTCTATGTAGAGAAAGTAGAAGGAGAACTGCATGATTCACCGGCCTACAACGAGGGAGATATGGAATACGAAGTGGAGGAATAATTGATGAGAATAATTTTCATGGGAACACCGGACTTCTCCGTGGGAACACTGGAGGCACTGGTGGAAGCAGGGCATGAGGTGTGTCTCGTAGTGAGCCAGCCAGATAAACCAAAAGGACGTGGTAAAGAGATGCAGCCAACCCCGGTGAAAGAAGCTGCGATAAAACATGGAATTCCGGTTTATCAGCCAAAGAAGATCCGTGATCCGGAATGTGTAGAAGAACTGAGAAAATACAATGCAGATGTGATGGTTGTCATTGCATTTGGTCAGATCATTCCGAAAGAAATTCTGGAGATGACACCATACGGATGTATTAATGTACACGCATCTCTACTTCCGAAATACCGTGGTGCCGCGCCAATCCAGTGGTCTATCATCAATGGCGAGGAAGTGACAGGTGTTACAACAATGCAGATGAACGAAGGACTGGATACAGGCGACATGATCCAGAAGGTTGAAGTGCCGATCACAGAAGATGAGACAGGAGAAAGCCTTCATGATAAGCTTGCAGAGGCAGGAGCAAAGCTTTGTGTAGAGACTCTGAAAGCTATTGAAGATCATACGGCAACTTTCGAGAAGCAGGGAGAAAGCCCGACAGAATATGCCAGAATGCTCGATAAGAAGCTTGGAAATATTGACTGGAATACATCCGCAGTACAGATCGAACGTCTGGTGCGTGGTCTGAATTCCTGGCCAAGTGCTTACACACATTGGGACAAAAAGGTAGTGAAGATCTGGAGAGCAAAAGCAGAGGCTGATGGCACGGTAAAAGCAGAGCCTGGAACAGTGTTGAGTGTAGAGAAAGATTCCTTTACTGTTCAGACAGGGGATGGTGTCTTACGAGTTCTGGAACTTCAGATTCCGGGGAAAAAGAGAATGGATACAGGAGCTTTCTTAAGGGGATACACAATTGAAAGCGGAGTTAAATTTACACAGGAATAAGAGGACTTCTGGAGGGGGACTGCAGATAGATAACAGGAGGTAGTTTTAGTATGTATTATGGATTTTATTATGACTGGACTTATATACTGGTACTGATCGGTGTGGTTCTCAGCCTGCTCGCATCGTCCCAGGTGAAAGGAACATTTGCAAAATATTCGAAGATCCGCAGTTATTCGGGGATGACAGGACGAGAAGCGGCAGAACAGATTCTCAGGAGAAATGGAATCTATGATGTGCAGGTGACTCATATAGCGGGAAATCTGACCGATCATTATGATCCGAGAAACAAGACACTGGCGCTTTCTGATCCGGTTTATAATTCAACTTCTGTAGCAGCAATCGGAGTTGCGGCACATGAGTGTGGCCATGCAGTACAGCATTTTGAAGGGTATGCACCTTTATCAATCCGTGGGGCACTTGTGCCGGTCGTAAATTTCGGTTCCATGATTTCCTGACCGTTGATCATTATCGGCCTGTTTATGAATGGCCAGATGTCCAGCTTCCTTATTGATATCGGAATTCTGCTCTTTATGGTAGCTGTGGCATTTCATCTTATAACACTTCCGGTGGAAATCAATGCTTCCAGAAGAGCAGTGAAGGTGCTTGGAAATTCAGGAATGCTCCGTGAAGACGAAGTTGGTGGAGTGAAGAAGGTACTTCGGGCAGCCGCAATGACATATGTGGCAAGTGCGGCCGCAATGATTTTACAGCTTTTACGTTTGTTGATTCTGACAAATGGACGAAGAAGGAATGACTGACGTTGCTGGTCGCACATCGTGTGAACAGTAACTGATTGACAGCAGATAGAAAGAAAAATGCGGAGAATAGGAGATTATTTATGGGAAAGCAGATCAATGAACGCGAGGTCGTTCTTGAGATTTTGATGGAAATAACAGAGAATGGAGCATATAGTCATAAGATTCTTGGAGATGTTCTGTCAAAATATCAATATCTTGAGAAACGTGAGCGTGCATTTATTACCAGAGTTGTGGAAGGTACTCTGGAACATATGATAGAAATTGATTATATTTTGAATCAGATTTCTAAGACAAAGGTTAAGAAGATGAAACCGGTCATCCGTAATCTTCTTCGTAGCAGTGTCTATCAGCTGAAATATATGGATAGCGTACCGGATCATGCGGTGTGCAGTGAGGCAGTAAAGCTTGCGGTTCGAAAAGGATTTTCAGGTCTGCAGGGATATGTGAATGGAGTTCTGAGAAATATTGTCCGTAAGATGGACGAGATCGAGTATCCAAAAGAAGATGTCCAGAGATTGTCTGTGAAATATTCTGTCCCGGAATGGATTCTTTCTTTATGGAAGAAAGAATATGGGGAAGAGATCACAGAGAAGATGGCAGCAGATTTTCAGAAAGAGAAGCCAATTACGATCCGCTGTTGTATGAACCGGGTTACACCGGAAGTATTGAAAGAAAAACTGGAAGCAGAGGGAGCGAAGGTAGAAGCACATCCGTATCTTCCTTATGCGTTTTATCTTTCAGATTATGATTATCTGGAAGGTCTGGAAAGTTTTCAGGAAGGACTCTTTGCAGTACAGGATATCAGTTCTATGTTTGTCGGAGA
>OLRJ01001599.1_pt1 | contig 18934 bp, 17 predicted proteins | sample 1672741 | NCBI WGS metagenome assembly OLRJ01 (sample SAMEA3136719, study PRJEB25190) | human gut metagenome | biome: human gut; feature: human-associated habitat; material: faeces | place: Austria | collected 2013
ATGCTGCGGCGTAGAAATACGCGGAAGAAAGAACGCCTGCGCCATCGTTTGCTTCGTTTCCGCTAATGGTACCGTCAAGGTGTGCTTGCCGGCACCGAAATCGCTCGACGCATTATGCGAAATCTCGATTGTGAGGTTCTGACATCCAACAAAGACGGGCAATTGGTCTCAGCGGGTCAGACCTTCTTTACGGTGCGGGGAGCAGCGGCGGATTTGCATGCTGCATGGAAAGTGTGCCTTAACGTGTTCGATCATTTGTCGGCTGTTGCTACGGAAACACGCAGTATGGTCGATGCGGTTCATGCGGTAAACCCCGAATGCGAAGTTCTGACCACGCGTAAAAGCATGCCTGGCGCAAAGGACCTTCTTACTTGTGCGGTAATGGCGGGCGGTGCGTTTCCTCACCGCCTTGGGCTGTCGGAAACCGTGTTGGTATTCGAGCAGCACCTTGCGTTTTTTGGTGGGTTCAACCGTTTTGTCGATGAAATGCCTCGCATTAAGACACGGTGTGTGGAAAAGAAGCTGTTTGTAGAGGCGGATGCAAAACGCGCCATAGCACTTGCGAGGGCAAGCGCAGGCGGGCACGGGGTTGATGGAATCCAGCTTGATAAAGTTCCAGTTTCCGAATTGGCGGAGTTGGTTTGTCGGATACGCGATATCGATCCCCGAATCACGATTATCGCCGCTGGTGGCATCAATCCTCAAAATGCAGGCGCCTATGCTGCATGCGGCGTTGACGTTTTGGCTACCACGGCGCCGTTTACGGCTAAGCCCGTGGATATGAGTGTCTGCATGAGGCCATTGGAGTAAACATCCGTAAAGATGTTTCCATCATAATTTGCGGCTGTGAGCAAGTGTCTATGGGTCGCCTTTTCGGTGCTTCAAGCACGAAAGCCGTTCACCGAGAGAACTGAACAGAGGACATCTGGAATCATGCGTTCTGCGAAATAGCGCCTGATGTTTAGGCAAGATTGACCCTAAGTTAACTTGGATTTTCATCGTAATCTTTCGAGTTAATTATTATCGGGGGGAGTTTTATGGCGGTGCGGTACGACCTTGACAATAGGGGAGGTCTTTCCAAATATCAGTATCTTCATCGTTGCATTCGCAGCGATGAAGAGGCTAAGCACCTTGCCGCAGAGCAGGGGATAAGCCTTGATATGCTTTCAGATTATTGTGCTCATCCTAGTGCGAAAAGCTCCCATTGCGTCGTGGTGAATTTTGCCTCAATTCCAACTGGTCATGTTGTCGTTGCGATTGAGCTTTTGGAAACGATTTTCCAAAAGGAGATCCTTGCTCATCAGCGTTGATTGGCTTGAAAACAAATGCGTGAATCGACCCTATTGCTCTGGTGCTGGTGCGGTTACTTTCGTGATGCGGCGATGAAAAAACTCGGCATTGCCGTACATGATGTAGCGCAGAGATGGTGTATTTGGCGAGCTCTTTCATGTGAATGACGCGGATGGCAATTTGGCTCTTCTTCCTGAGGGGATGGACCTAGGTGCTGCCACTATGGTGAGCGACATGGTGCCGACGGGGTTTCACGGGGCTGAACTCGCCGATATCCAGTTCGGTGATGATGTTGCGGTAATTGGTATTGGCCCGGTTGGGTTGATGGGTGAAGCCGGTTGGTGCGCCCGATCCATGCAACTTCGGCTTTGAGATTCCGCCTATGCAGGTAGCGAAGTTTAAGCCGTTAATTTGGAAATACCGACCATGCGCCTTGCTTGCTGCATGAGCGATTGGAGCTTCTGTAGGAAAATAAACGCGCATATTCTTTTGCGAGCATGCCGATCCTGAAAGGACCCCCATCATGCGTTTTGCGAAGAAGGTTATTTTTATTATTGCAGGCAGTGTATGCCTTGCGCTTGGCTTTATTGGAATGTTCGTGCCGGTGCTGCCCACAACGCCGCTTGTGCTGCTTGCAGCGTTTCTGTTTTCACGTAGCTCGGAGCGCCTTAGTTCCTGGATTGCTCAAACTCCAATTTACCGAGCATACGTTGAGCCCTTCAAGCAAAGCGGTGGTATTTCTCTGCCTAGGAAGATGAGGATCCTGGCCATCTCCTATTCAGTGATGGGACTTAGCGCATTTCTGGTTCAAAAACCCGTTGTGTGGGTTGTGCTAGCTGCTGTTGCGGTTTTCCTGGCGGTTTTAATGTTGGCTGTTATCCCCACCATTTCTAAGGACAGGGAACTTGACCATGGTGACGGCCTTGAGCTTGATGCTGTTGCCAGAGTGCGTGAGCACGACTAGTGCTTTTATCCCAGCGCAACGTCGAGAACCATCATCAGGCTGAACCCGATGGCAAAGAACACCGTGCCAAGGTTAGAATGCTTGCCTTGAGATAGTTCCGGCATCAGTTCTTCGACCACCACATACAGCATGGCTCCTGCTGCAAAGCTTAAAAGATAAGGCAGTGCCGCAATGATGAGCTGTGAGGCAATGATCGTCAGCACTGCACCAATGGGCTCTACGATGCCGGAAACAACGCCACCTGCGAATGCCTTTCTTCTGCTCATCCCTTCTGCTCGAAGCGGCATCGAGATGATTGCTCCTTCTGGGAAATTTTGGATAGCGATGCCGAGGGACAATGCCAAAGCGCTTGCTGCTGTGATCTGCGCATTTCCCGAAAGGAAGCCTGCGTACATTACGCCAACCGCCATGCCTTCCGGGATGTTATGTAGCGTCACTGCCAATACCATCATTGTAGTACGGCTAAGTTTGCTTTTTGGGCCCTCGGACTGTTCGCTGCCTACATGCAGATGGGGGATTAGGTGGTCTAAGGCAAGCAAGAAGAGCACGCCGGACCAGAATCCCGCAAAAGCGGGAACGAACGAAAGCGCTCCCATCGAAGCCGATTGCTCTATAGCAGGAATGAGCAGGCTCCAAACCGACGCGGCAACCATTACCCCTGCGGCAAATCCCGCTAGGCAACGTTGCGTCAGGTTTCCCAGATTGTTTTTCATGAAAAGCACGCAGGCAGCGCCCATCGTCGTGCCTAAAAAGGGAATCAGGATTCCAAGGATAGTTTCTATTGGTTTCTCCTTCTTTCGGTTGATTTTCTTGCCTTTGGCGCAGCCTCTTTGATTTGCGTGGATGGAACAACGCGGTACGCGTTCGCGTCGGCCATGATGGCGCACCCCCCCGCTTCGCGGGGATGGAAGCGACTAATTGGTGCGGGTGGTTTGCGCGTTTGGCAATCGAATTGGCGACCCCTCGGAAGAAGCTTTCGGGGGGGGGCGCCAATGGGGTCTTGCTATTTAAAGCTTCGAAAACTCGCCTATTCCTGCACTTTCAATGCCTCGGATAGGCTAACCCGTTTAATCGAGCGCGTATGCATGAACGCTACTAGGAGGTAGGTGGCAAAGCCAACGCCGATGCACACGGCCATGCACCACCAGGGCACGTAGATCTCGATGTTGCCGTTGTAGGCGAGCAGCATTGAGCGGAAGATTGCGGTAAGCGAGCCAATGATGAGAGGTTGGCACAGCACAAGCGATGCGACCACGCACAGCGTGACCGAGCGAATGTAAAGATGCGAGACCTCTTTATCACGGTAGCCGAATACCTTCATATAACTGATGGAGCATGCGCTGCGATCGATGACGGCTTTGGTGAGCAGGTACATGAACAGCAAGAAGATGAATACGGCCAAGCCCACCATCATGCCTATCATTGAGTCCATCATGTCTACGAATTGGTCGCCCACCGCACGCATGTCATCGGGGGTTGTGTCGCTGGTATAGTAGCGCGCGTCTAAGGTAAGCGCTTCGTTGCTAACGTATCCGTTAAAGTACGACTTGTTGTTGCTGAACATCGTGTTGAAGTCGTTGATGCTCATGTATACGTTCATATTCGAGTTCGAACCCCAGGTGTCTTCCTGGCCCGAGAAGGTAAGGCTGTGGGTTTTGTCTTCGTACTTGTCGTAGAGGTTTACCTGTTGGTTTTCATTCCAGCCGAACTTGTCTGCAAGACCCGCACCGAATACGACTTTGCCATCGCCTATATCAAGATCCTTCCAGTAACGGGAATTTGGTTGAATGCCGTAGACGGCAACGGTTTCGGTGCCGTTGTTGTTTCCTCGGTCGTATTCAAGCTGGTAGACGGCGAACTTTTCTGCTTGGTTAATGACATCAGCGCCGTTGTCGGTGGTGTTTACGGGATGAATATCGTCATCGTCTGTATCGATATCGGCGGCTTTTTCCATTAGGTCGATAGCGTCGTTGCGGTTGCATCCAAGAGCGTCGGCAATGTCATCGATAGATGCATAGAAGGCGTCCTTTTTGCGTTGTGCTTTAGAAAGGGCGTTAGTTGCTGCCTGGGTAGTTTCGACAGAAGGCGACGCCATTGCTTCATGGTATGCATCCTGTGCGGCATCTGCTGCTTCTTCCAATTCGTCTTGCGCGTCTTCTGCGGCGGTAAGCAGCGTACCGTTGATGGACTGTAGGCGTTCGAGCGCAGCCCATGCTTCTCGTTTTTCGGGTGTTCCTTCGAGTTCGAGTGGCGCCTTAAGAGTGTAGGTATGTTCGGCTACGAGGCTTGTTTCCAAGTTGTCGGCGTAGTGCGTCATGGTGGGCAGGATAGCCAAACCAAAGAGCAAAAGCAGGCTGGCGAAAGCAATTCCTACAAAGAGTGTGGCGAAATTGCCAAGGTTTCGCAGGAAGATACGAAGGCGGAAGCGCGCTACGAAGCTCAGACGTTCGGGTAAGCGCACGCCGCGCTTGGTGCCCGATTTCCCGGCAGCTTCGTGACGCAGGAACTGCAGTGGCGTTTTTCCCATTTTGCGTAGAAGGCCCACGAGCGTAATGATGATAAGTGCGGCAGCGGGCACCACGGCGCACTTGAGGAAAATACCCCAGTCCCAGAACACCTGGAACGGAGGCAGGCTGTAGGAGCCGTAGTAAAGCTGGCGCATGGGCTCGGTAAAGAATGCCACTCCGAGCGCGGTACCTAGACCAGCTGCTAAGATGCCTACAATTGCCGGCAGCGCTAGATAGTGCAGGACAATCTCGCTTCGGCGATATCCGCTTGCCAGAAGGGTGCCGATAATTGCGCTTTCCTGTTCGATGGTGGCGTTGGTAAGCACCACAAATACGAATGCCATGATAACGATGATGATGTAGAGCAGGGTAGTCCACATGGCCGAATCGCCTTCAACATCGTCTGCGGCGTAGCCAATTCCTTGGTTGGCGCTTGCATCGGTGAGGTCGTCGATATTTGCATCGGCATCCGCCATTGCCTCTGCCATATCTTTTTCGGCATCGGTGCGGTCTGCAACGGAAAGGTTGCGGTTGGCGAAGGTAAACGAGTAGGTGTATGTGGGTGCGCCGCCAGCATCTTTAAGCGCTTCAAAGCCCGCGGGGGAAACTTCGGCAACGCCATAGGTGATGGTGTTCACGGTAAAGTCGGAGTTATTGAGGAAAAGCGCTTGGCTGTCCGGTTGGGTCATGATGCCGCAGACGGTGTAGGTGCTGCCTTCAAGATCGACGGTATCGCCCACATGGATATCGTTGTTTTTTGCAAACACGCGGTCGATGGCAACTTCATTTTCGGTTGCAGGTTCTGAACCCTCGCAGTAGGCTGCGATGTCTACTTGGGTGCGATGCTTGTAGGTACGCAGTGTGCGTTTGGTCCCATCGTCATTGGGGAGTGTGATGGCGGCATCGATGGAATAGTTATCAAAGAGCGTAACGCCGCCCACGTCTTCGGCTGCATCGCGTGCGGCTTGAAGCTGGTTGTCGGTGGCTTCGAACGAGGTGGCTAAACGGCCGTCTTCGATGGTGTATTCGCCGTGCATGCCATCGATGATCTGGCTGATCGAATGTGCGGCAAGTAGAAAGCCCGAGGTCAAAGCAATGGCTCCGCACATAAGCAGAAAGATGCCAAGGTATTTGCCGATGTTGTTCTTGAGTTCGCGGGGGAGTCGTTTGGCAAGTGGTGTCATCGTTCGCCTACCATTCAAGCTCGCAAGCGGGCACAGGCTCTCCATTTGCTGCGTCTTCCGCCAGGCGTCCGTCGCGCAAGCGAAGCACGCGGTTTGCCATGCGTGCTATGGCGGCGTTGTGTGTGACGATAACGATCGTGCAGCCATACGTGCGGTTCACGCTTTCCATAAGCTCAAGAACCTCTTTCGAAGTTTTGTAGTCGAGGGCGCCTGTGGGCTCGTCGCACAAGATAAGGCCAGGGTTCTTTACCAGCGCGCGTCCGATTGCGCAACGCTGCTGCTGGCCACCTGAAACCTGGCGGGGAAATTTGTTGCGGTGTTCCCATAGGCCAAGCGAATGCAACAGTTCGTCTATGGGGAGGGGTTTCTTGGAAAGGTGCGCTGTGACCTCGATGTTTTCGCGAATGGTAAGGTCGGGGACCAGGTTGTAGAACTGGAAAACGAAGCCAAGTTCACGGCGGCGGTATTCGCCCAAGGTTTTTGCGGAAAGTGCGGTGATCTCGCATTCTCCGACGTGGATCGTGCCGCCGTCGGCCCCTTCGAGTCCGCCGATGAGGTTCAGAAACGTTGATTTTCCTGAACCGGAGGGGCCGAGCATAACGCAGATTTCGCCTTTATTTACCGTGGTGGTAACTCCATCCAGCACTTGGATGCGCGCCTCGTCGTTGCCGTAGTGCTTCTTGAGTCCGTTGACCACCAGGTAGGGGGAGTTGCCCTTCATGTGTGCTCCAATCTGGGTGCGTAAGGCCAACGGAGCGGTCGGTATGAGAGCAGAGTTAGCCATGGCTAAGTTAGGTTAAGCTAACTTTAACACAGATGCATAGTGCATACCGAAAGAGAATGATTGGGGAGATTGGGCAATTACCAAGGTTTGGACTTGTTTCTTTTTGCTGTTGAATGAAACAAGGCGCCCGCCGAATGGCGAGCGCCTTGTTTTTGCAAACAAACAAGCTGGTAAAAGCTACTTTTTGATAGACTTGAATGCTTCGGTCTGAGCCTTGATGCCGCGCTCGGCTGCCAGGCGTTCGATAGAAGTTGCGCCGAAGAAGCCATCGATACCAGGAACGTTTTCGATGATGTAAGCCGCATCCTTGGGCTCGGAGATGGGGCCGCCATGGCAGATAACGAGTGCATCGGGGTTGATATCCTTTACAACCTTTACGATGCCTTCGATGATCTTTGCGCAATCCTCGAGAGTGCGTGCGGTTTCTGCGCCGATGGTGCCACCGGTGGTAAGGCCCATGTGGGCAACGATGATGTCTGCGCCGGCCTTGGTCATTGCTGCTGCTTGCTCTTCATCGAAGACATACGGGCAGGTAAGCATATCGAGCTTGTGAGCCTCGGCAATCATATCTACCTCAAGGCCGTAGCCCATGCCGGTTTCTTCGAGGTTCTTACGGAACGTACCGTCGATAAGGCCAACAGTGGGGAAGTTCTGAACGCCGTTGAAGCCCTGCTCCTTAAGCTCGGCAAGGTACTTCTTCATTACGCGGAAGGGGTCGGTGCCACATACGCCAGCGAGCACGGGGGTGTCCTTCACAACAGGCAGAACCTCGGCGCCCATTTCAACAACGATCTGGTTTGCATCGCCGTAGGAAAGCAGGCCAGCAAGAGAGCCGCGGCCAGCCATGCGGAATCGACCAGAGTTGTAGATAACGAAGATGTCGGCACCGCCGGCCTCAGCAGATTTAGCCGTGATGCCCGTACCAGCGCCTACACCGAGCAGGATGTTGCCTTCGTCGAGGGACTTGCGGAAGCGGTCGAGGATTTCTGCGCGGGACAATTCAAGCATGGTTTTCTCCTTTTTCCTTGAGGAACTGTTACTTTAATGAGCGTTTTCCAATAAGAGATACTGCCCTTATGGAAAAAGGCCCAATGAAGCTAGGGTTGCGGTGCCGCTTGGGGCACCCTCTGTAATAAAAAGACGAGAACTAGGCGTTCTCGTCTTTTTGTATCGTTATTGATTCATGAGGTCGATCAGCTTTTGTGCTGCGGCGATGGCGAATTCGTCGTCGTTCACATGAGCATCCATTTCGATGAGCTCAGCCTTTGTCGGGTCGATCTCATCGCGAAGTACTTGGAACAATGCCGCATCTTCTTCGGGACCATAGAACGGCTGGCCTTCTGCGTCGATCATCGAAACGCCCTTCAGAGGCAGCATTACAGCGCACGGGCCAATGGACATGTTGACTTTGTCTGCGATAGCACGCCCAATTTGCTCGTTTTCTTCAACCGTGGTGCGCATAAGCGTAACGGTTGGGTTGTGCTTGTACAGGTTGCGAGACTGGTAATGCTCGGGGACGGTATCCCACGGGCCGAAATTCACCATGTCGTCAGCGCCTACGGACACCACAGCGGGAATACCGTTAAGGGCAGCAGCACTGCAGCGATCGGGGCCAGCGTTAAGAACGCCGCCAGCAATTTCATCGCACCATTCGGTGGTAGTCAGATCGAGCACGCCTTTAATGAAGCCGCCGTTGATCAGGGATTCCATGCATTTTCCGCCCGTGCCAGTTGCATGGAATACAAGTACTTCATAGCCGTTTGATTCCAGGTATGCCTGTGCTTTCTGGATAGCGGGCGTGGTAACGCCGAACATGGTTGCGGCTACAAGTGGTTTGGAATCTTCGTGCTTGGGAGCAGTGTGCTCGAGCATGCCTGTCATAGCGGCAACCGCGTTGTTGAAGATCGTTGCAGAGAAGGAATTGATGCCCGCAACGTCAACGATGGAGGGGAACATGGCAATGTCGGATGCGCCGACGTAGGGCGAAGTATCGCCTGAAGCCATGGTGGACACCATAACCTTGGGAACGCCTACCGGCAGCTTGCGCATGCCTGCGGTTGCGATAGCGGTTCCGCCCGATCCGCCCATGGAAAAGACGCCGTCAAAGCGACCGTTGGCATACAGCGTAGGCAAAAGCTTTTCAACGCCGCGCGTCATGGTTTCTGTGGCGAAGGCGCGGTCCTTCTTTTCGGCGATGGTTGACATTTCGATATCAACTGCTGCTGCTACTTCCGTGTTGGTAACGTCAGGCATGGTTTGCGGATCGAATACGCCGCAGTGGATGGTAATGGTGTTGATGCCCAGCTCTTCGAAGCGGGTTTTAACGTAGGCGAATTCTTCGCCTTTGGTGTCAAAAGTGCCAATAATAGCAACAGTTTTCATGTAAGCCTCCCCCAAAAATAGATCCCAATAGCTTCGAGAGCTATTGGCTTTTTACAATAGATTAAGAATTGTTAGAAATCAATGAACGTGTTCATCTAGACGGACGGATTAAGCTTTTTGGGCATTCGTTAGAAGCACCTCTTCTAACTTTTCTGTTGCTTGCTTATTTAAAAATAGTGTCGTTTCACCAGGTAAACAGTGTTATCTGTTCCTATTGATACTTTTCTGAAATAGGCTTGAATACCAATTCGATATGAAACTTTAACTGCGGTTTGCTTTATGCCATTGGGTTGTATGCTCGTCGGTGACTTCAAGCGTTGCACAGTCCACCAAATAGAAATCGACGATTTCGGCGGAAGCGGATTCTGCCCCATCTGTTGCGAAGCGGTGCTTTTGCAGAACGTATTCCCGGTTCGATAATCTTTCATGCTGTTCGTTCAGGATAATGTGTAGCTCGGTAACTTGGCCAGTTTTTTCGTTTGGTTCCCTGGAGATTACGGCATAGGGGTAGCCCTTAGCCGTAATTTTGTATTCCATCTCGAATCCGTCGACCCCAATGTAGCTGGCAACCGCTGCCATTTCCTGTTTGTATGCTTGGTAGTCTTGGGCGGTAGGGTAGCCATCTTCGTCGATCTTTGGGGCTTCGTTCTGTGCATCAGGAATTGTTTTGCCGTTATAGGTGTCTAGCTGGAGCTCTTCAATTTCCCCATCCAAGCTGAGGTTGTAGCGATAGTCGCTTTGCTCTTCGCCGAATATGGTGGCTGATGCGTGGTCGCTGCCCCATGTAGTTTCCCAGTTTTCAGGACCAAGGTTTTTGCCGTCGTTGGCAATGTCGAACCTGCACGTTGTGACGGTTTTCCCATTGCTTTCGAGAACAAGACGGGCGTGGGTTGAACCGAAGGGCCAATCTGGTTCTCCGATTTGCTGGAAGTGCAGTTCGTAGGCGCCATCGGGAGATTCCGATACGTCGATATCGGTTGTTTTGTAATTGATGTTGTAAAGAAGTAGGCCGCTCGCCAGCGCAATAAGAACCCAGCTCCACGCTGCGATTCCCAGGAAGATTTGGATTCCCCGTTTTTTGATAAGGACGCAGCCTACAACGTTAGCTGTGGCAATGAATAGCATTATGAGAATAAGCACCATATCGGGGTTCCTTGGATCATCGTCCTTTTGGTTGGTGCTTAGAGGATAACGCTGAACTCAAATATGAATGATGTGGGCTTGAAACTGCTAAGCCATCCTCATCAGGCTGTATATGCCACTTTGCATGATGCTTTGTTGGGAAAACCTCTTATGTGCGCCAGGTGTATAATAGCGAAACTGGGTCTTCTATTGATCAGCAGTTTTGTGAATATGCCCGTTTGACCTAAGGAGCCACAAATGCCAAAAATCCAATTTAAGGATGTTCAGAAGGCCATCAAGGTTGGGAAAGAGGTTCTTCCGATGGTCCAGCCTTATATTGAGCAGTATGCACCGATGATTATCGAACAGGTGCAGGAAAAGGCTAACCTCGCTGCAGAGAATGGCAAGAAGGCAAAACTTGAGTTCCTTAACGGCATCCAGGAGAAAAAGGAAATCAAGGAATTGAGCAAGGCAGCCGACGATAGTCGCAAGAAAACAGTTAGCAGCTCCTTGCCTCCCATTACTGCAAAAGCCTTTTTTGAGAACTTCGAAAACAATGTTTCAGACGGCAGCGAACTCGATTCGGGATATATGGGTTTTACCGGCTGCTATGCAATCCTTACTATGAAGTCTTCGCGTGAGAAAGATCTTTCTGCCTATAAAGATGTTTTTGTTGGCTGCGGCAAGTCTGTGGGGCTTGCGGTGTATTCCCAGCTGCGCGGCCTTGGCAACGTTGATGTTTACGCCGATTTCAAGTTCAAAGAACCTATGTGGATTCTTTCTTATCCCTGCGATGAAGAAGAGTTGGGCTCTCAATTCACGAATCTGCTGCAGGCTTTGCAAGCGGTAGATTCCTATAACAAGTGGGATGTGCAAACTCTCATCGGAGAGGCCTAAATAGATGAAGGAAACCGAAAAGGCGCTCGTCACCGTTAGTGTTGAAGAGGTTTTGCCCGAACAACTTGAAGGTATAAATGTTATTGCAAAAGTTGATGGTGATTCCAGTGGAATCGGCTTCCTTGCTAAAGCTGATTCTGTCCTTCAGGCGGGTTCCAACGTTTTGGAGATGATTCCTCAGAAAGGCCTGTTCAAGGTCGAAGTCCCTGAAGGGTTTACGCTTCAGGATCTTGTTCAGGTGAAGGGTGATAAGGGCGCTTTCAGGGGTATGGTAAAAGGCTCAAATGACAAGGTGGCAGGCCACGCAAAGCTTACTCAAGCAGGCGGGATCAACCCTACGCAAATAGCAGGCGCTGGTCTTGCCGCTGCTGCCATGGTGGTTGGTCAGGCGTATATGACCGAGATCAGCGATAGCCTCCACTGCATTGACGAGAAGCTCGACAAGGTTGTTTCGATGATTGCCGACGAGCAGAAGGCTAAGCTCATGAATGCCTTGGACATCGCCAAAACGTATTCAAGGCTCTATGACGACTATCAACAGAAGCCCGATGCGCTGCGCGCGGCACGCAATGAAATTGAACGTTGCTATAACGATGTTGGGGCGGTTGTTGATTGGACCACTTTGCAGCTGGGCGCCCTTGAGGGGAAGGCTAGGGATGCGAAAGCGAGTCAGAAAGAGCTTCAGCTGGTAGCGGATGACCTTCATTCTTACGAGGATCAGTTTGGGATGAGCCTTCGTGCATTATCTGCGCTTGCCGTTACCCGTATGTATTACGATGGCGCAATCGACGAAAGAAGTTCCCTGATTGAGCGGGAACGTATCCTCGAGAAATCGCAGGGATTCCTTAAGAAACGCGCGACGGTAGCTGGGGTTTTGGAGGTCAAAATTGGTGCGATGAAGGGCGCGCCCGTTGCGCTTCCAAAGGGGTCGCGCAGGGGGCATTTGAAGGGTTTGGTCTCGATGACTCCCCGTGCTGCTGCCAAACAGAACCTTCTTATGTCGAAGATCGGAATGCAGTCGGATTTACGTTCTGCCGAAGCGAGCATTAGGGATGAAGCTCAAGCCTGCACCGATGGTATCAAGCGAATTGCAGCTGTTTCTCGTGCTTCGCGTACCGTTCTTACCGACGGGGATACTTCTTGGTTGGTTAGTGAAGTGGACGAGGGGTAGGGCGGAGCAGCTACGTTAGTGAGGCGGCAACATATCTTCGCTTTATTTGACCCTGCTATTTCTTGAACTTATTCAAAAGGAATCCGAAAAGGCTGATTCCATCTTCTATGGCGTTCTTTGTCCTTGTGTAGTCGCCCATGGTGTCGTTTTCGATCATACGCTCTCGGCTTTCCTTCAGCATGCGGCCTTCGGCTTCAACTCGGGTGGATGTTAGTACGGAGTCGGCGAGGTATTTCGCGGTTTCTTTTCGGTTTTCGCGCATCATGCTTTTGGCGGTTTTGAGCGATTCCCGCCGCTGTTCTTTTGTTTGCGGGGATTTTTTCTGGGCGCACTGGTAGATGAGTGCCACAAACTTTTCTGAAAGCCCTTCAGACGCGAAGTGATTTTCGAAGGCATTGAAGTCTGCGCACTGTTCGCCAAGCGCGGCTACTTCGGCGCAGAATGCGTCCACTTCGGGCCGCAAGCTATCAGGCACGATGAGGTATTCATCGAAGTAGTGCGTTTTCGCATCAACGCTTTTTTGTACGTCGCTGTTCATGTTCGTGCCCTTTCTCGCGTGCGTTTGCTGGGATGGACGTTCCTTATCGGAGGATGCCATAGATGCGCGTGCGGGGGAATGAACTCATGTCCCAATATTGGTACAGGTATGCGCCCTTGTTTCCCATTTTTAAGTGTCGGTGGGCGGGTGGTGTTATATTACAAGCTTTGCCGCTTGTTCTTGCGTGGGGCTTGAGCGTTGGCTGTTGAAGGCAATTTCGTTCTTAATAATAAGAGGATCCATCCAGTTATCCCTCATATGCAGCGCACTTAGAACGGTAAAGACAGCTCCACACGCCCTCCAACGAAGCTCCACTTCGATAACGTCGCCGGGCGGGTTTGGAAGCGTTGGTGCCCGATTCCAGCATGAACAGCGCGTTTGCGGTAAGCGTTGCGGGCAAACCTGGGCGGCCCGCAACGGGGTGCCGGTAAGCGTTCCGTCGGGCTTCACTTCCACGTTAAGCATGCGAACAGCGAAGAAAAGCGCCCATCGGTAACCATCGATGGGCGCTCGCAAACGGCATGTTTCTTGTTCTTAGCGCTTCTGCATTCTCAAGGCGGATGCAAACAGGGCGCCTGCCGCTATCAGCAATGCGACGATTGCAATGATTGGTGCATTGCCGTCACCCGTATGAGGGGTGGCTGCTGCTGGTTTGTCGTCTGCGGCAGGCTTATTGTTCGCGTTGGGATCGCTGCCCTCTGTTGGCTTGGTGTCTTCAGCGGGTGCAGCCTTTTCGGTATAGACGTTTTCGAACGTCATGGCATCAACGGGGGTATCCTGCGTCTTTTCGTAGAATTCGCCGCTGTCTGTTGCTACCAGTTCAACGGGGAATACTTCGAAGCTTGGCTGGGCCGTGCCCTGATTGTCGGTTGCTCCGTCGTTGCAAAAGATTTGGTATGCGGCATCCGAATAGGTCCAGTTTGCAATGCCGGTGTTCTTTTCACGTACGCAAAAGCCTTCGCACGTTATGTTGTCCACTTGCTTCTTCGGGCCTTGGATGGTGAGGGCGCTTTCGTATTCTCCTTCGCCATGCGTAGCTACGGTTGCCGTTATGGTCACATCGCTGTAATCCTCGATCTGGCCAACGCCAACATCAAAGACCTCTAGCTCAAATTCCTGCTTGCCGGGAGCAATGTCGCCGCCCTTTTTGACTACCTTCGTGAACGGAAGGGAATAGGTCACGGTTTTTTCGCCAGTGATGAAATGGATGTTCTTGTAAAGGTGAAGGAAGCCTTTAGCCTGTTCGGCTCCATCGTGCTCAATAAGATCGATCGACGTGCCTTCGCTATCAACAGCCGTGGCATACGTCAGCGCGAAGTCATCGTTGATAGTAGGACAGTCGGCAAGTGCGGGAATATTGTTCTGGCTGGTGTTTTTGGCGTCGATCTCTGCCTCATAAACCGTAAAGTTGCCATTGCAGCCTGAAGGGTATTCGCCGCTAAGCGTGACTTTCGCTTTTCCCCTAATGGCGATGTTGCCCTTTGCCCACAGAGGAGAGTTAACGGTAGAGGTGGCCTGGAGGGTACCACCATCGATAGTCATATTGCCTGTGGCGAAGAGTCCTGGGTATAAGCTTTTGGCGGTAACAGCTGAATTTGAAATGTTGATATTGCCTGCAGAGCTGTCGGTGGAGTTAATGTACGCAGCGTTGCAATTTTGCTCGGTTGCCGAGATGTTTACGGTGCAGCCGTTCTTGATAACCAGGTCTGCGGCATCGATGCCTGCATACAGTCCGTTAGAAGTGAGTTGCGTGTTGTTGAGGGAGACTGTGCCATCGCATGCAATGCCGAGTCCGCCAGGGGAATGGATGGAGACGGCTGTGTTCTGCATGGTGACGTCGCCGGCTACGCTTATGCCGTCCATCGTGTCTCCCGCGACCGAGATGGCAAGGCTTCCCGATCCATGGAAAATGACGTTCCCCGTGGCCATGATGCCTATATTGTCGTTGAAGGTGATTTGGTTACTTCCCTGGAGTGTGATGGTTAAATCGCTCGTTAGCTCGGAATCGATTCCGCCATAATCTACCGCGTTTGTGATGGAGGCATTGTTGAGCGTGAGGTTCTGTGCGTCGGGGTCGTATGTTGCCGTGCCTTCGCCGCATTGGATGGTGAGTTTTTCGCTGGTGAAGTGCTCGCCATTAACGGATAGGTCATAATTGGTGGCGGCGAATGACGCAGTAGGCGCTATTGCTAGGGCGAATACTAACGCAAAGATGCCGGATATCAGTTTCTGTGCTTTGCTCATAACATTTCCTTCTGTTTAGGGTTTGCGCAGGAACAAATTTGTTTTTGCGACATTGTCTGGAACTGCATATGACGACTTGTTGTGATAATTGCAGTATTTGCTCTCTTGTTAGTTTAGCGACCAGGTAAATATTTGTCATTCTATTTGACTGTCTGATTATTCATGCCACCTTATGTCTCATCTTTTAGGCCTATTCGTGGACAAATGGCTCAATATCGCGGCAAACCGAACGTGGACCACCTTGCCAATCTGGCCTCATAATTGGTTTCGGCTTAACATGCCCAACGAGTCAATTTTGGCCGTGTCTTATATTCTTAGTACGAAAGAGAAATGGCTATTTTCGATACGAGCGCTCAAGGCAAAGCTCGCATTGGAGTAATGCCGCCGATTTCGGCAGAAGAAAGCCCTGAAGCACATATTGAATCGGCCGAACAATGTGTCGTCGAATTGAGGAACGCGAAATGAAGATCCTTGCCATCAACGGCAGTCCTAAAGGCAAACGAAGCAATACTTGGCGCCTAACCAGCGCTTTTCTTGAAGGTATTACCATCCAGGAAGAAAATGACGGTGCACAGGCCCCTGAAATCGAAACCCTTAACATCGGTTCGCTTAACATCAAACCCTGCTTGGGTTGTTTCTCATGTTGGAGCAAGACGCCAGGGAAGTGTTGCATCCACGACGGTATGCAGGGAGTTATCGATAAAATCCTGTGGGCTGACGTTGTTGTTTGGAGTTTCCCCCTGTATTACTTTGGATTGCCCGGTCAGCTGAAAACCCTCATCGACCGTCAGCTTCCTATGTCCCTCCCGTTCATGTGCACGGAAACGGAAAGCGGAGGGCATCCTTCTCGCTACGATATGAGCGGCAAGCGAACCGTGGTTATTTCCACGTGCGGCTTCTACACTGCCCAGGGGAACTACGACTGCGTTACCAGTCTGTACGACCGACTGTGCGGAAAAGGCGGCTACACTGCGATTTTCTGCGGACAAGGTGAGCTTTTCAGGGTGAAAGAGCTTTCAGAACGCACTGACGAATATCTTTCTTGGGCGAAGAAAGCGGGGCAGGAATTTGCTTCTGATGGCATTACCGGAGAAACTCGCGGCAAGCTTGACCAGAACCTATTCCCTCGTGATGTTTTTGAAGCGATGGCAGATGCTAGCTGGGGCGTTGGCGAATCGGGTGAAAAGGAAGATCCTAGCCTGGTGTTCACCCGTCAAATGGCAGCCCTTTATCGCAAGGAATCATGGCAGGAGCACGATGTTGTGCTTGACATGAACTATACCGATATCGGCAAGGTCTACCGCATCACTCTCGGGCAGAGAGGAAGCCGGGTTGAAGTAGAGCCTGAAGATGGCTTTGCTGATGGTTTCACCACACGCATCAACACGCCCTTTGATGTTTGGCGCTCAATTGCAAGCGGCGAGATTGCTGGAGATGAAGCGCTCATGAAGCATCTGTATTCCGTGGAGGGCGATTTCGACCTGATGATGCACTGGGATGATTTTTTTGGCGCGGCATCGAGTGCGGGCGCAAATAATTCGGATGTGCTTGAGGGTGTGAACAGTGGTGATGAGGGCAACGGCAAAAGCGCCAGCGAGCCGAAGACCAATATGCTGCTGCTCTTGATTCCCTGGATCGTGTTCTGGGTTGTTGCGTCTATTGATGGGTTCTGGGGCAGCTTGATCAGCGTGACGGTATGTGTGCTGCTGCCGCTTTTGATGCATCGGACAAAGGCTACGTTGTATGACCAGATTTCTGGTTTAGGGGTGGGTGTATGTTCCGTTGCGCTGCTAGCGGGGGCATCGCCGATTCTTGTTATTCCGGTGTCGTACTTGTTGTTCGGGCTAATGTGGACGGTTTCGTGCTTCCTGAAAGTGCCACTGACTGCGCATTATTCCAAGAACAGCTATAACGGGGAAACGGCATTGCGCAATCCGATCTTCATGAGAACGAACCGCATCCTTACGGCGGCGTGGGGAGTACTTTACCTGGTTACGCCTATTTGGACGTATTTCATCATGCAAACGGATGCAGCAAGCTATGTTGGCGCAATCAATTCCGTTCTTCCCGCGTTGATGGGGGTGTTCACCGCATGGTTCCAGAAGTGGTATCCACGGCACATTGCGCGTGGGTAGACGCTCGCGTCAAGGAGCTTGGGAAAGAAGGCTTCGATCCATGGTGCGTTGTTCGTGCGTAGGTGATCTGCTCATTGGGGCTGTCAAAGCGGGGGCGATAGCATCACTGAATTGAAAATGGGAGAGTTTGACGTTTCAAAGTATGGTGAAGCTATCTATATTGCCGGTAGCGTACTGTACCCCCAATTTGGCTTGGACCGTGTTAACAGCAGGGTACCTTCAATTGAACTGCACCCCAAAACTTGGACGGCTTCAATAAAGACTACGCCACTAGGGACTGGCTCCGGAACTCCTCCGGGGTCAGTCCCTTCAGTTTAACCTGGCGCCTCCTCGTGTTCCAGTGAACCACGTAGTCGTCGAGGTCCGCCTTGAACGACTCGAAGTCTGGCCATGTCCTTCCGCGGAAGAACTCGTCTTTGATGTGGCCGAAGACCTGCTCGGTGGCGCCGTTGTCGATGCAGTTGCCCTTCCTCGACATGCTCTGCGTGACCCCGTGCTCCTCCAGGCGCTCCGACCAGGATCGCTGCTGGTACTGCCATCCCATGTCGCTGTGCAGGACGGGTGCGACGCCCTCGGGCATCTTGGAGAACAGCTGGTCGAGGATGTCGTGCTGCTGCGCCATGTTCGGGCTGGGCGACACTGACCAGGCCACGATCTCCTTGCTGCCGAAGTCGTATATCGGGGCGAGGTAGGCCTTGCCCCATCCCTGCTTGAACTCCGTGACGTCCGTCCCCATCTTCTGCCACGGGCCGTCGGCGTCGAAGTCGCGGCCGATGACGTTCTCGAAAGCCTTCCCGACGAGGCCTTTGTACGAGTTGTAGCGGTGGTAGTCGCTTTCGCGGCGGATGCCGCAGCTAAGCCCCATCTCGCGCATGACCTTCAGCGCGGTCTTGTCGGCGATGCGCGCGCCCAGCTCGGCCCGCAGGCACATGGCGACCTGGCGGTGTCCGCATCCGTTGGCGGTGCGCGAGAATATCTCGGCGACGGCGTCCCAGAGCTCCGGCCTGGTGGGCACCTTGGGGTGCGAGATCGAGTAGTAGTAGCTCGACCTCGAGAGCCCTGCGCATTCCAGCAGGTCGGAGAGCCTGTATCGCCCTGAGAGCTCCGCTACCGCCGCGGCTTTGATCCGGTTCGGAGCGCTTCTTCCGCCCTCAGGGCTGCCAATTTTTTTAGGTAGGCGTTCTCGGCCTCGAGCTTTCGGACCCGCACCTCGAGCTCGTCTTCGCGCGTGAGCGGCCTCGGCTTCGCCTTCGCGCCCTTCGGCCTGCCCTTGGGCTTCGGCCTCAGGGCCTCGGCGCCGCCGTTCCGGTACGCCCTGCACCACCTCTTCAGGGCGGTGAGCGACGCTATCCCGAAGGCGGCCATCGCGGTCGGCTGGTCCATGCCCCCGTCGACCACGGCCCGGGAGGCCGCCAGCTTCGCCTCGAAGGTGTACGACGTGTACTTCTTCTTCCCGTCCAAGAAATCCTCGATTCCGATCGCCCTGGCGACGAGGAGCCATTCCCTCACGGTGTTTTTCGGCACGCCGAGCAGCCTGGCGATTGCCCTGCGTCCGAAGCCGCGCTCGCTCAGCTCGACCGCCTTCCGCTTCACTTCGATGTCATGACGACATCTTAAATCTTCAGACATGAAAAAAGCCTCCCATTTCTCGTGTCCAAGAAATGGGAGGCAGTTCATATTGGCAAGAGCCGGTATCGATGCTTTATGTTCTGTTGT
>OLRJ01001616.1_pt1 | contig 18805 bp, 19 predicted proteins | sample 1672741 | NCBI WGS metagenome assembly OLRJ01 (sample SAMEA3136719, study PRJEB25190) | human gut metagenome | biome: human gut; feature: human-associated habitat; material: faeces | place: Austria | collected 2013
CGCTGCACGGTGGAGCGGCTGCCCGCGTGGCCCTCCTCGTCGCGAAGCCTCACGTAGACCCTCGTCGCCGTGCGGCGCTGCTTGCGCCAGTTCCTGCAGTCGTCGTCGAGCCGGGAGTCGACCGTCTCCTCGTATGGCGCGAGGACCTCGCTCTCGGGCCCGCGCCGCCTCGGGGGCTCGGGCGACAGGTCCTTCATCCTGGCGTGCTTCCTGGCCGTCGGCTCCGACGCGCCGACCGCCCTCGCAATCGACGCGATCGGCTCGCCGCCCCTCGCCCTCTTGCGTATATCCTCTATCTTGTCCACGCCGATCATTCCCCTCTGGCCCTCCTCACGTCGTAAACCGAAGCAACGACATTGTTGGGCCGATTGCGGATGGTCGGCGTGCCCATGCTCAAAGCCGAAAGAATTTCGCGCTCAGGCCCGAAACTTTCCGACGCTCAAACCCGCAACTTCGAGGCTATCAAATACACCCGTAAGGACTTCGTTGCCGACGAGGTGCTGTAGATGGTGTGGGATCGCGTATACGAGGGGAAGCCGAAGCCGGTCGTGGGCGTCTACCGCCTGATGATGAAGTCCAACTCCGACAACTTCCGCGCGAGCTCCATCCAGGGCGTCATGAAGCGTGTGAAGGCCAAAAGCGTGCCCGTGGTGGTCTACGAGCCCACGCTGGACGCGCCGGAGTTCTTCGGCTCAGAGGTAACGCACGACCTGGACAAGTTCAAGGCTGAATGCGATGTAATCGTAGCCAACCGTTGGAGCGACGATTTGGCCGATGTTGCAGACAAGGTGTACTCGAGGGATTTGTTCAAGAGGGATTAGCCGATCCATGCGCAATGGCTTACACCGTTTGGCGAGTCATCACCTCCTGAACTGCCTCACATTTGACATGAGAAATGTGAGGCAGTTCAGGACCGAGGACGCAGCCCTCTTTGATCAAACTGCTCTGCTGGGGCCACTAGAGTCATTTCTTAGCGAATATCAACGCCGCGTCGACAGGGCAGTAGAGGCGGCCGAGCTGTACGCCACGGGCGTGTCGACGCGCTAGCTCAAGCTCGTCGCCGCCAATCTCGGCATCAACGCCGAGACACGCCTGCGCGCCGAGCGGCTGATGTTGGTCATCATGGAAGCGGACGGGGGCCGAAAGCATGCTAGCCGTGCTATGATGCACGCGTTCTAGGCTATGGCACGAACCCTTTCTTGGCCAGGATGGGCGCTCGCTCGGCCCACCTTCGACGACATCTCGCCGGAAGGGCCGACATAGATATCCGCGGCGCTGCCCGCACATCGCGTACTGTGTCGTTAGTTAGCAATCTGCGACGAGAACCGCTTAGTCAAGGCAAGGCCAAAAGAGAAGCTGGTTCGGATGATTCCGAGGCAAGATCGGGGGGCAGCATGAGACTTGACGCACCCATAAGGGAGCTTGTGTTTTGCGACGGTCAGCGCATGACGTTGAATCGCGACTCCATTGTTGTTTTCGTTGGACCTAACAATGCGGGAAAGACGTCGTGCCTGCGTGACATCTACGCGCTTCTTTCCGATAAGCCACATTTGGGCTTGATTGAGTCAATCAATTTCGAAAAACCGCCCATTTCCGACATTAAGGCGCTGTTGGGCGAGGCCTCAGTTAAGGTTCAGGATCCCGGTCTCCATTACGATGGCATGGGGTTCAAAGTATACGCTTACGACCTCGACAGATATGATGAACGAAATGTTTACCCCGAACCAGTAAGAGAAATGCTGTTTCACTTTTTGACAACAGACACGCGACTATCAGCTTGCAATCCCGAACAGAGTATTTCGCGAACGGACGCCGCTGCTGGGCCTATTAGCATGCTTGTCAGGGATGCCTCCCATCTCGAAAAGGTATCCGCCGCGTTCCACTCTGCGTTTGCGCTCGATGTGACGCCAAACTACTTTGCCGGTGGAAACGTGCCTCTTTGTCTGGGACCGACCCCAACAACGCCGGAAGACATGACTGCCCCGCAGGTGAATGAATATATGTACGAGCTGATGAGCACGTATCAGCTTGCGCACCTTCAGGGAGACGGCATGAGGAGCTTCCTTGGCATCATGCTCTACCTGTACGTCGACCATTTCGCGGGATTGTTTATTGATGAGCCTGAGTCATTCTTACATCCGCCGCAGGCGGCGCTTATGGGATCTTTGATTGCTTCGGATGAGACGTCTAATCATCAGCTGTTCCTTAGCACGCATAGCAAGGAATTATTGAACGGTCTGTTGGATTCTGATTCAGGTCGTGTATGCGTTGGTCGCATTACGAGAACGGGGACAGAAAACTCTTTCGCTCCGTTGGGGGCAGGCGATGTCGCCAGCCTTTCTTCGACAACTTTGCTGAAGTACTCCGATTTGGTCAACGCCCTGTTCCATGAGAGGACGGTTCTTTGCGAAAGCGACAGCGATTGCATGTTCTATCAGGCTATTTGGGATTCGGCGATGGATGGCGAGCCTACGCCTCTGTTCCTTCCTGTGGGCGGTAAGGCTCGCTTCAAGATTTTTGCTGGCCTCCTTTCAAAGCTGAGCATCGATTATGCAGTCATCGCAGATGCCGATATCCTTAGGGAGCCTGGCGACTTCAAAGAGCTTCTATCAATGGGCGGCAGCGATTGGAGCGCCGTCAAAGACGACTGGACCTTAGTCAGGAATGAGCTTGGGGACGATGATGACGGACCAAGCGTTGCAGGCCTAAGGGCTGAAATTGAAAACATCCTGAACGCCTGTAAGGGGGATAGGGTTTCAAAGAATAGCTGCGCCAAGATTGAAAGCCTGCTGGAAAGCAGATCACGTTGGGACGAGCTGAAACGACACGGTAAGAGAGCGCTAAGCGGAAGCGATGCTTTCGAGGCATATGAGCGCATGGAGAGAAAGCTTTCAACATGTGGCGTGCACATTGTCCCCCTTGGCGAGCTTGAGTGTTTCGTTCCTTCGATTACCCAACATGGCCCTTCGTGGGTGGCGGAAGTATTCCAGCGCTATCCCGATCTGAGTGATTCTGTTTACGAAGAGGCGAAGAAGTTCATTATGTCAATCGGGGGCACGAATAAATAGCTGGACCAAATAGGTTCGGCTAGTGGTTCGCAGATGCCGAGCTACGCAGAGGAGCGGGGGGCCGGGGAGATCGAAGGGCACAGGGAGTGTCTCTGTGGTTTTATCAACTAAGGCGCTCCCTGTTTTCAGCATAGTTGTCTAAGGCACCCGAGCCCCGTCCCCCTCGCATATCCCGCGCCATGCAGTCAAACACGATTTTATCAACGATGTGTTCTGCGACATCTTCGCCTCGTACAACGACGCACTATTTGATTCCGTCAGGCTGATAATCCGTTATGAGAAGTCACTGATGGCGTGGCGGAAGACCGTCTCGGAGATTGACGACAAAGTGGCCAGGGACACTTTGGTCACGGACTATGTTCACCCCGTGTTCGTAACTGCGTGCGATTTGCCTAACGTGTTCAAAGACCGGCTTGTTCGCGGGCGTGTCAAGCTTGTGACAATCGCCGAGGGCGACTACTCATATCTTAGAAAGAGTAGATGTAACTGGTTTAATGCGATGTCGACGGCATGCGCCAACTCTCCCCTCGGGAAGCAATTGTGCGACATCGTTGATAAGGACTTGTACAGAAGCGCCGATGCGACGCATTTCCGGGAGCTGCACGGCTCCGGCATGCACGATTTGTCGCAGACGCTTGTGGCAGAATCGAGCCAGATCGCCTCGTCCGCCAATGGGCTTACCATGCAAATAATTATCAAGGCCTTCGACCTCGATAAAGAGCTTGAGGTTCTGGATAGGCAGAGGTTGAAGATCCAGGACGCAAACCTGCTGTTTGGGAAATACGGCGACGCATTGTACGAAGGCCTGTTGGCCGGCTGAGACCACTTGAGCACAGCGGATTTTGAATCGGAGAAGCAGTTTTCCCAAAGGCATGGGGGCACTATTTGGTCTACTCGGTTTAGATAATTCTAGCAGTGAAGCACCAACCGTAATGTGCCAATGGGGCGCTCACGCCTGAACGGCTACTACTAGGAAGGTCCCTGCCAAGCCGCGAGCTATCTAGATTCCCAACATGAAGAGGGCTCCCCTACTCCGCAACGCTCGTCTCCCGGGAGCTCGAAAGACAACGCACAGTATTGCGCAACGATACCGTTGAATTTGACAGAAGGCACCGGGATAAAGATCCCGGCGCCTTCTCGCTGTCTATTATTGCCGCCGCCAATGGCACTGACCGCTTCTTAGTGAACATTAACACCGTGTGGTGCGCGGCGAGAACAGGTGACAAACAGTACTTGCCAGGCAGCTGCGGCACTGGCCTACTCCTCGCCCGCATTAAGGAGTAGGGCTGAAATGATAGCCAGAGAGAGTGATCTGGATATGCTCGCTGCGCGCTGCTTGTCAGATAGATGCGTCATCAAACTTACATGCGGGTGAGAAAAGCCCCGATTTCGCCATAAAATCGGGGCTCGATGTAAGTTCTAGGGTGTCAAAAGTTACATCAGCCACTTACGACCGTTCTGTCTATCTCTCCGAGCGGGACGGGCGCTGATGCCCTGATCTCTGCCATGTCGAGGTGCGAGATCAAATCCTTGGCGCGCTCGCCGGAGTGGTATGCCTTGTTCGTCGCCACCTTCCTGTAGAGCTTCTTGAGCTTTGTCTTCCCCTTGTTGCCCGGCGGCACCTCCGTCTCAGGCGGCAACCCTAGGAAGGACAGGACGCCGGGCAGGTCGCACAACATCACGTCCTCGATGTCGGCCTCGGCCGCCAGGTCGACGACCTTCTGCGCTGCCGGCGAGATGCTCTCGCGCAGCATAGCCCAGTCGCCTTCGTGGAACTTCGTGATGTCGCTGTTGTACTCGTCGGTGTCGTAGCAGAGGAAGACCGTCCAGGCGGTTTCCGGGTTTTCGCCTACGCAAGCCCTGTCGAACCACGTGGCCGAGTTGGTCATCTGGGAGACGGAGTTTACGCTAGCCATCATGACGACCTTCTCGCCGTTCGTCGATGTTATGGCGTAGCGGTCCTCTTGCGTGTCGAGGTCCTTCCTGAGGACGAGGCCCTTGGCTGTACACAGCTGCGAGAGGTACTCAAGGTAGAAGACCTTCTCCGTTGCGCCCTCGACGATGAACGCCAGGCCGCGGCATGCTTCGCTTCCGCCCATGTCAGCCCTCCAAGAGGCCGCAGAGCACCCGGGAGCCGTCTCCATCGTCCGACATCAGGGAGAAGAGGTACTCCCCGAGACCGAACCCGTGGTTGTACGCTGCGGTAATAGCCCCCTTTACCTTCGACGGGCGCATTTTCCTGAAGTGCGCGATACCGTCCTTGTTTGGCACTCCGACGTAAATCTTTTCCGGCTTTAGGTACTGGATGAGGTAGGGCGAGTGGCTCGTGAGCAGCAGCGAGGTGTTCGCAACGCTCTCGTTGAGGATCTCGAGGAGCTCCTGCGTCATGCGCGGATGGATGCTCGTCTCGACTTCCTCGATGCCGATGCCGCCCGCACCCTTGGCCCCGGCGATCATCACGTTGGCGATGAGCCAGATGATGCGCTTCGTGCCGGTGGACATATAGGAGACGTCGACTGGCTGGTTGACGTGCGAGCTCTTTATCATCAGGCGGTAGAGCTCGTCCTTGATCCTAAAGGGGATGTCCGTGTCGGCGTCAGCTGCGCCGAGCATCTCGACGAGCCTACTGTGTTCCTCGGGGTTGATGGCGTAGGAGACGGCAGAGATTTCCTCGAATTCGGGGAACAGCGTGTACACGGCCGCCTGGAAATCCTCGTACCTTTCCGGACTGGCCTTGCTCAGATGGAACAGCGAGCGGGACAGATCCTCGTCGTCGAACATGATGAAGGAGTCGTCAGGGTGCTGCACCTTGAGCTCCAGAGGCGTCGAGCGGAAGCGGTTGTCGGTGTCCAGCGAGTCGCATATGTCGAACGACGCCGACAGGACGGACTTGATGGCCCCGTTGATGTCGATGTCCTCAATCGCGGTGAGTACGTCGATGGCAAGTTTCGTGCCGTCGAGGCTTATCGAGCGGAACGACCTCGTGTCGTGGCTCTTCTTGTACTTTCCCTCGTTGCGCTTGAGGTAGTTGGTCCAGGGGCCGCGCTCCCTCGAGCTGATCTCTATGGTCTCGTCGGTTATCCTGCAGCCCTCGCCGTCGTCGCGCAGCCAGGCGAACGAGAAGCCGTAGCGCACGAAACGGTATTCCCCGAGGGCCGGGTCGTCGAGCGTGATGGAGAAGCGGAAGTCGTCGTTGGCGAGCTTGGGGTTCAGCGGCATGCAATTCAGCGAGCGCATCATCGACTCGCGCTGGCGGCTGCTCGACTTCATGAACTCGAAGCCGAAGTCGATGGCCTGCAGCAGGTTCGATTTGCCGTAGTTGTTCGGAGAGACGATGGCGCTTATCCCGCCGAGCTCGATGGTGGTCTGCGCGACGTTGCGGAAGCCTGATACCGCGACGCTCAGCAATTTCATAGTTGTGCTCCTTTCCGATGTAAGAAATTATTGCATATAGGAGACTTGACGGCAACAATTACTTAGTAGTAGATTACGCGATGCATTATTAAGTTACTTTCAAGTTAAAGACAATACTGAAAGGGAGACAAAGATGACGGTACGAAAGGCGCTTGTTGTCGGAATAGATGACTATCCAGGCAGCCCGCTCAACGGATGCTGCAACGATTCAGAAGCTTTGAGAAGCTTGTTGGAGAGGAATGGTAACGGAGACCCGAATTTTGACGTCCGCCAGGTGAACAACGTTGGGAGCAAGGCTGAACTCAGGACCCATATTAAGGATTGCTTCAGTGGGAACGCGGATGTTGCTCTATTCTACTATTCAGGCCATGGCCATATCGACGCGATCGGCGGCTACCTCGTTACGCCGGATTACTCGCCGGGCGACCCCGGCGTCTCTCTTGCAGACGTCTTGGCCATCGCGAGCAACTCGAAATCAGGCGGGTGTGAACGTTCACTCTGGCGAAGGTGACAGCATCAAGCATGAGAGTCTCTCTATGAATGTGACGATGCCGCCGCGGTTGAATCAGGCATCCATCAGCGTCGGCTTAGTCCAAGGATATACGTTTAGCAGGTGCTTTCATTGTTTTGCGCCCTGTTCATATCGCCGCTGGTGGTTTTGGTTCGATTGAAGTAGGCCGGCTACTTGAAACTGACGTCGTGCGAGGGGTGATTGACATTGAGGATCCCGACGAAGGAGCTCCGCAACGCGAACAAGGCAATCGAGGACGCGATTGATAACCTTGAGTTTACGGGCAGAGGGCCTGTGGCGAGGAGCGTTCTTGGAGATTTGCGCCATCTTGTGGAACATGTTGCCATGTGCGCTGTCCATGGGAGCAAGAGCGTTCCCGGCAATTACTTCTCCGAGACGAAGGCGGCTATCAGGCAGATGAAGACTGCGAAGGATACGCGCTTCATCGCTGATTTTCACTCTTACCTGCAAATGGTCGTCTCGCATTACGTGCCGACGGAAGACTCGTCCGAGCGGCTCTTGCTTAAGTATTACGAGAACCTTATTCTCCTAAAGCGGTATGCTGCCAACGAGTTTGGGATTCAGATTCTTGGCAACCTGGATAAGATCCCTCTGGACACAGACCCTGGCTTGGACGGGTATCACAAGGAAATCGCCAACAAGGTCGATCAGTTCATGAGCGCCTGTAGCGCTAACGTCGGCACTGATCGGTTTTACGTTAAGGGAGCGAAGCTCTTTTTCGTTGATGGGCGAGTTTACTACGAGACCACGCTCATCCCTGCGTACGACTCCTCGAGCAAGTACGACCATGTTCTCGTCTTCTCATCGTTTAGGATTCCGTCGAACAACGCCGTGAGGGTTTCCACGAAAAATACGAGCGTGCGCGGGCTCGACTCCTCCGAAGCCTCTCTTCCCATCATGGTCGTTGACGGCTACGAGGTCTCGATTCGCCCTTGCGAGATCAACGCGCTTCTCAAAGTGTTTGGCCCCTCGGATGTGGCAAGGGTCAGTGGTCAATATGCGAGCTATAGATCCCTTATGGCGTTCCTGACGCGAACGGGTATGACGCTCTGTGAGCTCGCTTCGCTTCCGAGCCCGCAGTACGAGTTGGCCATAGGCTCGATTGCTAGGAGCGGATCGGCCTGTCCTGTTCACACTCTTCTAAACTCAGCCCATTCATTTCTCTCGTCTCATGCAAAGGGAGACAACGTCCTCCGGCACCTTCTCTCAAAACCGAGAAACAGGATCATTAAAGACCAGCTGGCCTATGAGCCGAACGAGAAGCTTGGCAATCTGTACTTACAGTACGGGTGTATTCCCTTCGATAACCAGCCATACTGCACGAGCCTTCTGGGACATGAGGTGGCAATAGAGGATCTTTATTGCTGCATTGATCCCGAACCTTTCGAGGACAACCTTCTAGCCGAGTGGGTGGCGCGCGAATCGCTAAAGGACAGAACGCTCTATGTAAAGGACGACGATGCTGCCTCCCGCTTCGGGGATGTCGACGCGTTGATTGCCCGGCATAACAAGGCTTTGTATTGGAAGCACGCCTCGCGATGCATCAAGCACGAGAAAGGGCATCTTTTCGTTAAAGGCAATGAAGACGATGTCGTTGCTATCCTTGAAGGCCTCCTCGAGCTTTCCTCAACTGGTGTCAAGGGATACTCCTCGACGTGCGCCGCATGGCTGGGCAAAAACCAGGGCGTCGTCGACGACCCAGCGAAGAAGGCTGCCCTGGAAACGATCTTCGCGGACTCAAAGGTGGCGCTCGTCTACGGCTCCGCGGGCACCGGAAAAACTACTATGGTGAATTATGTCTGTTCGATTTTAGACGGCGTGAGTAAGATTGCGATCGCAAACACGAACCCCGCCGTTGACAGCCTTCGCAGAAAGATCAAGGACGGGAGCTGCGCATTCCAGACAGTTGCGAAGTACCTGGCGCACCCGTCCGCCTGCGATCTGCTGATCGTCGACGAGTGCAGCACCGTATGCAACCGTGACATGCGTAGAATCATCGATTCCGACTGCTTCAAGTTGCTGATGCTCGTCGGTGACGAGAGACAGATCGAGTCGATAAGATTCGGAAACTGGTTCTCGCTTGCTAGGGAGTTCCTGCCTAAAAAGTGCGTGTATGAATTCGAGAAGCCCTGGCGGACGACGAACGACGGCCTTCTGAAGCTGTGGGATTCCGTGAGGAGCATGAAGCCAGACGTTGCCGAGATCCTTGCTGCTTGCGATATGACGGTCGCCCTTGACGGCAGCGTGCTCGAGCGAGTGTGCAGTGATGAGATCCTTCTGTGTCTCAACTACGATGGGCTCTACGGCATCAACAACCTGAACAGGCTGCTCCAATCCTTCAACCCCAACCCGCCGGTCCTCTGGAGCTTACACACGTATAAGGTTGGCGATCCGATCCTCTTCAGCGAGACAGAGCGCTTTCGCCCGCTTCTCTACAACAACCTCAAGGGCCGAATCGCCGATATAGACCAGAACGGCCGCGACTCCATAACGTTCACTGTTGCCGTTGATATCATTATGTCCGAGCTTTCGGCCCTCCGTTATCATGGCCTTGAGTTCGTCGACGTTCGCGACGGCAGGACACTTCTTCGCTTTACGGTTCGTAGGCCAACGGGACAGGATGAGGAGGACCCCGGCGACGATTGCGTGGTGCCGTTTCAGGTGACTTACGCCGTTTCCGTTCACAAGGCCCAGGGATTGGAGTACTCATCCGTTAAGCTGGTGATCTCCAAGGACGTGGAGAGCCGTATCACGCACAGCGTTTTCTACACGGCCATCACCCGGGCGAGGGAGAGCTTGCGCATCTATTGGTCGCCCGAGTCGCAGAAGAAGGTGCTCTCGGGCTTTGAGTTGGCGAGCAGTTATGCGGATGCACAGATTTTGAGCAGCAGGCGCGGGCTAAAGCTCCGGCCGTAGGCGACTTGGAGTTCACTCACACGACAGGGCGCCCCAAAGGAGCGATAAGTTGAATCTTGCGTCGTTGCTGATAATTTCTTTTGCCGCTCACTCCAATTCGCCGACCTGCTGCCGTTAGCGCCTTGCAGAGCAGTATTAATGTGGCCGCTTAAACTGGACACGGTTCTAACATTCGGGAGTGAACCCGCACAATGCGCCCGGGAAGGCACGGAGAGCGAGGTTGACCCTGCCTAAGGGCAACCCCCCTCCGCCGAGTTCAAGGCGAGGCCGGTGCTCGAGGCACTGCAAGGCGCCAAGACCGTCAACGAGATTGCAGCCGAGCACGACCTCAACCCCAACCCGGTCAGGAACTGGAAGGCGAAGGCCGAGCCCGAGCTGTTGCGCTCGTTCTCCGCCGCGGAGAACGAGCGAGCGCGCGAGCGGGAGCTCGCGGGGCAACGGGAGAAGGTCGATGACCTGCATCGCAAGATCGGCGGGCGCACCGCCGAGCGCGATTACCTTCAACGCAGCCTGCTTAAGCGCTACGGAATCGACATCACGGGCGAGCCTGGTAGACCCGGGAAACACCGAGGCTCCGGCCGCAAGACAGTGCTCGACCTGGGAATCCCCAGGTCGAGCACTGCTACAGGCCCAGGAGGCACTGACGCGCCCTGGAGAGCGAGGGCCGCAAGCGCGCCATACGCGTGATCGACGGGGTGCATCTCGAGATGCCCTATGCCGGCGCGCGCAAGATCCGCACCGAGCCGCGCCGCTGCACGGGGTATTTGGCAAAATAAAACTCGGCACTTTGGCATGTCGATTTGGGGCTGCGGCGGAATCTTGGCCCGCGGATGGCGCAAGAGGACCCATGTACAGCACCGTGTACAACTGGAATCAGAAGCGAGTCGCAATCAAAACGAACATCAAGTTCGAGCACAGCGATGGCATCGTCGCGGACTCCTAGTCGGACCCACTCGGCCCACCTATTTGTCCGCACTCCCCCATCGGAAAAGCCACCGTTATGGTCGTCACTTACGATCCAACGACCTTCTCCTGTCATCTTTATGGCGATATAAAGTCTTATGTCATCATATACTTACGAAAACAGTGGGTTACCTAGAACGCCCTTACTATCACCACTCGCGTCATCGGAGACGTCATGGCATCTAACAACGACGCACGGCCCGACCTGCTCTACTCACAGGTAGAAAACAATCTCCGTCAGCAGATCATCTCCGGAGAGCTCGGCGTGGGAGAGAAGATTCCGACCGAGCTCGAGCTCTGCGAACGCTATTCGGTGAGCCGCATTACCGTCCGAAGAGCTGTCCAGAATCTCGTGGATGAAGGCCTGATCTACCGGCTGCGCGGAAAGGGCTCCTTTGTCTCCGTCCCCAAGCGAGTCATCCGAAAAGGATCGCCTAACAACTTCGGCTACCACGCCTTTTCCGATATTGGCGGCAAGAACCATAGGCGAGTCCTGGAGCGGTCCTCCCTCGAAGCCACCCCTGCCCTCGCAAACGCACTGGACATAAAGGTCGGTGATACCGTTCTGATGGCAAAGAGGCTCGTGTTCGAAGACTCCATCCCCATCGCGCTCGACTCCGTCTATGTCTCGGAGAGGTCTTTCCCAACCTTTCTTGACGACCTAAGCGAGGATATGAGTCTCTATGGCCTCTTGTCGGAAAACTACGGCATACAGCTGGGGGTCGAGGAGCTTGTCATAGACGTTTCAACCGCGCGCGAGGATGAGGCCAAGCTCCTCTCTTGCATCATCGGTTCGCCCATCTACGTGCTATCCAAGATAACCAAGGACAGCGAGGGCAACCCCCTTCACTATTCAAAATCCCTGCTCAGGGGAGACAGGGCGTCATTCCGCTTTGTGATTTCGCCGGATGGAAAAATCCTTACCGAAGCATAAGCACGTAAAAGAGGCCGCAAGCGGAGTTCGAGCTCCGCTTGCGGCCCTAAGCTTTCGTTTCTCGAGGAGGAACGTCACTTACTCTTGCGCGATCCTGCGCCCAAGGGCGTCAGTTGCCTTGAGAATGTCCACGACTTCCGCGTCGCAGAGCCTCACGGGGCTAGCGCCCCAAGACTCGGCCTGCATTGCCGCCTGCGCAACCTTGCGAAGGTCGTCGTCGCTGGGCGCAAGCGAGAGCTCCGAGAAGGTTGTCGGAACGCCGCAGTCCCTGCAGAAGCGCGCCACTCGCTCGACTTCCTCACTCGGGTAGTCCTCGGCAATCATAAGGCTCAGCGTCGAGAAACCCACCCTCTCGCCATGCATGGACTTCTCGCCGTCGGGGAGCACCGTCATCGCGTTGCCCAGACCGTGGGCAAGAGAGCACCCGACATTCTCGAAACCAATGCCGCTCATGAGGATGTTTGCCTCAATCACGTTCTCAAGCGCCGGCGTAACAGTGCTCTGCTCACATGCCTTGACGGCAGCGCGACCATCCCTCTCGAGCGTTTCCATGCACGCGCGAGCAATCGCGCGACCTGCCGCAGTGCCGACCGCCTGCTCGCTTTGGCACCAAACGTAGTTGGCATGGCCAGTCTTCCAGTTGGACTCGCCCTCATAGTAGGTCGAGAGGGCGTCCCCTATCCCCGCCGAGAGAAACCTCGTTGGGGCGCCTGCGATGACCTTGGAGTCCACCAGAACGAGATCGGGATTCTTCACATGGAGGACGATCTCGTTCATCTCCCCTTCATCGCTATAGAGGATGGACATGGCGCTCGTGGGAGCGTCCGTCGCCGCGATCGTCGGGCACACGACGAGCGCCGCGCCACTTTGAGCGGCAACCATTTTGGCCACGTCGATGACTTTTCCGCCACCTACGGCAACGATGACGTCAAACTCTCCCCCAGCTTCATTGCTAAGCCTTGATATGCTCTTGCGGCTTATCTCGCCCTCAAATGTCAGGGTCCGATACGTGCATCCATCCAAAGAGGGGTAGGCGCCATAGAGCCCCTCCCCCAGCATCTGGCACACGAAGCTGTCCACAAGGAACAGGTGGTTTTTGCCAAACATCGACGCATACCGGCCTACTCGCCCAATAACATCAACGCCCTGCAGATAGTGGCCAACAGAACACCAAGCTCTCATTTCGCGCCCCTTTCTTCTGGCCCGGTTACCAGGCCCGCGGCTTGCTCCCAGCCAAACGGCCCCACCGTCTCCGGCGGGGCCGTTCATATCCCTTGCTTGACGACGGAAATCCTAAGCGACCATGTCGACGATGCGGACGCCCTCGCCGAACAGGCCTTCCCAATCAGACTTGAAGGTCTTAAGCGTGCCCTCGGTCATGGGGTGGACCGCCAGGGCCTCAAGCATCTCGAGGTCGACGGTGACGTTATCGGCACCGGCCTCGATGGCCTCTTGGAGCGAAAGCGGAGTCTTGAGGGAGGCCGCGCTGACCACGCAGTCGATGTTGTGGGCAACGAAGGCCTGCTTAATGCGGCGCACGACCTCGATGCCGTCCCCGCCGTTCTTGTCGAGCCTGCTCACGTAGACGGCAACGTATGAGGCGCCCGCCATGGCCGCGAGCATCGCCTGGTTGAAGGTGTAGACGGCGGTGCAAGAGGTGGCAATGCCGGCATCCTTGAGCTCGCGAATTGCCTTGAAGCCCTCCGGACATGCCGGGATCTTCACAAAGGTGTTGCCCGGAACAGCCTTGACCATTGCCTTGGCGTCCTCCACGAGCTCCTCTGCGGTGTCTCCCATGGCCTCAAGGAAGAAAGGAGTTTCCTCACCGATGACGCCACGGATGTCCAGCGCATTCTGCACGAAGGACTTGCCGGTACCCTTGAGGCAGTTGACGGCAATGGAGGGGTTCATGCTGAAGCAGTTAACGGGATAGATGCTGCTGGCGGTCTTCACCATTTCAAAGTCGCCGGTGTCGAGACAAAATTCAAGCACTAGATTCTCCTAACCGAGGATTCCGACGGCCCCAAGCGCGACGCCAAGGACCATGATTGCGATGATTTGTGCGAGGACGTTCACGCCCTTCTTGTTGAGGGCATACAGGATGCCGAACGCCGCCACCGGAAGGAGCTTCGGGAAGATGGAGTCGAGCGTGTCCTGAAGCGAGAACGCGGTGCCGCTGATATCAAAGGAGATGGGAGTCGTGATGGCGACGTTCGTCGCAATCATGCCGCCTATGACCATGAGACCGACGATGGAGAGCGCGCAGGTAAGCTTCTGCATGGTGCTGGGATCGGAAACCTTGGAGATGATGTTCTCGCCCAGGCCGTAGCCATACTTCACGCCAAGGCAGCGCAGAGCAATGTTGACCGCGTTGAAGATAAGCAGGAACAGAAGCGGGCCGAAGGGAGAACCCGCCATGCACAGACCGCCCGCAATGCCGGTGGCGATGATGCGCAGGGTGCCGCCGATGAGGGAGTCACCGATGCCCGCAAGCGGTCCCATGAGGGCGACCTTCATGGAGCTGATCGAGGAGGTGTCGAACTCCTCGTTGTTGGCGTTCTCCTCCTCCATGGCGCAGACGATACCGCCGATGAGGGGCTGCATGGCCGTGTGGCAGTTGTAGAACTCGAGGTGACGCTGGTAGGCGGCAATCCTGTCCTCGGGCCGGTCATAGAGCTTCTTGATCGCAGGGATCATCGACCAGCAGAAGGCCATGTGCTGCTGGCGCTCGAAGTGCCATGCGTGAGACGTCGAGAAGGACCTGAGGAAGAGGCTCCGGAGTTCCTTCTTGCCAAGCTTCTTCGTTGCATCGCTAGAACTCATTGTCGTCCTCGCCTTCCGTCATCAAAGCCGAGCCCTGGCTGGGCATAAAGATGTGTGCCATAAAGAGAACTCCGACTATCACAACCGCGAAACAAACAATGCCCAGGACCGGAACGCCAAGATACGCCGCGAGGACAAAGCCCAGCAGGAGGAAGACCGCGGTCTCCTTAGAGGCAATCATGGTCACAAGCTGGGCAAAGCCGAGCGCAGGGAGAATGCCGGTCGCGATGGTGATGCCAGCGGTGAGCCACGCCGGGATCGAAGCGACAAAGGCGGATACCGCGTCGCCGCCGAACATGAACGCCACAAAACCGATGACACCAAAAGTCACGTCAAAGAGAAAACCGTTGGCAAGAAACACCGCGGAGATGCCCTTATCGTTGTCCTCGGCGGCAAACTTGTCTGCCGTTCGAGCCATAAGCGGGGTAATCACGCCGTAGAAGAGGTTCACCACAAAGGCAGAGAGAATCGCCGCAGGCATCGCGATGGTGACCGCCGTGTCGATGCCGTTGCCCGTGCTGATGGCGAAGGCGGTGCCCAGCACCGAGCCGACGATCATATCAGGCGGAATGGATGCGCCGATAGCCTGCATGCCCATAAAGACGAGCTCCAGCTGGAAGCCGATGATCACTCCCTGAGACACGTCGCCCAGCGCAATGCCGACGAGCATGCCAAGGACCAAGGGTCTGCCCAACATTGCCGTGCCGACGAAGTAGTCGGCCTTTCCCACAAAGATAATCAGAGCGATAAGAAACGCTTGAAAAGCCATTGCCCCTCCTTCAACTTATTGACCGTCACAATCAGAAGTCCTTCTCGGAAAGAACGACCTTCTTGTCCTTTGCTACCTGCCTCACCTCGACTTCCACACCATCGCGGACGAGGCCGCGGACGACCTCCACCTCTTCATCGGTTAGATGGACCGCGCTGCCGAAGCTCCGGGTCGTCTCGGAGCTCTTTACGGTGCCGCCCAGATTCAGCGAGGAAATGCCGCACTCGCGGACCAGCCTCTCGGCATCCGCGATGCTGCCGGTAACGATGAGCAGGCGATACTTGTCGGTCACGCCGCTTTTGATTGCCTTGATGGAATCGTCGACGCTCTTGATAACCAGCTTCATGCCCACCGGCTTTGCCAGTCGCATCGTCTTCATGCGGACCTCGTTGGATGCCACTTCATCAGAGACGATAAGAATGGCATCGGCTCCCAGGGCATGACTCCAGGAGAATGCGACCTGGCCGTGGAGCAACCTGTGGTCCACCCTGCATAGCTTGATCATCTTTTTTCCTTTCCTTAGTTAATGCACGCTTGGCTAAATCGTTTGAAGGCACTTCTCGAACAGGGCTTTTGTCTCGGCTAGATACCCTGCCGGATCTTGGAAGCTCATTGGGTGCACGTACTCAAGCGAGAAGCCCCCCTTGTAGCCGGCTTTCTTGAACGAAGCGAGAATGCCTCGCATGTCCAGGTTGCCGTGACCCCAAGGCATATGTCCCGTAGGAGTACCGTCCACGAAGTGGCAGTGCGCGATGTCGCTGCCGAATGCGTTGAACCAATCGTCGACAGTCTCACCCGCGTCGCTCATGGCGCCAAGGTCAAGCGTGAGCTTCAGGCTGTCGCTATTCACTGCATCCTTGATGTCGGCAATCTGCGCTATCGTTGGCGCGATCTGGGAGGATTTACTCCAGATGCTTTCAAGCACGAGAGTGACCCCCCGAGCATGCGCATAGGCTGAGAGCTCCCTCAGCATGTCGATGCTTCGTGCGCGCGCTTCATCGACCTTCTCGTCAAAGTAATTCCAGCCGGGGGTCACAAGAACCTTCGGGCAGCCAATGGCCTCGGCAAGATCAATCACCCTACGGAAGTAGGAGCGCGTGTTGCCAACGAGGAGTTCGCCGCGAGCCGCCATGTTGTTGGGCTTTGGATTGTTCTGCTCGCCACAGAGGCACTTGATCTGAACCCCATACTCACGCATGAGAGCCTTGAGCTTTGACGGGTCCTCCGAGAACTGCCCGTTGATAAGAAAGTGCTGGGGGCAAAGCCAAATCTCTGCATTATGCAGACCTGTTTTGGCGCAGGACTCAAAGAACTTCTCGAGGCCGAAATACCTGAACGAGATGTTCATCGGGTAAAGGGACTGGACATCCATGTCAGAAATCCTCGCCACAGTCCTGGCCGGCATCGAGCAGATCGTTGCAGACCATGATGGTATCCTTGCAAGAGTCGACCGCCGCCCTTACGGCCGCGAGGTCGGGATTTGCGTCAGAGAGAATCTCGACGAGCAGGGGCATGTTCATGCCGCAGACGAGCGTAAAGTCATTCTCGGCAAGGGCGGCCATGAACTCGTTGTTCACGCTGCCGCCAAAGAGATCGGTAACGACGAGCATCTCCTCGCCGGGAACCTTACGCGCCAGCACGTCTTTGACCTGCTGGGCTAAGGTGATGTCCGGGTCAACGTATGCGCAGAGCGTTGTCAGGTCCGGCAACTCCCCCAAAATGATGCCTAGGGTATCTTTCATTCCCTCAGCAAGACGACCGTGCGATGCCAGAACTACCTGCATATCGGGACTCCAAACTTTGTTATCCGCTGTAATATTGTCATTGCTGTTTATATGACGTGATATAACAATAGCAAGACAAAGAGGACATTTCTGCTTGCAGCGCCGCGAACGGTCGCAAATGACCGGCGAATGGGTTTAAGCCCGACGCAGCACCTGAAGTAGCTGCCGTCTGAAGCCCGGAGGCTGTCTGCGAAGTTCGAGCTGCACGGAGGAGCAGGGACGCAAGGCGATCGAGGCGGCCGGGCGCTCGACGGCCTTCATTGACCGAATATCATCTCGCGGTTAATCCGTGGCGGAAAGCTACGAAGCGTTTTCATGGGGCGGCAATTGATGCAATATCACGACCACAATGAAAAACAGAGGCTTGCATGCAGGCCGATGTTTTGCAAGGGGGCTCCTTCCAACGGAAGGCATCCCCTATTTTTATGCTGAGATTCCTCAGCCCATTAATGTGGCACGTTTTAACTGGATGCGGTTTTGGCGTTCGGGAGAGAACCTGCGCAATGTGCCCGGAAAGGCACAGAAAACGAGGCCGCCCATGCCCAAGGGCAAGCTCTGCTCCGCCGAATTCGCGACGAGGTTGGCGCCGAGTCGTCGCAGCGGAGCAAGCGGTGAAGGTTCTCTTGACTGAGGACTACCGCTAACAGAAGGAGAGAATAATGAGCGCCAGTTATGCCACCGCACAGGCAAGTGGCGCGTACCCCGGCGGCGGCGTCGTCAACCTCATGCACCGCAACCACACGCTCGATTACAAATGGTGCAACGACCTTCTGGTGGACATGGACATCCCGTTCGTAGGCTAAGCCGCGGCGCATCGCCTAGTCGCTCATCCCAGCCCCTGCCCCGCCGGTCGCACCGGAGCACACGGCGCGCGCGATGGCCAGGCACTGGAGCTGCCCCTGGGAAAGCCCCGGCCCGTGCTCGTCGATCGCCGTGTCGAGCCTCTGCGGGAGCTCCTCCACGAAATCCCACGCGCACGCCGCCTCGCACGCGCGCCTGACCTGGTCGTCATTTACGTCGGGAGCCGCAAAGGCCACGTTCTCGCGCACCGTTCCCGCAAACAGGAAGTTGTCCTGCGGCACATACGTGAACACCCCTGCCGGCACCTGGGACGCGGCGCACGACGCGCCCTCCTCAAGCTCGTACGTAAAGCCATCGGCGCCGTAGGCGCCCAGCGCCAGCCGGAAGACCCCTCGACCCGTTCTTCCGCAGCATAAGCCCCCGTAGGAGACGGTTATTCAATCAACCTACGGCAAGACTACCCGATTTGCATAAGCCAGACTGCCCGATTTGCATAAGCTGGAGTACCCGATTTACATAACTCCGATAACTTGATTCGCAAAAACAAGATAGGGCCATGAGCATGCCGAACCTCGCCCAAAATGCGGATTCGCAGAAATAAATACGCGAAGTCGGTATCCTATTTCCGAAATTGCGAGTAGCGGCGTCAATAGCCCTGCATTTACGCAGGTATTCTTAGGCTCATCCGCATCTATACTCGCGGTTTTCGATTTAGGATACCGACTTCGCAGACTTTTTCGCGCGCAGCTCCGTCGCGCCCGCTGCGCAGCAGCCCCGGCGCGCCTACTTCCGCGCGCGGAA
>OLRJ01001626.1_pt1 | contig 18757 bp, 12 predicted proteins | sample 1672741 | NCBI WGS metagenome assembly OLRJ01 (sample SAMEA3136719, study PRJEB25190) | human gut metagenome | biome: human gut; feature: human-associated habitat; material: faeces | place: Austria | collected 2013
CTGCGCCCGATGGTTCAGCTGGACGGCGGCCGTTTTGCGACCTCCGACCTGAACGACCTGTATCGCCGCGTCATCAACCGCAACAACCGCCTCAAGCGCCTGCTCGAGCTGGGCGCGCCGGATATCATCGTCCGCAACGAGAAGCGCATGCTTCAGGAAGCGGTGGACGCGCTGATTGACAACGGCCGCCGCGGCCGCCCGGTGACGGGCCCCGGCAACCGCGCGCTCAAGTCCCTTTCGGACTTCCTGCGCGGCAAGCAGGGTCGTTTCCGCCAGAACCTGCTGGGCAAGCGCGTGGACTACTCCGGTCGTTCCGTTATCGTCGTCGGCCCGGAGCTCAAGCTGCATCAGTGCGGCCTGCCCAAGGGCATGGCGCTGGAGCTGTTCAAGCCGTTCGTCATGGAGCGGCTGGTCAACACCGGCATTGTGCACAACGTCAAGAGCGCCAAGCGCATGGTGGATCGCGGCGAAACCCGCGTGTGGGATATCCTCGAGAGCGTCATCAAGGAGCATCCGGTTCTGCTGAACCGCGCGCCGACGCTGCACCGTCTGGGCATTCAGGCGTTCGAGCCGATCCTCGTCGAGGGCAAGGCCATGAAGCTCCATCCGCTCGCCTGTACCGCGTTCAACGCGGACTTTGACGGCGACCAGATGGCCGTGCACGTTCCGCTCTCCATGGAGGCGCAGGCGGAAGCCCGCTTCCTGATGCTGTGCGCCAACAATATTTTGAAGCCGCAGGACGGCAAGCCGGTTATCTCTCCGTCGCAGGATATGGTTATCGGCTGCTACTACCTGAGCTGCATCCGTCCGGGCGCGAAGGGCGAGGGCCGCTGCTTTGCCAACGAGGACGAGGCCATGATGGCCTACCTCTGCGGACAGATCGACCTCCAGAGCCGCATCAACGTGCGTATCGCGCGCAAGTGGGCGCCGGGTATGGATAATTATACCGAGCCCACGGCGGAATATCTGGCGGAGCATCACATCACCGGCGGAAACCGCGACTACATGTATTATAAGCGCATCGACACCTGCCTGGGCCGTCTGATTCTCAACAGCAACGTGCCGCAGGATATGGGCTTCAAGCGGCGCAAAACGCTTGACGACATGTTTGCGCTGGAAATCGACATGAAGGTCGGCAAGAAGCAGCTGGGTCAGATTGTCGATATGTGTTTCCGCAAGCACGGCGTGGCGGAGACCGCCCGCGTGCTGGACAACGTCAAGGCGATGGGCTACAAGTATTCCACCATCGGCGCTGTCACCGTGGCCGTGGCCGACGTTATCGTGCCGCCGGAGAAGAAGCCGATTCTGGAAGCTTCCGAAAAGGAAGTCCGCGCGATTGAAAAGCAGTTCAAGCGCGGCCTGCTCACCGACGAAGAGCGCTACGAGCGCGTCGTCAAGGTCTGGAGCAGAACGACGGACGACGTCAAGAGCAAGATCATGGACCACATGGACGAGTTCAACCCGATCCGCATGATGACGGATTCCGGCGCTCGTGGTTCCATTTCTCAGGTTTCCCAGCTCGCCGGCATGCGCGGCATGATGGCGTCCCCGACCGGCCGCCCGCTGGAAATGCCGGTTAAGGCAAACTTCCGCGAAGGCCTGACGGTTCTGGAATTCTTCCAGAGCTCTCACGGCAGCCGTAAGGCGCTGTCCGATACCGCTCTGCGTACCGCGGACTCCGGTTATCTGACCCGCCGTCTGGTGGACGTTTCCCAGGAGGTTATTGTCCGCGAGCGCGACTGCTTCGCCAGCCGCCACGAGAAGATCCGCGGCATCACCGTGACCGCCATCGGTTCGGAGAAAGACCCGATCGAAACGCTTCTGGATCGCATCGTTGGCCGCGTCGCGGCGGAGGACGTCATCGATCCGCGGGATGGAAGCGTCATCACGGCGTGCAACGAGATGATTTCTTACGAGCAGGGCAACAAGATTGTGGAGGCCGGCATCAAGGCTGTGCAGATCCGTTCCGTGCTGACCTGCCGCAACGAAACCGGCGTGTGCGTCAAGTGCTATGGCCAGGATTTGGCGCACGGCGGTTATGTGAACATCGGCGAGGCCGTCGGCATCGTTGCCGCGCAGGCCATCGGCGAACCGGGCACGCAGCTGACGATGCGTACCTTCCATACCGGCGGCGTTGCTTCCGAAAAGGATATCACGCAGGGTCTTCCGCGCGTTGAAGAGCTGTTCGAGGCGCGCAAGCCGAAGCGCGAGGCCATGCTGGCCGAGATCTCCGGCACGATCTCCCTGGGCGAGAACAAGAAGAAGCGCGAAATGATCATCACCAGCGACGACGGCACGATGAAAGCCTATCCGATCGCCTACGGCAGCCGCCTGAAGGTGAAGGAAGGCGACCGCGTTGTGGCGGGCGACGAGCTGACCGAAGGCCAGATCAACCCGCACGATCTGCTGCGCATTCTCGGCGTGAAGGCCGTTCAGGAACACCTGCTCAAGGAAGTTCTGATGGTTTACCGCCTCCAGGGCGTCGGCATCGGCGACAAGCACATCGAGGTCATCGTCCATCAGATGTTGCGCAAGGTTCGCGTCGAGGACGCGGGCGACACCAGCATGCTGCCCGGCTCGATGGTGGATATCTTCCACTTCGAGAAGGAGAACGAAAAGACCATCATGAACGGCGGCCGTCCGGCTGTGGCCAAGCGTATCCTGCTGGGCATCACCAAGGCGGCGCTGGCGACCGAGTCCTTCCTCTCCGCCGCCTCCTTCCAGGAGACGACGCGCGTGCTGACCGAAGCCGCGATCAAGGGCAAGGAAGATCCGCTCGTCGGCCTCAAGGAGAATGTCATCATCGGCAAGCTCATTCCGGCCGGTACGGGCATGTCGCGCTACAAGGACGTCGAAGTCAAGGAAATGTATTAAGCCCCCAAAAGGGTATAAAGAAACAGGGTGTTCCGGGTTGCCGGAACACCCTGTTTTTTGAGCTTATTCCAATATAAGCCCCGGATCGTCATGCGCGGGCAGATCCTTAAACGGAACGACGGCGATGGGTTTTTTATAATCGCGTGCGATGGCGTAAATATGCCCTTGTGCGTCCGCGCGAACGTCATACAGATATCCGACGCGGGTGGTGAAATCGCGGATATCGACTGCGGCGATATTCCCCTGTGCGTCCAGGTCGAGCCGATAGAGGGTGAACAGCTTGCGCGAATTGGCCATTGCCGTGCCGTAAAGCGTGACCGAACCGTCGGCAGAGGGGAAAGCGTCGGTTACGCTGACGATGGTTTTGGGCGCGCTGAGCGTTTTCTGATAGAGCACGCGGTTTTCCGCGTCAAAGCGGGTGATCTGCTCGACAGTGTAATCTTCGAATGGCGCGGTGCAGACGATCAGGCCGCCGTTCGAGTCGAACTCAATCGTATCGTTGAATCCGCCGATATAGGGCGATTGAATGCCCGCCTCGGAAAGCAGGCGGCCGTCGGATGAGAAGGTGCGGAGCATCATATCCGCAACGGTGCCCGTGACGGATTCGGGCGTATGGACCACGCGGTCGATGGTCACGACGCGCAGCGTGCCGTTGGGCAGGAGCGTTGCGGCGGGCAGGGTGAAACGCTTTTCACGATCGAGCGGGTAGCTGAGTTTCAGCCTGCCCTCCCAATCCAAAAGCTCGATGGCTGGGGCGGACGTTTCATTCAGGATGCAGACGCCGTGATCCATGAGGATGCTTCGCCAGCGGTTATCCATCAGTTGAAGCAGTGGAGACGGCCCGCCGTTTGCCAGCCGGACGAACTGTATGCCGAGCGTGGAATCGCCGCGATCAGCCAGCACATAGCCATAGCAGTTGGCATTCATGAGAAAAGAGGAAAACAGCTTCCATTCGCCGTTATCGTCAAAGGTTTTGCTGAATACGGTTTGGCCGTTTTCAATCAGTTCGATAGAGGTTGGAAATTGGCCGTCGCTCATCCCACTGTCGTGGTGGACGAGCACCAAACCGGGTTGAATGAGCATGACGCGCGACAGGGCATCATCCGTAACTTCGTAAGGCGTCAGGTCGATTTCGGCGAAAGCCGGGGCGGAAACGAGCATAAACAGCGCGAAAAGGGCGGCAAAAATAGAGTGTTTCATGGAAAGTCAGTCTCCTTTATTCCAGCGCAAGGCCGGGATCGTCACAGATGGGCAAATCTTCAAACGGAACGACGGCGATGGGGTGTGCTTGTGTATCTTCGGTGACAGCATAGAGGTTGCCGAGCGTATCTGTTTTGGCGGTGAAGAGTTCGGCGGCGCGGGTGGTGAAATCGCGGATGTCGCAGGCGGTAATGTTGCCCCGTGCATCCACGTGAAGCTTGAAAAGCGTGAACAACTTGCGCGATTTGGCGATGGCTGTGCCTATCAGCACCGTTTCACGGTTGGAAAGAAACTGCGCTTCAGTTACGGTGACAATGGTTTGAGGTGCGCTGAGCGTCTTTGACCAGAGGAGCGCATCGGTTTCATCCGTGCGCAGCAGAGCGGAGGAAGAATAGGGTTCACCGATGCTGTATTGGCCAAGCATGCTGCCATCGGCAGCAAAATATCCCTTCGGAATGACGAGCACATCCGGAACGGGGCCGTGCAGGTCGGTCAGCAGAGATCCGTCTGGCGAATAGCGGCGGAAATGCAGGCCGTCGTCGCAGTCGGCGATAAAGGAGAGACAGCCGTCATCCGAAAAGGCGTAGGTATACGGCCAAATGATATCTGCTTCAACGAAAACTGAGCTGATTTGGCCGCTTTCCCAATAATAGCGGTCGATGAAATGCGCGTTGCCTTCGTTGCGGCGGTTGCAAATCGAATCTGCGGAAAATGCGTAATTGCCCCGCTGACTGTTTAAAACAAGGCCGTCGGTGAGACCGTTGACCAGCAGAAGCTGAAAACGGATGGGACGCTCGCCTTCGCTGCTTGGTACAGAGGTAATCAGCCCATATCGGGTGGGGCTGGCGGCGAAAAGATCATACAGCTGGCGCGTGCCGTCCGCTGCGTAGTCCGGCAGTTCGATTTGCAGACCGATTTTTCCTTCGTCGTAGAGCGTGATGGAGGTCGGCAGGGTGTTTTCGTTGTTGCGGCCATAGGATTTGTCGGTGAGCACAAGCGTCAGCGCGGGCGAGATGACCTGAACGGACGAACCGTATTCGCTGGGCAGTTCATAAGGCGTCAGGTCGATTTCGGCGAAAGCCGGGGCGGAAACGAGCGACAGCGCAGTCAGCAGCGCGAAAAGCTTTGTTTTCATGAAAACTTCCTCCTTTATTCCAGCATAAATTCGATGTCATCAAGCACGGGCAAATCTTCAAACGGTACGATAGCAATGCGGTTTTCATTTTCTGTGACGACATATGCGTTGCCGAGAGGATCAAGCTTGACGGTGTACTGATAGTCTGCGCGGGTGGTGAAATCACGTACATCGCGGGAGAGAATCTGACTGGATGCGTCCAGCTCCAGCTTGAATACGCGGAAAAGTTTTTTGGAGGATCGTTCAGCAGTGCCATAAATCGTGGCCGATCCGTCATTTCGCAGAACGGCTTGGGTGACGGAGAGGTTGATATTTTTGGCTTTCAGACTTTTGGCGAAGCGCAGATTGCCGTCCCTATCCGAACAGGCAAGAAAGCTGAAATATGGTTCACGAAGCCCTGCGAGTTTGGCATCCGTATAAGATAGGATGCCGCCATTGGGCGAAAATGCACCCATTGGAGAGAAAATTTCATTCGGCAAGGAAATGGGGACAGAGGAAAGCAGCTCGCCGTCGTGGGAGACGTGCAGATGATATAACCTGTACTGATCTTGCGAAACGTTGATATCCCACGCGATATAGGCGATGCTTTTGTCATCCAGCACCGTGAAGCCCGAATAGGGCGTAGGTTCAATTTCGGAAACGGGCGTGGAGGAGAGCAGAATGCCGTCCCAATCGAAGCGCTCGACGAAACACATGCCGTTCTGCCGATGCAGCCTGCACAGGCAGTTAGGCAGAGGCTCAAAGTGAGGATAACCTTCAATGGAAAAACCTTGGGTCAGCGTGCCGTTTTCCAAGAGTTGGAAGCAGGCAGCATAGGTGCTGTTGTCAAAGGTTCTCAGGCCGTAACGGTTTTCATCCGCAACAAAGAGCGAGTAAGAGATATGAGGGTCGTCAGAGGGTTCTTCCGGCAGGCGCTGCTCGAATACCTTTTGACCGTGGTCGAGCAGAACCAGTGCCGTCGGCTGTTTGACACCGTTCAAAGAGCCGTCTTGCAGAACCAGATACATATCCGGCGCAAGAATTTCGACAGGGGTAAAACGGTCGCTTTCGATTTCATACGGTTTTAAATCGATCTCTGCTAAGGCCCAAGCAGAAAGAAGCGGCAGTATAGTCAGCAGCGCAGCAAAGAAGCGTCGTTTGTTCGGCATGAAAAAACCTCCTTTGGTGTTGCCTATACTTATAAGACGACACAAAAAGAGGAAAATTTCATGAATTTTTCAATTTTGGAGATTTTCAGGATTCCGATGAGCATAAGAACAATTTTACATGACAAAAGGACGCGCATCTATGAGACGGACATGTTTTTCAGATAAAAAGCATGCCTAAATTGCTTTAAGCATGCTCAAAAAATATTTTTCTCATCGGCTCACAAAGTGAGCGGATATGGAGGGTGAAGGGAACCCGGTTTCCTTTCCCTTACTCGCCCAGCATCAAAAGCTCGACCATCTTCGCGCAGCGATCCATGCTCTCGGCCGCGATGTGCTCATACGGGCCGTGGAAAGCGAAGCCGCCGGTGCAGAGGTTCGGCGTGGGCAGACCCATGTAGGAAAGGCGGCAGCCGTCCGTTCCGCCGCGAACCGCTTCGATAAACGGCTTCATGCCCGCCTGTTCGCAGGCGCGCTTTGCGTTTTCGACCAGCTCCATGTGGTCGGCCAGCTTTTCGGCCATGTTGTAATAGCTGTCCTTGAGCGTGAGGGTGACGACTTTGCGGCCATATTTTTCGTTGATGACCTTCGCGGCGTGCTCCATCATCTTCTTGCGAGCCTCAAAGGTCGCACGGTCATGGTCGCGCACGATGTAATGCAGCTCGGCGTTTTCCACGTCGCCCTTCATGCTGCACAGGTGGAAGAAGCCTTCGTAACCCTCCGTCAGCCGCGGAATATCGGAAGCGGGGAGCAGACCGTTGAATTCCATCGCGACGAGCGCGGCGTTGATCATCGTGTCTTTGGAAGAACCGGGATGGACGCTCAATCCCTCGAAAACCACATCCGCCGAGCAGGCGTTGAACGTCTCGTAGGCGATTTCGCCTTCTTCGCCGCCGTCCACCGTGTAGGCGCAATCTGCGCCGAACTTGGCGACGTCGAAGTGATCCACGCCCGCGCCGATTTCCTCATCCGGCGTGAAAGCGATGCAGAGCTTCCCGTGCGGGGCTTTGCTTGTGACGACGGCTTCCAGCGCGGTCATGATCTCCGCGATGCCGGCCTTGTCGTCCGCGCCGAGCAGGGTGGTGCCGTCCGTGGTGATGAGCGTCATGCCTGCCAGCTTTTGAAGGCCGGGGAAGGCTGCCGGGCTGAGCGTTTCGCCACTGCCGGGCAGAACGACGTCGCCGCCGTCATAACGCTCGATGATCTGAGGCTTTACATTTTCGCCGGAGCAGTCCGGCGCGGTATCCATATGGGCGATGAAGCCGAGCGCGGGCCCGGCTTCGCAGCCCGGCGTCGCGGACAGCCAGCCGTAGACAATGCCGTTTTCATCTACGTGGACGTTTTCAAGGCCGAGGGCGTTCAACTCGTCCACGAGGATGCGTGCCAAATCGTATTGGCGCATGGAGCTGGGGACGGTGGCGCTGTCCGGGTCGGAAGTGGTGTAGATCGAAACATATTTGAGCAGACGTTCGTATGCGCGCATGGGAATCGCTCTCCTTTGATGATTGATGGATGTATTATAGCAGGTTTTGGGCAAAAGAGAAAGCCGCCCGGCGGTGAAACCGAGCGGCTTTTTGGAAGATGGAGTTACGGAGCGGGTTTCATTATCCCAGCCCCACCATATTCATCGCGGCGACGAGCAGCGGCAGGGTCACGCCGCTGAGCAGGGTGGAAACGATGGTCGCGTGAGAAGCGGTCATATCCTCCGGCGTATAGATATCGGAAAGCATGCTGCAATTTCCGGCAATCGGCATGGCGGCGACGATCACGCAGATGCCCGCAAGCATGCGGTTGATCGGAACGACGAGCGCGAGGCCGATAAAGACCAGCGGCATGACGATCAGGCGCAGCAGGCTCACGCGATACAGGCGGGGGTTGGAGAATGCGGCGCGGATATCGCTGTGCGCCAGCGAGGAACCGATGACCATCATGGCCATCGGCGTATTGATGGAGCCGATGGAGGACAGCGCGCTTTCCACCGGGGAGGGAAGCCGCCAGCCGGTCAGGCCGAAAAGCAGCGCGATCAGCGCGGAAACCACGCCGGGATTGACGAGCTGCCTGAGGTTGATGCTGCCGTTGCCGCTGACCAGCATCACGCCGTAGGTGAAGACAAGAAAGTTGAATACCAGCAGGAACATGGAGAGCATCGCCACGCCCTGCGCGCCGTAGAACGCCTGAATGATCGGAATGCCCATGAACGCGAGGTTGGTAAACACGAGCATCAGCTGGTCAAGACTGCGCTCCGGTTTGGGCGTGGGCACGATGCACACGAGCACGGCGGCCAGCGCAATCAGCAGCGCGAAGAACGCGACGCTTACGCCCAGGGCGACGACCATGTCGCCTGGCGCGCCGCCGCTTTGCAGCACGGACGAGACGATGCAGCAGGGGAACGCCGTGCTCAGCACCAGCGAGGAAAGACCGCGCCGAAAACTCGGCGAAATCAACCCGGCGCGGGCGGCAAGATAGCCCGCAAACATCATGATGAACAGTGTGATCATTTGGAAAATGATGCCGGAAACAGCCATGGAAAATATCCTCCGTAGATGATCGCCCTTCCGCCGTCTGCGGACGGAGAAAAGGCAAATGAATATGAAGCGCCGCCTATTGTACACCCTTGGCAGACGGTTGTAAAGTTTTTCTTTTTGTGATATCCTATTTTTATATTCTTGATTTGACTGTGGAGGCAGAAAGATGGGCTATCAGGCGCTGTACCGCCGCTATCGTCCGGCGCGGTTTGAGGATTTTGTAGGTCAGGAGGCGGTCATCAAAACGCTGCGCAGCCAGATTATGAGCGGACGTATCGCGCATGCGTATCTGTTCTGCGGCACGCGCGGCACGGGCAAAACCTCGACGGCGAAGGTATTCGCCCGCGCGGTCAACTGTGAGCATCCGGAAAACGGCGATCCCTGCGGCGTGTGCCCCACCTGCAAGGCGCTGGCGGAGGAAAACAGCCTCGATATTCTGGAAATCGACGCGGCCAGCAACAACGGCGTGGATGAGATCCGCGATCTGCGCGAAAAGGTGAAGTATCCGCCGCAGACGGGGCGCTACCGCGTGTATATCATTGACGAGGTACACATGCTCTCCCAGGGCGCGTTCAACGCGCTGCTCAAGACGCTGGAAGAGCCGCCCGCCTACGTCGTGTTTATTTTAGCGACAACCGAGCCGCAGAAACTCCCGGCAACGATCCTCTCCCGCTGCCAGCGGTTTGATTTCGGCCGCATTCCGGCGCACCAGATCATCGGGCGGCTGCATGTCGCGCTGGAGGAGGGGCAGATTCAGGCCGAAGACGCGGCGCTTGCGCGCATTGCCCGCGCGGCGGAAGGCGGCATGCGCGACGCGTGGTCGATCATGGACATGTGCCTTTCCTACGCACAGGAAGAAGACGGCGGGCTGACGGAGGAGCTTGTGCTGCGTGTGCTCGGCGCGGCGGACAAGAGTTTTCTGTTTGCTTTTGCGGATAAGCTGATCGACTCGGACGCGGCGGGCGCGCTGGCGCTGATTGACGAAATGATGCGCAAGGGGCGCGAGGTACAGGTGTTTGTGCGAGACGTGAGCGCTCATCTGCGCGCGCTGATGCTGGCGGACATCTGCGATGAGGTGCAGCTCAGCAGCCTGTTAGAGGTCACGCACGAGGACGCGGCGGAGTACATTGCGCAGGCCAGGCGCACGTCGCACACGCGGCTGATGCGCATGCTCGATCTCTTTCTGGCAAGCGAAACGGATATGAAATGGGCAGCCCAGCCGCGCTTCGCGTTGGAAACCGCCGCCCTTCGCGCGTGCGCGCCGGAAGAAAGCTTGCAGGTGGAAGCGCTCGTCGCCCGCGTGGACGAGCTGGAACGCAAACTGCGCGAGGGCGTGGTGACAGCCGCGCCGACCCCAAAAAGCGCCAAGGCCGCGCCGATCGATGCGCCGGCCGCTCAAACGGAAGCGCCGGAGATCGCGAAGGAAGCGCCGCAAGGCCCTGCGGCAGACGCCGAGCGCATTTGGCAGGACGCGATGCGGCAGGCCAAGCAGAAGCCTCAGCTTTTCGGCATGCTCAAATTCGGACGGCTGGTTTCCGGCGATAACGGGCTGTTTACCGTGGTTTATCCCAGAGCGACGGGCGGCGCCTATGTCAAAATGCTGAGCATGGCGGAGAAGAATGCGGAGGTTGCGGATTATCTCACCAAAGCGGCGGGATACCCCTGCACATTCCGCGCCGCCATCGAGGGCACGGTGCAGGAATCGGATAAGGCGATCCTTGCCGCGCAGGAGGAAGCCCAAAAGCAGGCGGAAAACAGCCTGAATAAAGTTTTTGACATGTTTGGCCGGGAGAACGTGCGGGTGAAGGAAGAATGACAAACAGGCGGCCGGAAAAATGGCAAAACAGGAACGAATGATCTTGTGAAGAAACGGATATAACCTTTTGGCTCAGAGCGGATGCACGGCAGGTGCGTCCGCTTTTCGCTTTCAGGCGCGGAACGGCCTGAAATTGGTGCAGATGGTATAATTCAAAAATGTAAAATGATTGAAATGAATAAAATAAATAAACTTTCAGCTTATAAGACATAAACGGAACGTTAAAAAAAAGAGATTGACCGACGACGAATGAGAGTGTTATAATCATCACAATCAAAAAGCGGAAGGATGGATTTCCGCTTTGGATGGAGTTTCAAAAGGAGGATACGGACAATGGCGAAGAACATTTCCCGTAAGGATTTCCTCAAGGGCGCGGCGATGAGCGCCGCGGGCGTCGGCCTGTTTGCCAGCGGACTGATGAACGCTGCCGCCGAAGAGGAAAAGCCGGAATACAAAAATTCCAGCAACTGGGTGCTCGCATCTCAGAATGTGAAGTGGGACGAGGAACACGACATCGTCATCGCCGGTTACGGCATGGCGGGCACGGCGGCGTATATCGAGGCCGTGGAAATCGATCCGAATGTGGACGTTGTGATCTATGACAAGTCCGACGAAGAGAACGCGGGCGGCCAGGCGATTGCATCCGGCCAGTGCGTCATCTTCGTGCAGAAGGACGACATTGAGACTTTCCGCACCTATATGCGCAACCTGAACAAGCCGCAGGTCATTCCGGAAGAGGATTTCAACTGGCTGACCAACGAGTTTGCGACCGACCTGGAGTGGATTCAGGGTGCGCTGGAGCCGGTGGGCTACGAAGTCGGTTATTCCGGCGGCGGCGCGCTGCGCTGGGGTACCCTGCTGGTCGAATTCCCGAAGCTGGAAGGCGCGGATTTCGTCGGCGCGACGGGTCACTTCCGCAAGAAGGACGGCGGCGTTCCGTTTGAAAACGGCGGCTGCTGGAACGGTTTTGCCGCGGCGGCTGAGTATCGCGGCGCGAAGCCGAATTACAGCCATCAGGTGGTCTGCCTCGTGCAGGATTCCATCACCAAGCGCGTCGAGGGCGTCGGCGTGAAGAAGCCGGACGGCACGGTCATCTATGTCAAGGCGAAAAAGGGCGTTCTGCTGGCGACCGGCGGCTATGAAGGCGACATGCAGATGTATCGCGACTTCAACGGCGGCGACACGATTTACAACGCGGGCTCTCCGTATGTCACGGGCGACGGCGTGAAGATGGAAATGGCCATCGGCGCGCAGCTCTGGCACATGGATAACCACACCATGTCCTGCGGTTACTTCCACGGCATCAAGGTGCCGGATTACGAGACCTGCTTCATCCGTCAGTTCTACATGAAGCACGGCGGGTGGATGGAAGTCGCGGCGGACAGCACCCGTTACTACAACGAGGCCGATTCCTATCAGCGCCAGCACATGAAGTATTACAGCCACGGCCAGTATGTCGATGTGCCGATCTATCGCTCTCAGCCTGTCCACATGATCTTTGACGACGATTGCTGCAAGGCGCAGCCGATCGTCAATGCGTGGATCGGCTGGCCGGTGACCTGCCGCAATCCGTATCACTGGTCGGACGACAACAGCGTCGAAATCGAAAAGGGCTGGATTGTCAAGGCCGATACCATCGAAGAGCTGGCCGAAAAGCTGGGCCGCGATCCCGAAGCGCTGCGCGCCGAGGTCGAGCATTACAACGCGATGGTCGATGCGGGCGAGGACGCCGATTTCGGCCGCGACATCACCACGATGGCCAAGATTCAGAAGGCGCCGTTCTACGCCATCGAAGAGTTCCCGGCGATGCCGGCGTGCTCCGGCGGCGCGAGGCGCAACATCAAGGGTCAGGTGCTGACCTGGGACAACCAGCCCATCGAGGGCCTGTATTCCGCGGGCGAGCTGGGCAGCCTGGTCTGCAACCTGTATCAGAACGGCACATACCTGCACGAGGCCATCTGCTCCGGCCGCGCCGCCATCGATACGATGCTCGGCGGCCGCGCGGAACTCAAGTCCTCTGCGGGCGGCGAAGCGGCTGCGCCGTGGGCTGAGGCCGAGGATGGCGACTACTCCGTGTTTGTCACCGGTCTGCATGACCCGTACGAGGTCATTTTCACCATCAAGGATAAGAAGCTGGTGGATATGAAGATCGGCGAGGGCAAGGAAAACATGTTCATGACCGACGAGCAGTTCGCCGAGTTCGCCAAGAACATCATCGACACCCAGAGCATGGGCGTGGATGCGATTTCCGGCGCGACGATCGACAGCCAGGCGATCACCGGCGGCCTCATGACCGCGTTCTCCCACAAGACCTCCTGAGAAATGAGCAGGAAAGTGAAAACCTGCTGACGAAACAAGACAATAACCGTAACCCGCTGTCTGTTAAAAGGCAGCGGGTTACGCTGATGTGTGCGGAGAATGTATGGACGCGAAACAGATTCGTTTTTTTCTTGAAATCGCGCGGACGGGAAGCTTTACCTCCGCAGCCAAAAAACTGTTCATTTCCGTGCCGGGCTTGGTTAAAAGCATGGATAAGCTTGAAGACGAGCTGGGCGCTCCGCTCTTCGTGCGCCAGCGGACGGGCGTTTGCCTGAGCCCTGCCGGACGCGCGCTGGAACAGATGGCCCCGGCCTATCTGCGCCAGACCGAGACGATTCGCGCGGAGGTGATCAAAGCCGCCTGCGACCGCGACGCGCAGGCCGAGGTCTGCATGACGTGGGGGCTGCTCAGCTTTTTCCCGGCGAATTTTCTTTCCCGGTTTGTGCTGAGTCATCCCAAAATCAACCTGTGTACGCGCAACGATACGATCGAAGGATGCTATGCGCGCGTGGCCAGCGGCAAATCGGCCATCGCGCTGGTTTTCGGCGCGGTGAACGATCCGGCGCTGGAGGTTGTCTTTCACCGCGAGTCGCCGCAGGTTGCGCTGCTTTCCGAAAAGCATCCGCTTGCTCGAAAACAGGAGCTTTGCATGGCGGATTTCGCGCCCTATCGGTTGGTGCTGCTCAATAGCACACCCCATGTCATCGGCAGTCTGGAACGCCAGTGCGCGGCGGCGGGCTGCGCGCCGCAGATTATGTTGGATGGCGGCGCATGGGGGCAGGCCATCGAGCTGGTAGCCAAGGCGAACTATGTGTCCTTCTGCCTGCCGCCCAAGACGATGAAGGAGGAAAAGCTGGTCACGCGCCCCGTGCGCGATCTTGATCTGACCATCAATTTCAATATGGCCGTTCTGCGCGGGGCGGCGCTCTCCGCCGCAGAGAGCGAATTTGTGGATTATGTGGTGCGGGTGATGCAGCGGGAGGGGTAAATAGCCCCTTCCGTTTTTTTGACGATAGATTTCGCTATTGATGCCATGCAATTTGTAAAAAATACAAAATAAAAGACGGATTATTGTAATTTTGTTGACTTGAAGGCCGAATGGGTGTAAGATAAGCCCATTCCAAAGGAAACCCAGTTGACAGACTCCATGAGGTCGGAGAGGATACGAAAATGAAGAAGATGCTGGTTCTGGCCATGACGATGGCAATGGTTCTGCTCGCGGCGTCGGGCGTTTGCGAGACCCTGCGCGTGGGCATGGAGTGCAACTACGCGCCGTATAACTGGACGCAGAGCGACGCGAGCGAAAACGCCGTGGCGATCGCGGCGGGCGGTTATGCGGATGGTTACGATGTGCGCATCGCGAAGATCATCGCGGATAAGCTTGGCATGGATCTTGAAATTGTCAAGACCGAGTGGGACGGCCTGACCCCGGCGCTGCTCTCCGGCAACATTGATGTGATCATCGCCGGCATGAGCCCGACCGCCGAGCGCAAGATGACCATTGATTTCACGGATTCCTACTATGACACGGAGCTGACCGTCGTCGTCCGCAAGGACAGCGCGTTTGCTTCCGCCAAGAGCCTGACCGATCTGGCGGGCGCGAAGATCACCGGACAGATGAGCACGTTCCACTACGACATGATCGACCAGATCGAGGGCGCGGTAAAGATGCCCGCGATGGAGACCTTCCCGACGATGATCGTTGCCGTTTCTTCCGGCGCGATTGACGGCTATGTGGCCGACCGCCCCGGCGCGGTGTCCGCGACTTCCGCGAACCCGGATTTGACTTATGTCACCTTCGACGAGGGTCAGGGCTTCACCGTTTCTCCGGATGACGCGCAGATTGCCGTCGGCGTGCGCCAGGGCAGCGAGCTGAAGGAGCGGATCAACGAGATTCTCGCGGGTATTTCCGCTGAAGAGCGCAACGACATCATGGATGCGGTTGTGCTGACTCAGCCGCTGAGCGAGTAAGAGGTTGACGCAAAGGACTGTCGGTCAGGCCGACAGCCTTTTTGCGCACCGTGGGGGGAGATCCGTTGGGGCGCTGCACCAAACCCCGCCAAGAACCTGAGGTTCTTGGATTTCCCACTCTGTTTATCGCTGCGCGATAAACAGAAAAAGAAATATCTTCATTAAAATAAACCATCTGCGAAGCAGATGGTAAGTGGAAGGTGCAGGGAACTCAGTTCCCTGCCGGGGGTTCGGGGCGGCGCCCCGACGTGACCCCATATAAGGAGAAAAAAATGCCGAACGCTTCAACATCTTTCTTTGGCTGGGTGGCCTTTTTGCTGCAAAAATACGGCATGCTGTTCCTGCGCGGAACGGGCATGACCCTGCTCATCGCGCTGACAGGCACGGCGCTGGGCTTCGCGCTCGGCCTGCTCGTGGCCATCATTCGCACCATTGCGCTGCCGGAAAAGAAAAAGGCCGGCTCGAATGCGGGCGTGATCGTCAAGCGCGGCCTGCTTCGGTTCGTGCATATGCTGATGAACGTCTATATTCAGGTATTCCGCGGCACGCCGATGATTGTGCAGGCCGTTGTCATTTATTACGGCGCGCAGTATGCGGGTGTGTTCATGGATACGACTTTTGCGGCTGTCTTCATCATCTCCATCAATACAGGCGCGTATATGGCCGAAATCATCCGCGGCGGCATCGTCTCCGTCGATAAGGGCCAGTTTGAGGCCGCGCATGCCATCGGCATGACCCATTGGCAGACCATGACGACGGTTGTTCTGCCACAGGCCATCCGCAACATCCTCCCGTCCGTCGGCAACGAGTTGATCGTCAACATCAAGGATTCCAGCGTGCTGAACGTCATCTCCGTTTCCGAACTGTTTTTCCAGGCGAAGAGCGCTGCGGGCACGTATTACCGCTACTTCGAGGTGTATTTCATCATCGCGGTGATTTACCTCATCCTGACGCTGACCGTCAGCCGCATTCTGCGCGCGGTGGAAAAGAAGATGGACGGCCCGGATAACTACGTCATCCACGGTTCGCAGAGCGACAGCCGTGCGGATATCAAGGTATCCGTCGAAAATGAAAAGGAGGCCGTCAAGAGATGGAACGCGTGATTGAGGTTAAGGGCATCAAGAAAGCTTTTGGCGACCATGAAGTGCTCAAGGGCGTGGATTTTGCCGCCAACAAGGGCGAAGTGACCTGCATCATCGGCTCTTCCGGTTCGGGCAAATCGACGCTGCTGCGCTGCATCAACCTGCTGGAAACGCCTGACGAGGGACAAATCCTTTACCACGGCGAGGATATCCTCTCCGGCGCGGTCAACATGCCGCGCTACCACGCCAAAGTCGGCATGGTCTTTCAGCAGTTCAACCTGTTCGGCAATATGGATGTGCTGAATAACTGCGTCACCGGACAGATGAAGGTGCTCCACCGCACCCGCGAAGAGAGCGTCGAAAACGCGATGAAGTATCTCCAAAAAGTCGGCATGGACGCGTATATCAACGCCAAACCGCGCCAGCTTTCCGGCGGACAAAAGCAGCGCGTTGCCATTGCCCGCGCGCTGGCGATGGACCCCGAAGTCATCCTCTTTGACGAGCCGACGAGCGCGCTTGACCCGGAGATGGTCGGCGAGGTGCTCTCTGTCATGCAGAATCTCGCGCAGGAGGGGCTGACGATGCTGGTCGTTACCCACGAGATGGGCTTCGCCCGCGCGGTCGCCAGCGAAGTGGTGTTTATGGATCAGGGCGTAATCTGCGAACACGGCAATCCCGAAGATGTGCTCGGCGCGCCGAAGACCGAACGGCTCAAGGCGTTTCTGGCGAGCATGCTGTAAAAGCGAATACGCGGCGCTTTCCCGAAAAAACGGGAGAGCGCTTTTTTGCATGATGATCATTGCACCCGTTATCAGAAATTTTGCAGAATTTCGGATTCGCGAAGAACCGAATAAAACGGATTGAAAAAAGAATGTCGATATGCTATGATGTTTGTATCTATTTTGTCGGCTGTATATAGGAAAACAATGAACCGAAGGAAAGGCGGAGAGCTGTGAACGGGAAGATTTGGAAGGCACTGGGCATAGTGGTCTGTATGCTGGCGCTGGCGGCGCCGCACGCTATGGCGGAGACGAATACGCATATGGTCACGGCTGATACTGATTTTGCCAAAGTGGTTAAAAATATTAACGCATCCGGCGTTGATGATGAAAACGTGATCGAATTGTGTGCGGATATCACCTTGACAGGCAACCATACATTGAAACGCAGCACGACCATCAAGAGCAAAGACGAAGATCGTAAGATTTCCATTAATGGTTCGAATGCAGGAATTACGGTAACAGGAGAAAAGACTGTCCTGAATTTGGGCGCGAAAGGTTACGACAAAAAGCTGACGATTGAAGGAGATACAAGGGTTGCCTTTATAACTGTATCAGAAGAGGCAACCGCGAATATGTACGAGAATGTGACGCTGCAAAATAGGAAGTCTACGGGCAACGCCTGCATAGTGATTATGGGTTCAAAGTCAGTTTTTAATATGTATGGCGGCGTAATTAAAAAGTGTAGCCGCGCAGTAATTGCTGATTCGGGGGCAACAGTCCGTATGCTGGGCGGCAAGATTGAAGATTGTGAGGTATATGGAGACGGCGTCATCCTTGTTCATGACAACTCAAAATTTATCATGGAGGGCGGCACAATCAGCGGATGTGAGGCAGATGCGGGCGGCGGTTTGTATGCGAACAATTCAACCGTCACCATCAACAACGGCACAATCAGCGGATGTACGGCGGTAGATGATGGCGGCGGTTTGTATGCAAAAAATAAATCAACCATCAACATCACCGGCGGCATAATCAGCGGATGTGAGGGAAGATGGGGCGGCGGTTTGTATGCAGAAAATTCTTCAACCATCGAAATCAGCGGCGGCACAATCAGCGGATGTAAGGTAGGTGCGGGCGGCGGTTTGTTTGTGGACAGTTCAACCATCAGAATCAGCGGCGGCATAATCAGCGAATGTACTACGTCAGATACAGGTAATGGCGGCGGTTTATATGCAAAAAATTCAACCATCAAAATCACCGGCGGCAGAATCGAAAACAACAAAGCAGCACTTGGCGGCGGCGTGGCGCTGATCGGCAAAACAACGTTTGAAGATTCGATAACAAACTGGACGGTTATTGGCAATGAAGCGTATGCAACCGGCGGTGTCGGCGGCGGTATTAAGTTGGAAAATGGGTCGATGGATGTTTCCGCTGGATCAAACCGGATTTACAACAATACGGCAGACGGACACGGCGCGGATATTTTTCTGCTTAATGATAGTTCTACAATCAAACTGCCCAACGCCGCGAACATGAACGCGACCTATCGCGACAGCGGCATAGAAATCGACGGCTGGTATAACGACAACCCGCCATATACGCCCTCTGAAAACGGCGTAGGGGTGGATGTAAGCGGGGAGCTGACAGGCGGATTGTCGCTCGTCGCTTCGTATAAAACAATCCTGGTGCGCATCGAAATCGACGCGAACGGCGGCGTAGGCGGAAGCGGCAGCCAAACGGTGCAAAAGGGCAAGACCGTCACCCTCGAAGCGCCCACAAAGGAAGGGCATCTTTTCACGGGCTGGGAGGATGAGAAGGGGAACAGTTATCCGGCCGGAGCTGACGGAAAAGTCAACATCACCGCCACGGAAGATATGACGCTCACGGCGGAGTGGAAAAAGCTCCCCAGCGCGCTGGTGCGCATCGAAATCGACGCGAACGGCGGCGTAGGCGGAAGCGGCAGCCAAA
>OLRJ01001627.1_pt1 | contig 18742 bp, 10 predicted proteins | sample 1672741 | NCBI WGS metagenome assembly OLRJ01 (sample SAMEA3136719, study PRJEB25190) | human gut metagenome | biome: human gut; feature: human-associated habitat; material: faeces | place: Austria | collected 2013
TTTCGCTCGAGCAGAACAAGGTTGACATCCCCACGATCCGCGCCGTCCGCGTCGCGGCAATGGGCCCCTTGGGTGGTATCGGCGACGCTCTGTTCTGGCTGACGCTCGTGCCTATCACGGCTGGCATCACCTCGAACATGGCTATCAACGGAAACGCCGCTGCGCCTATCATCTTCCTGCTCATCTTCAACGTGGTTCAGTTCGCTCTGCGCTTCTGGCTCATGAACTGGTCCTATAAGCTGGGCACCAGCGCCATCGACGCGCTGACGGCCAACATGAAGGCCTTCACCCGTGCCGCTTCCATCATGGGCGTCTTCGTCGTGGGCTGCCTGGTTGTCACCATGGGCGGCACCCAGATCAACCTCGAGATCCCCAACGGCACCACCCGTGCCCTCTCCGCCAACACTGTCGTGGTTTCCAATGCCGAGGCTGAGAACTTCTCTGATCTTGCTGGTATCGACACCGAGACCGCTGAGGCTGGCACCATGGCCATGACCGATGAGGACGGCAACGCCCTTAAGGCCACCGATGCTGATGGCAATGCTGTTGACTGCGGCGTTACCGACATGGGCAATGGCATGAGCTCCGTCACCTACGGTACTGTCACCGAGTCCCCGGTTACGTTCTCCGTGGCCAGCACGCTGAACACCATTGTTCCTAAGCTTGTCCCGCTGCTGCTCACCCTCCTGCTGTACTTCATGTTCGCGAAGCACAACTGGACCCCGAGCAAGGGCATTCTCCTGCTCTTCGTCCTGGGCATCCTGGGCGCAGGCCCGTTCGGCCTCTGGCCGTGCATCTGGTAAGATTTTGCCAATGCCGGGGATGTGCGGTAACTGTCCGCACATCCCCCTTTTAGAGCTTCCCCCAGAGCTCTTAGGAGCGTACGATATGCTCCGTCATGTTTTTTGAAATGAGGTGTCCGCATGGCGCTTGGAACGCGCAAACAACCCCTGTACGATCAGCTTGTTGATATATTGAGCGAGAAGATCGAGCATGAGTGCGTTGCCGGTGACATGCTTCCGTCTGAGCGTGAGCTTTCGGAGCGTTACGGACTCTCTCGCACCACGGTTCGTCTTGCTCTCCAAGAGCTCGAGAGCCTTGGTTTGGTCGTTCGCCAGCATGGACGCGGTACCTTTGTATCGGACCGCTCCGTGCAGGCGACCAATCTCACGCAGTCATATAGCTTTACCGAGCAGATGCGCGAGCTCGGCCGCAATCCCAAAACGACGATTTTGGAGTTTGCGGAAATGGAGGCAGACAAGAACCTCGCGGAGCACATGGGAGTTCGCCTCGGCGAAAAACTCTTTAAGGTCAAACGCTTGCGTTCAGCGGACGATGTTCCCATGATGGTCGAGCGCAGCTATCTGCCCTTGCGTAAATTCATCACTTTGAAGCGGCCCCTTCTTGAGCAAAAGCCGCTCTATGAGATTATCGAGCATGATTATCAGGAGGAGATTCGCGTAGCCGAAGAGGAATTCTTCGCGAGTATCGCTCGTCCTGCCGATGCTCATCTTCTCGACATCGGTGAAGGTGCGCCCGTTTTGGACCTTGTGCGCACCACGTATAACATGCGCAACGAGATAGTGGAGTACACCCTCTCGGTGGCACGTGCCGACCAATTTAAGTACAAGGTCTACCACTACCGGAACAATTAATTTTTCTGCGGTTCACGTGGATTTTTCTAGAATACAAACTGGTTACTACCAGATAACCAACAGAACATTATAATTCCTCGTATAGTGCTTATCTAGAAGGAGAGGTATCAACTATGTTCGAGAAAAGTATCGACGATTTGAAAGCCTTGGGCGCTGATATCACCACGCATGAGATCAAGCAGCAGCCCGAGCTGTGGCGCGACACCTTCAACATCTACAAGGAGAACAAGGAGGCCATCAACGCATTCTTGGCCGATGCCCGCGCCATGGGTGAGGGCCGTCTGAGCGTCGTCTTCACCGGTGCCGGCACCTCCGATTACGTTAGCGATACCTGCGCTCCGTACCTGCGCCATGCCGGCAACAGCGACCTGTATGACTTTAAGCCGGTTGCTACCACCGACATCGTGTCTGCTCCCCTTGACTTCCTGCGTCCTGAGGACCCCACGCTGCTCGTTTCTTTTGCTCGTTCCGGCAACAGCCCCGAGAGCCTGGCTGCCGTGAATGTTGCTCGCACCGTGTGCAAGAACATCAAGTTCTTGAACCTCACCTGCGCCCCTGAGGGCAAGCTCGCCGTGGAGTCTGCCAATGACTCGAACGCTCTGACTGTCCTGATCCCGAGGGCAAACGACAAGGGCTTCGCTATGACTGGCAGCTACACCTGCATGGAGCTGCTCTCCACCCTTATCTTCGATGAGGCCTCTGATGAGCAGAAGGCCGCGTGGGTTGAGGCCGCAGCCGTTATGGGCGAGAACGTTGTTGCCCGTGAAGAAGAGGTCGCTGCTTTCCTGTCCGGCGATTACACCCGCGTGACCTATCTTGGTTCGGGTTCCTTCGGTGGCCTGGCCCAGGAGGCTCAGCTCAAGATTCTTGAGCTCGCTCACGGTCTCACCGCTACCTCCTATGACACCTCGATGGGTTATCGTCATGGACCCAAGTCCTTTGTTGACGACAAGACGCTCGTGTTCGTGTTTGTGAATAACGACCCCTATACGCGTCAGTACGACCTGGACATCCTGCATGAGATTGGCGGCGACGAGATTGCCATGAAGACCATCGCAGTCCAGCAGGATGCTGGCGAGCTGTTCGAGGGTGAGTCCTTCACCTTTACTGGCTCTGAAGCACTTCCCGAGGCATACCTTGCCCTGCCTTTCGTCATGGTTGCCCAGACGGTGAGCCTGCTTAACTCCGTGCGTGTTGGCAATACTCCCGATACGCCGAGCCCCAGCGGTACCGTTAACCGTGTGGTCAAGGGCGTTACCATTCATCCGTATCCGTATGAGGCTTAAAGCTGCGGTAGCATGTAATGAGCGAACCTAGCCTATAGGTCCCAATTTCGGGTGCCCGACCGTCCTTGCGGGCGGCGGGCGCCCTTTTCTTATTGAGCCTCGCCCGGTTTTTGGCGCGGCGCACCGATGCGATGGGAGCATTTAAATGAGCACCTATGCACTTTCCAATGCACATTTCGTTTTGCCCGGAAGGGTTATGGATGACGGATACCTGACCGTTGTCGATGGTCACTTTGGATCTTGGCAGACGCAGGAACCTGCGTGCGAGATCGCTGATTGCGGTGGTCGCTGGGTTGCCCCTGGCTTCGTGGACACCCATATCCACGGATTCTATAACCACGCTACGACCGATTGTGACGCTGAGGGTATTAATATTTCCAGCGCCGAGCTTGTTCGCCGTGGCACCACTTCTTGGATTCCCACTACGTTCACCGAGGCCCCCGAGAGCATCCGCGCGGCTTGCGCCGCTATCGCCGAGGCAGACGAGGTGCGCGGTGCCGAGTTTATGGGAGCTCGCATTCAAGGCATCTACCTCGAAGGGCCCTTCTTTACTCAAAAGCATGTGGGTGCCCAGAACCCCGCGTTTCTCATCGATCCCGCTTATGACCTGTATGCCGATTGGCAACAGGCGGCGGGTGGCCGTATCGTCAAGAGCGCGCTTGCTCCCGAGCACGACGGTTCGATCGAGTACATCTCGGCGCTTGCCGCCGAGGGCATCGTAACGAGCATCGGACACTCCGATGCGACCTTCGAGCAAGCTCTTGCTGCGGTCAATGCCGGTACCACCTGCTTTACGCACACGTATAACGGCATGCGTGGCCTGCATCATCGCGACCCGGGTATTGTCGGTTGCGCGATGGTTACGCCCGAGACCTATGCAGAGGTTATCGCCGATGGCCATCATGTGATGCCTGCTGCCGTCGAGGCCCTGGTGCGCGCCAAGGGCTGGGACCACGTGGTGCTCATCACCGACTGTCTGGGCTGCGGCGGTATGCCTGCAGGCGAGTACATGAGCGGCGGTCTGCCTGTGGTCATGCGCGACGGCGCCTGCTATCTGCGCGACGGATCGAGCCTTGCCGGTTCCGTTGCGGTGATGTGCGATGTGGTCAAGAACGTTTATGACTGGAACATTGTTTCTGCTGAGCAGGCCATTCGCATGGGCACTGAGGTCGCTGCGCGCTCCGCGCATATCGACGATTGCTGCGGATCGATCATGCCGGGTCGCCATGCCGACTTCGTGATTCTCAACAACGACCTGACGCTTGCCGAGACCTACCTGGGCGGCGTGCGTGTTCCGCTAAGTGAATAGGGGACTGTGATGATTCTCACCGTTACGATGAACCCTTCGATCGATACGCGTTATACGATCGATCATCTGGTTGTGGACGATGTGAACCGTGTCGTGCCGCAAAAGACTGCCGGCGGTAAGGGCCTGAACGTGAGCCGTGTGCTTTGTCAGTTGGGCGACGATGTTATAGCTACCGGTCTGCTGGGTGGACACATGGGTGCTTTCCTGGCTGATCGTATGGATGACGATGGCATTCCTCATGATTTTGTTTCAATTGAGGGTGAGAGCCGCATCTGTATTGCTGTTATCCATGATGGCGCGCAGACGGAGTTTTTGGAGAGCGGCCCCACCGTTTCTGCCGACGAGCTTGTGCGATTCGATGCGAAATTCAATGAACTAGTTGGCACGGCATCGTGCGTGACCATCTCCGGAAGCCTTCCTGCGGGTATCGATGTGGATTACTACGTCAAGCTCGTCGAGGCAGCGCATGCTGCGGGCGTTCCCGTGCTGGTTGACACGTCGGGAGCCTCTCTCGATGCTATCTTGAACGCTCCGGTGAAGCCCACGCTCATCAAGCCCAATCTTTCCGAGATCTGTGGTCTTTTGGGCGCAAACTATACGCCCGATGACGTGGCGGAGCTCGAGGGGCTTCTTGCGTCCGATGAGCGCTTTGCTGGCATCTCTTGGGTGGTTGTCACGATGGGTGCTGCCGGTGCTGTGGCCTTCCACGATGGTCGCGGCTATCGCGTGGTGACGCCTGCTATCAAGGCGGTCAACGCAACAGGCTCCGGCGATTCGACTGTCGCAGGCTTTGCGCATGCCATTGCGGCAGGGATGGATGACGAGGACATTTTGCGTTGGGGTAATACCTGCGGCAAGTTGAATGCTATGGACCCGCAGACCGGTCACCTGGTTATGTCCGAGTGGGATAGCGTGTTCAACTCGATTGAGGTGAAGCGCCTCTAGGGCGTGCAAGAAAATGGGCCGGTGCATTACCGGCCTACGTATCGGGACCTGCCGGTTGTCTGGCGGGTCCCGTTTTTTGTGTTGGAGAGGTACGAGGCCGGGCTAGCCTTGCTTTCTGTGAATGCCGGCGATGTGTCGTGCGGTGTTTTTGAGCTTTGCCATCATGCTCGGGTCGGGGTGCGCAGCCTCCCACGCTTCGCGTTTGCGACGTTTCACATACTCGTTTTGGATGGGCTCGCCATACTCCTCGATAAGACGTCCGTACCAGTCGGCTGCTCCCTGGACTTCCTCTGCGGTGGGGTGACCTTTCATGACGCCGCCCACGAGTTTGAAGGGTCCGAATGTGTCATAGCCGCATGCACCGTAGGTTCCGATATACGTTGCGCGTTGAGCTCTTGCGATTCCCTCGAGATCGCGCGTATACCATTTGTTTTTGCCGCCATAGGTCATGAGGCCAAAAACCATGTAGCCATCGAAGACCGATTTTTGCATGATGCGCAGAAGGGTCTGGTCGAACTTACCGTAATAGATGCCCGAGGCGATGCCGATGAGAGGATACTCCGAGAGATCGATTTCTTCATGATCCTTGTCAACGGTGGCAACGTCGATGGCTTGGACTTCGGGGTCACTGGCGCAAATGGCATCGACGAGCTTCTTTGTATTGCCGTGGTGCTTTGATTGGTACAAGATCATGGTCTTCATAAGGGCTCCTCAAAAGTGGTAGTAACCACCATGATAGCGGGATGTGTTTGAGGATGCGCGCGTAATCGGTCAAGGGGAGCAAGATGGGCGGGGACTGCTTTGGGGTGCCTGCATTGATGGGAGTTAATAAAATAAGAGTGCGCCGTATTAGGCATTTTTAGTTGGAGCAAAACTGCCTGATCGAAAACTATGCATATATTGGTATTAAAGGGCAACTACCAGCGGTTTTACACATAGATACCAATTGGTATCTATGATATAGAACGTCTACTCATTCAATACCGTTTAAAGGATTAATATCGACCGTTTGCTAGCTGCTGGTCGGTTGCCAGGGTCCGTGCCGAATGGCCTCCCTAAAATAATCGCTATTGCTGGATGCGCTAGGAGAGTTGCGCCTAATGACCGTAGGGCATAGCGCAGATCGAAGTGTGAAAGGGAAGCGAATGCTCAAAAAACGCTATTTTGCCGCTACCGTTCTTGCGATGGTGGGCCTCTTGGGGCTGTCGGCTCCGCCCGCCTCATACGCGGACGGCTATGGCAGCGTGGCCGTGAACAAATCGAACGGTAACATAACTATCGGGAACGATGCGATTTCTAGAACGTTTAGCATCGCAGACGGCAAGCTTACAACTGTCGAGATTAACAACAAGCTTGCTTCGACCAAACTTGTTCCCGGATCAGGATCCGAGGAATTCGTCATTCAATCGCTCGCCGAGGCTACGCGTTTAGAACCAACGGCTGCACTCACGAGTGTTAGGCCTACGGCGGCAACTGCCGTGGGGTCCTCTGTTGATTCGAGCGAGGGTGCGCTGGCGTCAAAGGCGATCGATGGAGATACAAGTACCTACTGGGCTTCTTCTGCAGAGACTGCGGGCACGGCAAACCTTGTTGTAGATTTTGGTGGAATCAAAACCATCGCAAGCGTTAGCTATACGCCGCGCCACCACGATTCGGCGGGCTATAACTGCACGGGTCGAGTCAAGACGTACAAGCTCGAGTACCAGAAGGCTGACGGTACTTGGGTGACACTCGTGGAGAATGGCACCATGGAGGATACGGGCGCTACCGTCATCGCCTTTAATGCCGTGGAGGCAAAGGCGATTCGCCTGACTGGTCTTACGACCTATCATTGGCAGTCTTCCAACGAGAATAAATACATGAACGCAGCGGAGCTCGACGTGCTCGACACTTCGGGCGATTCCGTTGTGTACGAGGCCAAGGGCTGGACTGTGACGGGAACGTCCGTTGCCACCAACGAAGGCGGCGGATATGATGCTCTGATCGACGGTGACTTCACCACCTACTATCATTCCCGCTATGGCGCGGGCGAAGGCGACACGAAGAAGCTTCCTGTCGATTTGACGATCGATCGCGGCGAGGGAGCGAAGAGCTCCTTCCAGACGGTCGGTTACGCGGGCCGCAACGTCAAGGGTGCTAACGGTACCTTCAAGAAGTTCGCCGTGTATGTCTCGGACAGTAAGGATAACCTGTTCGAGAACGCTAACAAGAAGGGCACGTTCTCGGTCGATTTGAGTTCTTCCTATAATGATGATGGCACCTGCAAGATGACCTATTTTGGGCTCGATAAGGCTCAGACCGGTCGTTATGTGGGTATTCGTGTGCTCGAGGCACAGGGCGGCAGCTTCGCCTCCGGCGCCGAACTCGACCTGTATAAGGAGAAGTTCGATACGTTCGAGAGCGGTTCGGGTAAGCCGCAGCTCAAGACGAGCAATCTTGAGCTTGATGGAGAGGCACAGGTTAGCGATACTTCCGCGACGATCAATGATGTCAAGAAATCCGGCAAGATGCTGACGTTCACCTTCAAGCCGGCGCAGTTTGGTAACGGTCTTGCCACGGTGACCGAGAAGATCGTCATGTATGACGGCGACCACTTCATGCGCAAGTTCCTCGAGGTCAAATCCGAGGATAAGAGCATCCGCTTCGACTATATCGACGGTGAGCATCTCAACGTTAAGGATGCGGACTACACCTGGACCATCCCTACAGGCAAGGGCGGCGTTGTCGAGATGACCGAGGCCCGTGCCAACTTGGGCCAACCTATTTACGTCAACGGTATGTTCATGGGCTCGGAGTTCCCCGAGACCGATACGCAAATCGTTGATAGTCTGGGCCGTATGCGCTACTGGACCGGTAAGAATTTCACCGATTTTGAGCGCGATGGCCAGCTCACTTCGGATGGCAAGTACGTTTCGTGGCAGACTGTCGTGGGTGCCACCCATTCTGACGGTTCGAACAACGACGTGGTCCGAACCGATTTTTACAGCTATATCAAGAGTATTTCAAAGCCGAGCGAGTTCCGTATTCAGTACAACTCCTGGTTTGACAATATGATGCTCATCGACGAGAACAACATTCTCGATTCCTTCAAGGCGGTGGACAAGAACCTCTCCGCCACAGGTGTTCGTCCGCTCGACTCTTATGTCGTTGACGACGGTTGGAACAACTACAACAACACCGAGACTTCGGTTGACCTGGGCCGCTCCGGCACGGGCAAGAATACCGAAGGTTTCTGGGCATTCAACTCCAAGTTCCCCAATAAGCTCTCGACGTCTTCGACGCTTGTGGAGAAGCTCGGCTCGAACTTCGGCGTTTGGGTGGGTCCGCGCGGTGGCTATAACTTCTACGGCCAGCTTGCGGATATCATTTCCAAGGCGGGCAACGGCTCGGCCGCTGGCGGCTCGATTGACGTTGCAGACCAGCGCTATGTCGACAAGTTTCAGGAGCTCGCACTCCAGTGGATGACCGATTACGGCGTCAACTACTGGAAGTGGGATGGCTATGCCGATAACGCACAGTACAACGCATTCGCGCAGGGCGAGGGTGTTGTTGGCTACGATGAGAATCATCATCATATGTATGGTGGACCAAACGGTTTCTATCATTCCACCGACTTGTGGGAAAAGTGGATTGTTCTGTTCGAGAACGTATGGGACAAGGCCGATGAGCTCGGCATCGACAACCTGTGGGTCTCTCTCACCTGCTATGTGAACCCGAGCCCCTGGTTCTTGCAGTGGTCCAACTCGGTGTGGATTCAGTGCACGCACGATCGCGGCGAAGTCTCCAATTCAACGCTCAACAACAAGATGGACAACATGTTGAGCTATCGAGATGGAGCCTACTACGACTTCGTCAAGAACCACGACTTCCAGTTCCCGCTTTCCAACCTCTACAACCACGACCCGATTTACGGTAAAGAGGGCACGGGTATCACGGCAACCTCCATGGACGGTGCACAGTTCCGCAACTATCTGTACATGATGGCCACACGCGGCACATCGTTCTGGGAGCTCTATTATTCCGATAGCCTGTTTGACGACGAAAAGTACTTGGTGAATGCCGACTTCCTCGAGTGGGCTGAGGAGAACTTCGATAAGCTTCAGAACGCCAAGATGATTGGCGGAGTTCCGGCCTCGGGCGTCAAACTCGGTGGCATTAGCGGTGCGGGAACGCAGGAAGCTTACGGCTTCTCTTGCTTCAACAGCGCCGGTGACGAAGGTATCATCTCGATGCGCAACCCGTCGGCCAGTGAGAAGACCATCACCTTCAAGCTCGATGCCGGTGTGGGTGCCTCGCACGCTGGCGTCTTTAAGCGCTCAATCGTAGAATCCTACACTTCGGACGGAAGCGCACTCGGTTCTTCGAAGGATAGCTATGCCCAGGGCGATACGGTTACCGTGACGCTCAAACCGGGCGAGACCCAGATTTGGAATCTGAGCCAGAAGGGTGACACTCAGGCTCCGAAGCTCGACACGATGTATGTCAAGGGTGCAAAGAGCCTTTGTGTTCAGGCAAGCGAGCACGTGACCGGTGCTAAGTTCACTGTTACGGTTGACGGCAAGCAGGTCGAATGCAAGAGCGTTGAGGCATCTGCTGATATGCGCACATTTGACATCAAGCTTGTTGACGCCGTGAAGAGCGGCAGCAAGATTGAGGTTACGGCTGCCCAAGGCCAGGATGCTTCTGGTAACGGCCTCGAGGGAAGTGTCTCGGGTGTCTATCGTCAAAATGGCATCATCGCCTCTGCGGAGACTTCGACCGGCGGTGAGCTTTCTAATGCCAAAGACAGCGTGGAGGGCAAGAACGGCTTTACTGTTGCCACGAGCGTTTCCGACGCGGCATCCTCGACGGTGCTTCTCTCTCAGGGTGAGGAGTGGAAGCTCGGCATCGACAAGGACGGCAAGGCGTACTTTGTCGTTAACGGTACGACCGCTACCTCCGATGTGACGGTTACGGGCGGCAACGTAACGATTACGGGTGTTCGTGAGAATAACGGCATGCTTAAGATCTATGTTGACGGTGAGCTTGCCGGCAGTGCCTACCTGGGTGCGAAGAACGCCGATCACGTCGTGAGCGTCGATGCGATTACCGCTGGTAACGGTACGAAGCAAACTTCGCTTGCCGTCTACGATCATGCCCTTGCCTACGACGAGGTGCCTACATCTGCGCTGGCGGAGCTGATTGCGACCGTCGAGGCGAAGAAGGACTCGGTGAGCGACGCATCCTGGGCAAACGCCGATATGGACAACCTGCTGGCCCAGGCAAAGGCGGCACTGAAGGGCGACGCTGCTGCCAAGAAGGCCGCATATGACAACCTTTATGCGGGTTATCTCAAGCTCGTTCCTGCGAACAAGATTGTGAACCTTGCCTTGGGCAAGGTGCCGACGGCTGCTTGGGTCGATGGCGACACGGCCACTCCGGTGACGAATTCTAACGCTTCTCGCGCCCTGACCGTTGCGACCGATGGCAACAATGCAAGCGCAGACGGCTATTGCATCTTTGGCAACGATGCCAAGGAGGCAGGTTCGTACATGCAGGTCGACCTCGGATCTGACTGCGAGATCACCGGAGTGAACCTGTGGCGCTATTGGACGGACTCGCGCACCTACAAGGCGACCGCACTTGTGGTTGCAAGCAAGTCCGACTTCTCGGATGCTCAGGTTCTTTACTATTCGGGCGATAACGACGTGTTCGGTTTGGGCGAGGACCCGAAGGATAGTTTGTACGCCGAGACATCTGCGGGCAAGCAGCTCTTCGACGCCTCCAACTCCGAGGCAGCGACGACGGCGCGTTACGTGCGCCTGTACGCCTCCGGTGTCAAGGGCGCGGGTACTTCGAAGGAAAACCATGTGGTTGAGCTTCAGGTTTTTGGAATTGCAAAACAAAACGATCCGTACGACCTGAACGGCGAGAACGGTTTGCTTTCCCTGATCGCTCGTGCAGAGACCGCTCAGAAGAATGCCGATTCGTATGAGTCGGTGGAGGGTCTTGTCGACCCCTTGAAGCGCGCACACGACGTCATCGATCGTATTGATGCTGGACAGGATGTGACGTACGGCGAGGTCAAGGATGCCGCCGAGGCTCTCAAAGCGGCGCTTGACGCTCTGGTTGTCAAGGCTCCCGCAAAGAAGGTTACCGTGACGTTTGATGACGGCTGCGGGAATAAGTCTACGGTCGAGCTTGACGAGGGCGGCAAACTGGCCAAGCCTGTTGACCCCACGCGAGAGGGTTATGACTTCGCTGGGTGGTGTATTGACAAGGACGGCGAGCATGCGTTTGACTTCGACTCTGCGGTGAACGCCGACATTACGCTCTACGCCAAGTGGAACAAGCGGCAGCCCGGTGGCTCCGGTTCCGGAAACGAGGGCGGCTCCGGCTCCGGTGGCGCTTCTACAGATAAGGACACCACGGGCTCCCAGAACAAGGGCGACAAGAAGGGCACCAAGGCCGATCTTCCCGGTACAGGTGACAGCTCCATGTTCTTCGCGGGTCTTGCACTTAGCCTGGGCGTGGCGGCCATTGCGGCTTCCCGTTTTCTCGGGCGCAAGCGTGAGGAGTAGGTCCTAGCAGCAGATACCAGTTGGTGCTTTTTGCGGGTGAACGGGCACGGTGCGCAAGCACTGTGCCCGTTTTTTATGCCGGATTGGGGTTGGACTAGAGTGCGCCCATCTGGTTCGATGCCAGCATCAACTGCGGGGCGTGTCCGCCTCTCTTAGCGCAGCTCTCGATTTGGCGGGCGACGACTCCTTCGGGATCGCGGTCCATGACGAGGACGTTGATTCTTTCGAGCGGGGCAAACAGCATAAGGCCGCCCGCGTCGACCTTTGTTGCGTCGATGAGGGCAATCGAGGTCGATGCCGCCTCGATAAAAGCGCTTTTAACCTGCGCCATCTGTTCGAAGTTGGTCATGAGCCCGCGGTTGGGGACAAACGAAGTGGGGCACAGGAACGCTTTGTCGGCATGAAGGACTTCGAGCGCGCGCAGGGCAAGTGGTCCATAGAGATAACGGTGGCCTTTGCGCAAGGTCCCTCCCAGCAGGATTACATCGGTTTGGGGAAGGCTGTCGTCAATGTAGTTGGCGATGGTGACATCGGCGGTGATGACCGTGATGTCGCGGCGCGTGGTAAGGGCATGCACGAACTCGAGGGCAGTGGTACCGGAGTCGACAATGATCGAGTCGCCGTCTTCGACGAGTTCAATGGCGGTTTGCGCGATGGCCTGCTTGGCGGCGACGTTGAGGTTGATGCGCTTGTCTTGAATAGAAACCGTCAGTGCTTTGTGCAGCGAGACGGCGCCGCCGTGTGTGCGGCGCAGCTTGCCTGCCGCTTCGAGCGCGTCAAGATCGGCGCGGGCGGTGACAGCGGAGACCCCGAAGGTGCGAGCAAGATCCGATACCTGTACGGACGCGGAATGCTCGAGCATATCGAGGATGGCTGTGCGGCGTTCTTCGGCAAAAGTTGCGGCGTTGCTACTCATGAGAGGCTCCGGATGAGGGTCGAAATGTGCAGATTCTATTTTGCTTTATTTTCGTATTACGCAAGAAAAAGCATATCGTTTGCTTTGTTTTTGCGCAAATGCAAGTGAATATGGAACAGCCGTCGCCCATCAATACTGGCAAAAGGAGATTTCCACTGAGGGTGCCGCTTGCGTTTCTTTGCGAACGGACTCGAACGATAAGGGAGGCGACTTCGCAGGTAGAGAGTGGATTTTATACAATGGCATCAACGTTTGGCTCGCGCGGGGATGCGCGGTGCCGCGATGCCGGGACGGTCCCGTGCAGAAGGGAGCGATCATGCTCGTTACCACCAAGGAGATGCTGCTCGACGCAAAGAAGAACCACTACGGCGTGGGTGCCTTTAACGTCGAGAACCTCGAGTTCGTCATGGCCGTGCTCAAGGCTGCCGAGGAGACCAAGTCTCCCGTCATCATGCAGACCACTCCGGGCACCATTAAGGCTGCCGGTCTCGATTACTTCTACGGTATGGTCAAGGCTGCGGCCGAGCGCACCGAGGTTCCCGTGGCGCTGCACCTGGATCATGGTGACGGCTATAACCGCTGCATGCAGGCTCTTCGTACCGGCTACACCTCTGTCATGATCGATGGCAGCCATGAACTGTTCGAGGACAACATCGCCCTCACCAAGCTGGTTGCCGATGCCGGTGCCGCCATGGGCGTGCCCGTGGAGGCCGAGCTTGGCAAGGTCGGCGGCAAGGAAGACGACGGCCCGGCGGTCGAGGGCGAAAATCCCTACACCGATCCCGACGAGGCCGTGGAGTTTGTGGAGCGCACCGGCTGCACGAGCCTTGCCATCGGCGTGGGCACCGCTCATGGCGTGTATGTGGGCACCCCGCATATCCAGCAGGATGTGGTCAAGGCCATCGCTTCCAAGCTCGATATCCCGCTGGTCCTGCATGGCACCTCTGGCGTGCCCGATGAGCAGGTCGCCGAGGCCATCAAGAACGGCATCTGCAAGGTCAACTATGCCACCGAGCTGCGTCAGGCTTTCACCAAGGGCTTCATGCGCTACATGTCCGAGAACCCCGAGTGCTTCGATCCCAAGAAGCCGGGCCGCGAGGGCATGGCCGAGATTACGGATATCGTGAAGATCCGCATGGAGAACTTGGGTTCTGTGGGCCGCGCGTAAGAGGCAACGCTCATTTTGATTTCGAGAAGGGCCTCGGAGGGTGCTCCGAGGCCCTTTTTGTGTGACAATACCCCAGGTTTGATTGTCACGTTTTATGGGAGAAGAGGGCTGTGGCCAACAAACTCGATAGTGCGAATACAGAATCGTTTGACGATGGCGTGCCAGTGGCGCTCGAAGATCGAGCCCCGGGTGAGCTGCGCGGCGCGGGCGCTCGCTCACCTTTGTTTTGGAAAACCATGCTCGTCGCCATGGCGCTCATGTGGGGCTTTTCCTTTTGCATGATGAAAGACGTCCTCGATGCACTGCCGCCGTATCTGCTGCTTGCCTGCCGTTTTCTCATCGCTGCGCTCATCATGCTCGCCCTGTTTTTCCGCCGCATTCGCGCCCATTTTAACCGGACGTATATCGTTGCCGGCCTTTTGATGGGTACCTCGCTTTGGGCTGCGTACGTGTTGCAAACCGTGGGGCTTGTCGATACCACAGCAGGAAAGAGCGCGTTCTTGACGGGAACATATTGCGTACTCGTGCCCTTTATCGGGCATGCGGTGATGGGCGAGAAACTCACGCGCTATAACCTAGGAGCGGCGTTTTTGTGTCTTGCGGGCATCGCGTTTGTGGCGCTCGATAGCCTTACCGTGGGGAAGGGCGACCTTTTGACACTCGCGGGCGCGGTCTTTTTTGCAATCGAGATCGTGATCGCTGCTAAGTTCGGCCGCAATCTCGATGTGAATGCTATAACGTTTTGGATGTTTTTGGTGGTTGCCTTGCTCTGCGTTGCGGGCTGGTTGTTCACCGAGCAGACTCCTCCGTTGGCGACGTTTACGCCGTCTCTCGTTGGTACTGTTTTGTTCTTGGCAGTGATATGCACCTGCGTGGGCATGCTCGTTCAAAATCTGGGGCTTGCGCACGTTCCCTCCTCGACTGGCTCGTTGCTGCTCTCTCTTGAGTCGCCCTCGGGTGTGCTCTTTTCCGTGCTGTTGGGCGGCGAGGTGCTTACCGGCCGTCTGCTGTTTGGTTTTGCGCTGATTTTCCTCTCGGTTGTGCTCTCGGAAACGCATTTCGCATTTCTGCGTCGAAAATAATGCAGATCAACTGGTCGGTTGCGTATCCTCTATAATGTTGGGCGTTTGAATGTGCAAAAAGAAAGGTGTGCTCCATGCAGGCACAGAAGGCAGAAGGTACTAAGGATCTGATCGGCAGCGAGATGCGCGCGTGGCAGCACATGCAAGAGGTTGCCGCCAGCGTGTTTGAGCCGTATGGCTTCGAGCCTATCGAGACTCCCGCTATCGAGCAGGTTGATGTCTTTGTGCATGGCATTGGCCAGTCCACGGACGTGGTGCGCAAAGAGATGTTCCGCGTGTTCTCGGGCGCCAACTTTGCGCGCGTGCTGGAAGAGGGTACCGACGCCAAGCTTAAGGCAAAGCAGCGTCTGGCCCTGCGTCCCGAGGGTACGGCCGGCGTTGTGCGTTCTGTGGTGGAGAACAATCTGGTGCCTCAGGGCGCCGCTCCGTTCAAAGCGTACTACGCCGAGGCGATGTTTCGCGGCGAGCGTCCGCAAAAGGGTCGCTTGCGCCAGTTCCACCAGGTAGGCATCGAGTGGCTGGGCGCCCCCGATCCCGCGGCGGATGCCGAGTGCATCATCATGCTTATGGAGTTCTACAAGCGCTTGGGCTTTGATCTGTCCAAGCTTCGCCTGCTTATCAATTCGATGGGCGACCCCGCGTGCCGTCCTGCCTATCGCGATCAGGTGCGTCAGTTTATTTTGGATCATGCGGACGAAATGTGCGACGAGTGCCGCGAGCGCGCAGAGATCAACCCACTGCGTGCCTTTGATTGCAAAAACGATCACTGCCGCGAGATCATGGCTGATGCCCCGCTTATGCGGGAGCATCTGTGCGACGAGTGCCGTGAGCACTACGAGCAGGTCAAGCGCTATCTGGATGCCGCCGGTATCCAGTATGTTGAGGATCCGACGCTCGTGCGCGGTCTGGATTACTATACGCGTACCGTTTTTGAGGTCGAGGCTCCGGGCGCTGGCGTTGGCTCTATTGGCGGCGGCGGTCGCTACGATGGCCTGGTCGAGCTCGAGGGCGGCAAGCATACTCCGGGCGTTGGCTTTGCCGTGGGCTTTGAGCGCGCGCTGCTGGCCCTCGAGGCGTTTGGCGGAAGCATGACCACGGTGGCCGCTCCCTGCGTGTATGTTGCGAATGTTTCTGCCGATCAGCGCGGCGATGTCTTTGCCGTGAGCAACGAGCTACGTGCTGCGGGTATTCATGCCGAGGCCGACTACCAGGGCCGCTCGCTCAAGGCCCAGTTCAAGCAGGCCGATAAATTGGGCGCTTCTCTTATGGTGGTCGTTGGCGCCGATGAGCTTGCAGAGGGCAAGGTCAAGCTGCGCGATATGGCAAGCCACGAGGAAGTTCTCGTTTCGCGCGATGCCGTGGTCACCGAGGTTTCGTCGCGCCTGTAGTGTGGCGGCGTTATATAGCTGATTGCTGCTTGTGCTGTAGGCGGCTGCGCGATGCGCAGCCGCTTTTTTGCTGCGGTGCCGCCGCGCGCCATGTAAGAAGCCGCTGCACCGGCCGAAAAAACGCCCGAATTGGGGCCCTCAAATCAAAACTCTTCGAAGTACGTACCCTAAATTGATAATGCAGAGTAGACACCTGTTTTAGACGACAAAACCACCAGGATTGCAGGGGGTTAATTAATAAGTATACTTACCATTTTTGATTTAAGGTACGCACTTCGAATTGTTTTATTGAGGTAGCATTTTATGGACGGCTTGGAACGGGAGAAAAAGTAAGCTATTTGGCGACATTTATTGATATCTGTCTACAAATGGCAGTTGAGTATTTCTAAACGGTTTCCATGGTCTAGAGAAAGCCCCGTTTTGCTCAAGCGTTTTGCCGTTTGTGAAATAGGGCGCTTATACTAACACCCCAATGACGTATATCCCGATAGCGTGGAACAATGCAGAATGGAGCGTTGATATGAGCGAGCCCACGGCCGAATCGGTCGCACAAAGTTCCGCAGCCTCGACGGGGGCTTTGCCGGATACCGCCGCCACCCCGCTAACCGAGATCGATATCCCCGATACTCTCCGTGAAAACTTGGCGCTTTTCCTGCGGCTGGAGCGTCGTGTGCTTACGGAATACGATCCGTCGATTTGCGAGCTATTCGACAAGCTGCTCTCCTGTGTCATTGCCGCCAACGAGGGCGATCCGGGTCGCGCCGCCGCGGACGAACCCGTTGATGGCGAGGGCATCCCTCTGTCCACAAGCAATAGCGGCTGTGCTTTCCGTGCCGCGGTAGAGCTGCTCGACTCGCTGCCGGTAGAGCGCTCTCAAGTTGTTGTGCGCGCCTTTACCGCCTTCTTCCACCTGGCAAATCTTTCCGAGGAAAACTATCGCGTCGAAGCGCTGCATGAGCGCGAGCAGGGCGTGAGCACCGACATGGATGTCGACCCCGGCAATGAACTCACCGTTGCCTATCATCAGCTGGTGGAAGAAGCCGGAGTGGCGCGTGCGACTGAGTTGCTCAATCGCTTGGAGTTCCACCCGGTCTTCACCGCGCACCCTACCGAGGCACGCCGCAAAGCCGTTGAAGGAAAGATTCGTCGCATCTCGGCGCTTCTTTCCGAGCGTCCGCGTCTGGGTGGATCGGACCTCGTGGAAAACGAGCGCCACCTGCTCCAGGAGATCGACGCGCTGGTGCGCACCTCGCCCATCGCCATCAAAAAGCCGACGCCTGTCGAAGAAGCCGATACCATCATCGATATCTTTGACAACACGTTGTTCGAAACGGTGCCGCGTATCTATCGGCGTTTTGACGACTGGATTTTGGGCGAGCGCGCCGGTCGCGTGACCCCGGTGTGCCCGGCCTTTTTCCATCCGGGCAGCTGGATTGGTTCGGACCGAGACGGCAATCCTAACGTGACTGCCAAGGTGAGCCGACAGGTGGCAGCTAAGTTCTCGAGTCATATGGTGGCGACGCTTGCGCATAAGTGCATGCGCGTCGGCCGAAATCTGACTCTCCAGGCTGGCTACACCGAGCCTTCTGAGGAGCTGCTCAACCTATGGAATCATCAGGTGGAGATGAGCGAAGTTCTTACTTCGCGCGCACGTGATATTTCGGCATCCGAGCCGCATCGTGCGGTGATGATCGTCATGGCTTCGCGTCTTGAAGCGACGGTGTCGCGCAACGCAGACACTATGTACCGTAGCGCTGAGGAATTCTTGGCTGACCTGCGCGTTGTCCAGCGCTCGCTGGCGAAGGCAGGTGCCGTGCGCGCCGCATATGGCCCGGTGCAGACACTTATCTGGCAGGTGGAGACCTTTGGCTTCCACATGGTAGAGATGGAATTCCGTCAGCACTCGGTAGTGCACGCCCGCGCCCTTGCGGACATTCGCGAGCACGGAGTGAACGGCGACCTGCAGCCCATGACGCGCGAGGTCTTGGATACCTTCCGCGCCATCGGCTCCATTCAGCGCCGCTATGGCAAGAAGATGGCACACCGCTACATCATCTCGTTTACCAAGAGCGCTCAACACGTGGCCGATGTTTATGAGCTGGCGCGTCTTGCCTTCGCTCATAGCGAGGACGTGCCGGCCTTCGATGTCATTCCGCTATTCGAGCAGCTTGAGGACCTTGAGGGCTGCGTCGACGTGCTCGATCAGATGCTCGAGCTGCCTGCGGTCCAAGTGCGTTTGGCACAGACCAATCGCCGCATGGAGGTCATGCTTGGCTACTCGGATTCCTCGAAGGATGTCGGTCCCACCACGGCGACGCTCGCGCTGCACGCGGCGCAGGAGCGCATCGCCCACTGGGCCGAGAAGAACCGCATCGACCTTGTGCTCATGCACGGTCGTGGCGGCGCTGTGGGTCGCGGCGGCGGCCCGGCAAA
>OLRJ01001628.1_pt1 | contig 18740 bp, 13 predicted proteins | sample 1672741 | NCBI WGS metagenome assembly OLRJ01 (sample SAMEA3136719, study PRJEB25190) | human gut metagenome | biome: human gut; feature: human-associated habitat; material: faeces | place: Austria | collected 2013
TGGCGGCCTCAGTCCGGAACAATTTGAAAACAAGAACCTCGCTTAGGCCTGTGTCTATATTACGTGGGTAGGATCAGAATTGGCGATGAGGGTGTTTTAAAAAATAAATTTATCAAAGTGCAAAGGTGCAATGTGGGGCTTTGTATTAAATTAATGATGTTAGCGCCCCTTGGCTATCTAACTAAAGGTTAAAGCCAAGGGGAGAGTGTTCAGGCAGATTCAATTCATAATCTTTTTTTTGTAATTGCTTTACAGGTAACTGGTTGAAGCGTTGTTCGTAAAACCTTTTGCTCTCTCTGTAATTTGTCCTGGAGGATTTCTTCATAAAAGTAGCGTTCTTTTAGCGATTCTATATCAACTTTTATATCATTACGTATTAACCATTTAATTAGCAGTCTTCCTGCATAGTGCGTCAGTAGATATGTACTGCTTATGTAAAACCAAACATGACTAATGTCTGTCAGCTTCTTTAGTTGTAAAATTAATTTTTTAGCGTCGGCATTTGTTGGTGTGATAATGCACTTATCACTTATCTCAAATTCATTTTTTTGCTTTATAAGTAACGACAATAGCTCAATTGATTTAAATGTAATGTTCGTGAATACAATTTTTGAACTGTCTTTAAGATGAATATTACGGATAAGAAAACGAATGTAGTTATCGTTTTTAGATTCCCAGTGCGTATATTTACCAACTATGCTATTATTTTCTGACTGCCAGTGATCGAATGCTGTCTGTCCACTTATATTTTTATGATTAATGTCGCAACCAGCCTCAATTAGTGCATCGTACACATATCCTTCAAATGGAATGAAAAGAAAGGAATTGCCATAGCTATCTTTGGTATGGATATCTAGTCCTGCTTTGATAAGATATTTTACTAACCCTGGTGAAACATCAATATGTTGAATCGCAAGGGTGCCTGACTTATTCCGGTGGTTAACATTAATACCATTGCTGACAAGAAGTTCCACTGTTTCAACATTTTGAGCATAGAATAATGCATTATTACCGTCATTATCCAAGTGGTGAATGTCAATGTCAGCGTCAATCATTGCCTGTATAGCTTCAGGTACATTACAGGTAAAAAGAGCAGTTTGACCTTTACTATTGCACATATTTATATCCATGCCAGCCTTAAGGCAACGAAGGACACCATTTTTAGACTTTACACGGAATAGGTTATTTTTATTATTTTCTCTTGATATCATTGTTTATCTCCTTTTTTGTTGTTTTCAAGATATTAATGACACCAGATTTTACGGTATTCAAATTTATTTTTGTTTTATTAGGGGGTATCTGATTTGGTTTGCTTAAGGTTATTCTTAACTTAATGGAACATAGGGACGTTAAGGTTATCCTATGTGATGTGGATTAACCATTTTCACAAGAATATTTATCCATATTGGAACTAATCTGTATAAAGGAGATAATTAGAGGCTCAGATATTAATACTATAGAGAGTAATGCTATAGGATATGGAAAAGATCATGTAATATAATGGTGGTTATTAATGTTCATCTTAATTTTGGAAATTAAATGAGTAGTGTTTTTTATGAGGTTTTTTGCTGTTGATAATTCTTATTAAAATTTGAAGAGCATCCTTTAAGTTATTCGGCTTGAGGATGCTCATTTAAAATTTAAGCAGCGTAGTCTTTTTCAACAGCCAGGAAGGGGTGATGCTGCCAACTTACTGATTTAGTGTATGATGGTGTTTTTGAGGTGCTCCAGTGGCTTCTGTTTATATCAGCTGTCCCTCCTGTTCAGCTACTGACGGGGTGGTGCGTAACGGTAAAAGTACTGCCGGACATCAGCGCTATCTCTGCTCTCACTGCCGTAAAACATGGCAACTGCAGTTCACTTACACCGCTTCTCAACCCGGTACGCACCAGAAAATCATTGATATGGCCATGAATGGCGTTGGCCTCAACACGATTTTACGTCACTTAAAAAACTCAGGCCGCAGTCGGCAACCTCGCGCATACAGCCGGGCAGTGACATCATCGTCTGCGCGGAAATGGACGAACAGTGGGGCTACGTCGGGGCTAAATCGCGGCAGCGCTGGCTGTTTTACGCGTATGACAGGCTCTGGAAGACGGTTGTTGCGCACGTATTCGGTGAACGCACTATAGCGACGCTGGAGCGTCTTATGAGCCTGCTGTCACCCTTTGACGTGGTGATATGGATGACGGATGGCTGGCCGCTGTATGAATCCCGCCTGAAGGGAAAGCTGCATGTAATCAGCAAGCGATATACGCAGCGAATTGAGCGGCATAACCTGAATCTGAGGCAGCATCTGGCACGGCTGGGACGGAAGTCGCTGTCGTTCTCAAAATCGGTGGAGCTGCATGACAAAGTAATCGGGCATTATCTGAACATAAAACACTATCAATAAGTTGGGACCATTACCAAATAGTTTATATGCTAAAAATTTAGGGAATCATTTTCCTAATTCTCCAGCTAAAAGTTCAGCCTGCTTCAAAACAGTCTCTGTGGCGAGCAATGACATATCAGGCGGATAACCATATTTTTTGAGCAGACGTTTTACCACCACGCGAATTTTTGCTCTTGCTGCTTCTTTCACTGTCCAGTCAAGACTGACATTGTTGCGGATAGCCTCCGTAAGTACGACTGCCAGTTCTCGTAGTTTTTCCTTTTCCATTAACTCGCGAGCACTGTCGTTATCTGCAACAGCAGAATAGAAGGCATATTCATAAGCGCTGAGGTTTAACTGGCTGGCAAGGCTGTCAGATTCCTGGATAGTCTTGGCAAGCTTGATTAGCTCATCAATTACCTCCGCTGCGGTCAGTACCTTGTTCTGGTAGCCATTGATTGCAGAGGTCAGCATATCAATCAGTTTTTTGCCTTGGGTGATACTTTGATTCGAGCGAACCTTGATCTCGTCAGAAAGCAGTTTTTTAAGCGTTTCCAAAGCAATATTTCTGTGTTGGTAATCCTTCATTTCCTGAAGGAATTCTTCAGAAAGAACGGAAATATCAGGTTTTTGTATCCCAGCAGCGTCAAAAATATCAACAACTTTATCGGTAACCAGAGCCTGATCGATAGTCTGTTTTACCCGAACTTCGAGACTGTCATTGTGTTCTTCTTCTGATCCGTCTGAGTTTTCAGTAAATTTATTCAGTCTGGCTTTTACTGCCTGGAAGAATGCTACTTCGGGTGCCGCTTCCATTGCTTTATCGTGCGGTGTCGCCAATGCAAATGCCTGCGATAAGGCTGCAACCGCAGCGAGGAAACGCATTTTACCTTTACCGTTATCCAGCCCTAAAATATGGTTTTCTGATTCAAGAATAATTGTCAGGCGTTGTGAGGTAGTTGCGGCAAAGTAAGCTTTGTAATCGTATCCATGCATCATGCCTTCCAGGATTTCCAGCTTTTCCTGCATGAGCGTTACGGCTTCTTCCTGAACCTCAGCAGGATCTCCACGTCCACCTGCATCAGAGTAAAAGGAGAGGGCTTCTTTTAAATCAGAGGCAATGCCCAGATAGTCAACAACCAGACCGCCTATCTTATCTTTATACACACGGTTCACACGGGCAATTGCCTGCATAAGGTTGTGGCCTTTCATTGGTTTGTCGATATACAGCGTATGCATGCTGGGAGCGTCGAAGCCGGTTAACCACATATCACGCACTATCACCAGTTTCAGCTTGTCGTCGTCATCCTTCATACGGTTAGCCAGAACCTGACGTTCTTTTTTTGTGGTGTGGTGTTTGGCAATTTCTGGCCCGTCAGCAGCAGAAGAGGTCATGACGACTTTTATTATACCGTCATTTAAATCATCGCTGTGCCATTCAGGTTTTAAGGCTATGATTTCTTTATATAGTTCAGCAGCAATACGGCGGGACATGGTAACAATCATGCCCTTACCATGATCGGCATTGGATTTTAAGCGCTGCTCAAAGTGCAGAACCATATCCGCCGCAATCGCTTTAATACGTTTTGAACTGCCAATCAAACCTTCGATTCTGGCCCATTTAGAACGTTCTTTTTGCGTGAGCGTCAGTTCGTCCTCGTTAAACTCATCATCAAAGTCTTCAATAAGCTGACGACCTTCATCACTGATGGCAATTTTGGCAAGACGGCTTTCATAAAAGATACGAACTGTTGCACCATCTTCAACGGCCTGCGAGATATCGTAGATATCAACATAGTTACCAAAAACAGCAGGCGTGTTGACGTCCGTTTTTTCTATGGGGGTTCCGGTAAAGCCGAGATAGGTCGCATTAGGTAAGGCATCACGCATATATTTGGCAAAGCCGTAAACGGTGCGTTTACCTGTTACGTTGCCTTCGCTGTCTTTCACGTCAACTTCTTTGGCGCTGAAACCGTACTGGGAACGGTGTGCTTCATCAGCGATAACGACAATATTGGTTCTGTCTGACAACAACTCATAGATATTGCTGCCATCATCAGGCTGGAATTTTTGAATAGTAGTAAACACCACACCGCCAGAGGCGACACGCAAATATTCTTTGAGTTCTTCCCGGTTGTTGGCCTGTTTTGGTGTCTGACGAAGTAGCTGGGTCGCGGAAGAGAACGTACCGAATAGCTGATCATCTAAGTCGTTACGGTCAGTAATCACAACAACTGTCGGATTATCCAGCGCCAGCACAATTTTCCCGGTATAAAACACCATCGAAAGCGATTTACCGGAACCCTGAGTATGCCAGACTACGCCCGCTTTGCGATCTCCGGTTTTTTGCGCATTAACAAGATCTTTACTGTTACGTCCCTGCTGGCGCAGTGCCACTTCGGCAGAGGGGGAGTCCGCATTCACCGCTGAGGCACGAATAGTGGAAAGAACTGCTGCATTGACCGCGTAGTACTGGTGATAAGCCGCCATTTTTTTAACAGTACGGATACTGATAATCCCTTTGCTGTCTTCATGTTTGCTGGCCTCAAACACGATAAAGTGGCGGATTATATCCAGCAGCGTTACAGGATTAAGCAACCCCTGTAATAAAACTTCAAGCTGTGGTTGGGTACTGGTGGCTTGCGTTTTACCGTTAGCAGTTTTCCACGTCATATAACGACTGAAATCGGCAGAAACCGTCCCCGCTTTGGCTTCCAGCCCGTCAGATATCACATTAAAAGCATTGTAGTTAAACAGACCGGGGATTTGGTTCTGATAGGTTTTAATCTGATTATAGGCACCTGTTACCGTTGCATTTTCGTCAGCGGCATTTTTAAGTTCGATAACGACTAATGGCAGGCCATTGATGAATAAAATAAGATCAGGTCGGCGGGTATGGTTGCCTTCTTTGATGGTGAGCTGATTAATGACCAGAAATGCATTATTAGTGGGATCGTTAAAGTCGATCAGGCTGGCCAGTTCTCCTTGTGTATTACCATCCTTGCTGACTTCGATATTGATTCCTTCGGTCAAAAGGCGATGAAAGGTTAGATTGTTTGCCATTAGGTCAGGTGAGCTGATCTGCATCACCTGTTTTAGAGCTTCTTCACACTTCTGCTCACTAAGGTGCGGGTTAATTCGTTGCAATGCTGTACGCACTTTATCTTCAAGGATAACCTGCTGATAGCTACGTAACGGATTGATTCCACTGGGTTCAATGTCCGGGCCGTAAACATACTCATAGCCCAGCCCTTGCAGGTGCTCAATTGCCATTACTTCAATATCGGATTCGGTCATCTTTGCCATGCGTACTGTCCTTATTGCCGCTTAACCAGAGAGCGGGCTGTACACCCGCATAATTATTTTATGCTACTGATGCGATTGCTTCTTCCGCATACTGAACCCGTACTTCGCCGCTCATCAGTTTGGGAAGGAGAGTGTCGCGCAGAGATTCTATGTTTTTAATTTGTGAGTTGTTAATACTTATTTTTTTCCAGAAGAAATCAATCTGTGTAGTGAATTCTTTCACCATACACTCCGGGGGGAGTTTGAATTCTGGGCGTTGTAATCCGTCAGCCGACAGCTGATTTACAGTTGAACCGTTAGTTGCAGCAACAACTTGCTCATGCATATCTTTGGAGCAAAGTAAATAGTACAGAAAAGCATTGGTTAAGTAACTATCGTCATTGATGCTGATTTTAAATAAATGATGCGTATATATGGATAATTCGCTTTCTGTTTTTGGAATTATAGCAGGATACCCTATGAGTCGATATTCATGGCCCTGTTCTGTATTGGCTACAATGATATCCCCAGGCTTTATAATATGCCTTTCTTTAAAATCACCATTGTAGTATTTTATACCTGCACTCTTATAACCACCGCCCTCAAGTACTGAGTTCAAACTAAAAAGTGGAATGCCGTTATCTGACGTGGTAAGGCCGGCTCCCTTGTAGCTTAATCCCTTAGCTACTGTAATATGACAATCAAGAGTCGTTATTTCCCAATCCGCATGCGTCTCTTCAATAAACCACTGTCTAAATAGGGTTTCTGCCATGGATTCCAGAGTTTTATTCTGGCGATGAAGCAGGTCTATTTTGTCTTTAAGAGAGGACAAAATAGAGGCGATGGCTTTTTGTTCAGATTCATCAATTGGTAAGTAAAGAGGAATCAAATTTAGCGATGCTTTATTTAATTTTGGTTGAGCAGCACCTGTTAAATAAGGAGATAGATCAAGTTGTGAAAAATATTGGATTATCAATGCCGTTAAATGGGGCTTTTTAGCTTTAAGGACATGAGCGTGATTATTAACCCAAAATTTTCCAGTAGCTTCAAATGCTATAGGTGTTTTTCTGGACTTTAAGTTTTCTCCATCTTCAGAAATAAGGATGTAGCTGCCATCAAAAATATAATTGTCGATATAATCGACAATTCCTGACGCTCCATAATATGGAAAATTTCCTTTCTTATGGGCTCGTTCCATAGCACTCAAAGGAATTCTTTGTGCGTTGCAAAAATCTGCTAATTCAGTTATACAAAAATTTCTCCACCTACTCATAAAACCACCTTCGCCAGATTATCAACGATGGCTCTGTTCAGACGCGCCTCTTCTTCCAGTTGCGCTTCAAACTCAGCTTTAAGAGCCGTAAAGCGTTCTTTAAAGTCGAAATCGTCTTCTTCATCAGCAAGACCAACATAACGGCCAGGTGTCAGCACATAATCGAGTTTAGCAACTTCAGCAATGTCTACTGACGCACAGAAACCAGCGACGTCTTCGTAGTCGCCACCTTTGTTACGCCAGTTATGATAGGTATCAGCGATGGTTTTTATATCGTCGTCAGAAAGTACTTTGGTACGACGATTAATTAAATGACCGAGATTACGGGCATCAATAAACAGAATTTCTTTACTACGATCACGATACTGGTTGCTGTTATGACGGTCACGGCGCATAAACCATAATGCAGCAGGGATCTGAGTATTCAGGAACAGCTTTGCCGGTAAGTTGACGATACAGTCAATCACATTGGCATCTTTTACCAGTGCAGCACGAATATCACCTTCACCAGAGCTTTTAGAAGTTAATGCCCCTTTTGCCAGAACAACACCCGCTTGCCCTTTAGGAGACAAGTGATACAAAAAATGTTGCATCCATGCAAAGTTAGCGTTGCCAGCAGGTGGAATGCCATATTGCCAGCGGGCATCACCACGAAGCTGCTCACCAGACCAGTCGGAAACGTTAAACGGTGGGTTAGCTATGATAAAATCAGATTTCAAATCTTTGTGAGCATCGTTAAGAAATGAACCTTCATTATTCCAGCGAACGTGTTCAGAATTAATCCCACGAATTGCCAGGTTCATTTTTGCCAGACGCCAAGTGGTCTGGTTGGACTCCTGCCCATAGATCGAAATATCGTCAATATTTCCCTGATGTGCTTCTACAAATTTTTCTGACTGAACGAACATACCACCAGAACCACAGCAGGGATCAAAGACACGGCCTTTATAGGGTTCCAGCATGTTAACCAGCAGGCTTACAATAGATTTTGGCGTATAGAACTGGCCGCCTTGTTTGCCTTCTGCCAGTGCAAATTCACCTAGGAAGTATTCGAATACGTGACCTAAAACGTCAGCAGAGCGTGCTTTGGCATCTCCTAGTGCAATGTTGCCAATCAGATCTATCAGCTCACCCAGAACAGTGGCGTCGAGGTTTTGTCGGGCATAGACTTTCGGCAACACACCTTTTAACTGTGGATTGCCCGCTTCGATAAGCTCCATCGCATCATCAACCATCTTACCGATTTCAGGAAGCTTGGCCTTAGAAATCAGATAGTTCCAACGTGCAAGCTCAGGGACAAAGAAAACGTTGTAAGCGGTGTACTCGTCTTTGTCTTCCGGATCAGCACCTGCGAACTCGCCTTTACCGGCTTTCAGCAACTCATAATGAGATTCAAAAGAATCAGAAATGTACTTAAGGAAAATGAGGCCTAGTACGACGTGCTTGTACTCGGCTGCATCAATGTTTTTACGCAGTTTGTCTGCCGCTTTCCACAGGATGACCTCTAACGGGTCTGTTTTGATTTCTTTAGGTTTTCTGGCCATTAGCGTAACCTTATGAAGGGGGAAGATGGCCCTATTTTGCCTTAAAGTTCCGCTTGTTACGAGCTTATACAGCGATTAATTATTATCTGGTTTTAGTGTGTTCGTGTAGCTCAGCAAGTGCAATGACTCATGGAGTAAATGCTTTGTAGCGGGATTGTAGATGTCAGGTCATTGCCGTCAATGGAGCCAGTGTCATTGGCATAATTGCTGCACAGCCGATGCCACGCGCACATTCGCTAGTTCACTGTGGTTCATCGTGTGTACTACACCAGTACGCAGTCCGGGAAGTAACGGCATGGCAGAATCGTTTGTAAAGACGTTCAAGCGGGATTATGTGTACGTAGATGATCTGCTGGATGCAGTCTAAATGATGGAAACAATGGCAGAATAGATAGAGGATTATAATAATCTGCATCCACACAAGGGGTTGAACATGAAATCGCCACGCGAATATCGTGATGCCATATTAGCAGTTAATTAGCCGTGTCCGTTTTAGCAGGGACAACTCCAGTATTCAAAAAAGCTTTCTTAGTGCATATGCATGAGGTGAATAGATGTACAGGCTATGACAAACCATAGTTGTAATTTTTAATGTTTAAAATTCTCCGTTACAGTAGGACATTCCTTGTACATTAAATTCCATCTAAGGTTGAATTTTTAATTTAATAAGGTCGCAATCTAAAATGATGTGTATGGGGTTATTTGTAAGATGATTTTTTATTTTTGATAGTGGTGATTAAGGGAGCGGGTAATGTTTGTCTATTCAAAAATATAGAGATTCAAGGTTGGTAGCAGTTTGGCTTCTTTTATAACCGAAGGGCAGAAAAGCAAGGGGAACTCGAAGAAGCAAGCGCAGCGGCTTCGCAGAGTTAGCCCTTGCTTCTCTTATAATTGGCATTATTCATTCAAGAACAATAGGATCTTCGCTTGTACAAGCGAAGCTATAATAAAAACAATCAATTAATAATTTTAAAAGTATTAAACAAGAACCTATTGACATTCATAAAATACAAGTTATTTATAATGTATGCCATAAATAAAAAGTTTTATGTCATATGTATCCTGCACTATGTGCAGTTAATGTACCACTTGTCCCATAGATGGGAATATTGGAAAGGTTACTTTGTTTTGAAGTAGCCTTTCGTCCTTCAATATTAACGATTACTTATTGCTATTACCAAGTCCAGTCGAATCGAAGAACATCTTTTATCTGAAACGACTCCTAATACCCGGTTAAAGCCACAATATCTCTCGCATACGTAGACCAAAGAAAAATTATGATATTAACTATGTGATTTTTTTTAGTGTTAAGTTGAATAATTAAATACTGGAGAGTTTTCTGTGCACTACCAATTGCTGGTTCATCTGTTCTGCCGCTGATGTTTCTGACGAATCTCCCAGTGACACAGAACTGTCCCTCTCTACCAGCCTTTATTCGACTCAATGTCCGGCTGCTGATACGCAGTTATCCCTTCGTATCAATGACTGACACTTAAACGTAATGCTTTGGTTGCTGGCGTATCTGACAGCTTCTTCGGCGTGAAGGTCGTTGTGTAAGTATACTTCTTGGTTTATTTAGGCTATATAAAACCATGACTATGACTTGCTGTTTTCAGTAAGAGTCTTATCATCCAAAGAATTTATTCTAGAAATTCTTTTTAACTCATTAAGATAATCAACCTCGTTTTCTAAGAACCAATGAAGAACTTTAGAATTGCCAAGTAATTTATTAATATATGACTGGATTATAACGAATTTCAACATATCTGAACCATACTCGGTTTGAAGCTTTTTCGTTTCTTCCGAAGTTGTTGCCATTTCTTGTTCCAGACGAAGTATGGTTTTTTTTATGTCCTTTTTATAGGGAGTGTTTTTCCCTTTATTTACTATCATCGATGCCGGTGTTGCATCCAAGATGCTCATTGCAAATTTTTTACTATAATTATCAAAATTAATCATTGTACCGACTGCTTCAATTTGGCGAATTGGCTTCATTTTCCTCAAAACGTCAAATGTAGCCTTAGGTATAGGTTTATCAGAAAGTTTCGCAATTACACTTGGATCTATGCCGTTCATCACATTCGCTTTATCTTTTATGGCATCAACAGATATGCCCAAAGCAGCACTAAGTTTTTCAATTGATACTTTTGCCAGAGACTTAATTATCATTCTATGTTCTTCAACTACATTTATATGATTCACTTGTTTGTTAGGAGTGAAAGCATCATCTATGCTCGAAAGTATACATGGAGCTTTTTCTATACCTAAGTCTTTTAAAGCCTCAACCCTTAAATGGCCATCAAGTATCTTAGTGACATCTTTATCTTTGTCATAGAATACTATTATTGGTTCAATAATACCTAAGCTTTCGATAGAGGTAACTATTTGATGATATTTATGGCTTCGCTTTACGTTTTCTAATAATTCCTTAGATGGAATTAACTTATTAGTTTCCAGGTAAATAAAATTATCGCCAAAACGTATCTGAATCATTTTAATACCTCTTTGTTTACTGGGGTTAATATCTGAGATGGTAGTTCTGAAAGATTCTCTTGTTCAAGTATATGTTGAAAGCTTTTATTCATCATTATGATGTTAAAAATCTCATTTACTATTAGTAGGTTGGTTTTTATGAATTTTGAGTTGTTATAAACAGATTTATGTTCAGCGATACTATTTTCATAAAGCTCAATCAACTCCTCTGCAGTCATCCTTTTTGATGGTTTGTGATAATAAAATCCGGCTGCTTTTGCACCTTTATTCCCAACTGTTCTTTGATTTAGAATGTGTTTTATCTTTATAATGTCCCGACTTTTTATTAATTTTTTATCATATGCTTCGGTAAGAATATCTTGTGCTTCCTCAGTTTCACATCTTGCAAATTGCACTGCGAGATACAGAGGCAAATTACCCCGTTCGACTGCTGAGAGAAGTTTATGCTCTCCCTTATCAAGTAGCATATTAATACTGCTCACCCAGTTCGATGAATATCCAGTAATCTCACTTATTTCGGAGTCTGAAAGTCCTCTGATTTTCATGTCTTTAATCACCTGTAATAACTCATTAGAACGTGGTCTTCTCCTTGCAATGTTTTCAACTAAACTCATAACGTAAGCATCTTCTTCTGATACATCTCTTATAATTGCTGGAATAATAGTTTCACCTAATGCAACGAGAGCCTCTATTCTCCCTTGACCACAAATTAAAGCATATTTGAAATCGCCTTCATCAATAGCTCTTACGCTTATTGGCTTGCTTAATCCTCTTTTTTTTATGCTTTCCTTTATTTCTTCATGCACTACCTTATTTCTTGTTCGTGGGTTAAGAAATTTTATTTTTGCAATCTCAATTTGAATTATTGGGAATTCATTTTTTTCAGGCAGCATATAGTTCCCTCACTTTCATGCGAGTAATAATTTGTAGAAGTTTATCAAGATTATCAAATCTATAGAGATCTAATCGAATGTTGTTTGTTTCCGTCATGCACATTTTATTATATTCGTTTTCAATCTTTGGTATGATATAAAAATCAAGAGGTGAAATATTTTGTGAATTCATTCGTATAACAATTGTTATGTCTGCTTTCTGTGAGTTATCAAACCGGACTTTCCATCTAAGTTTACCTGATTTCATATGTATGCATTTAGTAACAAGGACGGAAATTAAAAACTCATCATTGATGTAAAGCATTGGGGCATATTTATACTCGTCTATATGACAGTTACTTTTTAAAATTTCACCCTTAAAATCCTCAATTATCTCTGAGTAAAATGATCTTAGTGCTTCATTTATTTTGAGATAGCTGTAATCATGTTCTGGCTTATAACCAATCAAAGTATATGCTCTTAAAAGACCACCAAATCGGGTTCTATAAACAGAAGATGAAGGGCCTGTATCATCTTCATCAATGATAAAGCCTGATAGTTTTCCATTAGATTCTAATTTTTGTTTTAGTTTTTCTAATAGATCTTCATTAGTCAAATGAATGGATCGGAGCTGAATTATTTCTTGAGCTTTATTGTATTTTTTCTTTGAAATAATAGGTTTATATGCCTTGTCACATCTAACCCATTCATGTTTGGGGTTTTTTACAAGCCTACTTTTTAATTTAGATGAGGTTTTGTTATATATGTTGTTTCCAATATATTTTTCATTTGTCAAAATTTGATGTATTTTTGCACGAGTCCATAATGTTCCATTTTCTGCAGGTATGTTCTGTTCATTTAATCTCTCAGCAATAATGAATTCTGGGACGTTATTATCTATAAAGAGATCATATATTCTATTTACAATTTTTATTTCATTTTTTGGTCCCGGAATTAATATTACCCTATCTGTTTGAATACTCTTTCTTTTGCGGAAACTCAATATTTCTTTAGCTATGCCATTTTCGTCTACTAAAAGACGTCTCAGCCCATAACCAGCCATACCGCCTTGATGATAACCAAGCTTTATTAAATTTACTTGCCCTATAAATACCTTATCAGATAGATTCCTGCTGTGATATGCAGCACTAGATCTTTTTATATTCAGTATAACAGAGGACTCTAAAGGGAAATCTTTAGTGGGTATAGGTTCGGAACAATATATAAGATCTACACCATTTCTCTCAAATAGAAAGGAATAATATGCCGCTTCATCACTATTTTGAAAACGACCAAAACGGCTCACATCATAAAATAATACAGCCTGTATATCTATTTTCTTTTGTTCTACATCGCTAAGTAACTGCTGCAAAGAATGCCTGCCTACGATACTGACTCCGCTCTTACCTGCATCATCGTAGGTATAAGCGATTTCCATATTGTTCTTTTCAGCATAATCTTTGATATATTCGGACTGATTATGTAAAGAATATTGCTGATGGTCGGTAGACATCCTCAAGTACTGCGCGACCCTAACTCTATGATTTTTGTCATTTTCGCTAGCCATGCACGAAACCTCATGGATGATTCAATACAATGTAGTGGATAAAATTGATCAAATTTCAACCGAATTCAACTGTTTTATCATTGATTAGAGCGAATTTGGTAGATCTTCGAGGTGTATGATAATCGAGAAGAGATGTGAATTATTTAGCTGATATGACCGACAGCTTTCGTTATGTGGACTCAATGTCCCCATTTGTAAATGGCTATGCTTAGTCCACATAGGTTAATGGTGTGATTATTAATTCTTTAACTAAATCAAGATAGTTAATCCATCATGGGAGAGTTATGCGGCAATAACTTTGCATTTTTGAGACGAAACATAGTCACTCCACCATTGCATGAGAACCACCCGTTCAGTGAGATACTCTGCACGATTGTAGGCTGCAATTATTTCATCTTTCTTCGAATGGGCAAGGGCGGCTTCTAAGACATCAGTCCTAAACTTGCCAGACTCCTCAGCAGCCGTTCTAGCAATGGATCGCATACCGTGAGCTACAAGCTCACCTCCGAAACCCATACGGATTATGGCCGCATTAGCTGTTTGTTCATGCATGTGATTGAGTGGAGCTTTGATACTGGGGAACACCCACTCTCTATGCCCGCTGATGACTTTCATTAAATCCAAAACTCGCAAAGCTTCTTTGCTCAGTGGAACTTTGTGAGGCTTCTTCATTTTCATAAACTCCGCCGGGATGTTCCACATGCCAGTTTCAATATCAATATCTGACCATCTTGTGCGAACAGCTTCACCTGGGCGAACCCATGTGAGAAGTTGCCACTCAATCAGTAGCCTTGTTTCCAAACGGATAGAAGCATTGTTTAGAGCAACCAAGAAGCGAGGGAGTTCGGAAGGGGGTAATGCTGGCATATTCTGTTTTTTTGGCTTGCTGAACCGTTGCCCCAGGTTGTCTGCCGGGTTGAATTCTATGAGTTCTTCTGTTGCTGCATAGCGGAAAATTTCATTCAGGCGGGATATGATGCGGCGAAGTGTTTCAAGGACACCTCGTTTTTCTATGGGTTCTAAATGCTGTTTAAGCATTTTAGGGCGAATCTCCTTAATTGGGGTATCACCCAATGTGGAAAAGATATTTCTCTCTAGGCTTCGCCAGATGTCGTTAGCATGATCTTGGGAGATGCCTGACGTTTTGACTTTCTCATCAAGCCACTTCTTGGCTACTGCTTGAAATGTATGTTCCGTGGCATCTTTCAGTGCATTGGCTTTTTGGTTGTTATGAACTTGGGGGTCTATACCATTTGTAAGCAACGACAAGTATTCATCACGTAAAGCTCGTGCCTTCGCAAGTGTAAGGTGAGGATAGGTTCCTAAGCTCACCTTAGTTCGCTTTTTGGTCACAGGCACTGCATATCTGAAATACCAATTTTTCTTCCCTCCCTTCGCCAGGGGAGCGATTCGCAACAGCAAACCATCGCCGTCAAAAAGGTTAACCTCTTTTTCGGCAGGTTTGGTGCTTTTGATTTCAGTGTCAGTGAGCTTCTTAGCGATTTTGGCCATGTTTGGGACCCTCGATTTTAGGACCCATCTTCGTGGGTCCCATTCAGGGTGCCATAACTCGTAGTTCTCAGCAATTCTCACTAGACTACAATAGACGTAAAAAAGCCCGCAGAGCTTGTGCTGTGCGGGCTTAGTAGACTTTACTGAACTTCAGTACATCAATATTTGGTGGAGCTGGCGGGAGTTGAACCCGCGTCCGAAATTCCTACATACTATTATTTAACTATCTAAATCATAGGTTTATTAATAGTATCAATGGGATAGTTTTAGACTGTGTTAGGCATTTTTACGTCGTTAAACTTCTTTGTCGCCATTTTGCCGCCACTGGAAGCTTTTATAACGTTAGGCTTTGTATATTTATCCCAGTGAGGAGAATAAATCGGACAATCAAGTGTAATATATTGATCAAAAAGAAATCTAAAGTCTGTTTCATATATGTAATTAATTATATGTTCATACGGAGCTAATTCGGCACCATAAATTATCGTTTTTATTTTTCTTGTTAGATATATACTTGCCTCAACGAATTCAAGAAAAGCATTTTCTTCGTGAGCAAAAGTAATAATACTGTATTCATTGATCGATATTTTATATCTTGCCCGCATAATACTGTCGATACAGAGCTTTTCAAAAATCATGGCTGTTTTGTTAGAAACAGAATTTATTATTCTAAGGTACTCCAGTGGTTTATTTTCTGGGGCCAGTTTCCTTGGTTTTAATGCGTTATCTATATCTCTAAGTAATACTTCTATTTCTTCTAGGAACTTGCTGCTTGGTTCGAAGTTAGATAGGCTGTGTGGGGCTGAGTTGGGGTATATTTTTTTATAGAGCAAGTAAGGATTTGTAATTTTAACTTGATCGGTAGTTGCTATTTTTTCATTATCAATTTCCTTGGACGAAATGATGCTTCCATCTTTGTTAGATAGATTTAAAATTGTGAAAGTAGATAAGTGGTTTATTTTTTCGATGAAGTTTTTTTCATGAGCCAAATATCTGTCAACGGCATTTTTGCTATCAGCTGCTTGTATTTGTGCTTCGGTTTGAATTGTGCGATGAATATTGTTTACTATCGATGCGAGAGGAACGGAACTTGCTAGTAGCAATAAAGGAAACTTGCTGATCTCATAAAATCTAAAATATCCGTGAGCAGTGAGGACAGGTGTTTTTCCACTCCATGCAAAGTAACCAAAGTAAAAAAATGAAAAAACAGGAAGTAAAATCGATAACCAAAATAATTTTTGGCGGTATAGATTTCTTTTGTCTAACTTGTACCATCTCCTCCAAATGGAAATGATTAAAATTAATATAATTATTGTTGCATAAATATAAATGTATATATAGTCAGGATATGTTTTCATACGTGATTTATACTATTTAGTGGGTTTTTAGTTACTGCATCTTCAAGATGTTCAGGGGAAAAATGTGCATATACCATGGTCATCTTGATATCTGAGTGACCCAATATATCTCTCAATACTAGGATATTTCCGCCGTTCATCATAAAATGGCTGGCGAATGTATGGCGCAACACGTGAGTGCATTGGCCATCAGGCAGTTCGATACCGGCCCGTTTTACTGCACGCTCAAAGGCTTTTCTGCATGGTGTGAATAACTTCCCTCTGTTTTTGGGTAGCTCGTTGTACAGATCCTGAGATATCGGTACGGTGCGGTTTTTTTTACCCTTTGTCTTTGTATAGGTAATCCGGTATTTCGATAGTTGATGTCCCTGCAGGTTTTCAGCTTCACTCCAACGTGCACCAGTTGCTAGGCATATTTTTGCAATCATCAGCAGACTGGGGCTTTGAGAATCAGCACAGGCATCTAGCAGACGTTTAATTTCTTCCGGAGTCAAGAACGCCAGTTCACCTTCAGTAACTTTAAATGTTGGAAGCCCGGCAAGAGGGTTGGGGGCTGACCAGTGGCCCAGCTTTTTCAGTGTACCAAAAACCGATGATAGGTTGCGTTGTTCAAGATTTACCGTGCGGGGCTTAACGGGCGACATTAGCGTGCCATCTTCATTTCGCACTTCACCTTTTAGCCGTGCTTCGCGGTATTTCGTAAAGTCACCGGCAGTCAGCTCTGAAGCGATGGGATCGCCTAGACCATTACAGATAATTCTAAGTTTCGCCATGAGGCGCTTGGGGTCTGCGAGTGTTTGACCATATAGGGAATACCACAGCTCAATTAATTCTGATAGGCGTCTGCGATCTTCCTTTTCCCCCAACCATGGTTTTTTGTTCACTTCTTCCATTGTGAAGCTTTCAAAAGCAATGGCTTCGCCTTTTGTAGCAAATTGCTTACGTACGCGCTTGCCATTGCGTCCATTGGGATAGCACTCACACAACCATTTACCGTTTGGCTGTTTTCTGACAGTCATGTTTAGATACTCTTTATTACTTTGACTGCGCGCCCAATAATTTCCACATCATCAGCAGAACACTCGAAAGACGCTTCATCTTGATTTACTACAATCTTATTGCCGGGAATCCGCATGATTTTTGCAATAATAATCATTCCATCAATATTGATTAGCCAGAATCCATTGCTGACTTGTTTAACTGATTTATCGATGAGATAACAATCAGTTGGGGTTTCTAAGAACATCGATTCTTCATAATGTGCAGGTAATATGCTGTGGTCTAGGAAAATATCTTCATCAATACTGAGTTTTCCATTCTCTAAGGTTCCTTTAGGAATAGATGGAGTTATGAGTTTGGATAGTGGTTTAATTGCTTGTTTGTTCTCATTATGAGATCTTTTCTCAGGCTCACATCCTCCTTTCATGCTTCCCTGGCCTGTAGCTAACCAAAGCAACGAAACACCGGTTTCTAGTGCGCACTGAATTATCCAGTCAGCAGGAAAACTGTCGCGTAACACTCTGTTTGCCATAGTGCTTTTTGAGACATTCAGGTGCTCGCTTAATGCCTGCTTAGTTGTGAATCCATAAGCCTCAAGCAGCCTCTCAATAGCTGCCTTGCCTCCCGTATCGGAACCCATTCTGATGTTTAACATTGGTAATCTCCATTTGACAATCTTGAGTTGAGATCGTAATGTCTTCATGTCTCTTGATGTGAGAGTTTAAGAGACGGACTAAAACGAACTAACACGCACACAAAGTAAGAGATACTGCACTATGAGTACTGATATTTCAATTCGTGTACCAAAAGAGATGGCTACGCCTGCAGAGTTCGCAGAGTGGGAGGGCATTTCCCGTGGCTCTGTTTACCAAAAAATTCACCATGGCCAACTTGCTAAATACATGGTCAAGAAAGAAAAAAACAAAGGCCGCGTAAGCCTGCGTTATCTGATGTACAAAACCGATCAGGTCCGTGAATCCCTCGGTCATTCCAACTTCCGTGTCATTGTTGGTAAGTAAGTTCAATTATGGGAACTTTCTAAGGGGGCAGCATGTTTGATTACAGGATTTCCAAACATCCGCATTTTGATGAAGCCTGTAGAGCTTTTGCACTACGTCACAATATGGCGAAGCTGGCAGAACGTGCAGGAATGAATGTCCAGACTCTGCGAAACAAACTCAACCCAGATCAACCGCATCAGCTCAATGCGCCAGAAATCTGGCTGCTTACCGATCTGACTGAAGATTCAACGCTGATAGATGGTTTTCTGGCACAGATTCACTGCCTGCCATGTGTACCGATTAATGAGGTAGCAAAAGAGAAACTGCCGCATTACGTCATGAGTGCAACCGCAGAGATCGGGCGTGTTGCTGCAGGTGCGGTATCTGGCGATGTAAAAACCAGTGCAGGTCGTCGTGATGCTATCAGCAGCATTAACTCTGTAACACGACTGATGGCGCTGG
>OLRJ01001629.1_pt1 | contig 18739 bp, 20 predicted proteins | sample 1672741 | NCBI WGS metagenome assembly OLRJ01 (sample SAMEA3136719, study PRJEB25190) | human gut metagenome | biome: human gut; feature: human-associated habitat; material: faeces | place: Austria | collected 2013
TTATTAAAATTAAATATGTTTGAAAATTAAAACAAAAGATAGGAGAAAGATATGTATAAGTTAGTAGCAATAGATCTTGATGGAACAATGCTGAACCAATATGGAATAATCACTGAAAAAACAAAGAAAGCAATATCAAAAGCACAAGAAAAAGGTGTTGAAGTAATGATTGCATCAGGAAGAGCAATCACATCTGTAAAAAGGTTTTCAAAAGAAATTAATAGTAATAAATACTTCATTTCAGGAAATGGAGCTATTACATATGATATAAAAAATAATAAAATATTATACGAAAATATTTTATCCAAAACAAAAGCATTGAAAATCATAAAAATTTGTGAAGAAAACAGTATTTATTATAATGTTTATACTGAAAATGGAATAATAGCCAAAAACTTAAGCTATAACACATTATATTATTATAAAGATAATTTAACAAAACCAGATGAAAATAGGACACATATAAATATTGTTGAAAATGTTTATGATTATTTTGAACAAAGAGAAGAAAAAATTCTAAAAATAATGATTTGTGATGAACATAAAACTGTATTTAATTCTATTGTAAGAAAACTAAAAGAATTATCTGAAATTGAAGTATTAGAAGTATCTCACATGTCTAGAAAAATAATAAAACAAGGAACAGACGAAATAGCATTAGAATACTTTTATACAGAAGTATCAGCTAAAGATGTAGATAAATGGAATGCATTAGAAGAAATAATAGGTTTAATGAATATATCAAAAGAGGAAGTTGTAACAATTGGAGATAATGCCAATGACTTAAAAATGATAACAAATGCTGGACTTGGTGTTGCAATGGGGGAAAGTGCCCCATATGTAAAACAATCAGCAGATATAATTGCACCAACAAATGATGAAGATGGAGTAGCAATAATTCTTAATAAAATATTTGATTTAAACTTGTAAATAGTAGTAAAATAAAGGCTTTAAAGAAATATTACATTAATATTACAAAAGCATTAATTTTATATTACAATAGAAATATTTTGTTGATTTTAGTATAAAAATATTGTAAAATAAAATAGAAATAAATTAAAAAATAGGGAAGGAACGTGGAAAAAATGGCAATGAACCCAATGCAAAAAAAAGCAAGAACATCATTTATATTAGGAGTAGTAATAACACTATTATTAACAGGAATTGTAATAGCATTATTATTGTTTTATGTAAATAAATTGAATACAGAGATTTCTACATTAAATGCAAATAGAAAGAAGGTTTACGTATTAAGTCAAGACGTAAAATCAGGAGAAGAAATAACAGAAGATATGTTTGCCCTAAAAGCAGTAGATCAAACAACAATACCAGCAAATGCAACATCAGTAATATCAGTTATTGAAAGTTGGTATATGCAAACAAAAGATGGAACTATGTTAAATAGAGATGAAGAAGGTCTTTATTATACACAAACAGATGCTAATGGATCAGATAGCATAGTAAGAGTTTACAAAGAAGACACAACGGAAAATTATTATATAAAACCTACATCAACAACAAAACAATATATTGAATTAAACAATGTACCAGTAGTAGCAAAATTAGATATGAAAAAAAATACAGTAGTAACACCAAATATGGTTCAACAAACTGATAATATTGTTTCAAATGATGTAAGAGTAGAGGAATATAATGTTGTATCTTTACCAGTAGATTTAACAGATGGAGATTATGTTGATATAAGATTAATGCTACCAAATGGACAAAATTACATAGTTGTTTCAAAAAAAATAGTTGAAATACCAATGGGAGCAGAAGGACGTTTAGCAGATACAATAAGAATGACATTAAGAGAAGATGAAATTTTAGCAATGTCTAGTGCAATAGTAGAAGCTGCCGGAATTAATGGTGCAAAATTATATGCAACAAAATACAAAGAAGCAGGAATACAAGATGCAGCTGTACCAACATATAGACCAAATGATTCTGTAACAGCATTAATAACAGATTCAAACGGAAATGTATCAAATCCAAATATAGTATCAAGTGCAGTAGAAGAATTAAAGAAGAGATATACAACATCAGCAACAAATGCAAGAAGATACTTAGAACAACAAATTGGAGCTGACTATGATACAAATGTAAAAAATTCAATGGAAGAAAGTATTTCTAATGCACAAGATGCAAGACAAAAATATTTAGATTCACTAGGAGAATAATTAGTTATAGTAAGGGCATATTATGCCCTTACTATATGAATTATTATATAGAAAGGATAATAACATGAAGAAAGTTGGATTTATAGGGGTATATGATAAAACAGATCTAATTTTGGATATATCCAAATTATTAACAAGAAATGGAAAAAAAGTTTTATTCATAGATTCTACAAAGGATCAAAAAGCAAAATATATAGTTCCTAATATATTACCTACAGTATCTTATGTAACAACATTTGAAGACATTGATGTTGCTATAGGTTTTGAAAATATAGAACAAATAGCCCATTATTTAGGTGTTGACACTGAAAATGAATTCGAATATGAATATATATTTCTTGATACTGATAATTTTGATGGAGTTAGAGATTTTGAAACTCTAAGTTTTGATAAATTATATTATGTAACATCATTTGATGGATATTCACTAAGAAAAGGAATTGAACTTCTAAAAGAAATAAATTTACCATTAAAAATGACAAGATTATTTTTTACAAAAGAAATGTTAAAAGAAGAAGATGAATACTTTAATTATTTAACACTTGAATTAAAAGAAGAATGGACAGACAATAAATTATACTTCTTATTAGAAAACGGAGATTTAGCAGTACACATGGAAAACCACAGATTGCAGTGTATAAAATTAAAAAACTTAAGTAATGAATATAGAGAAAACATTGTATATATTGTAAGAGAATTATGTAGTGGATTAGATGAAAAAATGCTTAGAAAAATGACTAAGGAAATATAAAAAAGGAGAGAATAAGATGTCAATTGTAACATTTTGGAATGCAGATAGAGAACAATCAGGAGTTTCAATATCAACAGTTGCTGTTGCAACAAAAATGGCTATCGAGCGTAACTTAAAAGTTTTGATTGTTTCAGCAGCATATAATGATTCAACAATAAAAAATTGCTTTTGGAAAGAAAATGCTGTAAGAAAACAAATTATGGCTGATAGATCATCAAGCATTGCAATAGAGAATGGTGTTGAAGGATTATCTAGATTAATAGCAAGTAATAAGATAGAACCAGAAAATATAACAGATTATACACATGTTATTTTTAAAGACACATTAGAAGTTCTAGATGGATATATGGAAAATCCTACAAAGACAAAAGAAGAAAATCTACGAGACTATAAAACAATATCAGCAGTTTATCCTGCAATACTAAATGTAGCAAATCAATACTATGATATGGTTTTAGTAGATTTAAGTAGAGAACTAGATGAGGGCGTAAGAAATGAAATCTTAAAAATGGCTACTATAAATCTTTATATTGCAGGTCAAAAATTAAGAAGTTTAGACTACTATATACAATTAAAAATGGATAATCCGATTGTAGCAGAACCAAAAAATATTATCGTTATAGGCAAATATAGTCATTATTCAAAATACAATAAAAGTAATTTGCAAAAATATTTAAGAGAAAAAAAAGAATTATCAGTTATTCCATTTAATATTTTATTATATGAAGCAGCTGAAGAAGTAGGAGTTGTAGATTTATTTTATAGACTAAGCAAAATAAAAGATACAACAGATTCAAATTATATTTTTATGAAAGAACTTGATAAATTAGTAGAAAAAATTATAGAAAAAATAAAAGAATTGCAAATGAGAATGAGGTGAGAATAAGATGGCAATTTTATTGTGTATTGTCGTTTTGATTATTGGTGGAGTAGCATTAATATTTTGGCTTAAAAATAAACAAAATGCAGAAGTCGTACAAGAAATTGAGAAAGATGATAAAACATATACTCTTGAAAAAATGAGAGATTATGTAAAAAAGAGACTTGATGAAATTACAAAAATAAATCTTTATGATATAGGATTATCAGAAGAAGAATTAAAAAGAAGAAAAAATAAAAAATATGCATTAAAGAAAGCCTTAAAAGGTTGTACATATGGAGATGTTAATGATAAAAGATATGTAAAAGAATTAATATCAGATTTATTATCAAAGGAATATGGTGTTGATGAAACAAATATATCAAAGGCAATTCCTTTTGATGTTCCATCATTGTTAACTGCACAAGACAAATTTGATATTATCATATATATGTATAAAAAAGAATTTGGATATGAAGCATTAACAGAACTTATAAAAAGATATAATTTAGCAACATTAAAATATCTTCAAGGTGAAAGTAAGCCATCTTATGTAATAACAGAAGATGAAATTTCAGATATTTATGAAAAAGAAAAATTAGTATTATCATTTAAAGATAAACTAGAAATTGTTGTTCAAAGAATATATCAACATTATAAAGGATATAGTTCAATTGACGAAATAAGAGATATGAATATAGATGGTGTATCTGGTGGTGTATCTGGTTTACCAGAGAGCTTTTTAAGCCAAGTTGCACAAACAGATGGAGATTACCTAGAACAAATGACAGAACATAAAGTGCCAAGAGCATGTGACAGTATCTGGATTTTCTTCCAAGGTAAATCAATAAGATTAGCATTCCTTTCTTTTGGAAAAGAAAGCGAACTAAAAAGAGTATGTCAAAACATATACAAATACAATAACCCAGGACAATTATCAGATACAAACGGATTTAAAATTAACGAAATGAAAGACGGTTCTCGTGTTGTTGTTGTAAGACCAAGTTTCTCTGAAACATGGGCATTCTTCGTAAGAAAATTCGACGTAAAAAGAGCAACTCTAGAACAATTAATAGTAGCACCAGGAAAAGAAGATGCAATAGATTTATTAAAATACCTAGTAAAAGGAGCAAGAATTACAGCACTTACAGGTGAGCAAGGTTGCCGGAAAAACAACAATGCTTATGGGTATGATAGAAAATATATATGAGACAATGAACATCAGGGTTCAAGAAACTGCATTCGAGTTACACCTAAGAAAAATATATCCAACAAGAAACATATTATCATTTAGAGAAACAGATACAATTTCTGGACAAGCAGGTTTGGACGTTCAAAAGAAAACTGATGGTAGTGTTAACATTATAGGTGAGGTTGCAACAGACCCCGTAGCATCTTGGATGATACAAGCAGCCCAAGTAGCATCAAAATTCACATTGTTTACTCACCATGCTAAAACATTTCCAAACTTAGTAACAGCATTGCGTAACTCTATGCTTAGAACAGGTGTATTTACAGATGAAAGAACAGCAGAAGAGCAAGTTGTTCAAGTATTAAACTTCGACGTACACTTGGTAAAAGATTTTAGAGGTAGACGTTACATAGAAAGAGTAACAGAATGTATTCCAGTTGAAGATAAAAATGAATACACATATGAACATCAAAACGAAAAAACAATAGAAGGAAAACTAAGCAAATTTATGGACAATGCAACAAGATATTTTTCAAAAGTAACAAACAAAGAACTATATAAATATGTAAACATTATGGAATATAGAAATGACGAATATGTTATAACAAACAAAATATCAGATTATAACATAAAAGAAATGAGAAACAACATGGACGAAAACGACGTAGCAGAATTTGATAAATTTATCGAGAAAAACTGGGGAAAACAAAACGTAGGGGTTGCAGTTCACGGCGACCCACAACCAACAAGAAGAGGAAGACCTAAAAAAGCATAAAAATGAGGTGAGAAACAAAAGATGTCAAACCAAACAATATTATATTTTATGGCAGGTACAGTAGCACTGTTCTTAATTGTAGTAATTGCATATGTAATATTAAGAAAAAAAATGGGTAAAAGCGAAATGAGAAAAATGAAAGAACTACAAGAAGGAACAAAAGAAAAAAAATTCTCATCAGACGTAACTTATCAAAAATTGTATCTAATATATAATAAAATTCCTCTATTAAAAAGATATGTAAAAAAACTAAGAAGAAAAATAGAGATTATAAGCATAGAGGATGAATACATAACAAGAAGACAAACAGCAAAAATAATAACAAACTCATTACTAGTAATAATACCATTAACACTTGCAATTTTCTTTTTTACAAAAGGAAATACGCTATTAAGAGTAATTTTATTAATGTTTGAAGTTTTCTTAATAGAAACAATAATGACAGGAATGGTAGACAAACTAGACACAAAATTATTAAAACAGCAAATTGATTTTTTTGCAGAAATAAGACATGCATATCATGAATTCAACATGGTAGAAGAAGCAATATATGAAGTATCACAAAATGACGAATTAGAAGTTTCTCGTCAAGGAGAAAAAATATATGAAATACTAATATCAGACGACCCAGAAACAGAACTAGAAAAATATTATGATGTTGCACCAAACAGTTATTTAAAAGAATTTGCAGGTATTTCATATTTAACAAGAGAATTTGGAGATAGAACAATAGATGGAGCATCGTTATACCTAAAGAACTTAAACAATATTACACAAGAAATGCAACTAGAAATATTGAAAAGAGATAAATTAGATTATGTATTTCAAAGTTTATCAGTAATTGCAATGCTACCAGTATTGTGTTTACAGCCATTAAGAAATTGGGCAGTATCAAATTTTTCTTTTACTTCACAATTTTATGATGGAAAATTAGGACTAATAGCACAAATCATTTTGATAATAGCAACACTTATCTGCTATATTTTAACAAGAAAATTAAAAGATAGTGGAGCAATAAAAGATGAATACAAAGATCCAAATAATGTATGGCAAATGAAATTATACAAAAATCCAGTAGCAAAAAAGATTATAGATTTATTTATTCCAAAAGAAAAAACAAAAGAATACAGGAAAATGATAAAACTAATGAAGGAATCAGCAACAAAACAAAAACTGGAAACCGTATATGTAAATAGACTTACAATATGTGTTGTTACATTCTTATGTTCAATACTACTATTTTTACAACTACACAATGTAGCAGTAGACTATGTATATAATGAGCCAACATCAGACTATAACATAATGGGCTCAATGTCAGAAGCAGACCAAAAAGACGCAATGGAAGTAACAAAAGCGCAAAATATAGTATTAGATAAATTTAAAGGTAATAGAAAAGTAACACCACAACAAATAGAAAAAGAAGTAAGAAATTTAAAATTTTATCAAGATGCAACAGACCAAGAAATACAAAAAGCAGTAGAGCAAATACAAGATAAACTACAAATAATAAATGCAGAATATTTAAAATGGTTTGAACTATTATTAGCATTTGTATTTGCAGGAATAGGTTATATGGGACCAAAATTAATGTTAATATTCCAAAAAATGTTAAGGCAATTGGAAATAGAAAACGAAATAATGCAGTTCCAAACAATAATACTAATGCTAATGAAAATAGAAAGAGTAAATGTAGAAATAATACTAGAATGGCTAGAAAGATATGCAAACATATTTAAAGAGCCTATAACCAAATGTGTTAACAACTATGAAGCAGGTGCATGGGAAGCACTAGAAGAATTAAAAGAAGAGGTTGCTGCACCACAATTTATACGTATAGTAGAAAGCTTACAAGCAGCAGTAGAAAAAATACCTATTTCACAAGCATTTGATGAATTAGACAATGAAAGAGAATATTATCAAGAAAAAAGAAAAGAAACAAATGACAAACTTATATCAAGAAAGGGATTAATAGGAAAAATAGTGGGATTTACACCAATGGTATTACTATTTGTTGGTTATTTAATTATACCATTAGTTGTAATAGGATTCCTAAGCATGACAGAAGCATTTTCAACAATGGCCACATCTATATAAATTAGGAGGAATATATGGAAAACGCATCAAAAGCATTGCTAATTGCAGGAGGAGTATTAATAGCAATATTAATAGTGAGTGTATTAGTAGTAACACTTAATATTGTAAATTCTAATCAAAGAACACGAGAAAAAGCACTCGCAACAGAACAATTAGCAGAATTTAATCAAAAATATGAAGCATATAATAAAAAAGCTTTAAGAGGCACAGACATAATAACTCTAAAAAATATGGCAAAATCAGAAGGAAATGCTGTTACTGTTAAGGTTACTAATGGAACCGAAGAAATTGACGTAAGCATTGAAAAAAACAAAACTGCTATATTTGCATGTACAAAAGTAGAATATAATAATGGAAGGATTAGTGCGTTAACCTTTCAAAAAATAAAAGATTAAAATCAGGAGAATTATATATGGAAAACGCGTCAAAAGCTTTAATAATTGCAGGAGCCGTTTTAATAGGAATTTTAATAATTTCTATGGGAGTTTTACTTGCAACAACATTACAAAAAACAGCAAAAACATATTATACTTCAATGAACACAAATGAAATTCAAAAATTCAATTCAGAAATAACAAAAAATTTCATAATCGAAAATGGAAATACATATATAACAGCCCAAGGAATAATAACATTAAAAAACATTTTAAATACAGAAACATATAAAGAGAGTAAAATTAATAGTAATATTAGTAATATTGTGGGAAGCAATAGCGATGCTGAATTTTTAACAACAAATGGAACAGAAAATAAAGAATATGAAGTTAAAATTGAGTATTCAGACCAAGGAATGATAAATAAAATTACTATTGACTTTTAAACTCAAACTTAAAAGTATAGAGTAATGTAGGGGTCGCCGTCCTCGGCGATTCGCACTTCGAAGACAATACTTAAAATCATTGTAAAAAGCAAAAAAAATATTGCATAATATCGCAAAAAAAGTTATAATTAGGGAGGAAGTATATTTGAAAAAATCATTTTTAATAATAACAGCAATAATACTAATTATAATATTCATAGTACTAGGGTATATTTTTGAAGCACAATCAAAACAAAATGAAGCTATATCATACAATAAACAATACGAAAATTATTTAGGAAAAGAAATATACGGAGCAGAAATAGCAACACTAATAAACAAAGTAACAGAACAAAACGAAAGAAATAATGTCTCAAAAGACGAAAATGGATATTACATAGATAATGGAACAAACAGCATAAAAATAGACTTAAAGATGATAACAATAGAAAAAACATATCCAATGGAGCTAATATACAAAAACAACATTACAAACTTTGTAAAAAACTTTAATGTAATATTATTTAAATGCACAAATATAGAATATCATAAAACAACAGGAAAAGTTAGTAAACTTATATTTGAGCAAGTAGAAAAATAAATTAGTTTTCAATATTTTTAGGACAAGTTTCTAAAAATCAAAAGATAAATATTAAAAATTCAAAGGAGGAATATTTTATGGAAAACGCATCAAAAGCTTTAATAATTGCAGGTGCAATACTAATATCAATTCTATTAATAAGCTTAGGAATTGTAATGTTTAATGCATCAAAAGGAACAACAGGCCAAGCTACTGATACTGCAAACGCAATGGAACAAGGAGCTCAAAAGGGAGTTAATAACATTCAACAGTCATTAGGATTATAATAAAATAAGTATAATGAACAAAATTTATTTTGTTCATTATACAAAAATACTAAGGAGTAAATTATGGAAAACGCGTCAAAAGCTTTAATAATAGCAGGTTCAGTATTAATTGCTATTCTAGTAATAAGTTTAGGTTTACTTATATTTAAATCTACATCAGGAACAACAGATCAAACACAAGAGTTAGGAAAAACTCTAGAAGTACAACAGTTCAACTCACAATTTCTTAAATATTGCGGAGATTCTGTAAAAGGAAGCCAAGTAAGAACTCTATGCGAAGTTATAATTGCACATAATGCTAATTCAGAAAATAGTAAAAAAGTTAAGATATTCGGTACTGACGATGTTAACACTATAAGCAAGAAAAGAAATGAAATTAAAACTAATCAGAATTATAGCGTAACACAGCACATAAATGAGTCTACTGGATTAATAGACTATATTACAGTTCAGTAATAGCAACTTGATTAAAAAGGAGAGATAATATGGAAAATGCGGTAGATGCTTTAAAAATTGCGGCTGCTGTTCTAGTGTTTGTAATAGCACTTACAATAGCATTTGCCTTACTATCTCAAGCAAAAGCAACATCAGATATAATGCTATTTGCAAGTGACAAGACAAATTACTATACATATAGTAAGGATGCAGATGATGCAGAAGGAAGAATAGTAGGTGCAGATGTTGTAATATCATCACTATACAGATACTATAAAGAATCAGTGGTAGTTCGTGTGTATGATGGCACTAATTTAATAGGTGATTTTAACACAGAAACAGATGGAGGACTATCACAAAGAGAAAGAAAAAAAAGAGTCAATGATTGGATAGAAAAAAATTCGAGCACATTAAAAGGCCAATTTTTAGAAACATTTGACGAAGTAAAAAAAGGTGGCGAATATATAGTAGAAGACGATGGCTCAGAACTTACAGTACAATCAGGACAAACAAGTATATATATAACATATACAAAAAAACAATAAAAAGGATGTAAAATATAAAATAGGAGGTTTCTTATTATGTCAGACACATTAATAACAATTATTGCAATATTTTTAGCAGCAGTTTTAATGTTTGTATTTCCATTAATGGCGGTATCAAACAATCAAGAAGATGTAACACAATTAGCAGTAACAGAAGCAACACAGGAATTTGTAAATAAGGCTGCAACAAAAGGCAAAATCACACAGGAAGACTATGATGCCTATGTGCAAACATTAGGTGCAACAGGAAATACATATGATATAAAATTAGAAGTACAACACTTAGATGAAAACCCAGGTAAAAAAACTAGTACAACATCAGGAGATATGATAGGAGAAAATGTTAGATATTCAACATTTACAGATGAAATATTAAAATCTTTTAAAAACGACGGCAAAGGAACATATTCACTATCAAAAGGTGATAATGTTATAGTAACAGTAAACAATACAAATACAACATTGGCACAATTATTAAGAAACTTCGTATATAAAGTAACTGGTTCAGATACATATCAAATAGGGGCAAGTGCTTCTGCTTTGGTTGTAAGTAATGGAAAATAAAATGCATAAAGATGCATATTTCTAATGTCTCACATAAGGGGAACAGCAAAACATATGTTATCCTTATGTGAGACATTAAAAATATGTACCTTTTAATTACAAAAAACAAATAAAGAGGTGGACTAATGAAACTACAAAACATGACAGTAATATTTATAATAATAATGATACCTATAATATTAGTTGTATCATATTATATAGGACTTCAAATAAATACAATAACAATGCAAAAAAACTATACAGTAAAATTGCAAACAGCAGCCAAGGATTCTATACAAGCACTAGAAATAAATACTGTAGAATGGAATAGTGCATCATCTAATCTAGCAGATTCAAAAAGAAGAGACGTATTAGCCTCTATAAACACCTTTACAACAAGCTTGGCAAATAATATGGGAATAGGTGGAGCAGGAAAAGGAAGAATACAAGCATACATACCAGCAATAGTATATACAATGTATGATGGATATTACATATATTCAGCATCATTGATGAAAGATCAAGACACGGATAAAGATGGGTTAACACAGTTTAATGCTGATGGAACAATAAAGTCTAATGGAAAATCATACCAATACATACTAAAACCATACTCGCCATATTCAGCAAGATATGCAAGTGCAAATGGAAGCATTGATGTAACAGTAAACTACACATTAGATAATTACATTAGAGTATATGGAACAGTAAATGGAGAATATCAAGCAAAAGAAGGATATTTAGTAGTTTGTGATGATGATGCAGGAGTAAGAGTTAATAAAAATGGTGGTAGTATAAGTGGAATAACATATAGAGGGGCTACAATAAAGCCAGAAGCATTAACAGAACAAGTATATACAGACGAAGGTGTAAAAGAATATCAATACATTTATGACCAATACGATAACAAACTATATTGGGATAACAAAGATGGAACTAATGAAGGCAACTACTTTTCAGTAGATAAAAATAATAATAAAGTATATTTACAAACTGCTTTACCCGAAGGAGATGCAGGCTTTTCAATAACAAATAGATTTAGAAAAATATCAATTCCAATGTATGATAATAGGGAAGACGAATGGACAGTACAAAAAGTATTTCAAATACTAAATCCAAGGGGAGGATATAAATTTTATTATGAAAACCAAAGTGGTGCATTTGTAGAATTTACTAATCCAGGAAAAACATTAGGTACTGTAAAGCAAGAAGAAGATTACAGTGCAATAAATTATTGTGTAGAATCTTATGTATTCACACAATGGGTAACAAAGAATTTAGGGAATATAAAAGTTGGAGATATGCAAATTTCTACAGAAAACAGCATAAACAGCTTAGAAAACATAACATCAGCAGAACAACAATATTATGGCCAATACAATAATGTAGGTAGCGATCAATATATATTTAGGATTAGCGATAGTAACAACCCAGACCCAGAAAATGATGATGCGTATGCAGAGTCAGTATTGGCACAACACAAAAAAGACATAATAATAAATACAATAGAAAAAAATTTATCACAAGCAACAGCACAAGCACAAGGAATGAACCCAAACTATGAATACAGACTACCACAATTAAGCTATGATGAGTGGGAACAAGCATTAAGCAACATATCTATAATTGCATTTATGCAAGGAATGCCAATAGGCTTAAAATACTACAATAACTATGCAATAGCAACAAGTACATTAAACAAAGAATTTGTAGACCCAGACGAACTATACTTCGCAGGAAAAGATGACCAATATTATCATCAAAGACAATGCGAACAAGCAACAGGTAGTGACTATGTAGGATATAGAAGTATAGATTATGTAGCAAAAAGTTATGAAAAATCAGATAATGGAATAACGTCAACAAAATATTATTACCCACATGCTAACAGTACTAATTCAGAACTAGAATGTTATTACTGCTTAGTAAATAGGTCAACATATAAAAATAATGGAAGATGGAAAGGTAATCTTCTATATAAAAATTGGTCAGACTCATACTATAATGCATTAGCAAGAGAAAGATATATGCAATTAGATGAGCCAGGAACATATAAACCAAACGTAACAGTAAAAAAGACAGCCAAGCCTACTTCAGTTGAATATGGAGATGAGATTGAATATACTATAGAAATAACAAATAACGGAATAGTAGATGACACTATAACATTTTTAGACTATTGGAATACAGATGAATTAAATAGAGAGGAATCAGATATAAAAGTAAGTAGCACAAAAAATAGAGGATCTAACAAAATAGAAATTGTTGATTGGAACGATAATAATAATAATTTGTCAGGCATCAGTTCAAAAGACAATGTTGGAATATATATATATGCAGGAGAAACAATTACAATTACATATAAAGCTATACCAAAAGGAACCTTAGGAAAGGATATTAAAAATACAGCTGCAATATATTCTTTTACAAATAAAGACATAGAATTGGATAGAGGGACAGCAACCACAACAGTTAAAAAGACTATAAAAGTAGCTAAAACAGAAGTAAAACAAAAAAATGTAATATTAGTAGTTGATACATCTTCTAGTATGAGAACTTATTTAAGAGGGGAAACAGGAAAAGCATTTAAAGAAAAAGTAAAGAAATTTGTAAAAGATTTGCAAGATGAAGGAATTCCAGTAAACCAAATAAAATTTAACGGAATAGCGTATGATAACTGGACTGTAAATGATGATGCTTTTTGGACGATTTGGGCAGGTACAAATTATAAAAGCGCACTAGAAAAAACAAATGATAAAATTGTAGATGGAAAAAATAATATATTAGTATTTTTCAGTGATGGAGATCCTACATATCCTTTAGGACCGGGATTTCCAGGCTATACATATAATGAGCGAGGCACAACAATATTTGGAACCGATAATATAGCAAAAATAACCTGGAATGGAGTAGAATCTGAAATTAGCACTATTAAAGGAAAAGGTGTAACTATATATGCAATAGGGTTTACAAATGCGCAAGCAGATGCAGATGAGGATGGAAAAGATGAAAAAAATGCTAATTTTGAAGGATTACAAAAAGTTTTCGTAACAGAACCTACAGATAAATTTATAAATGCAAAGAATCAAACAGATTTATTGAACGCTTTTGATGATATTGCCAAAATAATTACAAAAGAATTGGAAATACCAGATAAATACACAGCGTATAACAATAAAGTGGAAATACAATATGTAAACGAAATTACATCAATAACAATAGGAGATAGTACGTACACTGTTGAACAAGCAAAAAACCGAGGAATATTAGTTATAGAGGGAGAAAAAGGATACCTTGATTTGAGCAAGTTAAATGATGAAAATCAATTAGGATTAAATATACAAATAAATTACTAACTTTAGAACCCGAGTGGACAGAATTTCTGTCCACTCATTTTTTGTCGAAAAAACAAATAATCCCACGAAAGATTTATCTTGAATTCTAAACACAAATATGATACAAAAATAATATATATTCTGGCAATAAATCAAATTGCCAAAGCAGATTTATTTCAAAAAAAGAATTAATTTTTAAAAAATCCAAAAAACAAAATTAAACAAAAAATAAAAACCGGCATTTAAATATGTTTATTAATCATGCTTACATTAAGGAGGTATTTAAAAACGGCAAAAGCAACTATCAATAGTTGCAAAAATAAAAATATAGGAGTATAATAAAACAGTATGTTATAGAAAGTGTTTTAAAAATAATACAAGAATTGGAGGAGAAAAGCAATGGATAATATCATGAAATACAAGGAATATTGGGCAGAAATAAAATACAGTGACGAAGATAAATGCTTCTGTGGGAAAGTAGAAGGATTAAAAAAAGACACTATTCTTTTTGAGGGAAACTCTGTAAAAGAACTAAAAGAAGATTTTGAAAATGCAATAGATAGCTATTTAGAATTATGTAAAAAAAGAAATGAAGAACCAGAAAAGCAATATAAAGGTTCTTTTAACGTAAGAATAAAACCAGAATTACATAGAGAAGCTGCAATAGTTGCAAAAAGAAATAACATATCTTTAAATCAATTAGTAGAAAGAGCAATAATAAATCAGTTAAAAACAAATTAATTTCAAAAAAGAATTAAAATTTTAAAAAATGGTTATTCTAAAAATAAAGAGGGTGACCATTTTTTTATGAAAAAAATAAAAAGAGCGATACTAATTTTTTTACTATTAATAATCCTTGCATACACAACAAATATAACTGCAATACCCAATAGTGTAATTATATTTCAAGGAGAAGAATTAAATTTAGGAACAACATTTGGACTGTATTTAAAAGAAAAAGAAGAAAAAACAGTGCAAACTTCTAGTACAATAGATAATAAAAATGTATTATCTAAAAAAACAGCAACAATAAGCCTATTTAATTTATTTGATATAAAAGACTTAGAAATAAATACAATTCCAGAAACAACAGTAATACCACTTGGAAATTTAGTAGGACTAAAACTATACACAAGTCGGGGTACTAGTAGTTGGAAAAAGCGAAATAAATGGTCAAAAACCGTATGGAGATATAATAGTAGAAATAAATCAAAAAGAAATAACTTGTACATCTGATTTAATAGAAACAGTAAATGATTCAAACGGACAAGATTTACGAATAAAATATGTGCGAGAAGGAATAGAATATACGGCAAATATGGAAGCAATAAGAGCAGAAGACAACAAATACAAAATAGGATTATGGGTAAGAGATGGAGCAGCAGGAATAGGAACAATAACATATTACGAACCGTCAAATCAAAACTTTGCAGCATTAGGACATGGAATAGTAGATATAGATACAGAAAAATTAATTAAGATATCAAGCGGAGAAGTAGTTACAACAAGAATGTCATCAATAGTAAAAGGAAAAGAGGGTGTACCAGGAGAAATAAGAGGAAGTATAATAAACAGCCAAACAATAGGAACAGTAGGGCAAAATACAGAATTCGGAATATATGGAAAAGTAACAAATACATCTCAATTTAATTTAGACAATTTAGAAGAATTACAAGTGGCAAAAAGAAACAAAATAAAGCAAGGAGAAGCAAAAATTCTTTTAGCAATAGAAGGCGGAGAAAGAAAAGAATATAATATAGAAATTACAAAAATATATAAAAACAATAATTCAAATAATAAAAGTATGCTAATAAAAGTAACAGACCAAGAATTATTAAATTTAACAGGTGGAATAATACAACGGAATGAGTGGAGCACCAATAATACAAAACGGAAAATTTGTGCGGAGCAGTAACACATGTATTAGTAAATGACCCAACAACAGGCTATGCAGTGTTTGGAGATTTAATGATAAAACAAACAAGACAAATAAACTAAAATGTGGGGAAAAAGGGGTCAGACCCCTTTTTCCCCATTTTTGTCACAAAACTACACATATCGACATATTATATAGTAATCCTAATATGAGTAGGGGGTGCTTTATATTATGGAACCACAAGTAGATATATGCTTTAAAAAAGACAAAAAAAGAAGATGCTGTATGGATATAGCAATATTTATATTAGTAATTTTTATAGCTTTTGTAATTGGACTAATTGTAGGAACTTTAACAGATTTAATATCATTATTAGGCTTAGGTGCAGTGATTCTATTTTTAGTAACACTTATAATCTTATTAGCTATTGAAGCAATAATGTTTGTATGTTGCAGAAGAAAAAATTGCTAATTAAATAAATAAAAAACAAAGGGAGGCGTTCTCCTTTTGTTTTTTTTATATAATATATTGTAAAAAGAAGCATTTTAATATAGAATAATAAAAAAACAAAGTGAGGTTACAGTATGGCAGTTGTTTTAGATGGAAAAGAAGTAGCTAGAAAAATAAGACAAAATTTAAAAGAAGAAGTAAGCAAATTAAAAGGAGAAGGAATATCACCAAAACTTGCAGTAATTATGGTTGGAGATGATTCTGCTTCAAAAATATATGTAAAAAATAAAAGTATAGCATGTAACGAAATTGGAATAGAATATGAAGAGTATTTATTAAATGAAGAAACAACAATGGACGAGCTCTTAAATTTAATAGATAAATTAAACAACGACAAAACTATAAATGGCATTCTACTTCAAAGTCCAATACCAAAAAATCTAGATATAAATGAAGCTTTTAAAGCTATAGATCCAATAAAGGATGTTGATGGATTTAATCCAATGAATGTAGGAAAGCTATGTTTGGGACAGGATGCATTTATTTCATGTACACCTTATGGAGTAATTAAAATATTAGAAGATTACAATATAGAAATAGAAGGAAAAAATGCAGTTATAATTGGAAGAAGCAATATTGTCGGAAAGCCAATGCTACAATGTTTATTAAACAAAAATGCAACAGTAACAGTTTGCCACTCAAGAACAAAAAATTTAGCAGAAATTACAAAAATGGCAGATATATTAGTTGTTGCAATAGGAAAGAGTAAATTTGTAACAAAAGATATGGTAAAAGATGGGGCAGTAGTAGTTGATGTTGGAATTAACAGAGGAGAAGATGGCAAATTATGCGGAGATGTTGACTTTGAAGAAGTTTCAAAAGTAGCATCATACATTACACCTGTTCCAGGAGGAGTAGGACCAATGACAATTGCAATGCTTATGAACAACATTGTAAAAGCTACAAACCTTCAAAATTAGTATAAGGGCTATTTATACAGAGGGGGATTCTTAAAAAGGAGAATCAATGGAAGAAATTAAATATTGGATATGGTTTTCTAGAATAGAAAATTTAACTCCAAAATTGCAACTAGAGTTATTACAAAAATTTAATACCCCACAAGAACTGTGGAATAAAAAAGAAGAAGAACTTATAGCTCAGGGAATAAGTGATAAAAATGTTAAAAAAATTTGTGAGCCTAAATACAGAAAAAATTTGGACAAGTATTTAGAATATATGCAAAAAAACAAAATAGAATTAATTAACATTTATAGCAAAGAATACCCAAGTAATTTAAAGCAAATTTATGATCCACCTGCTTTTTTATACATAAAAGGAAACAAAGAAATACTTAACAAAAAAAGCATCTCAATTGTGGGATGCAGAGATTGCACAGCTTATGGCAGAAATACAGCAATAAAATTTGCATATAATTTGTCTAACAACAATATTAATATAGTAAGTGGACTAGCAAAGGGAATTGATGCATATTCTCATATAGGATGCTTAAAAGGAAAAGCAAAAACCATAGCTGTAGTTGGATGTGGATTAGATAGAGTTTATCCAGAAGAAAATAGATGGATTTATAATAAAATAATAGCAAGTGGCGGAGCTATAATATCAGAGCATATTATAGGAACAAAACCACTGGCACAAAATTTTCCAAGAAGAAATCGTATAATAAGTGCACTTTCAGAGGCTTTAATAGTTATAGAAGCAAAAGAAAAAAGCGGAACACTTATTACAGTAGATTTTGCACTAGAGCAAGGAAAAGATATTTATGTTGTACCAGGAAACATTGATAGCCCTAATTCTGTAGGAACAAATGACCTTATAAAACAAGGGGCAAAGCTTTTGACGAAAGTTGAAGATATTTTAGTTTAAAAATTTGAAATTTTAGTACAAGTGTAATATAATAATATATATTTTATTAGGAGGTCACAAAATGGCTGATAAAAAAAGAAGAAGTAAAAAGACAAATAGAAAGGAAACCTTAAGCAAGGATTATAAAACAAAAAACAAAAAGCCACAAACA
>OLRJ01001634.1_pt1 | contig 18658 bp, 8 predicted proteins | sample 1672741 | NCBI WGS metagenome assembly OLRJ01 (sample SAMEA3136719, study PRJEB25190) | human gut metagenome | biome: human gut; feature: human-associated habitat; material: faeces | place: Austria | collected 2013
AATAGCCGCCATAACAAACAGAAATGCAACGAATCCAAGCAGTATCTTATCGGCACGGGTCCGTTTCAGAATAACCTATAATAACTTTATTTTTTTCATAAATGCTCCCTTCATAAAAATCAAATGCATACATCTTTGGTCTCTTGTAATTGTACAATTATTTTGACATTTTAATCACGTAAAGTATAATATATCATGCAAGCACGTTGACTCTCTTGCGCTCATTATATCATAATCATGCTTGTAAAATATGAGATTTGAGATTATTTCATGGGCTATATGGCATGAACAGATTTTGCAAATGCACACTTTACCAAAAGATTACGTTAAAAAGGAAGGAGCCGCTTATGAATGACCCAACCTTATCATCCAATGTAAAAATGAAAAATCAGTTAGAGCTATGGCTGTTCTGCGCCATTATTGGCGCGGTAGCCGGCGCACTTGTCTGGCTTATCCTGAAGATCATGGCTGTTGGCATGACGTTTCTGTGGGAATGGATTCCGGAGAGGATATCATTTCCATTTTACACGATCGCTGTATGCGTCATCGGCGCCTTTATTGTAGGACTTTTTCGAAAAAAATACGGAGATTATCCGGAAGATCTGGAAAGTGTTATCGCCAAAGTAAAAACAGAAAAAAGATATGAATACAAAAATATGCTTGTTATGATCATCGCCGCGCTGCTTCCCCTTCTCATGGGAAGCAGTGTCGGACCAGAGGCCGGTCTGACCGGCATTATCGTCGGACTCTGCTGCTGGGCCGGAGAAAATCTGAAATTTGCCAGACACCATGCAAAAGAATATTCCAGAATCGGCATTGCCGTCTCCCTCAGTGTGTTGTTCCATGCCCCATTATTCGGCATTTTTGAAGTGGAAGAAGATCAGGATGTCGAGATTCCCAAACTGACAAAAGGCTCCAGAATCTTTATCTATGGCATCGCCCTCGCTTCAGGCATTGGCATTTACAGCGGACTTTCGGCCTTATTTGGCGCCGGTCTCTCCGGATTTCCTTCTTTTGATATGGTAGATCTGAACCGAACCGACTACCTTCTGATTGTTGTATATATCCTCTGCGGCTGTCTCCTGGCTCTGTTTTATAAAGGCACGCACGCCCTTACCGGACATGCTGCCACAAAGATTCCGCCTGTATTACGGGAAGTTGTGGCCGGTCTGATCCTTGGTATCATCGGCATCTTCCTCCCGGCGATTCTTTTCTCCGGCGAAGAACAGTTGGGAATTCTCATAGACGATTATGCAAAATACCTTCCCATCGCATTGATCGGAATTGCATTTTTGAAAATCATGCTGACCAATCTCTGTATCCAGTTTGGGTTAAAAGGCGGACATTTCTTTCCTGTTATTTTTGCAGGCGTGTGCATGGGATATGGCGTTGCCTTATTCATCTGCGGTCCCACCGGCGGACATACGGTATTTGCAGCTGCAGTTGTAACGGCCACTCTGCTTGGATGTATTATGAAGAAGCCTATTGCAGTAACAATGCTCCTGTTTTTATGCTTCCCGGTAAAAATGTTTTTCTGGATTTTCGTTGCCGCCGTGATCGGAAGCAAACTTTTTTCGATCAGGAAAACAGCAGACAGATCTCCGAAATAAAAATATACAAAAAGACGCCCGGCATCTACTCTTGCCGGGCGTCTGAGATTAGGGGAAAGTATATAATTGTATCTAAATAAAGGGGTATGTTGCAAATTCGTCTGACCAGAAAAGATTACTCAATGGCAATGAATTTATCTTTCTGTTCCACAGCTTTCTGTTCTTTTTTCGGAATGGTAAAGGAAAGAATACCGTTCTCATATTTCGGATGTACATCCTCTTCCGTTACATGATCGCCTACATAGAAACTTCTGCTCATAGCTCCTGCATAACGCTCACGTCTTACGTATTTTTTCTCTTTATCTTCTTCATCTTTGTCAAGACCTTTAGCTGCACTGACAGTCAATGTACCGTTATTCAGCTGGATCTTAATCTCATCTTTCTTAAAACCAGGCAGATCAATATCAACTTCATAACCATCTTTGGTATCTTTTACATCAGTCTTCATAAGGTTTTTTGCATGTTTGCCATACAGGGCTTTGTCTACATCCTGAAATGCAGGGAATGCAAAATCGTTCATAAAATCATCAAATAAGTTTTCTCCAAAAATACTAGGCATCATCATAAGTCATTACTCCTTTCAAGAATAAGTTTTTATATTGTTGCACGTTCGGAGAAATCCGAGGTGTTGAATGTCAGAGCATCGGAATCTGGTCTTTGGAATCTTGTCGCATCCGGATCGCTCTGCCGGTCTTTTCTGATTCCTTATCCCTCTTCCTTTGTTCTATCTGTACTATAGCACTTATATTAGCACTCGTCAAGAGTGAGTGCTAATATTTTTGTGAAGATTTTGTGAACTTTTAATGTTTCATTTTTATGCTAGTCCACACCTCATCTATTTTTATACAGTATTTACAATTTTCATAGAACATTGATATAATGTTCTTAATGTTAAACATAAATAAACTATTTTGGGGACGAGTAACAATTGAAGAGATCTGTGACAATTACCCGGTAGAATATGCCCTGCTAAAAAAGCAAAACCTCCAATCCGTAATCATTTTTCCTATTCGTTTCAATAAACTGGTCGGATTCGTAAAAATTAATAATCCAAGGTAACAAAACCTGCAGGACATAACTGCCACCAGGAGATTTATGAAATGCCCTCTTATATATCTTTTCTGCCTTTGAAAAATAATATATGGACGCTGCAGGATGAAGCACTGCTGTCATCGCTCCCCTCCTCCCGTCGGGACTATGTGAACAGCTATCTTTTTGATGCCGATAAGCGTCTGTCCCTGTATTCCGCATTATTGCTTTCTCACATGCTGGAAACACATTTTGGCATTGCGGACGGATTGCAGGATATCCATTGGGTCCGAGGGGAAAAACCGTTTCTCTCCTCTTTCCCGGATATTGATTTTAATTTTTCACATACACGCAATGCCATCCTCTGTGGAATTTCCTCGGAAGGAAAGATCGGTGTGGACATTGAGCGCTGTGAAAATGCGCCTTTTGATATCATGCCAACGGTCTTTCATCCGGAAGAAATACGCTATATTGACAATACTTTATCTAAAAAAATTTCTGTATCAATAAGAAGTACTTCTCCGGGAAGAACTCCTGTATCAGTTGGAAGTATCCCTCTTCAAAAAAATACGATACCAATGAAACATAATCCTGCTGCCGAAAGAGAACGCGCCTTTTTTGAACTGTGGACACGCAAGGAAGCTTATACAAAAACGACTGGAACCGGGCTGCTCTGTGATCTCACATCCACGAACACGCTGACTGTCCCAGACGTTTCTTTTGTAAAATGGGAACCAACTCCATATATCTGCACAGTCTGTCTGGAAAAACCGCATCCCGTTAATTTTCATACAAGCGCAGAAGAAATATTTCAAAACTTGCCGGATTTGACATTTGAATAGCCAAACCTGGTCTTTCCATTACTAAACTTGCCCAAACTCTCCTTAACAAAAAACAACACTTTATATATACCCGGGATCTTTGTATTACAGACGATTCTGAGCATACACAAGTGTTGTTTTTCAGTTATTATTCAGTTGTTACTCCGTAAATTCCAATACAAGGACATTCTTTCCATCTGTGTAATGATATTTCATATCGGAACACATTTTTTTCACGAGCATAAGGCCCATTCCACCAGTGTCAAAATCCTCAAACTCTTTTTCCGTATTGTTTTCCAGAGAATTGAATTCCGCTCCGTCATCTGTAAAAACAACGTTTATATGATCGTTGTTCTTGCTACAGCGAAGCTGTATATGCTCTGCCCCGGAGTAGCTTACGATATTGGAAAAGATTTCATCACAGACAAGGAAAATCTTCTTCTTTAACGCCTCATCATAAGGGAATGCAAATATGTATTGCCTGATCCGGTCAAGCTCTGACATATCATGAGCCAGTTCCAGATACCGGTCATGGCGTTTCAATACGACCATTGTAATATCGTCAAACTGTTCCGTGTCAGTTCCGATAAATGTTTTTAATGCACTGACCGCGCGTTCACATACATCTGTTGCTGTATCTTCTGGCACACTGCCCGCATCTGAAAGAACCTCTTTTTCTGCATTCTCCGGCGCACTGCAGGCATGCAGAAGATTTTCATCTCCGAAAAACTGCTTCTCTTTATTGATCGCCTCTGTCACGCCATCCGTATAAAGATACAGTATCTCTCCATCCGGAAATGCATATTCTCCCTGCTCATATTCCACATCATCAAACACGCCCAGCGCGATTCCCGTCTTACACTCCATAAACTCCGCTTTACCGTTATGGATAAGCACCGGTTTATTGTGACCGGCATTGACATATCGGAAGCTGTCTGAATCCTGCTCAAAGACTGCGATGAATGCCGTGATAAACATGCCTTCCGGGTTGGAATTGCAAATCTCCAGATTTACTGCTGTAACAGCCTGATCAAGATCCGGGATATCCATCATCTTTTCCCGGATCAGGGTTTTGGCAAACACCATAAACAGCGCTGCTGCAATTCCTTTTCCGGATACATCACCGATGCATACACAGACATCTCCGTTTTTCAGCAGAAAACTGTCATAAAAATCGCCACCCACCTGTCTCGCAGACTGCATTCTTGCAGAAACCATAAAATCATCCGCAAAGCAGATTTCTTTTTTCCGCTCAATGATGCCATACTGAATCCGCCTTGCGACTTCAAGCTCTGTCGCTGACTTTGCCTGCTCGCTGGCAAGGAGTTTAATCCGTTCCACATAATTGTCGACATCTTCCACCATTTCATTAAAGAAATCAGCCAGACGCTGGATCTCATCATTTGTGTCCATCCTGATCGGTTCAAAGCTTCTGCTGTCCTCAGACTTGTTTGAAATATAATTTCTCATATGTTCAAACAGAAATGTGATCGGTTCATATATTTTTTTCTTTATAAAGAGGGCGATCACGCAAAAGATTCCGATGAGAACGATCAGCACAATGGACATTTTTGAAATAATTCCGGAAATAATCTCATGATAGATCTTGCTCAGCTCATAATCCGCTCCCACGAGTGCCACAGGATTGTTATCAGCATCCCTTATAAGGGCATAAGCGGAGAGTACTTTTCCATAATTGGGGCTGCTATATTCATAGCTGATACCCTCCGTCTTACCTGCCCAGGCATTTTTCTCTTCATCGGAAATGTCATACTGAACGACCGTTCCCGCCTTGCGTTCCCCTGCCACTCTGGCATGTTCTTCATCATCTGCTGCCACAGTAACCACATATGTTACCTGATTGCGGTCCATATCCGGAATATAAATATACAGATATTCCAGACCTTCATTCCTGCAGATGCTTCGAAGCACTGACTGTACATACTGATACTCCACTGAATCCGGATTGTCCAGCAGTTCCATCATATCGTAGTTATCTGCAAACTCCGAAGTTATCTGAGATGCGCTTATGGAAATATTTGTCGTAAGCTTTATCGTGCGCTTAAAATTTCCCAGACAGCTCAAACTTACCGACAGTGCAACCGTACCTATGAAGATCACAATGATATAGATTGTAATCTTTTTTAACAATGACCGCTTCATTTTTCGATACAGATCTTCTGATCAAAACCGGTAAGCTTGAACACATCATAAACCTCATCCGAGATATTTATGATCTTAAAGCCTTCTTTCTGCTGCATTTTTTTGTATGCAGCAACGACCTGGCGCAAACCTGCGGAAGAGATATATTCCAGTTTTGCAAAGTCAAATACAAGGCTTGTGGCCTCATCTGACAGCTTTGAAAGTTCCTCTTCCAGCTGTGGCGCTGTCTGTGTATCAAGCCATCCTGTAATCTCCATCGTTACTTTGTTTCCTTCTGTTCTGCTAATAATTTTCATGAAGTTTTTCTCCTTTGATCAATCAAAAAATGTAAGTCTGTCCAGTGCTTCGATTGCGCTTTCCAGATATCTGTCGTCCGTGATCGGCCATTTATAACCTAACCGGTAGAGGATCTGTGAGGTAAATCCGTTGCCATAATCCAGCGTATAGATCTCCTCTTCATTGTGTGACGTATAGGCAATGAGTCCGGAAACCGCATCGGAATCCTGACGGTTCTTTGCAAAATCTTTTACAGCTGCTTCAAATTCTCCATCTCTTACAACATCGATCTCAAATCCATGCGCGCGCATTGCATAGATCAGATCCGACATAAAGATATGATGGCTGTTGCATGCGTGGAATACCGTAAATCTCCGATCTGTCTGTGCAAGCGTTAAAACAGCAAGCGCAGTAGAATCGATCGGTGAAAATTCCGTTACCTCATGCATGCTGCTGACCGGGAATTTTCCAACGGCTTTATAGCCTCTTACGCTGCGCAGGAATCCATTGGTAATAAAGTTGATCTGGAACTCACCGTCCGAATCTCTGCTCATCAGATTTCCTACACGGATGATCTTTCCATCCAGACCGGCAGAAACCGCTTCCAATACAGCTCTTTCCGCAAGGAATTTCGTGCGGATATATTCGTTTGTGATATTCTGTCCGATATAGAGGTCATTCTCGCAGAAAACCCTTGACATCGGCGGTGTACCGTCTGATCCTTCGCCGCCTACAGAAACCGTGGATATCTGGATCAGTCTCCGTGCATTATTTTTACACAGATCGATCAGATTTTCTACACCCGTTACATTTATTTTTTCCAGAACATCGCCTGTAGCAAAATGTTTTACGCATGCAGCGCAGTTGATCAGCGTCCGGAATTTGTATTCGGAAAGTCTGCTGACATCCTCTTTTGAAGTAATATCGCCATCTACGCATACGATACGGTTCTCAAACATTTCTTTATACGGATTATCAAAATAATACATCAGCATATTCATCATTCGTTTTTCCGGAGATTCATAGCTGCCTTTCCGCACAAGACAATATACCTTTCCGTCAAAATGATCCAGATATGCTTTCAGGACATGGATTCCAAGGAATCCGGTGGCTCCTGTGATCATGATATCTCCAATGTCCTCTTTTGTTACCAGATCCACATTCTCCTCGATATTGCCGCTGATCACGCTCTGTATCTTATTGTAGTTATAATTTGAAAACTCGTTGCCGCCTGCGGTATCTTCCACTGCTTCATCATTACCAACCAGTGCGGAAAGCTCACGGATCGTCGGATATTTGAAAATATCAGCATATACGATACCGATATTCTTTGACAGACACATGATCGCAACCTTTGATGCCGTAAGGGACGAACCGCCAAGTTCAAAGAAGTTGTCCTCGATTCCGACTTTATCCATTCCCAGCGCTTTCTCAAAAATGTCACAAAGCTCTGTCTGGACTGCGGTAACCGGAGCAACATAGCCGGTTCTCTCGATATCCATATCCGGTGTCGGAAGCGCTTTTTTGTCAATCTTTCCGCCCGGGGTTACCGGCATTTTATCAATGTAAACGAAGAAGGATGGCATCATATAATCCGGAATAAGCGGTTCCAGGAACTTCTTCAGTTCTTCCTCCGGAATGCTCTCTCCCGTGTAATAAGCAGTGATATACTTATTTCCGCCTTTTTCGATGACTTTGACCGCAGCATTTTTCACTGATTCGTGTTTTACAATCGCCCCTTCGATCTCCCCAAGCTCGATCCGGTATCCACGGATCTTTACCTGAGAATCAATCCTGCCAATATACTCAATATTTCCATCGCCTTTCATGCGCACCATATCACCGGTCCTGTAAAGACGTTTGTCTTCCTCACATATAGAGAACGGATTTTCCACAAATGCGGCAGCTGTCTTTTCCGGAAGATTATGGTATCCTCTTGCGATCTGCCGTCCGGAATGGCACAGCTCGCCGGAAGCGCCTACCGGAAGTCGGCTCATCGTCTCTTTGTCCACGATATAGCTGCGGACATTTGTCTGGGATTTTCCGATCGGTATGTTTTCATACTGTTTATCAACGAAAAATTCTGTAGATGAAACCGTATTTTCTGTCGGTCCATATCCATTTATCATCTGGTAAGTACGGTTACGGTAATGCTTGAATTTCTCACCGCCCAGTGTTGCATATTTCAGGGATGGAGCATCATCCAGCAATTCCAGTACAAGCTCTCCGATCTGTGTCGGAAGCGTTACGGTGGTCACTTTTTCATCCTGTATGAATTTCGCAACGGCAACCGCATCTTTTCTTATTGCCTCCGGGAAAATGTACAGCATTGCGCCCACGGTAAGCGGTGCAAACAGATCCACTACAGATGCATCAAAGCAGAAGCTTGCAAACTCTGTGACAATAAAGTCCGGTGTCATCTTTCTGGATGAAACGAGATACTCGATCAGGTTCCGCAGATTGCTGTGCTCGATCATTACACCTTTTGGCTTTCCGGTGGATCCTGACGTATAGATCATATACGCAAGATTTTCCGGTTCCGGAGACGTAAGCTCTGTGGAAAGTACAAAATCCTTTGCCTCTTCCACAACCGTATCGAGACTTATGATATTTTTGTCATAAAATGCCACCAGATCACGATACTTATTTACAACCAGCAGATTTTCCGCGCCGGAATCTTTCAGCATATATTCGATCCTGCTCTGCGGATACTCCGGATCCAACGGAACGTATGCGCCGCCGGCTTTCATAACGCCAAGATATCCGATGGTAAATTCTTTCGTTCTTCCGCACAGGATGCCTGCCACCGTTTCTTTTCCAAATCCATTTTCGGTCAGCTTCTGTGCAATGTAATCAGACATTCTGTCGAGTTCGCTGTATGTAATCTCGCCAAACTCATCTTTTACCGCCGGTCTGTCCGGATATTTTGCTGCTGTTTCCCGGAACAGGTCTACAAACGTTTTACCGATATGCTCCGGATCATCTGTAAACGCCGTCTCTTCCTCAAACAGCAGTCTGATATCAGATGGCTCCTGTCCTTCCACCATGCCTTCCATGGCAAGGGTAAGGTTATCTGCCAGATATCGCATTGACTCTTCACGGTACATATCGCCGCGGTATTCGATCTCAAAGACAAATTTATTTTTTTCAATGAACACGCTGATGGAAACCGGCGCCTTCGCTGCATTTAACTGAACCGGTTCTTCGGACGCATATTCGCCGCCGATCGTGTCAAAAGCAAAGTTATCTCCCTGGTAAATGATCATCGCATCCGCTTTGATGTCAAATTCACGGCTGATCTGTGAAAACGGATAGATATCATGGTTCATGGACTCCATGATCTGCTGCTGTACATCTGCCAGATACGTTTTTGCCCGTCCTGAGAAATCACAATATACCGGCAATGTCTTTACAAGCATTCCTACTGTATCAGAAAGTCTGGAATCATTTCTTCCGTGATAGATTGTTGTAAATACCGAATGATCTTTAAAGTTATATTTTCCAAGGGTAAGTCCGAAAGCAGCAATGAAAAATACATTTTCCGTAATGCCCTTCTTCTTACAGAAATCCTTTACATCCTGAACAGAGATCCCGGAAACTTCCCGGTAATACATCTCCGCAGTCGGAGCAGCCCCTGCTTTGTCCGGATAAAATGCCATACTTCCGCCTGCTTTTTCAAATACGGATCTGTAATAATTTTCCGCATTTTTATATGCATCGCTGGCTAAAGCATCCTGGTTATCAAGGGCAAGCTCATAGGAAGTATAGGTTTCTTTTTCCAGTGTTTCCCCACTGTACGCTCTGTTGATGTCATTGATCAGTATCTCCAGAGAAGTACCATCTGCGATAATATGATGTACATCAAGGAACAGATAATTTCCGGCTGAAGTCCGGTGGATCTCAAAGCGGAAAAGCTGCTCGTTGAACAGCATGTATGGGCGGACAAGCGTCTCTTTCTCCATTCCATCGATGATCGGCGTCTTATATGGCATCTCGTCATCTCTGCTCTGAAGAATGTCTCCGTTCTCGTTCATGAAAAGACAGGTTTTCAAATACGGATGCGCTTCCACGGTACGGTCAATCGCTTCCGCAAGTCTGTCAAGGTCAACCTTTTTATCCAGTTTAAACAGATACGGAATGTTATAGATCGTGGTCCCCATATTTGCGGTACATTCTACCAGGATTCCTTCCTGTGTATTCGTCAGCGGATAGATCTCACAGATTTCCCTCTTCTCCGCTTTGCCTGCTTTCCGGACAAATTCTTCCAGTTTTTCGATGGTCGGATGATCTTTAATATCCGCTGTTTTGATAACAATGTCAAATGCCCTGGAGAGCAGCATATTTAATTTGATTGCGCTGATCGATGTCAGTCCGGCACTGAAAATATCTGTTGTAATGCCAAATTCTGTATGGTTCAGCACTTCAGCAATACAGTCAAACAGCTTCTGCTGCATATCATTCTGCGGATTGATGATCTCTTCTGCTTTCTTTTCCGGTTTTGGAAGTTCTCTTTTATTTACCTTCTGGTTCTGGTTCAACGGGATCTTATCGATCTGCATCGTCACGGCAGGAACCATATACGGCGGTTTCGTCTCTTTGATAAACTTGTTTAACGCATCCACGTCCACCTGGCTGTCAGACACAACATATGCGGCAATGTATTTTCCGCCAAACGGATCATCAAATGCTACTACTGTCGCATCTTTGATACCCTCATATCTGCGGATCACTTCTTCTACTTCAGAAAGCTCGATCCTGAATCCCCTGATCTTTACCTGGGAATCTTTTCTTCCGATGATCTGGATATTTCCATCCGGAAGATATCTGGCTACATCACCGGAATGATACAGTACTTCATAACCTTCAACATCATCATAGATATTTCTGGTATACACTTCTGCCGTTTTTTCCGGCTTATTGAGATATCCTCTGGAAACCTGCAATCCGGCGATCATCAACTCGCCACATGCGCCATACGGAAGCATATGACCAAATTTATCTGTGATGTAAAGCTTGATATTATCAAGCGCTTTACCGATCGGAACATTGTTGTAATATTTATCTACCTCAAATACGGTGGTAAAAATCGTATTCTCCGTCGGACCATAACCATTGATCAGCTTAAAGTTCTTCGGCGGCTCACACGGAACGAGTTTTTCGCCTCCCACAGACAGATATTTCAGGCTCTTACAATCCATCTCCATGGCAAACTGTCTGCCGACCTGTGTGGTCATAAAGGAATGGGTAATGCCATTGGTCTCGAAATAGTCATTCAGCGCAATAAAATCAAGACGGATCTCCTCCGGAATAATATGCAGTTCCGCTCCATTTGCTATGGCTCCGTAAATATCCATCATGCATGCATCAAAACCAAAGGATGCATATGCCGCTGCTTTTGAATCAAAATCAATGTGATAATAGTTCTTAAACCACTGACAAAATGCCGTGATATTGCCATATTCAAGCATACAGCCTTTCGGAACTCCGGTGGAACCGGATGTATACAACAGGATAAACAGGTCATGAAACTCCGGTTTCGGCAACTGAGCATCCACATCATCAAGCTGCAGGATCTCATCCATGAACAGGACATTGCCTTTGTAACCATCCACCAGTGGCAGCAATTCTCTATCTGCGATCAGAAGTTTTGCAGATGCATCTTCCAGCATATACATCAGTCTGTCTTTCGGATACGTCGGATCCAGCGGCTGATATGCGGCACCGGCTTTAATCACGCCAAGCGGGGCGATCGCCATGTATTCACAACGTGGAATCAGGATCGATACAACATCTTCCTTTCCGATTCCCATAGATGCGATCTGTTTTCCAAGCCTGTCGCTGATCTCATCCAGCTCTTTATAAGTATATCTCTTATCCTTAAATACGACAGCCGTATGATCCGGGATCGTCTGAACCATCTCATCAAACAGTTCAGAAACAGTCCTGTTTCTGTCGTAATCTTGTTCTGTATGATTGAATGCTGCGATCTGATCTGCCGCATTTTCTGCCAGAACGGAGATTTCTGAGATATATTTTGCCTTAAGCATGGAATTCATCGCAGCCTCGTATGCTTCAAGCATTCCGTCAACAAACGCTTTGCTGTACATATCACTGCGGTATTCAGCCGTAAGGACATATGCATGGTTGTACTCTCTTACCTGAATGAGCAGCGGCATCTTCGCCATATCAAGGGAAAGATCGGTTCCTTTTGCAACCGTATCCCCGATTGGGAAATCATCACTCAATTCTGCCTGATATGCAAATACAAGATCTGAATTCACACCATATTTTGCGCAGATATCATAAAACGGGAATATGTCATTGGACATAGAGGACATCAGCTGCTCTGAAACACCTGCCATATATGCCTGTATCGTCATTTTTTCTTCAAATGCGCAATATACCGGAAGCGTTTTTACGAGCATGCAGACCGTATTTTCCAGTCTCGAATCATTTCGTCCATTGTAGATCGTTGCAAAAAGGCTGTCCTCGGAGTTGGAATATTTTGTTGCAAGGATGCCAAATAATCCTGTAAATAACGTGTTTGGCGTAACGCCCATTTTATCACAGTAAGCCAGGATCTTGTCCTCCGGGATTTTTACGTCTCTGGATGTCATGCCCTTTTCCGGCGCTTTTCCGGATACATCCGGAAGCGGCAGGGATTCTGTCTCCACACCGTCAAAAATGCTGTCATAATATTTTTCAGCCTTTTTATATCGGCCTTCTTTCATCTGCTGTTCTTCATCAAGGGCAGCATCAAAGCCTGTGTAAGTTTCTTTTTCCAGTGTTTCGCCTTTATAGGCTCTGTTGATATCTTCAAAGATGATATCGTAGGAATTGCCATCTGCAATGATATGGTGAAAATCCGTAAACAGATATTTTTTCTCTTCCGTCAGATAGATCTCCGCACGGAACAGGCGCTCTTTTTCCAGTTTAAAAGGACGTACCAGCTGTTCTTTCAATGTCTCAAACTCGCTGTCCGTATGCTGGATGATCTCCGGAACAAATGTATCTTCACACGGACTCTGTACCATCTCTCCATTGTCATTCAGATATACTTTTGTAAGCAGATAAGAGTGGGCATCCACCATTTTTGTGATCGCATCTGCCAGCTTCTGCTCATTAACAGAAGCTTCCAGTTCAAAAAGAAACGGGATATTGTAAACCGTGCTGTCCGGATTTTTCATGCACTCTGCAAAGATACCCTTTTGTGATCCGGTAAGCGGATACACATCTCTCTTTTCATAGGTTCGGATCTTTGGCGCCAGCATGATATATTTTTCCAATTTTTCAACCGTATTATTTTCATGGATATCGCCGGTTTTTACAGTAACACCAAATGCATCTGCCAACAGGATGCAGAGCTTCATCGCACTGATAGAAGAAAGTCCTGCTTTATAGAAGCTGGTGTCGATACCAAAGTAATCATTTCCGATGGTCTCAGCAACGATCTCAAAAATCTTTTTCTGCATCGGCGTCTCCGCAGGTTTCAGATTTGCAGGCGCTGCAACCGGCTTCGGTAACGCTTTTTTATCCACTTTTCCATTTGGCGTCATCGGCATTTTTTCCAGCTGGATGAAAACATCCGGCACCATATAATGAGTAAGGGATCTGGAAGCATATTCCATAAGCTCTTCCGTATTGATCTCATGATCTGCGATAAAATAACAGCACAGATACTGATTGTCCACCGGAACCGTAATGCTTGTAAGAATGCCTTCAAAGCTGTTGATTACCTCTTCAATCTCTCCAAGCTCGATCCTCAGACCGCGAAGCTTGATCTGATTGTCCATTCTTCCAAAAAATTCAATCTCATTATCAGAATTGACCTTTGCAAGATCACCGGTTTTATACGCTCTCTCACCATTCAGTTCAATAAATGCTGCGGCTGTTTTTTCCGGCAGGTTCACATAGCCTCTGCCCACACCCAGCCCTGCAATCACAAGCTCGCCGGTTTCTCCATCCGGCAGAATGTGGTTCTCTTTATCCACGATAAATACGCTGACATTTCCATTTGGAACGCCGATCGTAATCTTCTGGCTGTCTGTGATCACTTTCATGGTACAGCTTATGGTCGTTTCGGTAGGGCCATATCCGTTCATAATGTAAGCATCCGGATTTACAGAACAGATTTTCTCATAAAGGGCAGGTGGAAAGGCTTCCGCTCCGATATCGAATACCCGGATCTGGGACATTGCATCCTTCAGCTGTGGCAGATCAATGATATTGGACAGATAGGTCGGCGTCGTGGTCATGATATCAACTTTATTTTTTATGATCAGATCACCAAGGATGATCGGATTGTTGATCTCCTCTTCGCTGGCGATAACTGAAGTCAGTCCATTGGTAAGAGGAACGAATTCTTCGAGAATGGAGACATCAAAAGTCATGGCTGCCATAGAAAGGGAGACCGTACCTTTGTCTACATATCCAAATGTTTCCGCATTTTTCGGATTCGGATTTACAAAGTTTGCAAGATTGATGTGTTCAATCATAACGCCCTTTGGCTTTCCTGTGGATCCGGAAGTATAAATGCAATAACAAAGGTCATGTTCTTTTATGTCCACATCCGGATTTTCCGTATTTTCATTCTGAAACAGCTCTTCCAGCAGCAATACTTTGCATGCAAGCTTTGCAAACAGATCCTTTCGTTCTTCTGCAATCTCATTTGTCGTAATGACATATGGAATCTGCGCATCTTCAAAAATATACTGGATCCTGTCATCCGGGTAATCCGGCGCAGCCACCGCAAAGGCTCCCCCTGACTTTAAGATTCCCTGTCGTACTGCATAAAAATCACAGCATCGCTCAAGCACCACGCCTACAATAGTCTCTCGCTGAACACCATCTGCGATCAGCGCATTTGCTATTTTATTTGCTTTTTCATTTAACTGCGCATAGGTAACGCTTTCTTCACTTGTTACAACTGCTGGTTTCTCCGGATGAAGACGAACCTGCTCTTCAAAAAGCTTTGTTACCGGGCAGAACTGAAATTCAAACATACTTCCATTGATTGCACCCATCTTACCAACCTCCTAAAAAGATATTATCGTATTATTCATATCGATCGCGCGGATATAATTCATTGATTTTGAAATTTTCTTTACAAGCTCGATTCCATGTATATCAAACGCTTCTCTGTCATTCTGATATTCCAGTGGATTAAAGTTTACTCCGTTATCCCGGATCCTCAGGTTTAAAACATCGTCTTCAATACACAGATTGATATCGATCCAATTTGAAGTTTTCCCCCCGAACTGAATAATGTTTACCGTCATTTCCTCTGCACATACAGCGGCAAGATTTGCCCTGCTGCCAGATACCCCGTTTTCTATACAAAATTCTTTAATCTTTTTATGTACATCCTGAACTTCTTCCTGCGTACTCTTAATGGAAAAATCCAGATTAATCCCCGGATTGTTGTCCGGAATGATATAAAAGGTAGATTTTTTGTATTTGATCTTTCTGTAAATATTAGCCACAAGCACGGTTATACACTCTGCAACGACAAACCCGGCGGCAATGCCATTGATACCGATGCCATCAATCTGTTTCCAGAGAAAGATCCCTACAAACGTTGCCGGCAGCAATGCAACCGCATTTTCAAGAAGCGTAACCAGACTTGCAACCGATGTTTTTTCTATGGATTCGTAATAACTTACCATAAACTTGTTCCACAGATATGGTATCGAACAGAAAATAAACAGCCGAAGCGCATTTACCATCTGGCTTCCAAGTTCAGAGCCATCACTTCCGAATAAGATCGTGATCGGTTCCGTAAATACCATGATACAGACAAATACAGCCGCCAGAACGATATAACTGTATTTGAGCATCTTCTTACACAAAACATGGATTCCCATGTAATCTTTTTCCCCGTAAAGGATTCCCGCAACGTTCGGGATCACACCGATAATGCCTCCGGTAAGCATCTCAACGATCAGAAGGACATTATCACACACGGTAAATACCGCCATTCCCGATTCTCCGATCAGACGCATGATGATCAGGTTCAGTCCAAGGGATTTCACAAAATTTGTCGCCATAAACACAAGCATCGGAATCCCTGTAACAATAGCTTCTTTCAGGACTGCAAAATCTTTGGCTTTCAGGAACACAAAGCTCAGATTTCTCTTATCGGACCGAATGTAACGGATAAAAATAACCATTCCAAGCAAAAATCCCAGCACTGTGGATAATGCTGCGCCTTTAATCCCCATTGGCGTAAATTTCAGGAATATGTAATCTAAGATAAGGTTGATCACGTTGGCAGCGATCAGATAAGCCGATGCAAGCTCCGGATGATTTTCTGCGCCAAGATAGTTGACCATCAATAACCCGACACCGATGACCGGCGCGCCAAGCATACTTACAAAGATATAATCTCTCGTATAATTCAGCAAAACTCCGCCATCCGGCACAAGCGCGTTTGCGATTGGCGATGCTGTAAAAAATGCGCAGATAAAAAAAATGATTCCCACAAGAAATGTCACGATAAGCGTTGCTGAAAACAATTTGGAAGCCGTCTCTTTATCGCGCTTTCCAAGCATGATCCCTGCTGCAATGGAACCGCCGATACCAAGACAATAGCCAACAAGCTGAATGACCGTTTCTACCGGCAGACTCATAGTAACTGCTGCCATTGCATCCACGCCGATCAGATTACTGACAAAGATCGTATCGACGATATTCCCCAGCTGAAGCGCCAATGACATCATAATTCCGGGAATAATGTATTTATTTAGTTTAGCGTTTAATAATCGGTTGTTTCTCTCCTGGTTCATATTCCCTCCTTTAATCTGTAATGTACTCTCGGGAAATTTACTCTACAGCAAACCGTCCTAATTTAAAAACACAGTTTGTTATTAGTATTTTACCATATTTCTATAAATTTAGATGATTTTTGACATGAATTGCGCCATAATTTTCATAAATGACATGAAAATTATGGCGATACTATAGATTTTTTGTCAGACCTGGTTTTTTCTATTGAAAATTGTTTAATTTACCATTCACGCACCTGATAAAAAAGACCATCCAGATCATCTTATTCCCTATTTTTCAACATCAAAATTTCTGCATTTTTCCTGAAATTAAGTAAAGAATCGGTTTGCCTTTACATAGTTTCCACTTTCAAAAAATAAAAAAATTTGTGTCCAATGTAAGTCATCTGTACAAACGTCCTTGTCTCTATTATAATAAACATATCCGAGTAACACTATGAATTATTATTAAAGGCAAAGGAGTCAGTAATAATATGCGAATTGAAAACTTACAAAATGAAAACAGAAAATATGCGAAAAGTATCGGAAACTTCCATGTGCTTGAATATGTGCAGGATGCCAGCGTTTCACCTATGAATGCAATGAATGAGTATTTCATGAGTAAAATGAATGTCAGAAGAAGACAGGTTGTTATTGATATTGATAAAGACCATTCAGCTGTTATCCAGGCTGGTTCCATGCAGTGGATGGGTGGTAATGTACAAGCCACATCTGGTGTAAAAGGTATCGGAGATTTCCTTGGAAAAGCACTCAAGGGTGCGGTTACAAAAGAAACCGCAGTTAAACCGGAATATGTTGGCGAAGGCTGTCTGGTACTGGAACCAACATATAAATACATTATTCTTGCAGACATTGGAAAATGGGGTTCGGCCGGAATGACAATTGAAGATGGCATGTTCCTGGCTTGTGATGCAAATGTAAAAAGTAAAGTTGTAGCCAGAAAGAACCTTTCATCAGCAGTATTAGGTAGCGAAGGCCTGTTTAATCTGAGTTTGCAGGGAAATGGTGTAGCTGCACTGGAGTCTAATGTTCCCGAAGATGAATTGATTGAAGTCATATTGGAAAATGATGAACTGAAAATTGATGGAAACCTTGCCGTATGCTGGTCATCAAACCTTGAATTTACCGTAGAACGATCAACCAAAACACTTGTCGGATCTGCAGTTAGCGGAGAGGGTCTGGTAAATGTTTACCGCGGAACAGGACGGGTACTGATGTGTCCGGTCGCACCGACAACTTCCTTGTTTGAGTCCACCAACACCATGGCAGCTAAAGCTGCTGCTAAATCCAGCAATACATTTGGAAAATAAGCGTAAAACACATTCTCACGTAAACAACAAACGCCGATATAGGATTATAAAAATCCTGCATCGGCGTTATTGATTGTAACACGACTCATCAGAAGTAACGAGAATGCAACGCACAATTATTCAATTTGAACACTCTTCTTGTATTTTCTTCAGTAATCCTTACAACATCTTTCACCATCATGCATTTCAATTCCGCAATCTTTTCCGCAATATTCGGAAGAATCAAACTCGTATTTCGTGCCTTCGCCCACTTTTTGCCAGTGACATCATCTGGTCTTTCTGGCTTAACATATGGGCCGTCGGTCTCAAGAAGCAGATATTCTATTGGAGTTACAATCACCGTCTCTTCCAACCGTTTTCTGTACTCAGGCTTCATAAGTAGCGTTCCTCCGATTCCAAGGCTTAGCCCAAACTCTTTCGTATATATCCTAGCGATATCCGCTCCGTTGCAGAAGCAATGATAGACACCACCATGAAGTTTTTTCCGATTCCTGCGAAGAATTTTGACAGCATCTTCATCAGCCTGCCTAATATGCAGAATTAGCGGAAGGCCCAGTTTATCTGCCAGATTGATTTGCCATTGAAACCAGACTTTCTGCTTTAGGCGATGCTGATCTTTTCTTTCATAGTGATAATCAAGCCCCGTTTCACCAATTGCAATGATT
>OLRJ01001635.1_pt1 | contig 18651 bp, 15 predicted proteins | sample 1672741 | NCBI WGS metagenome assembly OLRJ01 (sample SAMEA3136719, study PRJEB25190) | human gut metagenome | biome: human gut; feature: human-associated habitat; material: faeces | place: Austria | collected 2013
CCTATGGGCTTATAGCCCCAGAGCAAACCACCCTTTTGAAGGGTGGTTTTGATTATAGGCATGAAAAAACGACGGCTTAGGAAGTGTTTTCTAAGCCGCCGCTTTTGAATCCGATAAATGGGTGCGCCATCGGGTGGGTCCGATGGCAGTCACCCCAAAAGACTCTTGGCACAATTGAGTATGACTGCGTTTCTGTGTGTGTTGTATCTATTATAGAAAGGATGCAGTTATAGGGTCTGTGAAGGATGTGCCGAGAGAAATAGGAAAATCGGATGATATTGACACTATTATACGGTTTTCCTATACTATATTTAGTATAACCCGTTCACCCGTGAACGAATCAAGATAAATTACGAGGATTATGCTATGGATACCAAAAATTTATACCAAATTTCAGAGGTCGCGCATGCTTGCAATGTGTCGCGCAGTACCATTTTGCGTATGGAAGAAAAAGGTTTGCTGCATCCGTTTTATGTATCAGCGGAAAGCGGAAGGCGGTATTACGATAACTATGATATTGCCAAGATTAATCACGTTGAGCATTTCAAGGAAACGGGCATGACGACAGAAGAAATTCAAATGTATTACACATCAAGCGATGGAGAGCGTGAAGTTTTGGCGCATTTGGAGGAAAAGCTTTATCTTTTGCAGCGCAGTGTCGAAGAAATGCGCTTGCGTGTGAACAGAACAGAGGACATGCTGGTGCAAATGATTGACATACCGACGGAATATTGCTGTGTGCAGCACGGCGAAGGACGAACCTCAATTGATGTGAAAAAAACAGTGGATGCTTTCTGTAAATCGTGCGTCAAGCGTGGGGTGGTTATTGCACGGCGGCCGATGTTTGCGGTGCTCGAGAGTGATGTGTATATAACCAGAAATTTTGGCCAAGATTTATTTCCGTTTCAGGTCTGTATTCCCGTGGTACCGGAAAAGGCACCTGACGATGTGGTGGTGTTTCCGGCGTGCCGGGCGTTATCGGTTATTTATTATGGGGATTATCGCCGAAGCAACGACGCCTGGGAAAGATTGGTACAGGAGCTCAAGGCACGTGACTTGACGCCACAGGGATGGCCGCGGTCCATCGGCTTGGTAGCAGATTATTCGGGGCGAGAGCTTAAACGCGAGCGTTGGTGTACGCGCATTGCGGTGCCGGTGAGTGAGCATTGAAAAGGACAGTGCTAAAATATATTGCGTAAATGAAGAAATTGTTGTATGTCCCACCACCTTTCTATAGTATAATGAACGAAGAAATATTACTGCATATATCATAATTTGAGGAGGAATTTATATGTCAAATTATTCGCGTAAGCTTCCACGTGCTGAACTGAAAGCGGAAGCTAAGCAAGTGTTGCGACCGAACTGGGCAACGGTTTTGCTCGTCACACTAATCTACATGATTTTCATGGGCGTGGACAGCTATACCTATTCCCGTTATATTCCGGGCGCCGGTGGAGATGACTATGGTCTTTCCTATTCTGCATCCGGTGCAGCAGGGCTGTATGCGACCTATATGGGTGGCTATGTGGACATGGGTCACCTGCTGATTGGCGTGCTCATTGCAATTGTTTCTGCTCTTTTGATTCAAGGGGTTATGGGCTATTGCTATACGGCGTTCTTTATTCGTATGGCAGAACACAAGGGCCAAAAAATAACCTTCGGGACCTTCGTGGAAGGATTTACCGATGCGGTTAAAGCCATTTTGGCTTTTATTTGGCAATATATTTGGATTGCAATTTGGGGATTAACCGCTGTTCCGGGCGTTGTTTTATTGATGATTGGCGTTTTTGGCATTGTGGTGCCACAAGAAAACAACGGTGCATTGACTGCCATGGTGATTATTGGCATATTGCTGATCATTGCTTCAGCGGTGCTAATGACCATTGTGACCTTGCGCTACATGTTTATGTACCAAGTGATTGCTGATGGTCGTGGCAAAGTTGGCGCACGTCAATCCATGCGTTACTCCATTGCGATTGCTAAAAACAATATTTGGGATCTCTTTGTGTTGATTCTCTCTTTCTTCCCATGGTTGCTTTTGAGTGTGTGCCTTTTCGGCTTGCCGTTCTTCTATGTCTTGCCTTATATGGAAGCGACCTATGCAGTTAGTTATCAATGGCTCCGTGATGAAGCGTTCCGTGCCGGTCGCTTGGACCCTGCGGTGCTGGGCTATGTTGCACAAACCACTGCATCGGCGGTTGAAGGCCCACAAACAATGCAAGCACCGATTGTCAATGAAGAAGCGGGCGATATGAAGGAGGACCAATAATGAGCGAGTCCGACAACAGTCAATACATTCGCACCGACGAAATATCTGAGGATGTGCAGCAGCCGGTCTACAATCAACCGCCCCAAAAGAAAAAGAAACGCAGCAAATGGCTGGCGTTCTTTGTTGCAATCGGCATTTTGGTGGCATGTACAGCCATTGCCTGTGGATTATTTATAGGCGATAGCGCGCACGATGGCCCGTTTTCAAGTGGCGAAAAAAATGTTGTAATGATTGACGTCAACGGTGAAATCACTGAAGAAGGCACAACCTACAACCAAAAATTCATTTTGAATCAAATTAACGAAGCCAAAAATGACAGCGACAACAAAGCCATCTTGCTGATGTTCAATACGCCGGGTGGCAGCGTTTACGATTGTGACGAAGTACACCGAAAGCTTGTCGAATACAAAAAAGAAACCAAACGTCCGATATATGCATATTGTGAAGGCATGTGCGCATCGGCCGGGTATTACATTGCTACTACGGCGGATACCATCTATGCCAACCGCAATAGCTTGGTTGGTTCCATCGGCGTAATCTGTGGGCAGTTTGTCGATGCAAGCGGCCTGCTCGATAAGCTTGGTGTTCATGTGACAACCGTTCACAGCGGTGCCAACAAAACCATGGGCTCCATGTATGAAGCGCCAACCGATGAACAGATTGCCATCATGCAAACAATTTCCAATGAAGCCTATGAGCAATTTGTGGATGTGGTTGCTACAGGGCGTGACATGAGCGTGGAAAAGGTCAAAGCCCTCGCTGACGGCCGTGTGTACTCTGCCAAGCAAGGGAAGGCCAATGGCCTGATTGACCAAATTGGCACCATCGACGATATGGACGCTCAAATTAAGAAGGATTTGGGCGATGACGTACGCTTCTATCACGAAGTATACGAACAAAGCCCCTATGCCTCTCTCTTTAACAGCTTGAAGAGCTACCTCGACACACGCGGCATGTCCGGTGAGCTTGCAAGCAGCGTCAAGACCATCGAAGGCATGCGCATCACCGAACCGATGTATCTCTATCAGCCATAAGTTTTTTCGAGCCACGGCCTTGCCTGTGGCTCTTTTTCTTGACTTTGCGAAGGCTTACGCATAAAATAAAAGGAGCTATGAAGGGGCTTGTTGTGCCATTCTTTACAAAGAGAGCCGGTGGTCGCTGTAAACCGGTTAAAGAAGGCATGATGTTCCACCCCGGAGCGTTGGCGTAATGGCCACGGTTGGCACCGTTATCTGCTACAAAGTGATGATGGCATGTGCCGTCATAAACTGGGTGGTACCGCGGAACTTCTCCGTCCCTATGGATATAGGGACGGTTTTTTTATTTTTGAGGAGGAATAGGCATGAACATCCTATTAGAGGAACAGCTTTGCGACGAAGCCATGGATGCATTAAACGCTTCGGCAGCAGAGGTCGTTGTTGACCCGAGCCTTGCTGCTGTCGGCACTGCGGATGCGGTGATTTTGACCGGACGCAGTCCTGTCCCTGATGCCTTATATGATGAAAAATCCTTGTTGCGTGTCGTTGGCTGCTTAAATGCGAACAATGCAAATTTTGATTTATCTCGTGCGACCCGTGCCGGGCGCATGGTATTGGTGCCGCATTATGGTGAAGCCGCATCGGTGGCGGAATATGCCATGCGCGCCATGCTCGATATGGCACGTAACCGTGCAGACGGTGCCATCGAGCTCAAGGGCAAGACCATCGGCTTTTTGGGATTTCCTCCTTTGGCCGGGGAAATTGCCGGGCGTGCCAATGCCTTTGGCATGAAGGGCTTGTGCTATGACCCGGAACTCAATCGTGGCCGTGCCATGCTGCACAATGTGGAACGCACCAATTTGGTGGATCTCTTTGTGCGCAGCGATTTTGTGCTTTTGGTGCAGCCTGCAAGCGAGTGGAGCAAGGGGCTGATTGGCAAGGATGAAATTCAGCTCTTGCAAAAAGGCGCCGGGTTGATTTGTCTTACCGACCCGCAAATTTTCCGCTGGGATGAATTGGTCATGGCCCTCGATTGGGAGTATCTCAGTCATTTCGCCATCGACTTGCCACAAAATCGTGCGCACTTGGCACGTGAAGTAAAAAAATACGGTGCAGTGACCGTTAGCGAAGCGGCCAATACCCGTGAAGCCCGCTTGGCCAACCAAGTGGAAATGGCACAGGATGTAGTGGCTGCCCTTCGCGGCGAACAGGTTGAAACCGCTATCAACATCACACGTGTGCATCTTGCCAACCTGCGAGAAGGCGGCGAATGGTGTAACCTCGCCCATACCTTGGGGCTCTTTATGGGGCAACGCATGAAAGGCCTTGGTGGCAAATGCATCATTACCGAAAGCGGCAATGTGCCTTGCACAGAAAGTGATGCCATTGTGGCTGCGCTATTGGAAGGTATGGCCAAGGGGCTCGGTGAAACCACCATTAACCGCATCAATGCCCTACTTTGGGCCGAAGAAAACGGCCTCAATTTAACCATCGAAAAACACCCGGATGCAGCGGAAAGCCGTTTGCACCTTTCGGTGGAAACCAAGGAAAGCCACTTACAGGTGGCCGGTACCCGAAGCGGTGGCCAAGCGCTTATTGTGCAGGTAGACGATTATGTGGTGCATGCACAGCCACGCACCCATTTGTTGCTCGTACCGCACATCAATCGTCCGGGCTTGGTTGGACAGATTGGGACCTTGTTGGGCGAAAAAAACGTAAACATCGCAGAAATGGTGTTGGGGCACAAGCCACAAGACCGTACCACTGCGTTAATGTGGATCCATATCGAAGAAGCGTTGGATAAATCCATCAGCGAAGAAAGCCGCAAACTCGCCAGCGTGCTCAATATGGAATATATTCATTTACCAAATCAAGATTGATTCTATTTAGGAGGGACTTTTAATGTTAGATATTAAAGAAATGCGTCGTGACCCTGAACGTGTGGCAAAAGCTGTAGGCCGCCGTGGCAAAGAAATTGATATGAAGCCATTCCTTGAAGCCGATGAAAAGCGTCGTCAAATCATCGCCAAGGTTGAAGAATTACAAGCACAACGCAACGCAAAGAGCAAGGAAGTTGGCCAACTCAAGCGCAACGGTGAAAATGCCGATGCCCTCATGGCAGAAGTAAGCGCCATCAAGGCAGAAATTGAAAAGCTCGAAGCTTCCAAAGAAGAAGTGGATACCTTCGTAACCAACTTTGTGGCAAGCATTCCAAACATGCCAAAGGACGACATTCCGGACGGCGGCGAAGACGATTATCATGTAGAACGCACCTGGGGCACCCCACGTGAATTTGCTTTTGAACCAAAGGCACACTGGGAACTCGGTGAAGCCCTCGATATTTTGGACTTTAACCGTGCTGCTAAGGTAACCGGTAGCCGCTTTGTATTCTACAAAGGCTTGGCTGCACGCTTGGAACGTGCTGTTATCGCATTTATGATTGATATGCACACCGACAAGCACGGTTATACCGAACTCATTCCACCATACATGACCAACAGCACTTCCGACTTTGGTACCGGTCAATTGCCTAAGTTTGCAGAAGACATGTTCCACTTGGAAAACACCGACTATTACCTCATTCCAACCGCTGAAGTGCCTGTAACCAACTACCACAGAGATGAAATCCTTACCGAAAAGGACCTTCCTGTAAAATATTGCGCATTCAGCCCATGCTTCCGTTCCGAAGCAGGCTCTGCCGGTCGTGATACCCGCGGTATCATCCGTCAGCACCAATTCCACAAGGTTGAAATGGTAAAGCTCGCACATCCTGATCATTCCTGGGAAGAGCTTGAAAGCCTGACCCACGATGCAGAAGAAGTGCTTCAAGCATTGGGCCTTCCATATCGTGTGATTACCTTGGCTGCCGGGGACATTGGTTTCAGCTCTGCCAAGACCTACGACATCGAAGTATGGCTCCCAAGCTACGGCAAATACCGTGAAATTTCTTCCTGCTCCAACTTTGTAGACTTCCAAGCACGCCGTGCCAACATTCGTTTCCGTGACAACGATGGCAAAGTACGCTACGTACACACCTTAAACGGCTCCGGCTTGGCGGTTGGTCGTACCGTTTCCGCTATTATGGAAAACTACCAAAACGAAGACGGCAGCATTACCATTCCGGAAGCACTCGTTCCTTACATGCACGGGTATACTGAAATTCGCTAATTCGTAAGGAGTAATGGAATCAATGAAAAAAGACTTGGATTTTACACGTATTCATCGATTCGTATTCGATGATTTACACATCATGCTCGACGTGAACAGTGGCTCTGTCCATGTAACCGACGAAGCGGTGGATGCCTTCCTCGATGCCCTGGAGGAAGGTCAAGCATGGGACGATGCCATTGCGACCACCGCAAAAGCCTATGGCGAAGAAGACGCCAAGGACATTGCCGAAAGCATTGAAGCCTTGATCGACGAAGGCATGCTCTTTAGTGATGTAGATTTTGCTGATTATGTACCGCATACCCAACCAATCGTGAAGGCAATGTGCTTACACATGGCACATGACTGCAACCTGCGCTGCGGCTATTGCTTTGCAGACACCGGCGCATATGGCGGCGGTCGTTCTTTGATGAGCCTTGAAGTCGGCAAGAAAGCCATCGACTTCCTCATGGAAGCAAGCAAGCATCGCACCCACGTGGAAATTGACTTCTTTGGCGGAGAACCACTCTTGAACATGGATGTGTGCAAGCAGGTGGCAGCCTATGCCAAGGAAAAAGCCGCTGAAAAAGGCAAAATCGTAAAGATGACCATGACCACCAACGGGGTGCTCTTGGACGATGAATGTGCAAAGTGGCTCAACGAAGAAGAAATGGACGCCGTACTTTCCTTGGACGGACGTCCGGAGGTACACGACAACATGCGTCGTTTTGCCGGCGGCCAACCAAGCTACGAAGTGTGCAAAAACCACTTCCAAAACTTTGTAAACAGCCGTGACCACAAGCAATACTATCTCCGTGGCACCTACACCCACTTTAACCCTGATTTTGCAAAAGATGCCATCCACATGGCAGATGATTTGGGCTTTGTAGAGCTTTCCTTGGAACCGGTTGTGGCACCGGCTGACATGCCTTATGCCTTGACCGAAGAAGACAAGCCAACCATTCTCGAAAACTACAACATTCTCGCACGCCACTATTTGGATCGCTGGCGCGAAGGCAAGGGCTACAATTTCTTCCACTTTAACGTGGACTTTACCGGTGGCCCATGCCTGCCAAAACGTTTGAGCGGCTGTGGCTCCGGCCATGACTACTTGGCGGTTAGCCCGGAAGGGGACCTTTACCCTTGTCACCAATTTGTAGGCGAAGAAGATTACAAGATGGGGACCGTATTCACCGGCATTGAAAAGCCTGAAATTGCCGAACGCTTCCAAAAAGCCAACGTCCTCACCAAGCCAACCTGCATGAAGTGCTGGGCACGTTTCTTCTGCAGCGGTGGCTGCCACGCCAACAACATTCGTTACGGCGGTGGCATTAACGAACCGTACGAATACGGCTGCGATTTGCAACGCAAGCGCATTGAAACGGCAATTTACGTACAAACCGTGAAAATGCTCGAAAGCGCTGAAGGAGGCGAGGACCAATGAGTGGTCTTTTGCCATCCTTTGCAGAACCTGTAAAAAAACCGCGCATTGCATTCCAAGGCATTGAAGGCTCCTTTAGCGATGGCGCATGCCAAAAGGTGTTTGGCCCTGACGTTGAACGTGTCGGCATGCCACACTTTCAATATGTGGTAGAAGGCGTATGCAACGGAGAATATGATTACGGGGTGCTCCCAATCGAAAACTCTTCCACCGGGAGCATTAACGATGTGTATGATTTGCTCAACGAAAACCCATGCTATATTGTGGGTGAAACATCACTTGAAATCACCCAAAACCTCATGGCTGTGCCGGGCACCAAGCTTGAGGATGTGGCCTATGTATACTCTCATCCCCAAGGCCTCGGCCAAAGCCAACGCTTTTTGATGCAGCACAATATTGAACCGCGCCCTTATGCGGACACTGCCATGAGTGCACGCTACATCGCCGAAACCCGCCCGGCAGACGGGGCGGCCATTGCTTCCAAGCAAGCGGCGGAAGTGTACGGCTTGGAAATTTTGGTGCCGCATGTAAACTTTAACTTTTCAAATATCACCCGTTTTGTGGTTATTCGCAAAGAACCGGAAATCACCCCAAACCAAAATAAGGTGAGTGTGGTCTTTAAGACTGCGCACCGTCCGGGGGCATTGTTGGAAGCCTTGCGATTTGTCGCGGAAGCACACATCGACATGAGCCGCATTGAATCTCGCCCGGTCATTGGTAAACCTTGGGAATACAGCTTCTATGTGGATCTCTTGGGTCGCTGGGATGATGAAAACTTTATGTACTGCTTGGAACAGATGCAAGCAGTAACGGAAGATTTCCGCGTGCTCGGCACCTACGAAGCCGCAGAAACACACTATCTCTAAATCGAAAGGAGACATCACCATGAAAGATCTCTTTTCCCACGTTGTCGGCGAAAACAACGTGAAACTCAACGAACCCCTTAGCGCCCACACCACCTTCCGCATTGGTGGCCCTTGTGATGCAATGGTTTTTCCACATAGTGTGGATGAACTCGCAGCTGTGGTGCGCATTTGCAAGCGTGAAGGCTTGGATTATTTTGTGCTTGGAAAGGGTAGCAATATCCTTGTTTCCGACAAGGGCGTGCGCGGTGTGGTCATTGCCACCGAGTGCTTGCGCGCCCTCTTTATTCAAGACAATGCTGTCTGTGCCAGCGCAGGTCTTTCCCTCATCAATGTGAGTAAGGCTTGTGCCGAGCTTGGTTTGAGCGGTCTTGAATTTGCCAGCGGTATTCCCGGGAGCATCGGTGGTGCAGCGTATATGAATGCCGGTGCTTATGACGGTGAAATGAAGGATGTTGTTACCAGCGTGACCGTGCTTGATGAAAGCGGTAACATCCGTGAAATTCATGCTGATGACATGCAATTTAGCTATCGCCATAGCCGCCTCAAGGAAGAACCCCTTGTTTGTTTGGCGGTGACGATGCAACTCAAGAACGGCGACAAGAAGGACATCCTTGCCCATATCGCAGATCTTTCCGAACGCCGTAGCAGCCGTCAACCCTTGGAGCTTCCAAGTGCCGGGAGCACCTTCAAACGCCCAACCGGCTATTATGCAGGGCCACTCATCATTGAAGCAGGCCTGCAAGGCTACACCGTGGGTGGCGCCCAAGTCAGCACCAAGCATGCCGGCTTTGTCGTGAATGTGGGCGATGCCACCGCTGATGACGTGATTCGCCTCATCCATCACGTACAACAAACCGTCAAGGCACACCACGGCGTGGACCTTGAAACAGAAGTACGCTTTATCGGAAAGTGGGATGACCATCCGCTCTATCATGAGATTTTGCGTGCCGAATAGCATACAAACGAAAAATAACCCTGTTTCCTATCGTGGGAAACAGGGTTATTTTTCGTTATAGCACTTGGCTGATGTGCAAAACCTTCAAATCCTTGTGGCGTTGCTCGAGCTTGCCCAGCTGCATCAAGCAGCTGGGACATTCTGCTACGACAATGTCAGCGCCGGTGGCTTTGAAATCTTGGTATTTCTTTTCGAGAATTTTTGCGGAGGTATCCGGGAAATCAAGCTGGAAGGTGCCGGCGCCGCCACAGCACATGGTGGCGTTGGCAGCAGGCAGATACGTCACAGCTTGCTCCAACAGGGCTTGCGGCTCCTTGTGAATGCCTTGGCCACGGTTAAGGTGACAGGAGGCGTGATAGGTTACGCGCAATTCCTTGTGGGGTGTTGGGGTATAGCCCACCGCATAGAGGTATTCGCTCAGACCCATGACCTTCTTGCTAAAGGCACGGGCGCGGTTTTTCATAGCCGGGTCATCGCTAAACAAATCGCCGTATTCCTTGAGCATGGCGCCGCAGCTGCCGCAATCGGTAACAATCAAATCATAGTCCTCGAGTGCGGCGATGTTCCTTTTGGCGAGGGCCTTGGCTTCATCGGTCATCCCATGGGAATGCTGCGGAAGCCCACAGCAATCCACCGTAGGAACCTCGGTGGTGCGGCCTGTTTTTTCCAATAGCGCTACGCTTGCGGAAGCAGCATCCGGGAAGAAGAGCTTCATGGCGCAACCCTTGAAATAGGCAATGCGTTTGACATTGCTGACATCCACATCGCTTCGTGGTGCCACCTTGTTAAAGTTAGCCGGGCCGCCGCTAATCGGTGCCTTGTGGTTTGTTGGCAAAAGGCCTCGTGTCAGGCGTGGAAATTGCAGGGTTTGCGCCAAGGCAATGGCCGGACGTCCGATTGTTTTGAGGGGACGATTGGCCATCCCACTGCCTACAAGGCGTGTTTTCAGCGGTAGCCCGTAATCATCGCGCAACCATTGGCGCACTTCAATCATGGCTTGGTCGGTCATGACCTTGCCCGGACAAACCTCGGTGCAAGCCTTGCAAAGCAAGCAATAATCAAGGGCTTCACGCAATGCTTTTTCACCGCCGTCGAGCTTCCCTTCCAAAAAGGCGCGGGCAATCGCAATTTTGCCACGGGCAGCGGCACGATCAATGTGATTGACCTTGTAGAGGGGGCAGACCGTGGTGCAGGCGCCGCAACGGTCGCATTTTTCGACGATGGCTTTGAGTTTTTCGGTGTGTTCGTGGTTCATAGCACTCACCGATTAAAAATCTTGCCCGGATTTAAGATATTATTGGGATCAAGCGCCTTTTTGATCACCATAGAAGCATCAATTTCCGTTTTTTCAAGGGCAATCTCAATGTATGGCTGTTTGGAAATGCCAATGCCGTGCTCCCCACTGAGCATGCCACCGCAATCAACGGCGGCTTGGAAAATTTCGCCCACACATTCATGCACCTTTTCCTTCATGCACGGCTGGGATAAATCGGTCAAGATGGATGGATGCAAATTGCCGTCACCGGCGTGGCCAAAAATAGAAACCATGAAGCCATAGCGGTTGCAGATTTCGACAATCTTTTTGGAAATAGCAGGCAATTCAGAGCGTGGCACAGTGATGTCTTCGCCCACACGGTCCGGTGCCAACACCTTGATTGCAGTGCTGAGCTTGTTGCGCAGGCTCCACAGGCGTGTGCGTTCGGCATCGCTTGCAGCAAGAGTGAAATCGAGGGCGCCGTCGGCGCGGCAAACATCCTCAAGGGTTTGCATGTCACTGGCACAAATTTCCTCCGTGGCACCGTCAAGGTCAAAGACGAGCATCGCCCCTACCTCCGGTGCAATCGGAAAATCGTTAAACTTGGCGGTGGCGTCACAGCTGAGCTTGTCCATCAGCTCAGCCGCTGTTGGCGTAACGCCACTGCGCAAGCAATCGCCCACAGCGGTGCAGGCATCCTCTACTGTGCGGAAGGTGGCAATGGCACTGCGCACATATTTTGGACGACCGATGACCTTGAGGGTTGCTTCGGTGATAATGCCCAAGGTTCCCTCAGACCCCACAAAAAGTTGGGTCAAGTTGTAGCCCGTTACATTCTTGATAAGCTTGCCGCCGGTATGGATGATATCGCCGTTTGCGAGTACTACCTCCAGCCCGACCACGTAGTCACTGGTCACACCGTATTTAACCGCACGAATACCGCCGGCATTTTCAGCGATGTTACCGCCAATGGTAGAGTAGAGATAAGAAGAAGGTTCCGGTGGATAGTAGAGCCCATTGTCCGCACAGAACTCGTGCAGTACCTTGGTGCGAACCCCCGGTTGCACACGAACCATGAGATTTTTTTCGTCCAGCTCAAGGATTTGATCCATTTCATCCAAGCTGAGCACAATCCCGCCTTGCACGGGAATGCTTCCACCGCTGCGACCACTGCCGGTACCGCGGCAAACCACCGGAATGCGGTGGGCGTTGGCATACCGTAGCAGCTGAGATACCTCCTGGGTGGTGTGCGCCTTGCAAACAAAATCCGGCGTTTGCGCCACATCAAGCTCCTCAGGTGAAGCATCGTAGCTGTAGCCAAAGCAATCGAGTGGCTCGTGAAGCACACGCTCTTTGCCGAAAATATCTTGTAACGCATGTAAATGCGCAGGTTTGTTATCAATCATGCGAATCCGACCTTTCATATAATGATGGAATTTGCTAGGGTTCATTATACCACTGTTGGGTGGGGATAGATGTAAGGAATTTTGTTAAGAAACAGTATAAATGGCGTTTGCCGTGTGTTTTGCCCATGAAGGATATTTATGATATCAGAACATAATGCGTGAGTATAAAATATAAGCATTTTGTGAATAAATGAGCTTGTTATAGCCTGTGCGTGTGCGCTATGGTATAATAGATTTACATAAATAGTAAGAAAATTTTGCGAAAGCGCATGAGAGGAGAGAGAACAATGAAAAGGTCTTTTTTTACAAGCCTATGCCTGGGTGCGGCGTTGGTTGTGGCGGCGATGCTTCCGCAAGCCGGCTGGGCGGCAAGTGTAGACGTCAATGGGCGCGTGATTGACAATGGGGTAGAAATTGTCAAAGGCACCACCATGATGGATCAAGTCAATTTGCAAGATGTGATGAAACTCAACGTGAAGCTGGACAAAAAAGCATTTACCCTCAAAAATGACGATGCAACCGTTATCATCGAAGGCACCGTTGGGCAAAAGTCCATGACCGTGAATGGCAAAAAGGTCAGCCTTTCTGCAGCAGCGATTGTGAAGGACGGAAAGCTCTGGTTGCCACTTCGTCCGTTGATGGAAACCTTCGGCACGGTTGATTGGGATGGCAGCAGCAAGCGTGTGCGTGCGTATTTTGACTATACCGCATACAACAAGCTCAAAGATGCCAAGGAAGCCAAAAACACCGTTAAATATGAAATCCCGGCAAACAGCGGTATGGGCTGGGATGAGTCCGATGACTACGCTATTGATTGTGATGAAACCCTCGGCGTCCTTCGGGAGGTCTACAAGAACAATAATCTCGTAAGCATTAATAACGGCGCCGGTCCAGTGATTCAAGTGGTCCATGATACGTACAAAATTAGCCCGGTGGATACCGGACATGCTGCATACTATGTCGATGAAGAGGCGCTTGTGTGGCAAGAACGCCCGGCGTTCACGCCGACTGACCAAGACCGCATCTACCTGTATATCCAAGCGCGCAAGGACGGTGCCAAGCCGGTTTGCGTGGAGGAATGTGCCGTTAACAACGCCACTGCTCGTATCAACGATGCGTTTTACAACAACGGTAAACTGATTTGGAGCGTCGTTGAAGATGATAAGCAGCAAGTCACCATCAAATACTACGACGTTGACACAGAAAAAACCGTTGTGCTCGATGAAATCAGTATGCCAAATATCGTTAAATATGGATTCTGTATGGCAGCTGTCAGCATCGGTGATCATTATGCGGCCGCTGTTGTGCAGGTTGCTAGCATGGATATTGGCGATTGCGGGGACCTGTATCGTTATGACCTTGAAACCGGCGAGAAAAAAGCCATTGGCCGCGGCTACAATATGAAAAAGCCGGAAATCTATGGCGACAATTTGATGGTTGTTGCAACATCCGGTGGCGTTGAAATGAAGTCTGAATCCGTTGTTGTGCCATCCGACCTTTGGTGCTATGACCTTCAAAAGGATGAATGGCGTTACAAAGTCAGCGCCAACCTTCCAAGCCTGCCAAAGGGCGATTATCAACAGCGCACGCCAATGCGTCTGAATGACAATCATCTGGCATTGAACCTCTATGGTGCGGATCGTGCCTATGATTTCACCATTCTCGATGTCGATAAAGGCACTGTGGCCGTCGCTGAAAACCAAAAGGGACGCGCCCTGCGCACCATCGGGGAATGCTCCCTTGAAAATGCCCTCGATGCCGAGGAGGCCGTGTTGTGCGACATCCGCCCGTGCAGAAAGGGTAACGTTGCCTACGCCACGGTTGCAAGCCTTGTCAAAGACAATTTGCAGCTGACTGTGTATCCGATTTACTTTGAATGGTAATGCAGCCGTTCTTGGTGAAAAAAATGACAGCGAGTACATTCAAGGAGATATCGAAGCACCGATGCTCGTGATTGAATGATAAAGGAGAAAAATGAAATGATTTCGTTGTTGTATGCCGTGTTTATACCGCTGATGCTTTGCTTGATTTTCATGCGTGTGCGCGATGAACGGTTGACGCTTTCTGATGAAATCAAGGCGTTGCAAAATGAAGTGGCTGCCTTGCGTAAGGAACTCAAGCAGAATCAGCCGACTCAGAATCAATAATAACTATACCCAAAAAGAAAAGCACCTTGCGATTGCAGGTGCTTTTTATGTGCTTATTTGTCGGTGCGTGGTTTACCCCAGTAGAAGAGTGCCACACAGCCCGGACCGCTGTGACTGCTAAAGGTCACGCCCAGCGGACGGATTTGCAAATCGGAAAGGTTTGGCACTTTTTCGCGGATGAGAGCGGCGGTTTCCATGGCCAGCGCCGGATCCGTATGAGAAATAATCAGCTTGCCGCGGTAGTTAAAACCGCCGACAGCGAGCTCACCAATGTGTTCCACGGCACGTTGCACCGCTTTTTTCTTGGTGCGGATTTTGTCGCTCATGACAATGCGTCCCTTGGTGTCACCGACCATGATGGGGCAAATCTTTATCTTTTGCGCCAAAAGCCCCACATAACGTGGAATGCGCCCGCCCTTGATAAAATGGGTCAAATCGTGGCTAAAGAAAAAGTGCTCCACCTCCAAACGGTGCTCTTCAATCCAGTCGCGCACTTCTTCGATATTTTTGCCAGCCTTGCGCATAAGCGCCGCTTCTTCGACAATCATCCCGTAACCACAGGAGCCGCCGAGGGAATCCACCACAATGACCTTGCGCTCCGGAAATTCCTCCATGAGGTGATGAGCTGCCAAGCTGGCAGCGTTGAACGTACCGGACAAGCCACTGGAGATGGTAATGTGCAAAATATCGCGCCCTGCTTCGAGGAAGGGTCGAAAGAAATCTTTATATTCGCCGACACTGATTTGAGATGTTTTGACATCGCGACCGGCGCGCTGGGCATCCAAAAGCGCTTCGGCGCTCAAGGTTTGACCGAAATCATCGAGGTAGTCTTTGCCGTCAAGAATGATATGGAAATAAATGGTTTCGACATCAAGTGCCGCTAAGTCCTCTTTGGCGTAATCGACAGGGGAACAGCAGCTAATCACATAATTATTCAAGAAAGACACTCCGTTTCATTTAGTGCTAAAGGTATACGCTATAGTATTACATTGTAACGGAACGGTATATAGAAATCAATATGATTATAAATAATCCTGAGAATAAGATAAAAATCGTTGTCATTTTTTGTGAACGGGGATTGACAACTGTCAGAGATACTCGTATTATGAACATATGAACAAGTGCTCATATATAAATATGAATGAGGTGAATGACGAATGAATGCACAAGAACAAGAAAGCATTGATTCTTGCAAAACTCACCACCAACGTGAGGATTTTGTGGACCATATCAAACAAAATTTACCGGAATCCGGCGTTATCGGCGCCTTGGCAGAGCTTTTCAAAAGCCTGGGCGATCCAACGCGCGTGCGCATTTTGTGGGCATTGAGCCTGCACGAAATGTGCGTGTGTGAATTGGCGTCATCGTTGGAAATGAATCAATCGGCGGTGAGCCATCAGCTGCGTTTGCTCAAAAACGCGCGCTTGGTGCGTGCGCGCCGTGAAGGACGCAGTATCTATTATTCCTTGGCAGACGCCCACGTATCCTTGCTTTTTTCTCAAGGGCTGGAACACGTTCAAGAAAGGAGGGAGGACTAATGCGCTACAGCTATCGATTGGACGGATTAAGCTGTGCCCATTGTGCCTCGGTCATTGAACGTGAGGTGCAGGGCTGGCAGGATGTCAAAAGTGCCAACCTAGATTTGATGAGCAACAAATTGGTGGTAGAAACCGATACCGATGCACAGGCCTTTACAGAAAAGGTGAAGGACTGCGTGAATCGCATAGAATCCAAGGTCAAGGTGGTGCCGTTGGCCGGTGCGACAGTGCCAAAAACATCACAAGGCGCACATGACCACGACCATGTTCACGGTGACGGGTGCGACTGTGGCCATGACCACCATGCACACGACCATGCTCACGGTGACGGGTGCGATTGCGGCCACGACCATCATGCGCATGACCACGCTCACGGCGAAGGGTGCGACTGTGGCCATGACCATCATGCACACGACCACGCTCACGAAGCGGCAGCAACGGTGCCAGTGGTTGGCGGTCAACAATATGTGCTTGAGGGGCTTACTTGCGCCCACTGTGCATCTGTGATTGAACACGAAATTCAAGGCTGGGCGGATGTAGATGCCGCAACCTTGGACCTGATGAAAAATACTCTGACCGTATCCACCAAGGTTGCACCCGATGCCATGTTTGAACGCATCAAGGCCTGTGTGGCCTCGGTTGAATCCGGCGTGACGGTTCTGCTAAAGGCGCAAGCCCAAGCCGACACCGCAGCCGCCGACAAAAAGGGCGTTCTTGCGTATTTGAAAAACGTGCGCAATGAAGCGGTGCGCTTTGCCACCGCCTTTGCGGTGCTTGTGGCGGCTGTGCTCTTGCCGGAAGGCAGCGCAAGCACCACGGCCTTTGTACTTTCCTATCTGATTGTGGGCTTGCCGGTATTGCGTCAAGCGGTGCGTGCCGCTGTCGGTGGCTTTATCTTTAACGAACAAATGCTCATGGGTGTGGCGTCCTTGGGGGCGATGGCGGTCGGCGAATACGCCGAAGGCGTGGCCGTTATGCTTTTCTATACCTTGGGCGAGCTTTTGCAGGAAATTGCAGTCAATCGCTCCAAGCGTTCCATTGCGAGCCTGTTAGATTTGCGTCCGGATACTGTACGCGTTCAAACCGAACACGGTTGGACAGAGGTTGCACCGGAAGAAGTGGCCGTTGATGCCTTGATTCAGGTGCAGCCCGGCGAACGCATTGCCTTGGACGGCACCGTTGTGAACGGCAGTGCCCAACTGGATACTGCCGCCGTTACCGGGGAATCTCGTCCGTTTGACGTGACAGTAGGTGATGCCGTGCAATCCGGCGCTGTTAACACTGACGGGGTCTTGATTATTCGCGTGGAAAAGGTCTACGGCGAATCTACCTTGGCGCGCATTCTCTCCTTGGTAGAGGATGCCAGCGCCCGCAAAGCACCGGCAGAAAAATTCATCTCGCGCTTTGCACGCTATTATACGCCAATTGTTGTCGGCTTGGCGGCATTGGTAGGCGTTGTACCGCCGCTGTTGGGCATGGGCGATTGGCACACATGGATTTACCGCGGACTGGTCTTTCTCGTTGTGAGCTGCCCATGTGCCTTGGTTATCTCGGTGCCCCTCACCTATTTTGCCGGGATTGGCGGTGCGAGCCGTCAACACATTCTGGTTAAAGGCAGCCAATACCTAGAAAGCTTGGCGCAGGTCAAGCAGGTGGCTTTTGACAAAACCGGCACGCTCACCGAAGGGACCTTCCACGTGGCAGACGTGCAAACCAAAGCGGATCTTTCTGCAGAAGAAGTGCTCAAGCTGGCTGCAAGCCTTGAACAATACGCCGCCCATCCATTGGCGGAAGCCATTGTCAAAGCGGCACCGGGCACCCCAACCCCGGTACAGGATTATCGCAACATTGCCGGGCAAGGGATTAGCGCCGACATTGACGGCAAAACCTACTACATCGGCAATCCGCGCCTGATGGCGGCAAACGGCATCCTGTTGGATGCAAAGGCATTGCCGGTGGGCACCACCGTGCTCCTAGCCGATGACAAACGCCTGCTTGGGATTATCATCTTGGAAGATACTCCAAAGGAAGGCGTGCGCGAAGCCATGGATGCATTGCAAGCTCTCGGCGTACAAAAAACCGCCATCCTGAGTGGCGACCGCACCGAGGTGGTACAGCAATTGGCGCAACAGCTTCATATGAGCGATGTCCACGGCAACCTGCTGCCGGCGGACAAAATCGACTGTGTAGAAGCCATGATACAAAGTGGTGACGGCATGGTCGCCTTTGTCGGCGATGGTATCAATGACGCGCCCGTATTGGCACGTGCCGATGTGGGGATTGCCATGGGTGGCGTTGGCAGCGATGCCGCCATCGAAGCGGCGGATGTGGTGCTCATGAGCGACCACCCACGCGACGTGGTCAAAGCCATCAAGGTGGCGCGCAAAACCCGCCGCATCTCCAAGCAAAACGTCATCGGCGCCTTGGCCTTCAAAGCCTTGCTCCTCGTGCTGGCAACCGTGGGTCTGGCCAATATGTGGATGGCCGTCTTTGCCGATGTTGGCGTGGCCATTATCTGCGTCATCAACGCCATGCGTGCTATGGGGGACGTACAATAACAGCAATAAACCGTGTACGATGGGTACACGGTTTTTGTTTTATTGGAGCTTTAGCGTAAATAAACCCCCAGTTCAACTGGGGGTCGGTAAAA
>OLRJ01001640.1_pt1 | contig 18604 bp, 17 predicted proteins | sample 1672741 | NCBI WGS metagenome assembly OLRJ01 (sample SAMEA3136719, study PRJEB25190) | human gut metagenome | biome: human gut; feature: human-associated habitat; material: faeces | place: Austria | collected 2013
TAAAAATAAAAAAACATTTTAAAGTAAAGAATAATTTTAACTAAAAAAATAAAGGTAAATAATTAATATACTTAAAAAGAATACAGTTTATGGAATAAATTTGGAGAAAAACTAAAAAATTAAAAAAAATTCGATAATGATAATTAATATCATTTACAAAACAAAAAAACTCTGTTATAATAAAACCAGGCTAAGGAAATGACGATAGTTTAAATATTTTTAAATAGAGAAATCGAGTTAAGTGTGGTAGCTATCGAGATCTATTAATATTTAAAGTTATTGATTAGTATAATAAATCTTTATAAAAGATAATACTATTTCTAGATTAAGTATGTATTTTGCGCGTTACATATAAATCTACTTTGCGTTATAACCAGTATGCCTAATGATTATACGATTCTTCAAAAAAGCTGATGCAATTTATTTTGCATCAGCTTTTTTAGTTTTAAGTAAAACTAAAGCAAAAGATAAAGTCGATTGTGGATTAACGAAGTTAATTTGAAGCAACGGATGAAGTCGCCCGCGTATGAACGCAGTGAATTTTAAGCAACGGACGAAGTCGTTGGCGCCATGAACGCAGTGAATTTTAACTTTCTCTAACAAAAATACATTAAAAATACATATTGTTTAATAATGAAAATCATTTACAACCATAAAAATAAGTGCTATAATGATATTGGCTTTAAAAATTATCGCGGCAAAATATAATTTTTAAGGAGAACAACAAAAATGGCAAAAATGATGGGACCAAGATTTAAACAATGCAGACGTTTAGGATTAAATGTATGCGGACATCCAAAAGCAATGGATAGAGCTGGAAGAGGAACTTCTAGAGCAGACAAAAAACTTTCACCATACGGACTTCAATTATTAGAAAAACAAAGATTGAGAGCTTACTATGGAGTATTAGAAAAACAATTTAGAAACTATGTTAAAAAAGCTGAAAAGTCTAAAGAATCAACAGGTACAGCTTTAATACAAATGTTAGAATGTAGATTAGACAACGTAGTTTATAGATTAGGATTCGCTAACTCTATAAGACAAGCACGTCAAATGGTAGTTCACGGACATATACTAGTGAACGGTAAAAAAGTAGATATACCTTCTTTTGCAGTACAAGTAGGTGATGAAGTTACTTTAAGAGAAAAATCTAGAACTAATGTAATGTTTAAAGAAAACTTTGAAAATGGTGCTTTAAATCAATATCCTTACTTAGCTAAAGATATGGATAAATTCTCAGGTGTATTAACAAGATTACCAGAGAGACAAGAAGTGCCAATCGAAATTGACGAAATACTAATCGTTGAGTTCTACTCAAAATAATATCTAAGATATAATTTGGGCAAACTACGTTCAATTTCGTCCCAATTACTTCACTCAAGAACTACAAAATCGCAAAAATCCAATTTCGGGTTTTTGCGATTTTATTTTTTTTAAAATTATATAATTTTTACTCAATTAATAATATTCAATAGTCACGATTTTGCCCAACTTCACTAAAATCTTTTCTAGCTCTCCAATTACATGAAGTCTTAGTTCCAAATCTCTTTGAAACGATATTTCAGCATTGGCAATATTTAAAGATCTTCCAACTAATAATTTTATATGTGAGGCACTGTATAAAAGTTTTGCCATTTGGGAAGCGCCATCTTTAGCTTTAAATATATTGCTATCTAGTGATTTAGATAGTGATTTTAATCTATCTATAGTTTTTGAAAGAGTTAGAACTCCTTCAGTAACTAAGTTTATTCCGTGGATATACGCAATTGGAGGGACTTCTTTATCGTATATTTCTGTGCTTGATTTAACTTCTACGCCTAGCTCTCGTGCGACTATTTGTGAAGTTGTCCCACCAGATACAATTCTAATATCAGCATTAGTCATAAGTTCATGCACAACTTTGGCGTCGTCTTCTTTGTGAGACGGTGGTCCAGTAAATAATTTAACTTTTTTCGGTTTAACAGCCTTTAATACGCATACTGTTGTATCATCTCCGGGCTCAAATAAATACATTTGGTCACAAACACCTAATAAGTTGTTTTTTATATCAAGAGCTGACATAGATTCTCTTACATTAATTTTGAGATGTTTGGCGATATCTTCCCATTTCCAATTTAAATTAAGTAATTGACCAGCGCTTGCATAAAGCACCCCATCGCTTACAAATACTAATACGTCGTTTTCTTTTAAATCTATACTGGCCTCACGAACAGATTTACCACAAATATCTTTGTAAGTGTAGTGTATTTTTTCAATTTGACCCCTTCTCAAGAAAAACGTCTCAGGACCGTCAAACTCAGCAATATAGGCCTTGTTGTGGTCTGTTATTTTTACGATAGTAAAAGTAGAGTAGGCGATGTTTTTTTGTGCATCAACAGGCAAGGTCTGGATAATTGTTTCTACAGTTTCTTCTATAGAAAGGCCATTTTTTATCATTGTAAGAGCTATTGTAGAAGTAAGAGTAGACAATATATTGGCTTTTACACCACTGCTTAGCCCATCTGACAAAACAGCAACGCTCATATCGTTATCGACATAAAATTCAACATTATCGCCACAAAGTTCTTCTCCATATTTAATAAGACTTCCTGATGCAAAATCAATAAAATATCTCATTATTCTTTTCCTTCCTCATCTAAAATGAAATTTTTAAGTTTGGTTAAAGTGACTTTTGTCTCAGCAGTTGTTTCACCTAGCAAACTGGCAATCTCCTGAGCAACAGTCATTTGTTTTGCAATTACTTGTTGAGCCATTTCTACAGTTTCCATTTTTAAATTTTGAAGTTTTTTCTCTGCTCTTTCATCTTTGGTAATATCTACAGCCAGCCACAAAAACATCTGGTTTTGTTCTAACCAATATATTGTTTGAAGTAGGGTAGAGTCGTCGTATTCTTCAAAAGTGATTTTTTCATTTCTGACATTTTTTCTAAATGTTCTAACATGTTCAAATTCATCATCATCTAAATACATTCCAATTGGCATGCCGTTAGCTTCGTCTTTTTTTATCTTAAAAAACGACTCTGCGGCAGGATTTAATTCGATAATCATCAGGTCTTTGTCGATAAGCCCAATTAAATTAGGCGAGGATTCACAAATTATATTAGATAAGCTCTCGGCTTTATTTCTCATATAAGGAAGACACATTGACGGTTCTGCAAGTCCGTTAAATACTGCTATTGCTTTCTCGCGACATGTTCTATAACCACAACTACCACAGTTTAACTCATCGGAGCGGATAGTTTTTCCCATTGTCTTTAAAATCTCCCTAATTTCGTATTCTGTCGGTTGTTCTAGATGGAAGGGTTTAGGTGGATATTCCTTATAAAGCAAAACATCGAGTGCAATATCTTGGTATGGGTTGTCTACTGCATTTGCTTGGAATAAATCTATATATTTCTGTTTATTATTTATTAAATCTAGCTTAACTTCAAAAAAGCATCTATCATCTTTGTCCAAATCAGAACCATAAAGACAACCATGATTGCACGCATTCATTTCAAAAAATGTATTTTCAAATTTATTATTTCTTATAGAGTTTAAAACACTTTTGCAATCTTCAATACCATCAACACAGAAAACTGTCTTTTTCGGATTTTTCTTTTCTAAAAAATCAGCAGTTTCTCCTGGTATTGGGAATAATATTTTATCATTACATACGTAGTCAAATGGCTCAATTGGAAAGTCCTCTAAATTTATTTTTTTAGATTGAATCCATTTTTGTAGCTCATAAAAAGTCAAAACTTCATCAACACAGATTTCTTTGGCTGCATCGGTTTTCTTTGCAACACAGGGACCGATAAATACGACCTTGCTTTCTGTACCGTATTTATGTTTAAGAAATCGCCCATGGCTTATAAACGGAGGCACGACTGGAATAATTGAGTCAGTCAATTCAGGATAGTGCTTTTGAATAAGGTAATCGATTGTAGGACACATAGAAGTAATGTAGTTTTTGTTGTCGTCCTTGTCTGCATAATTATTGTATATATCAAAAATAGGTTTTGTTGTAATTCCCGAGTCTTCCACATGATTAAAACCGAGATGTCTAAGAACTGCTGGTATTTTTAAACTTTGGTTGCCAAATGCTGATGCAAAACTAGGAGCGACTGATGCAATTACATTTTCACCACTTTTTATAAACTCCTTTACTGAACTTATACTCATTTTTTCCACTCGATAATGTTGAGGACAGGCTTTTGAGCATCTCCCACAAAAAATACATCTATCTGCAAGGATATCGGCTTGGCCATCTTTTATAACTATTGCATCAGCAGGACATACTCTGACACAAGCATAGCACTCACGACATCCTTTTCTAGCAAATTTAGAATTGGACATTTAAAATTCCCCCTTATAAAAATAAATAGCCCTTAACTCAAGTAGAGCAGTATATCTTTTACAGAAAATATGTTTATCTAAACTGTAAAAGTAAAAATTTTCTTATTAGAATTATACTATATTTTCCACTTGTTTACTATTGTACATAAGTTACAAACGAAGGTGTAAATATCATAAGTTATAAAGTTGGGTCATGATATTTGGTTATATGTGGTAAAAGTTACAATGATGTAACTGGAAAATAAATAAATAAAAGATTATTATTTAAGTATAAAAATGATATCAAAATAATATCAAAATTATACTTAATAATATTTGTAAGAAGTAATTAGGAGGGAAAACTATGGGTGAGAAAAATTTATTGAAACAAGATAGTTCAATTGAAGAAAAGGAATTAAACCCTATAAGTGGGTGGATAGCTCTTTTTATAGGAATATTATTTATCTTATCACCAGTGTTTGGGTTCATAAACTTAGTTAATACTGAAAATGATATATTTTTAATAGTTACAATAATTTTATTTATTGTAGCGATATTTATATTTTGTGGTTTAAAAATAGTAAATCCAAATGAATCTATAGTATTTGTCTTATTTGGTAAATACTACGGGACAATTAAAAAGCCAGGTTTTTTCTTTGTAAATCCATTTGTAAGTGCGATAAATCCAACTTATGAATCACAAGTTACTAAGTTGAGTAAAGTTGGTGATAAGGATTCAGAACAAGAAACTACAACATCAAATACAAAGAAAATATCTTTAAAAGCTATGACTCTTAACAACCAAAAACAAAAGGTAAATGATGAATTAGGAAATCCTATAATAATAGGAACAATAGTTATTTGGAGAGTTATAAATCCTACAAAAGCTGTATTTAACGTAGAAAACTACAAGACATTTTTATCAATACAATGTGACTCTACAATAAGAAATGTAGCGAGACTTTATCCATATGACTCAGAAGATACAGAAGACTACAGTGAAAAGTCTCTTCGTGGAAGTAGTCAAGAGATAGCTGATAAATTAAAAGAAGAACTTCAAAAGCGTGTAGAAATTGCAGGTATAGAAGTAGAAGAAGTCCGTATAACTCACTTATCTTATGCACCAGAAATTGCCGCAGCAATGTTACAACGTCAACAAGCAGAGGCAATAATAGCAGCTCGTAAAAAAATAGTAGAAGGTGCTGTTGGAATGGTTGAGATGGCGCTTAATTCTCTAAGTGAAAAAGAAGTTGTTGAGTTGGACGACGAAAGAAAGGCTGCTATGGTGAGCAATTTACTTGTAGTATTATGTGGAAGTAAAGATGCACAGCCAATAGTAAATAGTGGTTCAATTTATTAGATAGTTATGGCTGATAAAAAGGACAAAAGCAAAAAACAAATTTTGCTTAGAATTTCGCCAACTCTGTGGAATGAGCTTGCTCAGTGGTCAGAAGATGAATTTAGATCTATAAATGGACAGATAGAATACCTGCTTACTGAATGTGTAAAAGCGCGCAAAAAGGGAAGTAAAAAATCAGATAAAGGTGAATAAAGCTGAGTTATATTTTGTTAATGAGAATATATAATTAAAAGTGTAGAAATTATTTTTAGGGGGAATAAAAATGATAGTAGTCACAACAGAACAAATACAAGGAAAAGAAATAAAACAAGTTATTGGGGTTATGTCTGGTGGAACTGTTCAATCAAAAAATATCGGTAAAGATATAGGTGCAGGACTAAAAGGATTAGTCGGTGGCGAAATGAAATCATACACTCAAATGATGGAAGAGGCTAGAAATGTAGCACTACAAAGATTGATAGATAAAGCAAGTGATGCTGGAGCAAATGCAATTGTAGGAATGAGATTTATGACTTCATCAATAATTCAGGGGGCTAGTGAAGTTATAGCTTATGGAACAGCAGTAGTAGTTGAATAATATTTATTAAAATAAAAAATAAAGGAGTATGGTGTTAAAATGCCAAACTCCTTTTTATTTATAATTTTTATGATGAAAATGAATTAATGATCTTTGATTTTTTGTTATAAGTTTATTTCACTATTATCGTATTAACTTATAGACTAATTAATTTACTTATTTATTATTCATCTTCATTCTCAATATCTTCATTTATCAAGTTTTTTAAACGGCTTAAGATGACTTTTGTCTCTGCTGTTGTTTCACCAAGTAGTCTTCCTATCTCCTGACAAACACGCATCTGTTTATTTATGACAGTTTGAGCGAGGTTTATAGTATCTTCTTTTATTTGATCATTTCGGATTTTCTTTTCGATTTTTTGTGTAATATCATATGCCATCCAAAGAAATATTTCTTCATCATAAAGCCAAAATATATCTTGGGATAGAGTTTTATTCATATCTTCAATAGGAACTATATTATTATAGATATTTTTATGATTATTTATACAATCATAAAAGGCATCATCGTCAACATACATAAAAATAGGGCAATCTATATAGTCATCATTTTTTATATCAAAAAACTCTTTGGCCTTGCTGTTAAATTCTAAAATATTCATCTCTTTATCTATAAGACCTATTAAAAAAGGTGATGATTCAAATATAGAGTTTGCTATATTTTCAGCTTTTTGTCTCATATAAGGCGAGCACATATTCACTTCAGAAATATCGTTGTAAATTGCAACAGCGTGCTCTCGGCAAGTTTTATATCCACAGCCACCACAGTTTAACTCATCTGTTATAATTGTTTTACCCATAGATTTTAAAATAGAAGTTAATTCATCTTTAGAAGGCTCTTTTAGATATACCTTTTTAGGTGAAAAGATTTTTTCTAAAGGTGTTTTATATAGATAATCTTTATATGGATATTTATCATCAAAGTCTCTGTATTTTATTTTGCATTTTTGTCTATAATTTCTTAAATTAATTTCTCTTTCCTGATAAGTTGTGTTGTGATTATCAAGTCCAGAGCCATTTAGACAGCTATGGATACAAGCACTCATCTCAAAGATTGTATTAGTAAAACGACCTTCCTCCAAAGCGTGGAGTATATCTATACAATCGCTTATACCTTCTACAGTTATAACTTTTTTTACTGGATTTTTATCATTTATAATGCGTGTTGTCTGTCCAACTAGCGGAAATAACAATCTATCTTTGCAAATAACATCGAATTCACTTTCTTCAAGTTCGTCCAAATTTATATTTTCGTTTTTTAGCCATTTTTCTAGCTCAGCAAAAGTCAACACAGAATCTACACTTATATCAGTAGAGCCTTCATCTTTTTTAGCAAGACAAGGTCCTATAAATACAACTTTTGTGTCGGTATGGTATTTACTTTTCATAAGTCTAGTATGACATAAAAAAGGAGATACGATAGGGATTAGGTTTTTTGTAAATTGGGGAAAGTGCTTTTCGATTAAGTTATTTATAGTCGGACAAAAACTAGTAAAATAATTTTGACCATCATCTAAATCTGCATACTTATTATATTCTTCTAATACAGGATTAGTTGCAATTACAGTTTCTTCAACATATGTAAATCCAAGCTTTTTTAATGCAGTAGGGATTTTGTGACTGTTTTCGCCGAATATAGATACAAAGCTAGGTGCTATAGAAACAGCGATTTTATTTTTATTCTTTAAGAATAACTTGATTTTTGATACTTCAGATTTTAATATTGATTTCTTTTGAGAACAAGCCTTAGAACACTCATTGCATACAATGCATCTTTCTTTTAAAATCTGTGCTTGCTCATTTTTAAATTTAATTGCATTGACAGGACACACACGAGCACAAGCATAACAGCTCTTGCATTTTGTTTTTCTAAAATTAACATACCACATAAGTTTTCCTCCAAGGATATAAAATTTTCCCAACCTCAGAGCATTATAGTTTTTAAATAACCCAAAATAAAGACAGCCTCTAAATAGATAATATATTTCAATTATACTATAAATTAAAAATTTAACAATTTCGAAAATGTTATTACCGTATAAAAAAATTCACTTTGTTCATATCGCCAACGAATCAAAGATTCCGTTGCTTAAAATTCACTTTGTTCATATCGCCAACGAATCAAAGATTCCGTTGCTTAAAATTAAAAAAGCCAGCATATTTGCTGACTTTAGTTAATTAAGCTTTTTTTACTACTGAAGATTTAAGTTTCATAGCTCCGAAACCATCTATTTTACATTCTATATCATGTCCGTCAGCAGCATCTGGAACTAATCTTATGTTTTTAACTTTAGTTCCTATTTTTATTGAAGAAGAAGCTCCTTTAACTTTTAAGTCTTTAACAACTGTTACAGAGTCTCCGTCGTTTAAAACGTTTCCGTTAACATCTTTTATTACGTTTTCTTCTTCTTGAGCACTTGGATTCCACTCGTGAGCACATTCTGGGCAAACTAAAAGTGATCCATCTTCATAAGTGTATTCAGAATTGCATTTTGGGCAATTTGGTAAATTTTCCATTATAAGGTCCTCCTAAAATTTGAGTATTCGAAATTATATAATACCATAGCATAGGTTTTACTTCAAATAATAATTTATGCTATATAGTAAATTATATTTATTTTATGAAATACAAATATTATATTTAATAGTATTTTAAATAATATTTTATAAAACTTAAATATAATCTTGTATAACTTTCCAATCTTCAACTAATTTTTCAAGTGAAAATCTAGCATTTGCAGGGCTAGTAGAAGGAAGCTTAATAGCTTTTAAGTTTGTATTTTTTTCACAATACTTTTTATAAAGCTCAAATGACTTTCCACCATTACAAAATATCTGTTTTATATCGCAAGTATCTATAATTTTGTTTAAATCATTGGCAACTACATTTTTTATACGGCTATCACTAGAACCTTCAATATAACAACTCGCAATAACATCCCAAAGAGCAATATTATTATCTAATAAAAAATCTTTCTTTTCATCTATAGTAATAGGTGTATCTTTATCTAATACTGATGATAAAACCTTCCAAAATCTATTTTGTGGGTGATGATAGAAAAATTGACTTTCTCTAGATTTTACTGATGGGAAAGAGCCTAAAATCAATATTTTAGAATTTTGGTTGTAAATTGGAGGAATTTCATGTTTTACGTTTTCCATATTAAAAATCCTTTCTAAAATAATAAATCTTAATTTAATAATACAAGCTATTGATAAAGTGTCAAGATGGGTGATTTTTAGGATTTGGTAAATATAACTAAATGACAAAAAACGATAAACTTTGACAAAACTTAGTTAAATAATGTAAAATAGAAAAATGGGTATATTTTCAAAGATAGATAAAATATATGAAATGATATATCCATAAAAAGATATTAGGAGAGAAGAGTATGAGTATAAACAAAAATTACATTGTAGCAACTGCTATGATGGCATCAGTAGCTTTACCATTGATGAATGTATCACATGTAGATGCTGCTACTGATATGAGAACTGTTACGGCTTCATCACTAAATTTTAGATCAGGGCCATCGACTAGTCATAGCATAATTGGCTCATTACAAAAAGGACAACAAGTAGAGTACATAAGCGAATCAGGAAGTTGGGCAAAAGTAAAATATAATGGAGTTACAGGATATGTACATGGAGATTATTTAACAAAAAGTACATCGACTGGTATATCAACAAGCCAAGGTACTACTCAATATGTAAATTCAACATCAGGGCTTAACGTTAGAAGTGGAGCTGGAACAACTTATTCTAAATTAGGTACACTTGAATACAAAGAAAAAGTAACAGTGTTATCTACATCTAATGGATGGGCAAAAATAAACTACAATGGTCAAACTGGATATGTAAGTAGTTCATACTTACAAACTACAGTACTAGGTGGTACAACTAGTGAAAATAATAATAGTAGTACAACAACTACTGTTAAATATGTAAATGCAACATCAGGACTTAATGTTAGAAGTGGAGCTGGAACAAGCTATTCTAAAATAGGTACACTTGAATACAAAGAAAAAGTAACAGTATTATCTACATCTAATGGATGGGCAAAAATAAACTACAAAGGACAAGCTGGATATGTAAGTAGTTCATATTTACAAAGTACAGTTCCAAGTGGTTCAACTAGCAACAGTGGAAGCAACAACTCTGTATCAGCAAGTGCTAGTTCTGTAATAGCATATGCAAAAACTTTATTAGGTAAACCATATGTATGGGGTGCTCAAGGGCCAAACAGTTTCGACTGTTCAGGATTTACATACTATGTATTTAAAAATAAAGCTGGTATAATACTTCCAAGAACATCAAGTGCACAAAGTAAATATGGAACATATGTAAGTAGAAACAACTTAAGAGCTGGAGATTTAGTATTCTTTGATACTAATGGAGCAAATAATGGACAAGTTTCACATGTTGGATTATACATAGGAAATGGACAAATGATACATGCATCTTACAGCCAAAAGAAAATAGTTATTGATAACTTCAATAGTAGCTATTTCAAAAGAACTTTTGTAAACGGAAGAAGAGTTTTATAAGACGAAATTTCGTTATAAAAACATAATTGATAAAAATAATTGATTAACTTATAAATTTAATTTAGTGAATTAGCGGTATAACAAAACTTTGTTATACCGCTTTTAATATATTTAAATTAAAATATGTAAAAGGATGTTTTCAAACGATAAAAACTATGGAGTTAATCTATAGTTTGGATATAAAAGAACAAAATAATGAAATAAAGTAAAAAAATGTAAAAATACAATTGACAAATATTATATCACATACTATAATGAATACATAGAAAATTAAGTTACAAAATTTATGTTTGAACAACTTAAGTATTGTCATTAAACTAGTGGTGAGTTTATGACAGTTAACTATTCTGTAAATTTTTTCTAACTTAATTCATATTCTACTTTCCCCAAAGTTAGAATTTTTAAAACAATAACGACCCCGTCTTATACTACGGAAGTATAAGACAGATTTTATAGCGACCATGCCCAAATGGTTGCTATTTTTTTGTAAAAAACATGGCAAGAAAACTCACCATGTTTTATTCGTATGTTTTGTGGATAAATGGAATTTGGAATTTTATTAGACATTCGCCTTCATTTACAAAATAAAGTGAAGTATCTAGATATTTTATGAATCCAGGATAGATAGGATTTAGATTTTTAAAGTTTATCCAGTCGATAAGGTTTTCAAAATATTCATCAAAAGTATCTTTAGATAATTTTGTTATGGTTTCTATATAACTCGATTCAGGAATAATTAATATATCGTGTAAATCTTTATTTAACTCAAATTCTTCAGGTGTAATTTCTGTATAATAATCTTGGTCGTTTGAAATTTTGCCTAGCTCAAAAAAGTCAAACAGCCCCACAGAATCAAATTCCTTTCCATAAAATGCAAATACAAATTTATCTATAACTTCTAAGAAATTATGAGAAGTATCTAATAAGTTTTTCTTTGAAATACAGCATTGATTTTCTTTGACTGAATTTTTTATTTTTTTGAAATATCTCGTTTTATATGTTTTTACTAAGGGAACATTGATCATTAAGTTACTAGAATTTACTTCTTGTAAAGTATCTTTAAAAACTTTTTCTATCTTTTTTATTGAGGCTATTTTTTCTAATAGTACTTTGTGGTGATGTTTAAGAATTGTCTGTTGAACCTCAATATCTGAATGTAGTAGTGATTTAATATCGTTTATAGATAAGTCTAAATCACGCAAAGTTTTAATATGATTAATTATTGAGATATCTGCAATAGTATAATACCTATAGCGATTATTTGGATTTTTTTTAGATTGTATCAAACCTATTTTATCGTAATATCTCAATGTATCGATAGATAGACCTGTAATTTGTGAAGTCTCACTTATATTAAAAGTTAAATCTTTCATTTGAATGTCTCCTACTAATTATTTAAAAATATTTGTAAAATCAGGTTGACTATGGAGTAACTCCATAGTTTACTATATAAGTATAGAAAAAATAGAAAAATTAGTCAAATTGTAATTGGTTATATTATAATAGTTTTATTTATTTTGTTATTGTTTTAAAATTTCATTTTGGGGAAAGTGAATATGTTTTGTGCGGGGAAGGTTGTATCTTTATGATACAGCCTTCTATTAGTTTTAGAGAAAAATTATATTATAAGTCTTTGAATAAATATATTATTGGTGTAAAATATATCTAAATAAAAATTATTTATTAATTATATTAAATAATATAAAATTACCGCTTGGTAAAATAAAAAATTGGGAGATAGATATGAAGAAGAATTACGACATAATAGCATTCGATTTAGACGGAACAATAACTGCTTCTGATAGAGGTATAACTAACTCTATGAAGACAGCCCTTAGACATTTTGGGATAGAAAAAGATGCAGAGTCATTAAAAAGACATATAGGTCCATCATTAACAGAGACTTTCAGAGAATATGTAGGTGATGACGAAGAACAAATACAACTAGCAATAAAAAAATATAGAGAATATTATGTTGCTGGAGGTATGCTAGAAAACGAAGTATATGAAGGTGTGGAAGAAACTCTACAAGAAATAAGAAATAGAGGAAAGAAAATAGTATTAGCATCTTCAAAACCAATGGTATATTGTGAACAAATACTAAAACACTACGGTTTAGACAAATACTTCGATTTTATAGGTGGAAGTAACTTAGATGAAACTCGTTGTAAAAAAGTAGAAGTTATATCTTTCTCACTAGAAAATATAGGAGAAAATCCAGGAGCAAATGTGCTTATGGTTGGGGACAGAGAGTACGACATATTAGGAGCAAAACAATTAGAAATGGACTCAGTAGGTGTTTTATTCGGATATGGAAACAAAGACGAATTACAAGAAGCTGGGGCTACTTATATAATAGATAAAATGACTGATCTTTTAGAGATAGTTTAATTTATATACAAAAGTGTAGGTTTATATATATAAATTTACACTTTTTCTATACTATAAAATATATAAAAGAAGGTGTTTTATATGATACAACCAGAAGTTAATTATGACGAAAAAAACGTTTTTTACATAGACGATATTATAAGTGGATTATTTGAAGATGAGGCAGTATTTCTTGATGAAAAGTCGCTTGATTTTAAAGATTGTAGATTTAATAAAATGGTATTTGCAGAATCAAAAATGATAAAATCAGATTTTACAAATGTGATTTTTGAAAAATGTGATTTATCGAATGTGGATTTTACAGATTCGTCAATACACAGAGTAATATTTAAAGACTGCAAGATGACAGGTGTGAATATGGTTGATTGCAGCCTAAAATACATACAAATAATAAACTCAAAGTGCGATTATTTAAATTTGAGTTTTTCAAAACTAGAAGAAGCGGCATTTGAAGAAAGCCAGCTTATTTCAAGTGTATTAAATGAATGTAAATTAAAAAAAGTAAAGTTTGATAATTGTAATTTGTCAAACAGCGAAATATTTAATACTAAATTAAAAGGTATAGATTTTTCAACTTCAAATATACAAGGTGTATCTTTTAATTTAGATAACCTAAAAGGTTGTAAATTAAATACATATCAAGCGATAGATATATCAAAACTTTTAGGCATAATAATAAAAGATTAATTATTTTTTACTTTTTTATGATTTTTAATATAAAAATAAGTAATAGTTACAGGCAATAATATTATTAAAATTATTTCTAAAATTAATAAACACAATATATAATGATTGCCACATATTATGCCTAGAGGAAGAAAAACTATACTACTAGACATCCAATATGAACCTAAATTTTGGTGGATTTTTGCCCAAATTTCATTATCCATAAAATACACAGGTATTTTAATAGAAAATGTTGAGTTACGAGTACAATTTGAGAAAATATATCCTAAAAATATAAAAATAAAACATATTATACAGCTCAGCAAATTATAAAAATTGAATTTAGATAAAAAATCTTCTCCTTTAAGTGAAATAAATAATTCGAGCATGCTCAAAAGATTTATCGATATAAGGAATAACATAGTTGCAGCATCGCTTACGTTTTTTTCTGATTGTGATTCAAATTTTTCAACAAATACCCTAGGTTTAAAATAAGTAAAAGCCGCTAGTAAAAATGGAATTATTAGTACTTTTCCTTTATGGTCCCAGTTTGCAATTTCTCCTACAGTTGTGTAATGGGAGGGAACTTGCTCTGGAATATAAGTATATATAAAAAGAGTTATAATCAGCGGTGCAAACCCAACCAAGTAATATATAGAAGTTTTTTATTTTTACTTTGCATATATAATGTATTCCTCCAAATATTATAATATTATTTATTATAATATATCTTAAAAAGAAATACATTAAAAAATATAAAATTAGTACAGTATAGGAGACATCAAAAATGTTTAAACAAATATCTAATGAATTATTAAATTTTATAAAAAACAGCCCAAGCTGTTACCACGCAATAGATAACATGAAACAGATCTTAGATGAAAATGGATTTTGTGAAGTTGTAGAAGGCAAAAATTGGACGATTAAAGAAGGCGGAAAATACTATGTAATTAGAAATAATTCGTCATTAATAGCATTCAAAATTCCAAATAAAGACTTTAAAGGATTTAATATAGTATCGAGCCACAGTGATTCGCCTACTTTCAAAATAAAAGAAAACCATGAAATTGAAGTTGATAAAAAAATGGTTAAACTTAATGTTGAAAAATACGGTGGGATGATATTTTCAACTTGGTTTGATAGACCACTTTCAGTAGCAGGTAAAATCGTCGTAAGAGAGGGAAATAAGTTTGTATCTAAATTAGTTAATATAGATAGAGATTTAGTTATTATCCCTAATTTAGCAATACACTTTAATAGAAATATAAATGATGGATATAAATACAATGCTCAAAACGATATGTTGCCGTTGTTTGGAGATATAAATGCAAAAGGAAGACTAATGTCATTAGTTGCACAAAATGCAGGCGTATGTGAAAAAGATATCTTAGGTAGTGACTTATTCCTTTATAACAGAATGAGCGGGAGTATATGGGGTGCTGATGAAGAGTTTATATCTTCACCAAAGTTAGACGACCTTCAATGTACTTTTTCATCATTAAAAGGATTCTTAGCTGGAGAAAACAAAGATACAGTACAGGTATGTGTTGTATTTGATAATGAAGAAGTGGGAAGTCTTACAAAACAAGGTGCAGAGTCGACTTTCTTAGCAGACACATTAAAAAGAATCAACAACACTATGGGAAGAGATGAGCAAGATTTTTATAAAGCAACAGCAAACAGCTTTATGATATCTGCTGATAATGCACATGCAGTTCATCCTAATTATGCGCAAAAGTCAGACCCAACAAATAGACCGTATATGAATGAAGGAATCGTTATAAAATTCAATGCAAACCAAAAATACACTACTGATTCAGTATCAGCAGCTATATTTAAAAGTCTATGTGAAGAAGTTGATGTACCTTATCAAGTATTTACGAATAGATCAGATATGGCAGGAGGTTCAACACTTGGAAATATTTCAAATTCACAAGTATCACTAAATAGTGTAGATATTGGACTAGCACAACTTGCTATGCATTCATCATATGAAACAGGTGGAATAAAAGATACATATTACTTAGTTAAAGTTATTGAAAACTTCTACAACAGTTCTATAATTCAAGAGGATTGTGGAGTTCTTAGCATAAATAAATAAGTTTAAACTAAATATATTTTCGTAGATAATAAATAATAAAAGTTAGAAAAAATACTACTCTTTACTTTGACTAAATAAAATATGCTATAATATATATGACAAATATTACAAGGGGGGATTCAAATGGATTTATTTGAAGCATTAAAAGGAAGAAGAAGTGTTCGTTCATATAAAGATGAACAAATAAAAGATGAAGAACTAAATAAAATATTAGAAGCAGGTGAATATGCTGCAACAGGAATGGGAAGACAGTCTCCAAAAATGATAGTAGTTCAAGATAAAGAAACTATAGCACAATTATCAAAAATGAACGCTAAAGTATTTGGAAAAGAAGACATGGATCCATTTTATGGAGCACCAACAGTAGTTGTTGTGCTAGCAGACAAAAATATGCCAACATGCGTAGAAGATGGAAGCTTAGTAATGGGCAACTTAATGAACGCAGCTTATGGATTAGGAGTAGGTTCTTGTTGGATTCACAGAGCAAAAGAAGAATTTGAAAGTGAAGAAGGTAAGGCACTTCTTAAAAAATGGGGCGTAGAAGGAGATTACATAGGAGTTGGCCACTGTATATTAGGATATGCAAAAGACGAACCAAAACCAGCAGCACCTCGTAAAAAAGGATATGTAGTTAGAGTTTAATAATTTAAGTTTAATATATGAAATGGATTTCGATTTTCGAAATTCATTTTTTTAATTCTAAGGAAATTATAATGTTTAGAACAAATTGCTTGTGGTGTATAATATAAATAGTTTTTTTAACTACAATGATTAAAAAGTAGTTCATAAAATTTTGATAAAATACATTTTAATAAATAAAAATGTTAAAAATAAAACATACGGGATTATGAAAAAACAGAAAGGGTTTCATTATGACAAAAAAACTTTTTTACAATGGAGATATATTAACTCTTGAAGATGAATTATATGCAGAAGCTGTTTTAGTAGAAGACGGAAAAATTAAAGCAGTAGGAAAAAAAGAAGAACTTACAAATCAAAATGAAGATGCTGAGATGATAGACTTAGAAGGAAAGACTTTAATGCCATCATTTATAGATGCACACAGTCACTTCTTCGGATATGCAAACAGCAAATTACAAGTATCACTAGAAGATGCAGTTGATTTTGAAGATATAGCAAATAGAATAAAAACTTTTATAGAAAAAAACAACGTTCCAGAAGGTGTGTGGATAAGTGCGAATAACTTTGACTACAACACATTAGCAGAGAAAACTTACCCGAGAATAGATTTTTTAGATGAAGTTGTGCCAAACAATCCACTTATAATATCAAATAAATCTGGACACAACGGACTTGTTAACTCTCTTGGGATGAAGGAATTAGGAATAACAATAGACACTCCAGACCCAGAAGGTGGAGTAATATTTAAAGAAAATGGCAAACTTAACGGATACCTTGAGGAAAATGCATTTATAAACAACGTTCAAAGAGTTCCAATGGCATCAACAGAAGACCTTATGAAAGCAGTGCTTAAGTCACAAGATGACTATGCATCTTACGGAATAACAACAATGCAAGAAGGTATGGTAGTTCCTCTATTAGCAGATTTACTAGCATATATGGCACATGCGAAGATGATGAAAATAGACTACATAGCATATGTAGATATAAGAGAAAGAGAAAAAATCTTTGCGAAACTTCAAGGATGCATAAATAAATACAACAACCACCTTAAAATAGGAGGATTCAAAACTTTCCTAGATGGTTCACCACAAGCCAGAACTGCTTATATGAGAACTGATTATCAAGGTGAAGAAGGATATAGAGCTTATCCAGTTATGAGTGGAGAAGAATTAGAAAGCTTAATCGAAATAGCATTAAAAGAAAATATGCAAATATTAGCTCACTGTAATGGAGATGCAGCTGTTGCTCAATATTTAGAACAATATAAAAAAGCAAAAGAAAACTTAAATACAGATAATGATATAAGACCAGTGATAGTACATGCTCAACTTATGGGGCTTGACCAATTACCAGAAGTTAAAAAACTAGGAATGATACCATCATTCTTCGTGGCTCATGTTTACCATTGGGGCAACATCCACGTTCAAAACTTCGGACTGCAAAGAGCGAGCCAAATATCGCCTGCAAAAGCAGCATTAGATTTAGGAATTAAATTTACATTCCACCAAGACGCTCCAGTTATCGAGCCAAATATGCTTGAAACTATATGGATAGCTTGTAACAGAAAAATGAAAGACAATACAGTATTAGGTGAAGATCAAAGAATACCAGTACTTGCAGCTATAGAAGCAGTTACAAAAAATGCAGCTTATCAATATTTTGAAGAAGATATAAAAGGAACAATAAAAGAAAATAAATTAGCTGACTTAGTAATACTTGATAAAAATCCATTAAAAGTCGACGTAGACGATATAAGAAACATAAAAGTATTAGAAACTCTCAAAGAAGGAAACTCTATATATAAAGCGTAGAAATAATAAATTATATTTTTAAAAAATAAGGGATATATATAGATATAATTTATAAAATTAAAAATAAAATATCAACAAATAATAATTTCAATAAAAAGAGCTCAATTTGCTTTAGTAAATGAGCTCTTTTTATATGGGAAGATAATTTACATCTCTTTTAAAATTTTACAAATAATGTATAATTAGATATA
>OLRJ01001647.1_pt1 | contig 18554 bp, 20 predicted proteins | sample 1672741 | NCBI WGS metagenome assembly OLRJ01 (sample SAMEA3136719, study PRJEB25190) | human gut metagenome | biome: human gut; feature: human-associated habitat; material: faeces | place: Austria | collected 2013
TTTGTCAAACAGATCCTTACTATCATTCATACCATACGGATAAGTTTCACCCTTGACCGGATCATATAAATAGGTGTTGTATTCATCATACCCGATAATTACCACACTTGTATTATCACCGGTCTTTGCAATAACAGGTCTCTGGGCACTGATCTCATACAATACACTATCCAGTGTACATCCAGAAAGGTCAATAATTGCTCCTTCATCCCCCAGTGCCTCCTGCAAAGCATTTGTATCAAGGGATGCGCTCTTTATGGCCTCTGGTACATCCTCCAGATTAAGGATTAGCTTGGTCTTTTTGTTTCCACGCTCCCATACATACTGCTGAGCACGATTCAATACCACGCCTGTCTGGTCATCTGCACGCAAAACAGCGAGTGCCGGATCTGTGTAAATACCATCCAGACCGCCTTTTGCATAAACATAATAAATATCATCTTCCGGAATCTGGGTATCCAGAATAATACTGTCATCGTTTGCATTTTTCATCTTGGCATATACTACAAGCGCATCCTGTATCTCCGGTGCCTCATCCAGTGCCAGCCTAATCTGTGTTCCCGTTCTGTTATTGCTTGCCAGTTCAATAGAAGCAATACTAGCTGCAGCTTTTACATTATTCAGAATATTATCTTTGCTTACCGCTTCATAACCTTTCTTTGTCTTCTTTGACAATTCAAACTCCATCATGGTATTTCCCATGGTCACATCGGTTATATACAACCCATCCTGATGATATTCTTTTTTTACAGTTCCATCAAACCCTTCAATACGGATCGTATGGATTCCGGTGGTCTCATGTCCGTTGCTGTCTGAAATGATATCTCCATCCACCACAATCCCGTAAACAAGATCTTCATTCATAAATCCGTTTAAGGTAAGCTTCTGTCCACTGGATGGTGCAAGAGTCCTTGTCTCTAGTGTTTCGAAATCAATTTCCTTTATATAGCCTGCACTTTCACCGCTCTGGATCAACCACGCCGCATGAGCGCCTGTGTCAGAGACTGTAAAAGCATCTGTTTGGATATCCTGATCCAGGACTTCACTTTTTCCATCTGTAATATGAATCTGATAAAGTTTCTGTGCAAACAGCAGGAACAGAGAATTATCTGTACTTACATAGGATAAGGTTCCAAGATCCTTCTTCAAAAATTCATAGGATTCTGTAGATGGAATAAATGCCTTTTCTTCCACCACATTCTGGTCATTGCTGTAATGATATACGCAGACACCGCTGTATCCCTCGCGGATTCCCCGGTTCATATATCCGTACAGAACAAAATCCACATCTCCGTTATCTTCCACCCGAATGATCTTTATATCATGCTGCCATCTGGAATCCCGGAAGTCTCCATCTGTTTCCTTACGAAAGCTGAAAATCCTGGAAAACTTTCCATCGTTTGGTGAATAGGACCACAGATCCCCTTCCTGAACAAAAGCAATGACTCCGGCAGTTTCATTCATCATATACTCCACATTTTTATCCCGCACTCCCAGAAGAAGTCCTTTATCTGAAATGCTAATGGAATTCTCGGAGAATACTTGTGATGCGCTTCTCTTGAAATCCAGAAGCATGATCCTGGTCTCTGTATAACGCATCCGGTAAAATTCTGTTACGTCATAAATTTCCTGATTTCCATCTGTATTTGTTGCCGCAATCTGATATTCCAGGGAAAAGCTGGCGGTTGTTTCATTTATGTCTTTTACAACCGGAATCCCCTTTCGGTAAATCTGCGGACTTAAGTTTCCCCAGCTGATCTCTGCAAATGTGGAATTAATACCAACATCTGTATAATTAGTAGTTGTATTGGAGGTATCTGGTTCCAGATAACTGGTCAGATCTTCTGCCGTTGCCTTGTCCATGCATTTCTCATAAAAACTCTTTACAAACTTTACATACTGAACGGTATTTACATTGGATCGTGAAACCACTCTGGTATAATAATAAGCAGTTCCTTTATTTGTCTCAAGAGATATCTGCAGGGAATATTCCTGATTCATAAGAAGGTCACTGTTTATCTGGATCTTTGTTGCCAGATAGCTGTCGTTTTTATCCAGGCTTTTCACTTTTCGGTTCTCAAGAACCTTGCTTCCATCTGAAGTACGGATTTCATAGGAAAGACTTTTTACCTTTGTAGCATAGGGATTTATAACAAGAGACAATTCTCTGGAAGTGTCCAAAGGTGTCACACTGTCTCTGGTAAAATCCGACTGCATAGGCTGTGCATAGCCATACATTCGATTGGCATATTCCCCATCAAAATCAACCATTACTTCCGGAAAAACCGGATCATTCATATCAGAGCGGTCATCCGTGGTCTCACTGTTCAGCAGAAAAGAACTTCCTGCCACACCAAGAACAAAAACAAACAGGAGGATCACTGCTCTGCGTAAAAATTTAATCATTTTTTCTCCCCTTAATTTTCTGCGTTTACCTCCCCCTGCGGGTACAGAAGTCTTTCTAATGTAGGACTGATATTCAGCACCTCCATAAGATTTGCTGCTTTTTCCATGTCTTTCTTATTGCCAGTTTTTACTGCACGTATAAGAAGATTCTTGGGCGTATGCTCCATGTCTATAAATTCCAGGATCTGTGTTTCATATCCCATACTTTCTAACAGGTTTGCCCGAATTCCATCTGTGAAAAGTGCTGACATTCTCTCTTTCAGAATCCCATACTTCAATATAGGCTCTAACATTTCATTTTTAATCTGGCGATTTATCTCATGCTGGCAGCATGGCACAGACAAAATAACTTTTGCTCCCCATTCCACAGCCTTTGCAAGTGCATAATCCGTAGCTGTATCACAGGCATGAAGTGTAACCACCATATCTACAGCAGAAACGCCTTCATAATCCGCAATATCTCCCTGATAAAAACGAAGCTTTTCATAGCCATATTTTTCAGCAAGATGATTACATTTCTGAATTACATCTGTTTTCAGATCCAGGCCTATGATATTTACATCATATCTCTTCAGCTCTCTAAGATAATAGTACATGGCAAATGTAAGATATGATTTGCCGCATCCAAAATCCAATATGGTTACTTCCTTCTGCTGATCCAGCTTTGGCAAAATGTCCTGGATAAATTCCAAAAATCTGTTGATCTGCCGGAATTTATCGTACTTTTGGGTAATAATCCTGCCGTCTTTGTTCATAACTCCAAGGTCAACCAGAAACGGAACCGGAATATTTTCCTTAAGAATGTACTGTTTCACACGGTTATGTGCCAATATCTGTGGCATTTCTCCCGATAGTCCCAGCTTATCCCTCCCTGACACCAGTTTTTTCCCCTGGCTGTTTCCGGGATGACGTCTGGTCTTTATAGTTATCTTGCCTTTTTTACTTACCAGAACAGTTCCGTCCAACGCCATCCCACTGGCCTGAAGCTGTGAAAAACCATGCAGAAGTTCTGTTTTCAAATACCTTATCAGTTCTTCTCTTGGATAGTTTTTGTGGAGTACTTTCGTTCCCACTGTCTCAGAAGCCTGATAAACCACCTGCCCCTTTATTTCAACCGGGCGTATCTTAACCTTCGATGGCCCATCACCTCTGCCTCCGCTTAAAACAGCCTGACACAGCCGCTCATTAATCTGTTCCTCTAAATATTCGTCTATTGTTTTCATAGTTATTATAATTGTTTTCTTCTAAATTCTGTAATCACTTATTGCAGGTTCCACATCATCTGTAAAAAGCTCCCCGGCACCTTCTTCTCCGGCAACGCCTTCTGGATATCTCGTGAAAAAGAAGTACTTCCGCCAGATCACCCAAAAGACTGTCAGACATGGTTTCCAGCTCCGACTCCTTTTTCACTTCATCCACGATTTTCTTTCCAAGATGATACAGCATATATCGGTCCGGATATTCATCATACATTCTGCTGCCTTCGTAATCCAGAAGATCACATTCTTCTTCCACCTTCTCCTGGATTTTTCTGGCTGTTTCTGGATAGTATGATTTCATCAGAGAAAATTCTTTCTCCAGTTCCATTTCCCCTCTGTAAAGCATCGGGTTTGCGAAGCTGGCGTAAAATGGATAAAAATCTTTATATATCATATCAGCAATCTGATTCCTTTTCCATTTCACTTCCAGTATATGCAGCACCCCAGTTTCCGGTTCATTATGCCATTTTTGCCAGCATATTAAGAGTAAGCTTCACGCTATGCTCTACAGCTGCCTTCTCAAATTCACTGTAATCCATCTGGGCACTGCCGTCCGCTTTGTCAGAAATAGCGCGAACAACCAGGAATGGAATTTCATTCAGATAAGCAGCCTGTCCAATTGCAGCCCCCTCCATTTCTGTAGCATATGCAGAAAATTCCGATACGATTCTATCCTTCACATCCTGGTCACAGACAAACTGGTCTCCAGAAGCAATTCTTCCTTCAAACACCTGGATCTCCGGATTTACTTCCTGGCACACCCCTTTTGCAAGCTTACGAAGCTTCTCGTCTGCCTCAAAGAAGAATACCGGCATCTGCGGAATCTGTCCCTTGCGGTACCCAAATCCAGTAGCATCCATATCATGCTGTACCACATCTGTAGAAAGAACAATATCTCCAATATTAATGTCTTTATTCAAGCTGCCTGCAATTCCTGTATTAATGATCGCATCTACAGAAAATACATCCGCCAGGATCTGGGCACAGATACCCGCATTTACTTTACCGATTCCAGAACGGACTACTACAGCCTTTTTACCAGCCAGTGTTCCTTCATAAAAATCCATGGAAGCTTTTTTGATAATTCGCACATCTTCCATTTTTTCTTTTAAAATCGCAACTTCCACTTCCATTGCGCCAATAATACCGATTGTTTTCATTTGTTATTCTCCTCTATTTTATTCCTTATTAAAAAGTAAACAAATTCTTCAACTGACATTATACCAAAACTTCTTCCTATGTCCAACTTAAATTTGGCATGGAAACTTATATTGTGTTCTGTTATAATTAAGAATGCTATGAGAGAAGGATTTATCCAACTCCCGAAAAAATAATGGAGGAAAAAACGATGGAATATAAAACAAAAGGTGTTTGCTCTATGGCAATCCAATATGATCTTGATGATGAACAGAAAGTTCACAACGTGAAATTTATCGGGGGATGCTCTGGCAATACACAGGGTGTTGCCAAACTTGTAGAGGGTATGCCAGCGAAAGAAGTCATCGCACGCCTGGAGGGAATCCAGTGCGGACGCAGACCAACTTCATGTCCAGACCAGCTTGCTACCGCTTTAAAAGAAGCGCTTTCATGATTATTTCGCCCCGGGATAAAATCCCGGGGACTTTTTTATTATGTTCCAGCAGTTTCCCACTTTTTGGCTTTTAGCTGGAACTATTTCTTATTTTCTAAATGTCATTCCGGTCCCATTTGTCACACAGGGACTGCACTTCTCTGGAAAACTTCTCCAGATCCTTATTCGGACAGCCTTCATTCTTCCGGATAACAGACAGCAGACGATGTCCGAGAGCAAGAAGCTTCTCGTATGCCCTGGCTGCTTTGGAAGCCTTCCGAACAGCAGATGGCTTCTGAATTTTGATTCCCTCTGCTTCATAAACAAACTCACCTGTGGCAAGATCGAATTCTGTTCCACTAAATGGAGCATACGTGTTATAGCCCAATTCATCATGCAGTCTGGATGCAAACAGCTCCGTCACGCTGTCCTCACCATGTGTCACAAACACTTTCTTTGGCTTTTCCTCAAAGGCCCTGATCCAGTCTATCAGTCCATTTACATCCGCATGTCCGCTGATTCCCGGCATACGGCAGATCTTTGCAGCTACATGCACAGGTTCACCAAACAGCTTGATTTCCTGGGCACCTTCTATGAGTGCACGGCCGGCAGTTCCGACAGCCTGATATCCCACAAAAAGAATAGTACTGTCCTCTCTCCACAGATTATGTTTCAAATGATGCTTGATTCTTCCAGCATCACACATTCCACTTGCAGAGATGATAACTTTAGGTTCCCCATCAAAATTAATTGCCCGTGAATCTTCGCTGGTTACTGATATTTTCAGACCAGGGAAGCTGATGGGGTTGATTCCCTTTCGGATGAGTTCCAGCGCTTCCTCATCAAAGCAATCATATTTGTGATTGCCAAAAATAGTCGTTGCCTCAATTGCAAGAGGGCTATCCACAAACACTTTAAAATTGTCATGTCCATGAACTAACCCCTCGGCTTTGATCTGTCGAATAAAATACAACATTTCCTGCGTTCTTCCAACTGCAAAGGATGGAATGACCACATTGCCTCCTCTGTCAAAGGTTTCCTGAATAATATCTGCAAGAAGGCGCTCATAATCTGGTCTCTCACCATGACTTCGGTCTCCATACGTAGATTCCATCACCACATAATCTGCCTTTTTCAGATAGACAGGATCTTTTATCAAAGGCTGATTGGTATTTCCAATATCTCCGGAAAATACAATTGTCTTTTCTACTCCATCTTCACAGATGTTTACTTCAATGCTACTGGAACCCAGGAGATGTCCTGCATCAATAAATCTTACCCGGATGCCTTCGCCAGGAATAATGCCAGTTTCATATGGGCAGCCCACAAAATTATGGATTACCCCCAAGGCATCTTCCATGGTATACGCCGGTACAAATTCCGGCTTGCCCTGCCGTTTTGCCTTACGGTTACGCCATTCAGCCTCAAACATCTGGATATGGGCACTGTCACGAAGCATGATATCACACAAATTGCAGGTAGCTTCTGTAGCATATATAGGACCTTTGAAGCCTTTTGCATATAGCGCAGGCAGATTTCCGGAATGATCCATGTGCGCATGGGTTAACAGCACAAAGTCCAGATCTCCCGCTGGCACAGGAATATCTTTGTTTTCATAATAATTTGGTCCCTGCTCCATTCCACAGTCTACAAGGAATTTTTTTCCGGCGGCTTCCAGATAGTAGCAGCTTCCGGTAACCTCATGTGTTGCTCCAATAAAAGTGATCTTCATACAGATTCCCCCTTTTACCCAGAACTTGTTACTGTTACTAAAAAACAGTACGCTAAGCTTTAATTTTGATTGTATATAATATGCTGGATCGTACTGACAAATTTAGCAGAATCCGCCTGGCCAGCCATACTTCCTGCCAAAATTCCCACAGCAGCAAGCAAAGCAATTCCTGCCGTCACCCCATACCGGTACCATGGTTTTTTCTCTTCTTTTTCAAGTGCCAGAAGCTTGTCAGAAAATTCAACAATCATATCAATATCACTTTTCTGAATGGATTCTTCGGTTTTTTCAATTATTTCTTCAGTTGCTTTTTCAGTTCTCTCTTCAGGACTCTCTGAAATTTCCTCGGCTTTTTCTTCTTCCCAGCTTCCTGGAAATCTTACAATCTCTGCAGTTTTCAGTGCAGCCTCTGCCCCATCTCCATTCTCTTCAAGCATTCCCTCTGCTTTCAGACGCTTCAGAAAACGCTGATAGGATTTATCAATTTCTTCTGCTGGAATAGGAGTATCGTCTTTCCGATCTCCAAGAAGGCTGTCCTCTATCATTTTCGCCTCCTTGATCATCTCCTCTTCCAGCAGTTTATCCGCCTTTTCATCACTTATTTCTTTGTTCATTTTTCTCTCCCGGATTTTTATTTTCTTGACAATTCCCCTCCAGGGGTTCATATTTATAAAATAAACCGTTACTGCTCACAATGTGACCAATAACAAAAACAATTATTCAGGAGGATCCTATGAAACATATTATCCTTACCGGCGGTGGTACTGCCGGACATGTTACCCCGAATATTGCCCTGATTCCTGCATTAAAGGAAAAAGGTTATGAAATTTCTTATATTGGCTCCTACGATGGCATTGAGAAAAAGCTGATCGAAGAGCTTGGAATTCCTTATTACGGAATCGCTTCCGGTAAATTACGCCGCTATTTCGATTGGAAAAACTTCTCAGATCCATTCCGTGTTCTGAAAGGTTATTTCCAGGCAAAAAAACTCATGAAACAGCTGAAACCCGATGTTGTGTTTTCCAAGGGTGGTTTCGTAACCGTACCAGTTGTAATCGCAGCGGGAAAACGTCATATTCCTGCAATCATCCATGAATCTGATATGACTCCTGGCCTTGCAAACAAATTATGTCTTTCTTCTGCTGCTAAAATTTGCTGTAATTTTCCTGAAACTGTCAACAGTCTTCCAAAAGAAAAAGCAGTTCTCACTGGCACTCCGATCCGTCAGGAGCTTCTCCATGGGGACAAAGAACGTGCCCGCACCTATTGCGGTTTCACTTCTGAGAAACCAGTTCTGCTGGTTATCGGAGGAAGCCTTGGTGCTGCTTCTGTAAATGAAAATGTTCGGAAAATCCTTCCTGAACTGCTGAAAGAATTTCAGGTGATCCATATTTGTGGTAAAGGAAAAATGGATGAAAGCATCCAGATGACAGGTTATGTTCAATACGAATATGTTCAGGAACAGCTTCCTGACATGTTTGCACTTGCAGATGTGGTAATCTCCCGTGCAGGAGCTAATGCAATCTGCGAACTTGCCGCGCTTTCCAAGCCCAATCTCCTGATCCCATTATCTGCAAAAGCAAGCCGCGGTGACCAGATCCTTAACGCTCGTTCCTTTGAGCGCCAGGGGTACAGTGTAGTGCTGGAAGAAGAAGAGATTACAGAATCCACTCTTCTGGAAGCAATCCGTAAGCTCTATCAGGAGCGTGATAAATACATTGCGGCTATGTCTGCAGGTAAAAACTTAAATTCCATTCAACATATCGTTAAATTGATTGACGAGTGTGCCCGTTCATAACTTTTTATGTCAACTCACCCCGGGCAGCAAAGAAAGTCAGACCTGTAGTCTTGCATACCTCTGTAAAATACAGAGGTATGCTTTTTTCAGTTAAAGTTATTCTTTTTCCAATCTTTCCAGTTCTTCCAAGAGCCAGTTTCTTGCCCTAAGGACTCTGTTATTCACATTATTTCTGGTATAGCCAAATTCCCGCGCTACCTCTTCTGTGGAAACGCCTTCCATTACAACTCTCATGAAAATCATGTAGTTTACAGGATTTTTCCTGTGGAGATTCTCGAACGCCATTGATAAATACTGTCTTTTCTCCATTCCAAGTAATGCAGCTTCTGCGCTTTCTGTAGTACGATACTGCAATTCTGCCACATCATTGTCATACATTACTTCACGCTTTACATATGATTTTCTCAGATAATCTCTTCCCTTGTTGGTTGTTTTCCACACTACCAGTGCATGAAGCCTCGCTTCACATGAAACATCCAGTCTTTCCCTGATTCCATAGAAGTACATGAATACTTCCTGTGTTACATCTTCTGCGGTAAAACGGCTTTGTACAATTGCACTTGCAACTTTAACTGAGACATCATAGTAGCGATCATAAAACGCTTTAAATTCTTCACTATTCATCTCTTGTACCCCGTTTTTTCTCAGTTTTTCAGTTTCTCCAGGATCTCATTCTTCACTTCGTCGGTCAAAGTTCCAGGTTCCCAGGTAATTCCCACTTTATCCCCTTTATATCTTGGGATCAGGTGCATATGGAAATGGAAAACAGTCTGACCTGCCGGCTCTCCATTGTTCTGTACAATGTTGAAGCCATCGCACTTCAGTGCATCTGTCATCTTAGTTGCCATTTTCTTTGCCAGGATCATGGCCTTTGCAGCCATCTCATCAGAGATTTCATAGATGTTTGCAGCATGTGCCTTAGGCAAGATCAAAGCATGTCCCTTACTTGCCGGACCAAGATCCAGAATCACTCTGAAATCATCATCCTCATACAATGTTGCAGCTGGAATTTCTCCATTGGCGATTTTACAAAAAATACAATTATCCATAGTCTTATTCCTCCCAAAAGAATATATAAATTATACGTTTGTCAGCAATGAAAATCACACTTTTTTTCAAAAAATTTTAAAAAAATTTTTTCGAAGAACAAATCAGGCTATTTCGTCGAATAATCTCGATTTTTTAAGTACGATTTTATTTGTCATTTTCTGCACCAGATGTTACACTTCACATGAGGTGAGCTTATGCAAAATAGTAATATTTTAAATAAAAAACAGGACGAATTTCATTTGATACTTTCCAGATTTTCTCATGAGATCCGTAATCCTATAGCATTGATCGGAAGTGAGCTTCAGCTGATCGAAGATACACATCCGGAAGTTTCTGCATACGATTACTGGAATGACATCACTGCAAATCTGGAATATACAAAGGAACTCCTGAATAATCTTTCGGATTATAATAATGCTTATAAACTTTCACCGAAAAAAACAGATCTTTTCCCGTATCTGCAAGCAATCATTTCCAGTATACATCCCACCTATGAATATCTTGGGATCTCACTGGCGGAACAAATTTCACCTGCTCTTCCGGCACTATATATTGACCGGATCAAACTGAAACAGGCACTTTTGAATCTGTTCCGAAATGCAGCAGAAGCTGTCCCTGCTTCAGACGGAAAAGTAAAATTCTGTGCATTTTCTTCCGAAAAGGCAGTCCATATTTCCATAACCGACAATGGCTGCGGCATACCGGAAGATCAGCTGGAACAGATTTTTACCCCCTTTGTAACCTTTAAGAAAAATGGAACGGGGCTTGGTCTTTCGATCACCAGCCAGATCATTCAGGCACATGGCGGAAAAATTTATGCTGAGAATGAACCGGATTCCGGTGCCTCCTTCCACATGCTTCTTCCAGAAGATTTCCGTGGATGATAAAGGAGTGCTGCCAGTATAAATCCGCAGACCATTCCGCCAACGTGCGCAGCATTATCAACACCTGTGCTTGTAAATCCAAAATACAGGGAAAAACCTGCCATGATCATCATCTGCCTTACGGAAAGATCCTGGATTTTCCCACGATGCCGGATCACTACATAGATCATAGCACCCATTACTGCAAATATGGCACCTGATGCACCGGCGGATACCGCATATTCTGATTTCTTCATCTCCATTGCAATGGAAAAAATATTCCCTCCAAGGCCTCCAAGGAGATAGATCAGAACAAACTTGAGCTTACCAACTACCGGTTCCAGCCGTTGGCCCAGAACAAAAAGGACCAGCATATTATTTGCAATATGGTAAATTCCAAAATGGAGAAACATACAGGTAAACAATCTGTATACCTCACCATTTTCAAGGATCAGTGGCGGATAAGCCGCTCCGCATTCTATCATGTGAACCGTATTCTCTGATCCGCCAGTAAAATCTACAACAAGAAATATCAGTATATTCAGAAGTATAAAAAGAACCGTCATGGGTTCTTTTTTTATTTCTTCCACTCAACCACCTCAATATATTAATGCCGCCAGAAAACGGCATGTCTGTTTTGTTTTAAACTTTCTGATAATAGCGTAAGTATAGCACAATTTCTCTGATACCTCAATATTATTTCAAAAATACATATCTGGCCTGAGCAAAATCCACCTCGTCCTGGTCCTGAAGACAGTATTCCTCATCTCCCTTTAACATCTTTCCATTTACGGAAGTACCATTGCGGGAATTAAGATCTGTAAGGTAATACTCCCCTTCTCGCTTTCGGATTTTTGCATGGATTCTGCTTACAGTAGGAAGATCGACTACCGCATCTGCTGCTGTCTCCATTTTTCCAATTACCGTCAACTCCTCCTGTAAATAAATGGTAGCCAGTTCCCCAGGCTCCCTGCTCACAAGGGTCGCCGGTCCATTGACAATATTTGCAGATAATACCACTGTTTCACCGCAATTCTTTTGTAATATTGACATTTTTCTTTTCTCATCTGGTTTTTCTGCTTTATTTTCCTTTATTTCTTTACTTTTTTTCTCAGATATCCCGTTCTCAATTTCCATGCTAAAATTTTCTTTTCCACTTGAAGCAGGCTCTGGTATATTTGTTCCTGCATTCCCCTGATTTTCCTCTGCAGCCTCTTCTTTTTTCTTTCTAAGAGACAGGAGCCAGCTGCACAGCATTCCAATTCCCATAAAAGCTATAATCACTCCCAGAATTACTGCTACCGATACCCTGGGAAGATATCCAAAAGTCTCCGCTGCCACAACCAGAAGGGAAAGCAGCGCAGCTACTGCACACCATATTATAATTCCGTGTCTGGTGCTGCCAGAAGCTTTCGCTCTTTTTGCCTCTTCTTCATCCTGCCACATAAGCGTTTCTATATTTTCTTCCCTTTGCAGTCCTGCTTTCTCCTCTCCCTCCGTATAAATGGCCTCAGCTTTACTATCCTGCTGTTGATCCATTTCATAATATCCCTTTGTCACCTGTGTATCTGATAAATGATCTGTCCTTTCGATCTCATCTCTTTCCTGATATAGTTCTTTTTTAATATACTCAAGATGAAAACTGTCTTCCAGAGCTCTTCGATAAATTCCATATCCAAGCATTACTGCTCTTTGATCCTCGTGATCCAATATGGGAAGAATGTATTCCGTCAGCTCCTGGAATTTCTGGCGGACATCCTGATCATAACCAGGAAGATAGCAGAAATACAGCTGTCTTTTTTCAATATCCACATACATATATTCCGGTTTCAGTAGCAGGCGGCAGGGGTTCAAAAGATACTCCGACATTTCCTCCATAACCTGTACGAAACCTCCGAGAATCATCTGCAGATCTTCATATCCCATCTTTTTCTCTTCATACAAAGATAACAGGGACTGTTTCGAGGTTATGTCATAGCACACCATAAACTGGCCATCAACACCCTGTATCCTGCATTTCAAGATCGATGGAATCGTATTTCCCACTAACATTCTCATCTGATAGGATGAGGTATCTGGCTCTTCCTTCTCATATAGCACCAAATAATTTCCATTTATATCTCTTTTATATTCCGATTTCATTTTTTCCCCTTTAATTTTTTATGGCATCTGCAGCACCTTTTATTTTTCGGATCCAGGATACCGGTTTGATCACTTTTACCTTTCCCTGAACCTGCAAATGACTATTAAATCCTCCATAAACAGAAAACATGTCAAGATCATAAATGACTTGAACCTGTTTCCCTTCACTTGCCTGCAATTTCAGATTTTTGCTTCCGAAAAATCCTGTGTTTCCAAGCTCTTTTCCCTTTTTCAGGGCTTTGTCCCTGCTTTTTCCTTCTGGTCTTAACGGTTCCATGGCTCCGTCAAGAGCAGCCTCATATGCAGCCGCTGTAAGCCATGCACGATTATGTATGTAAAAAAACAAGTACAAAGTTACCATCAGCACCAATAAGATCACAGGCATTAAAAGTGCAGCCTCCATGGTCATGCTTCCCCTTTTCGCAACCTTTTTCAATAGATCAATCCTCCAATATATCCAAGCAAAAGAAATGGAACAAAAGGTACCTCTTTCTTTTTTCTGTTTCCGGGTAAAAACAGTAAAGTGATTCCCCAGAAGCTACAGCACAAAAGCCCCAGTAAAAAAGAGGTTAAAAGTTCTCCAAAGGACAAAACCGTTCCAAGTGCCAGCAGCAAAAATCCATCTCCCATTCCCACCGCGCCTTTTGAAAATATACTGAGCAGGATCACAGCCCCTCCGACACTTGCTGTAGCAATCCATTCTATACTGACAGATCCACAAAAACAGGCTCTCACAAATCCAGCAATTCCAAATATCCAGATTGTCAAAAGAGAAACTTCTCTGGTTTCTATATCTTTCCAGCTGTTAATTCCAAGGAAAGTAAGAATACATAATTGCTCCATATTTTTCACCTCAAACACTTTCTTTTCTTGCTGCGCAGATATTTGTTTTCCGCTAAAGATCTATATTTTCTTATCAGCCACATCGCTTACATGCATGCAGATTTCCCACATCAGACTCTTTCACCAATCTCACAGACCTTTTCAACCCGCTGCAGCTCTTGCTGTTGTGATATCGGTTCCCTGATTTTGTAATATACACTGTATTTCCAGGCTTTTGCCCTCTGCTACAGCTTTCACAGGCATGATATTTCTCTCCGCAGTCATTTCGCAGGGAAGAAATATCTGTTCCTGCAGCCTTAGAAACAGACAGATTCAGATGACTGCAGTTCAGCTTCTTATGATAAACAGAACCAGAAACCGTAACGTATACCATTTTCTCGGTGGTACCAGCGCTTCCGCTTCCTCCATTTCCCCTGTCCGCCCCTGTCCAGGCATGTACTTTCACGGTATTGTGCATCCAGATTGCCGGAAGTGGTATAAGCCCGCTGATGGGTTTATACTTGTATAGATCAGGCAGCGTAATGTCTTCCACCTCACTTCCGCCTGCAGCGTAAGCATACATTCCAGCGGTTTTTGCATTCTGGCAAAGTTTGCTTAAATGCTCTGTCTGAACCATGTAAACATCCATAAAGGAAATCATGGATAGCATTCCAAAGAAAAACAAGGGCAGCGCAAAAGCAGCTTCTATTGTCAAGCTGGCTTTTTTCAGTTTTTTTCCTATCTTTCTCCAAAAGGTGCACAAAGACACTTTGCCGAAAAGGGTTCCGCCATAAACCGGGGATGTTCCGGCGGACTGATTCCCCAGAGAACTATTCCTTCTTGTTCTTCTTTTTTCAAAATATATATCTTTTTTCAGTCTTCTTTTGATCAATATTTTCATCACCTCTCCGGAAAAGCATCTTTCTGCACCTTTTGTGCCTACAGCAGCAATCATTTGTTTTTTCGCCATACCAGCTTCAAATATAGTGATACTCACGAGCTACTGTATAAGTTTTCTTTCCATTTGCCTTCACATCCACAGAGGCCTCCAGTGCGGTAATACAGTGATCCAGCTGAAATTCCTCCCAGTTTTCAGTCTCACGGAAGGAACTTTCGATCATATCCATACCCCCTTCGATTTTCTGTGCCTTAGATGAGGTAAGCAAAAAAATCTGCAAATAGTCTTCATAGGACAATCCCTTTTCATCATTTTGCCGGTCTGTATCCAGCTTATCTACAAGTGCCGGCATTCCCTGCAAGGACAACTGCCAGTTTGATGCATTTTTCGTAAGCGGTACTTTTCCACCAGCAAACAATTCTCTTACGTCCAGAATACTTTCTGCAAATGCCCAGCACAGGATCAAAGCCCCTTCGATCACAACTGCGGCAGGCGGAATGAGAAAGCTTGCTGCTATAGCAGCCGCCAATGCCTGCACCTGCGCCATCATAAGAGAATCCGACATTATGTATGCAGCATTGATGCCTTCCCTTACCAGCAATAATTTTTTCGCAATGGATTTCAGATTTGCTTTATCACTGTTATTTCTGCCTATAATGTACTCAATCTGATAACTTAATCCTCCTTTTCCAGGCTCCATATAATTTCCCAGTTTTTCCACCAGATATTGCTGATATAAAACCTGTGAAATAAGGGTACCATCGGTTTTTACCGTATCCTCCATTGCAAGCCCCGTTTCCAGTTTTCGCCCCGATACCAATTCCTTTTTCTTTACTTTTTTATTAGAAACCTCTGCTCCTGCTGGAAGTACAAGATCCAGGATTCCCATCCATCTGATTCTTCGGATTGCCGGAATTGGGTTTTCTACTTTAACAGGAGGGGTTTCTTCTGTAGCAGAGGGCAGCATTTTACCATCTGTAAATCCACTCTGCTCCTGCTGTTCTTCCTGTTTTTTCTTTTCTTCCAGCAAAGCCTGACTTTTCTGCTGGGCAGAATCCATCTCACTTTCATAATTTTCAATGGTTCCTTTACTTTCTATTTCATTTCCCCTTTTCTCTGCAGCTATTGTCTTTTTCTGCATGTTACGAATTTTGTTTAAAAGGAGTTTTGCCCCATGGCTACCAAGAGTTTCTTTCATATACTGGACTGACTGCTGATAGAAAACCTCGCCATCTGAATCTGTCATTAGCAGATAACCGGATATCCCGCCTTGCTGTACTGACAATTTCTGACTATTTTGCTTCATCACAGGCTTCATATAAGATTCCAGATTATCGTACACAGAAGCCAGATCCAATTCCTTTCCCCCACAAGATCCATCAACCGCAAATAGATCAAAGTCCTTTAAAAGGGACTTATTATATTGTCCAAACAATGAGTACAGTCCAATATCCATTCCATTTAGTATCTGTGTTCTGGCCGCAGCCATTCTTGCTGACTCGAGTCCTGAGCTCAGAAGGGACAAAATAAGTCCAAGGATCAACGCCAGAAAAACTGTAATACTTCCTCTTTTTACCATGGAGCACCTCTCCTTTTTGATTCTGTTCGCTATTTTGGATTTCGTTAAATAGAGTTACTTTGTTTTGTGATCTTTGACAGAATATTCTTTACAAGACTGGTTAACTGGTCTTTGAAAATCATGACCAGGCCAATAAGAACTACAAGGATCAGAATGATTTCCACAACACCTACTGCATCTTCCTCCTGCAGAAATTCCCTTGTAAGTCTGCGCAACTCTCTCATACCTTTCACCTCCCTCTGCCTGATAAATTTCTGCGGACATCCTCTGGTACTTTTATCCTGCCAGAGCATCCCCTCAGATTGGATTTATCCATAAAAGGACAGACAGGCTGGCAGCATAACGATTGCCATTACCACCCCAAGCATAAGCATCATTGGCACCAGCAGCTTTGTAGTTGCTGCTTCTCCAAGGACTTTTGCTTTTCTTTTCCTGTCATCCCAGGCTTCCACAGATTCTTTTTCCAGCATTTCTCCCATATGGCGGCTGCCCTTCTGAAGATTCTGGATCAAAAGTGTGGCGAATGTTTTATATTTCACATGTCCGCACCGCTCTCCGAAGCGCCTGTACGCCTCCATCTCGGAAATTCCACTTTCCATTTCATAACAGGCTGTGACGATTTCCTCATATGCGATACGCTTTTCCTTCTTTCTTTTATAATCTGCTGCCATCTTACGAAAGGCATTTCGAACTGTCATACCGGCCTGAACCAACAGGGTAAACTTCATGAGCAGCCCCGGATAGTCCATCATCAGCTCTTCATATCTTTTCGCTCTGGCTTTCTGTTCCTCCCTGGCAGTTATAACAATCACCGCCAGAGCCGCTGCAATGGCCATAGCCGCCAGAAGGTTACCGGTGTTGTCATAGGGTGTTTTCCATTCCAGCTGTTTGCCATCCCAGTTGTCTGGAAGATAATAATAATCTGGATCTTCCAGTTCGCTGTTATAGCTTTCCACATATTTCAAAAGCTGCTGCTCTCTTTTCTCATCTGTGGTCAGCTCCTCCGGTTCCCCGGATTCTTTCTCTTCCAGTTCTTTTTCCGGAATCTGTATGTATACGCTGCCTGTTTCTTCTCCTTCCATGGATACCATAAATTTTTCTTCATAGGGGTCTTCCTCCTTTTTCAGTTCATAACCGTCCTTCAATAGCTGACCGCCGCCCTTGGTATAGGTAAGAAGCATTCCAATCGTATTTCCAGCCAAAACAACCACAAGAAATAATTTTCTTCCCTTTACAGTACCAATCTGCCCCACCTGGATCCAGCCCAGAATGCTCCCTGCGGTCAGGACTAAAACTATAACAAAAATGACAATATGGAGCCACATCCACTACACCTCGATTTCTACAATTCTTTTGCCCATCCAATATGCCGTTCCATACACTGCAAGGCAGACTGTCATGGCACAGATTCCAAATGGATTTCCATAAAGCATGTCCAGAAATCCCGGAGAGGTCAGCTGAAGATACAGAATGATCCCCACTGGCATAATGCTCATGATCATTTGCTCTGACTTTTTCGCCGCTAGTGTAGCTTCGATTTCCTTTTTTACATCAATCTTATCTCCTAACATTCTTGCAACCTTCTGGATCACATTTCCAAGATCACCACCGCTTCTTTTGGCTATATATAAAATAGATGCAAAATTCTCGATATCCTCGATCTGGCATCTTTTTCCCAGGTCCAGGAACAATTCTTCCACAGGTACACTTACTTTCTGCTGGGTTTCTATGTAGCGAAATTCCATTACAATATCTTCGTTTTTCGTATACAGCTGTTCCAGATCCCGTACACAGGCTGAAACGGCATTTTCCACAGAATAGCCAGCCTGAATTGCCACACTCATAGAATTCAAGGCATCCCGGAACTGATAATTAAGACGACGTTTCCGTTCTCTGATCAGCTGCTTCTTTTTCCATTTTAGGTAAAACACCGAAAACGGCAGCATAGCCACAAGAACCCATGGTGTTTTATAAAAAAGATAATCCACTACACAACATAATGCAGCACATTCTGCCACATATCTGACAATCTCCTTTGCAGAATAATGATATATCTCATAATCCGGATTCTTTCCGTTCATAGCTTTACCCCCGCACGTTCCAGTTTTTCTCTATGCATAAGAGGTGCGGCCTGCACCAGTCCTTTTTCCTCCTGCCACTGGTATAATGGCTGTATTTTTATCTCATCATCTTCGTATCCACATACTTCTGAAACCTCCAGAAGCTTTCTGGATTTATCACGCATACGGCCAAGATGGATCAAAATATCTACTCCGGAAGCAATCTGTCTTCGAACCGCTGCAAGAGGCAGCTCCAGTTCGGCCATCAAAGTCATAATCTCCAATCTGGCCAACATATCGCGACAGCTGTTTGCATGTGCAGTTCCAAGGCTTCCTTCATGCCCTGTATTCAGTGCCTTTATATGGACTCCCTAT
>OLRJ01001650.1_pt1 | contig 18527 bp, 17 predicted proteins | sample 1672741 | NCBI WGS metagenome assembly OLRJ01 (sample SAMEA3136719, study PRJEB25190) | human gut metagenome | biome: human gut; feature: human-associated habitat; material: faeces | place: Austria | collected 2013
GAATTCACTCATTATAGACCTCCTTTAATTTGTACATGAATGAGTTCATGTATTTTAATATATTTTCTATATAATAACCCTCCAGACAGAACCCATCCCCGCCCATGGGTTATTTTCCAGTTAAAAAATATGCTGTTTCCAGCACACATGCCCTGCTGTCTGTTAAACAGCAAGGCTTTTTAAAGATTTAATTTTTTTGCAATTTCTTTCAGTGCAACCTTCACCGGATTATCCTCTGGAAGAGTTACTGTCGGACGTCCTTCACAGTCATATTCGTAAACAGTTTCATCCTGCGGTACAACGCCAAGAAGATGAAGCCCCTGTTTCTCGATTTCTTCTTTGATTCCGTCATTCAGTTCACCCTTCGGTGCACGATTTATAATCAGTCCTACTTTCTCCGGATGCATATTGCATTCGTCGATCAGTTTTGCAATTCTTCCAACAGCCTGAACTCCTCTTCTGGAGCAGTCGCTGACAAGGATTGCTGTCTGCATGGATGGAAGGACACCTCTGCTGATGTGTTCCATACCTGCTTCATTGTCTACTACAATATATGGATAATGGTTCTGATATTTTGCAAGCTGAGCCTGAAGAAGTCCATTAACGTAGCAATAGCAGCCTTTTCCCTGTGTTCTGCCCATAACAAGCAGATCAAAGTCGTCTTCTTCTACCAGTGCATCCTCAAAACGCATTTCGGCATAATCAGCCTTGGACATTCCTTTCGGAATCGGACTTTCTTTGACAAGCTCTGCCTGTGCAATTTCCTCTCTGACATCGCCGAGTGTGGTCTCAACCTCAACACCGAGGACTTCATTAAGATTGGAGTTTGCATCTGCATCAACTGCAAGGATCGGTCCTTTGCCCTGTTCGCAGAGATACTGGATCAGCATTCCGCATAAAGTTGTTTTTCCAACGCCGCCTTTTCCGGCAACGGCAATTACATGTGCCATAATAAAAGAGTGCCTCCTACTCTGGTTTTGTTTTATTCACAGCTGAGCTTTACAATGCTGTTTGCCAGGTCAACCATAAGGATGTGACCTTCGATCACTCTTTCATCCCCCATGATATCTCTGAGTATGATTTTGTTACCGTCTACGTCGATTCTGGATACATTTTTGAAAATCACAGAATCATCACTTTCTTTGTATACTGTTGCTAAACACATATTCTCGCCTCCTGAATCATGTCTTGTGTTATGTGCTGCTTGTGAATCGTTTCATCACCCGGCGATTCTCAATCCTTCATTTCTTCTTTGACTAATGTCAGAGCAAGTCCCAGTCGCATATTTCCCTTCTGGAAATCAGCTACTGCTTCTTTGATTGTTTTCGCTGAGCTGTCCAGACCCATCTTCTGAAGGTTGTCTGCCATCTGATCAAGTTCTGCTGCATGATGTTCATTGTGCTGTAGCATATAGGTCAGTAAAGCAACTGTTTCTTTCTTACAGTCTCCGCCTTCACAGGATCCGCAGTGATCACCGTTTGAGCAGTCTCCATGAGAATGTGCGTGTTCTCCATCTCCATGTGTATGAGCATGTGTATGGGTCACACCATCCGCATGTGTATGAGCATGAGAATGCTCCGGTGTATGTTCATGTCCGTGCTGGACAAGATTTCCATTTTCATCTTTGATAAGATGCATATCTGTCTCCTTTCTCCGGTTCTACCTCCGGAACGCCTCCAAACAGGCGCACTTATGACAAGAATTTATCAATTAAATTCATTATACATCTTTTATTTGGGTTTAGCAAGGATAACATATGAAAAAATAGCCAAAAACTCACGATATTCTCTCGTTTTTTTCCATAGTTTTGCACGGTAGAGTGTTGTCTTACAGGAACACCAGCTGTTATACAAATAACGTTTTTGTCTTTTAATTAACAAAGCTGTTATTTACATGTTTTCTGCCTTGTATTACTTTTTTAACAAATTTGATTTCCATATTTCATAATTATATGGTATAATAGACAAAAATTTTGATTTATCAGTCAAGGAGGATTTATTTTGACTACTTCTGTATTTTTAAATAACGACAGTACCATGCCTCTTTTGGGACTTGGTCTTTACAAAACAACAGATCCTCTGGAAGCAGAGAACGCGATTGCAGCAGCTGTTCAGAACGGATACCGTCTTCTGGATACAGCTTCCGCATATAAGAACGAAGAATTTGTCGGACGTGGAATTGCCAAATGCGGCATTCCGAGAAAAGAACTTTTTGTTACAACAAAAATCTGGAACAACGCTCAGCGTCTCGGTGATGTATCAGGCGCTTTCCAGCGAAGTCTCGACCGGCTGGGTCTCGATTATATCGATCTCTATCTGATCCACTGGCCGGTACCCGGCTGTTATCTGAACACCTGGCAGGAAATGGAAGGTATCCTCGAATCCGGACGTGCACGTGCCATCGGTGTCAGCAACTTCGAGATCCGTCATCTGGAAGAGCTTCGCAAAGTTTCCGGCATTGTTCCTGCAGTGAACCAGATCGAGTGCCACCCGCTCTGTTATCCGAAGGAACTGATCGAATACTGTCAGGAGAACGGTATTCAGGTACAGGCTTACGCCCCTCTGGCCAGAGGTGCATATCTTGACAATGATATTTTATGTGTTCTCGGAACTAAATACGCACATACTCCTGCACAGGTAGGCCTCCGCTGGGCAGTACAGAAAGGAATCTCTGTCATTCCGAAATCTGTTAACCCGGAACGTATCGCTTCCAACTCCAGAATCTTTGATTTCACGATCGATCAGGAAGACATGGATCTTCTCGATACACTGAATCAGAATTTCCACAGTGCTTCTATTCCTGAAGATCTGAGAGATATCGCTTTCTGACAGGATCCACGTCTGTCAGCAATTGTAGCAATAACATAATTATCAACATAAGTTTTTATCAGACTTGCTCAACACAAAACGGCCGGCCCATTCCTGGACCAGCCGTTTTTGATATATCTGTTTTATTCCCACGGAAGCATCGGTGTTTCTACCTTTTTGTCACGGATCATCAGATCACGAACTGCATCTGCTGCAGACTTGTCTTCAAAAAGCACTTTGTTTACTTCCATGATGATCGGCATTTCCACATCGTATTTTTCAGCCAGACTCTTGGCTGCTTTCGCAGAATAAACGCCTTCTACAATCATCTTAACTTCATCCATTGCCTGCTGCATGGTATAGCCCTTACCCATCAGATAACCGGCTTTTCGGTTACGGCTGTGTACGCTGGCGCAGGTAACGATCAGATCTCCTATTCCGGAAAGGCCATAAAAAGTCTCTATATGCGCGCCCATCTTTGTACCAAGACGTGCGATTTCTGCAATTCCTCGAGTGATAAGCGCCGCTTTGGTATTATCGCCATATCCAAGTCCGTCAGCGGTACCTGCCGCAAGTGCAATGACATTCTTAAGTGCCCCGCCGAGTTCCACTCCCAGAATATCCGGAGTTGTATACACGCGGAATACAGGACTCATAAAGATTCCCTGCAGGTATTCTGCTGTTTCTCTTTTTTCCGCACTGACAACACATGTTGTAGGAATTTCCTTACCAACCTCTTCCGCATGACTTGGTCCGGAAAGCACGCAGACATTTGCTGCCGGAATTTCTTCGCTGATGATCTCGCTCAGCGTCATCAGGGTGTGTTCTTCCACTCCCTTTGCAACATTTACAATGATCTGTCCTTCTTTTACAAACGGTGCCATCTGCTTTGCAGTGCTTCTCGTAAACGGAGACGGAACCGCAAGAACAGCCACATCTGCATCATCCAGACAGCTCTTTAGATCTGTTGTGATCTCTACTTCTTCCGGAATACGTACTCCCGGAAGTTTGGAGGTATGCTCTCTTTTTTCATTCAGCATCTTCACTTCTGCTTCCAGAGCTGACCACAGTTTTACCTGATGTCCGTTCTTATGTAGCAGCAAAGAAAGTGCTGTTCCCCAGCTTCCCGCTCCAAGTACATTTACTTTAGCCATTTGTCCACCTTTTAACCTTTCTTTGAACTGGATTTACCCAGAAATACTTTACTCTCTGTTCCGTTCGCAAGGCGAACGATATTGGCTCTGTGTCTCCAGAATGCCAGGCAGGTAAGAAAAACCATCACGCCATACATTTCCATTGTATGGCTTCTGTCCATACCATAGCCGCCCATCTCACCACGTACGATCAGCGCAGCCAGAGCAATCAGATAACAGCTCAGAGAACCCAGTGACACATAATGTGTCGTAAAAAACAGTGCAAAAAAGACAATCGCGCACAAAACGAACAATCTCCAGTCAAACGCGATAAGGAAACCTACAGAAGCGGCAATTCCCTTTCCTCCGCGAAATCCCATCGTTATTGGAAAATTATGTCCGAGAATGCAGCCTGCTGCCGCATAGATTGCAAGCAGAGGCAGGATGTCCGCTCCCTGCTCAGCAAAAATAAGACGTACCACAACAATTGCAGCCACACATTTCAGACAATCTCCGAGAAGCGTCATCGCTCCTGCTTTTTTTCCGAATGTACGCAGTGCATTAGTTGTACCCGCATTGCCGCTTCCATGTTCACGGATATCTGTTTTGTGCATTTTTCCAATAATATAAGAAGTCTGAAACAGTCCAAAAATATAACCGATCAGAATACAGATCAAACGCTCTACCATTTTATTTAATCAGCTCTTTTCCCCGCGTTCACGGATAATGAATTTCAAAGAAGTACCACGGAAACCAAATGCATCTCTGACTTTGTTTTCGATATATCTTGTATAGGAGAAGTGCATCAGTTCTTTGTCATTTACAAAAATTACAAATGTTGGCGGTTTTACTCCAACCTGCGTCATATAGAAGATCTTGAGACGTTTTCCTCTGTCTGACGGCGGCTGCTGCATGGCAACTGCCTCTGACAGGATCTCATTCAGCACACCTGTCTGTATACGAAGCGTCTGATTCTCGATAACTGCATCGATCGTCTCAAAAAGCTTCGGAAGTCTCTGACCTGATTTTGCAGAAATAAATACAAGCTCAGCATATGGCATATAAGCCAGTACCTCACGGATACGATTGGTATGTTTGTAAATAGTCTTGTCATCTTTTTCGACCGCATCCCATTTATTGACCGCAATGATAACGCCCTTGCCTCTCTCATGCGCGATTCCGGCAATTTTGGCATCCTGCTCTGTTACACCCTCTGTCGCATCGATCACGACTACGACGACATCTGCTCTCTCTACAGCTGTTACTGTACGGATCACGCTGTAACGTTCAATCTCTTCTTTGATCTTGCCCTTGCGGCGAAGACCTGCCGTGTCAATAAAAATATATTCTCTGTCTTTCCATTTGACCTTGGCATCAACGGCATCTCTCGTTGTTCCGGCAATGTCAGATACAATGACACGATCCTCACCCAGCAGCTTGTTGATCAGAGAAGACTTGCCGACGTTTGGTTTTCCAACAACTGCAACCTTCGGAATATCCTCATCCTCGTCTGTGTCCATTTCCTCCGGAAATTCTTTGACGATCTCATCCAGCATGTCGCCGATTCCTGTACGGTTGGCAGCTGAGATCGGTACCGGTTCCCCGATTCCAAGATTATAAAATTCATAAACATCCATCATATATTTCTGGACGCTGTCTACTTTGTTTACTACCAGAACCACAGGTTTCTGGCTTCTGCGGAGCATATCCGCAACCTTTGCATCAGAATCCACAAGCCCCTGCTGTACATCTGTAATAAACACAATAACATCTGCTGTGTCAATCGCGATCTGCGCCTGCTCTCTCATCTGGGATAAAATGATATCTCCGCTGTCCGGTTCGATACCACCTGTGTCGATCAGTGTAAAGGACTTGTCCAGCCATGTCACGTCTGCATAAATTCTGTCTCGGGTAACCCCCGGTGTATCTTTTACAATGGATATCATCTCACCTGCCAGTGCATTGAATAACGTGGATTTACCTACATTAGGCCTTCCCACTATTGCAACTACCGGTTTGCTCATACATTTGTCTCCTTATCTGTTTTTTATGTTCAATCGGATCCAGAACTGCCGAAACAAGATCGGCACCTGCCGGATCCACAACTATGATTTCTTTTCCGATCTTCTCAGAAAGTTCGGTTACTGTCACATCATCCAGGAACACATCTTCCCCACTCCGAAGCATATTGCATGGAATCAGAAGCCGGTCTCCCAGTTCCTGTCCGGAAAGCTGTTCTATAAGATCCTGTCCGGTAATAAGTCCGGAAACCGTGATCTTTTCTCCAAAGAAATGATTGATGATCGTTATGACTCTGGAGGAAATATTGGGATATTTCTCCTGAATCGTCTCCAGGCACTTCTCAATATAAGGTGCCGCAAGTCTGCCTGTGGCAACTGTGACTGCAAGTTTCCGGTCATCTCCGATCCGCTCTGCTACTGCCTGACGTACTTCTGTATCCAGAAGCCGCAGCATGCCCACACCATTTTCAAGCTGCAGATAACCGTCGTAGCGTTCCTCTTCAGGAAGTTTCTCTCCCGCCAGAATATACCATTCATCGGAAGCATGGATAAAGTGGATACCATGTTTCTCATACATGATCTTCTGCCAGCGGTGGATCTGCTCCAGAACCGCCTTTGCATCTTCTCTTGTAAATGGTTCCAGCGGATACAGTCCGTCGCGGAATTTCGTCAGCCCGACCGGAACGACAGATACGCTCTGAAGAACCGGAGCATATTCAGACATCTTCTGAAGACTGTACTCCAGTTCTTTGCCATCGTTCACACCTTTGCAAAGAACGATCTGACCGTTCATTGTGATCCCTGCCTCATAAAGGCGGTCAACTTTTCGAAGTGCATCTCCCGCAAAACGATTATGCAGCATTTTGCAGCGCAGTTCAGGATTCATTGCCTGAAAAGACACATTAATGGGCGAAAGATGATATTTGATCACGCGGTCAATATCTTCCTGGCTCATGTTTGTCAGCGTAACGTAATTTCCCTGCAGGAAAGAAAGTCTGGAATCATCATCTTTGAAATACAGTGTTTCTCTCATGCCCGGCGGCATCTGATCAATAAAACAGAACATGCAGTGGTTGCTGCAGGAACGATAGTCATCCATCAGACCATTCTCGAATTCAATCCCAAGATCTTCGTCATAATCCTTCTCAACTTCCAGTTCCCATAATTCTCCGTTTGCTTTCTCAATCAGTAATTCTATATATTCGTCATTCAGAAGATATCGATAATCAAAAACATCTTCCACCGGCTGGTGGTTGATCTCTGCCAGAATATCTCCTGGTTCCAGCTCCAGTTCCTCCCCGATACCTCCCGGAAGGACTCTGGAAATCACATGTTTCTTTTTCTTCATATAAATCCTTTCTAACCTTACCATATCTGTGTTTGCACCAAAGAGTGCAAAATACCCCAGATAACATTACTATAACAATTCTGTAGTGAAAAATCAATAAATTCCTTGACGGGATTTAGGGCAAATGTTATAAATGTATTAGGACTCAGTTTGAAAACTATACCTAGGAGGAATATTATGCCAAATATAGAGTTACTTGAAAAATCAACTCCTGTTGCGCCTGTTCGCATTGCAGCACTTGCAGGATGTCAGGATCTCGCCAATGAGGTTGACAAGAAACTTGTAAAATTCCGTAAAGAACTTGTTGCCAAAAAGAAACCAAGCCAGATTCCACAGGGTTACAGCCTTCCATCTTTTCTGGTTGATTCCGAGATCATCCGTTTTGGTACCGGTGAGGGCAAAGGTCACATCAAAGAATCTGTTCGTGGTGCCGACCTTTTTATTATGGTAGATATCACCAATTACAGCCTTACCTACAAAGTGTGCGGACACGAGAACCACATGTCCCCGGATAATCATTTTCAGGATCTGAAACGTATCATCTCTGCTGCAACAGGCAAAGCACATCGAATCAATGTTATCATGCCGTTTCTGTATGAAGGTCGTCAGCACCGTCGTACCAAACGCGAATCCATGGACTGCGCACTGATGCTTCAGGAATTAAGGGATATGGGTGTTTCCAACTTCATCACTTTTGATGCGCATGACCCACGTGTTCAGAACGCAATTCCTCTGAATGGTTTCGACAACTTCTTCCCGACCTATCAGTTCCTGAAAGCTCTGGTAAAAGAAGTCAAAGATTTCAAACTGGACAATGACCATCTGATGATCATCAGCCCAGATGAAGGTGCTATGTCAAGAGCCGTATACTTTTCCAATATTCTTGGCGTAGATATGGGTATGTTCTACAAACGCCGCGACTACTCCACTGTTGTCAACGGCAAAAACCCGATCGTTGCTCACGAATTCCTCGGTGATTCCGTAGAGGGCAAAGATGTTGTTATCATTGATGACATGATCGCATCCGGAGAAAGTATGCTGGATGTTGCCAAACAGATCAAGGAACGAAAAGCCAAACGAGTATTTATCTGTACTACTTATGGTCTTTTCACAGAGGGACTTGCCAAATTTGATGAATATTATGAGAAGGGTTGGATTGACAGAGTCATCACCACAAACCTGAACTACCGTCTTCCGGAGCTACTCACAAAAGAATATTATATTGAAGCAAACATGAGCAAATATCTTGCAAGTATCATCGATATCATCAACCATGATGTTTCAGTAGAAAAAGTTCGTTCCAACAACGAAAAGATTATGGAACTGATGGAAAAAGTCAATAAACGATAAACCAAAACGGGAGCTTCCTTTCACAGGAGCTCCCGCTTTTATTATAATGTATTTTATATATATTATTTTCTACGTATTCCAAGAAATGCTCCCAGATTTCCTCTTTTTCCATGTGATGCACGATGCGAAAAAAGGAACTCCGGGTTACAGCAGGTGCAGATTCCCGGCATGGAAATATGTTCTTCCTTTATTCCAGCTTCTAACATAATAAGCCTGTTTGCCTCCCAGAGGTTCAGCTGATATTTTCCGTTCTCTTTTATATAAAACAGTGAATCCCAGTACTTTTTTTCAAATGACTTCTGAAATTCCAGAATCACATCTTCACTCACTTCATAACATTTCTGACAGATAGAGGGCCCGATTGCACTGTAAATATCTTTTGGATCTGTTCCGTATTCCTCATTCATTTTCTCGACCGTTATTTTTCCGATCTTCGCAGCAGTTCCTCTCCACCCTGAATGCGACAGTCCGATTGCACGATGTACCGGATCCACAAAATACAACGGCACGCAGTCCGCATAAAATGTTGCCAGTACAAGTCCGGGAACATTTGTAACCATTCCATCTACATCCGTATACGGCCTTGGCTTCGTAATGCCGTTTCCTCTGTCTTCTTCTGTTATTACACGAACATTCGCAGTATGTGTCTGGTCAGAAGTCACGATATCTTCTGCCGAAAATCCCACTGCCTCTGCAAGCCTGCGATAATTTTCATAAACAGCCGCATCATCATCCCCTCTCGTAAAACTAAGGTTCATCAAAGAATAGATTCCCTGACTTACTCCGCCAAGTCTGGTGCTGAACGCATGTACGATATCCGGAAACTGTTCAAATGCCTGATAGCTCAGCCAGGTAACCCCTTTATTTTCTTTTATCCTCATATGAGGTTTTCCTTCCTCATACCATCTGATTTCTGTCATCTTCTGCTCCTTTATCATTCATCCACAATAATCAAATGCATTTTTGATCCATTGAATCTGTTCACCGTCAATCGCTACTACATCAAACCGACACGGCGGTTCTCCATAGCCATATCGTAGCAAAAAGAACTGTGCAGCCTGGCTGATACGCTTCTGTTTGCGATAATCTACTGCTGCAGATGCATATCCGCTTTCTTTATTGCTTCGATACTTCACTTCTACAAATACCAGATATTTTCCATCTCGAACGATCAGGTCAATTTCTCCGCTTTTGCAGCGAAAATTCTTTGTTACAATAAAAAGGCCCTGTTTTTTCAGAAAGGCAGCCGCCTCTTCTTCATGGCAGCTGCCTATTTTACGTTTATTAATGCTCAGATTTGTTCTCTCATTTCTTATTTATGTGTAGGTATCTTATGTAATTTATACGAAATGTGTAATAAAACTTGCCCTGTGGATCGGTGTTGGTCCATATTTCTGAAGAGCCGCAATATGTTCTGCAGAGCCATACCCTTTATTAGATGCAAAACCATATTCCGGCATAGTCTTGTCATATTCCACCATCAGACGGTCTCTCGTAACTTTTGCTACAATACTTGCAGCCGCAATAGATGCGCTCTTGGCATCTCCCTTAATGATCGGCACCTGCGGAATTTCAATTCCCGGAATCGTAACCGCATCATTCAGAAGAAGCTGTGGCATAACCGCAAGTTTACTTACCGCCTGTCGCATTGCCTCATAGGTTGCCTGCAGAATGTTGATTTCATCAATTCTTGCCGGACTTGCCATTCCCAGTCCTACTGCAACTGCTTCTCGCATGATCACATCATACAGTTCCTCTCTTTTATGTGCGGTCAGTTTCTTGGAATCATTCAGATACAGAATATGGTGATCTTTCGGAAGAATCACAGCGCAGGCTACTACCGGCCCTGCAAGCGGTCCTCTTCCCACTTCATCAATTCCGCAGAGATATCCAAGATGCTCATATTTATGTTCAAACTGCATCATCTGTTCCATACGAAGCTTTTCTTTTTCCAGCGCATCCAGTTTTTTTCGATATTGCTGTACCAGTTTCTGCACGCCGCTCCGAAGATCTGTTTCATACATCTGACAGATAGCATTCCAGTCCGCTTCCCGTGCTGCTGAAAACTCTTCTTTTATCTCACCGATCGTTTTCATTCACTTTTCTCCTGCTCTGCCCATTCCAGAGTCACACGTCCAATCTTACCACCACGGAAATCATCAAAGAGAAGTCCTGAAGCCTTTACATAATCCAGTTCTTCTCCCTTTTTGAGGCATCCACGTGCTCTGGCAATTTTCCCAAGGATTTCAACAGCCGTTCCTTCCTCCGAAATCCCATAACGTTTCTCAAGAAGCCCACTGTAATTTGTTCTCAGATGTTCAATCAGCCAAAGTGCAAGTTCTTCCATATTCAGGATATCATCTTTGATCGAACCGACACAGGCCAGCCGGATTCCCACCTGCTGATCCTCAAATTTCGGCCAGAGAATTCCAGGTGTGTCCAGAAGCTCTACATTTTTGTTCAGGCGGATCCATTGTTTTCCCTTGGTCACACCAGGTCTGTTTCCGGTCTTTGCACATGCTTTTCCCGCAAATGTATTAATAAACGTAGATTTTCCAACATTCGGGATTCCAGCCACCATTGCACGGATTGGACGGTTTTTAATTCCACGGCGGCGGTCACGTTCAATTTTTTCCTTACAGGCCTCCTGTATAACATTCTGAATGGTCTTCATTCCAGATCCATTTCTGGAATCCACTTTTACAACATGAAAACCTCTCTTCTGAAAATATTCTTTCCATGCTTCATTTTGTCTTTCATCCGCCAGATCTGCTTTGTTCAGAAGAATCAGTCTTGATTTATTCTGTCCAAGCTGGTCAATATCCGGATTTCTACTGGAAAGAGGCACTCTGGCATCTACCAGTTCTATAATCAGATCGATCAGTTTCAGATCTTCCTGCATTTGTCTTTTTGCCTTGGTCATATGACCAGGATACCACTGTACGTTCATATATTACCTACCCTTTCGTAAATCCCAGTTTTTCAAACGGAGAACATGTGAACCAGATCTTACCTACAATATATCTCTTGCGGACCATACCGATGTCTGCATAACGACTGTCCTCACTGTTGTTTCTGTTATCTCCGAGGACAAAGTATTCTCCAGATTCAAGCGTAACCGCAGTTGCAGCAAGGCCTGGATTGGTTATCATTGGAAAATCTTTGCCTTCATTATATACCTCTCCATTGATCAGGATTCTTCCTCCTGTTATCTGTACTGTTTCTCCCGGCAGCCCTATCACACGTCGGATATGAAGAGCCGCATCATCACTTGCACTTGTACGGAATACGATCATATCTCCCCTCTGCGGAGAAGAAAATTTATATACTGCTCTATTTATAAAAAAACGGTCTCCGACAGAAATCGTCGGTTCCATGGAGCTTTCCTGCATCGTAACTGTCTGAAACATCATGATCGCAACAACAGCTGCAAACACCAGTGTTACCATGATCTGAAATACCCAGCGCATGGAACTGCGGACTTTTTCATTTTCAAATTTTTCTTTTACTTCCTGTACTTTGGGATATTCTTTCCAGTTTTTTATTTCCATAATTATTCTCCCATAATGGAAAAAGAGGGACAATAGCTGTCGTTATTGTCCCTTCTTTTGAAACCTTTGAAATTTTCTTATCTAACGCGTTCTTTAACTTTAGCAGCTTTACCTACACGATCTCTCAGATAGTTCAGCTTAGCACGGCGAACTTTACCATGACGGATAACTTCTACTTTAACAACGTGTGGGGAATGAAGCGGCCATGTTTTCTCAACGCCTACACCATTGGAGCTCTTTCTTACTGTGAAAGTTTCTCTGGTGCTTCCACCCTGTCTTTTAAGAACTGTTCCCTCGAAGATCTGAATTCTTTCGCGGTTTCCTTCTTTGATCAGTGCGTGTACTCTTACTGTGTCACCTACACGGAATTCCGGTACTTCTGCTTTTAACTGAGCAGACTCGATGTTTTTAATGATGTCGTTCATTTTATTTTCTCCTATTCTTATCTGGATGTTCTTAATACATTGAACTGTAACAGAGGACCATCTTTTTTTACAACGGTATTGATTATACTATACATTCTGGTCCATTGCAAGCAGTTTTTTAGTTGTTTTCCGTGTTTTCTGCAGTCGTTGTATCCGTAGATGCACTGTTATCCGCAGTAGTATCATCATTACTGCTAAGAAGCTGATTCAGTTCATCGATCATTTCTTCATCTTTCAGCCGGAATTTAACCTCCACTCGTCTGGAAGCATCCTTATCTACATTTCCGTTTGCATCAAGAACCGGATTTGCCATGGAATGCCCATTGACTGTGAGATATTTTTCCAGATTCTGTGACTGCGTGGCATCCAGAAAGTTTCCCTGAATGTCAAGAAGGTACTGAGCCACTGCCAGTGATCTCTGCTGGGAAAGCTGCAGGTTATAGCTGTAGTCACCATCTGTATCTGTATATCCATCAATGATGATCTCTGCAAGATATTTCATATAATCATCCTGAAGAAGTACCTTACAGTAAATCGGAAGGATCTGCTCCAGAGCCTGTTTACCGGCATCTGTCAGTTCTGCCTGATCATAGTCAAACATAACACTTGCTTCCAGTGTCAGCGCGCCAGTCTGTGCATCAATATCTACATTAATATTATTTTTGGAAAATTCATTTTTCAGTGCCTCAATTACGTCTGCCTTCACACCGATGATCTGGTCAATCTGCGCCTGCTGATCTTTTAACTGCGCGGTCTTTTCGTCCAATGCCGACTGCTGTGCATTCAGTGTAGATTCCTGCTCTTTCAGTTTGGCAGCGAGTGCTGCAAGCTGTTGTTCCTGCTCTGCAAGTTTTTCATCCTGGGTTTTTAACTGAGCATCCTGATTCTGCAGTGTCTCATCTTTTTTGTCCAGCGCATTCTGTTTATCCAGCAGTTCCTGTGTGTATTCTTCCTGAAGAGCAATTTTTTCATCTCTTTCCTGAAGACTTTCATTATAGCTTTTCTGCGCCTGAAAAAGAGTCACACACATGATCAGCACAAAAAGCAGAAGCACACCTGCCATCATATCGGAATAAGAACGCCAGACATTAAATCCATTGTTCTCTGATTTTTTCTTTCTGCGCATCTGTTTCTCCTCTTACCTAAACAAACCGAATTTGCCTTTCTGAACTCCTTTGGAAAGTTCTCTGATGTTTTTGGAGATTTCTTCCAGAAGTTCCTGCTGCATCTCGCTCTGTGTCTGCATGGTTTCCTGAAGCTTCTCAAGTGATTCTTTCTGTAAATTGCGTCCTGCTGTCAGCTGAACCCGGTCACTGCTTCCCGCTGCTGAAATGTCCGTCAGAAGACGACGAACCTGTTCCATTGTCTTACAGGATAACTTCTGATACTGAGCAAACTCCTGAAGTTTCTGATCAAATTCTTCTACTACCTGACGGTTTGCAGCCGCAACATCTGCATTGCTCTTTCCGGCCGCAGAAATACGTTCCATTCCCTGTGCCGCAGCTTCAACATATTTCTGCATGGTCTGGTTACATGCAACCCAGAACTTGGCAGATGACATCTCTGCTTCTTTGAGATAATCTGCAAGATGCTGATAATCTGCCTGCTGCTGTTTCTGAATCGTCTGGTTGTCCAGCAGGATACGGTTCGCAGCCGTAATGTATTCTTTCTGAAGACCAGTGGATTCTTCGATCATTTTTTTCATTGTCTGCTCATGCTCCACATATGCGTCACTGAGCTGTTTACTCATCGCCTGATACAGATTTGTCGTATAATTGGTATTATCTGTCTGTGCATCTTTCAGCTGTGTAAGTGCCTTTCCAAAATCTGCGAACTGTATTTCAAAAGATGTGTTCATCTCTTTCAGAAAAGCATCCAGAATTTCTTTAACTGCATCTTCCTGACATTTCGTCACAGAAGAGACCAGTGTATCCAAAGAGTCATTCATCTTTTTGAACGTCGGAGTAATGACTTTTTCAAAACTGTCTGCCATTTTTACAGAAAACTGTTCTGCCATCTGGTTCATGGCAGCAGTCTGATTCTTCTGACTTGCAACCAGAAGATTCATGGATTCTGTCTCTGCACTTGGCATCACATATGTATGGAATTTATCCAGAAACAGTTGAAGATTCTCTGTAAGAGCGGAATATTCGCTCTTCATTCCCGAAGTATAAACAATAGAAAATGCAATACCATAGATCGAAGTAAGGAACGCAACCTTAATACCATCTACCAGCGAAGAAACTGAACTGGTCATTGCTTCGTAGTTCGCCGGCTGAAAATCTTTGAGTCCCCATACCAGACCCACGAATGTGCCAAGAATACCGATACTGGTAAAAAGGTCCGGTGCCATTTCCAGAAGTTTCTTGTGGATATGAAGATCCAGGTCTTCTTCATTGATATATTCCTCGATGTCCACAATTCCTTCCTGGCTCTTCACAATCCCATCTGTAAATGCCTTCATTCTCGCATCCAGATAGTGATTATGAAAAATCCCGTTCATGGATTCAATCTTGTCCGGAGCAACTCTTCCCGGCATCTTGAACATATCTTCCAGTTCCTGTGCCGCATCTCCAAGCGACTGTGCAAGTCTGTTCATCCGGAACATTCCTCCGAACAGTCCGACGACATAAACCACTGCTATAATACCAAGAAAAACAAAGTTATAGAGCAATACGCTCATCGCATTGTTTCCTACATAAAAAGTCATTCCAAGTGCTGCCGCAAGCACAGCCAGAAACAATACAACATTCACGATTTTTTTCTTCATAGCCGACCTCCTTAGAGTATTTTTGCCTGTTTTTATGATATCATATCATATTTTTGCGAACAAGCTGTTTTCTCCACTTTACCCGCCCTTCACAAAGAATTCATAAACACAAAAACAGACAGCTCCTGTAAAGGAACTGCCTGTCATCTGTTTCTTATGCATATACTTTATCATCTTCCAGAAGAACGGCCTGTCCGTCTGTCACCTCAACCACATTCACACTGCAGTTCGGGGGTACAAAACCATGCCAGAAATCCTCATGGTCTTTGTACACATTATGAAGGAGTGCCCTTACTGCACATCCATGAGATGCGATCAGGATCGTCTTGTCCTGAAGTTTTGGGTTATGGATGAGCTCCTCCCAGAACTCTTTTGTCCGTGCAAGAACATCCCTAATACTTTCACCATCCTTTGGGCGGTCAAAATTCCATGGATCTGTAAAAAACTTCTTCATCTGCGGATCCAGATATTCGCGTGCATCGTTCATGCACACAACGCCTTCCAACACACCGAAATTAATTTCCCGGATCCTTATATCCTCTTTTACAGGTACTTTATGCGCCTGTTTTGCAAGGATTAATTCTGCAGTCTTTCTGGCTCTCACCAGCGGACTGGTAATGCAGAGATCAAAGGAAACATTTTTTAATGCTTCCCCTGTCTTCTCTGCAAGAAGGATTCCATTTTCAGCAAGCGGGATATCCGCCACGCCCTGTACCTTATGATGCCTGTTCCACACGGTCTCGCCGTGTCTCACAATATATAATTTCATCAGCTTCTCAGCTCGATTCCCAGTGCTGTCAGACCATTCAGGATTTTCTTCATGGTCGCTGTGATTTCAGCCTCTTCCAGAGTTTTTTCATGATCACGGAATACAACAGAATAAGCCATGGATTTGTATCCTGGTTTGATCTGAGCACCCTCATAGATATCAAAGAGCTGATAAGACTCCAGGATCCTGCCGCCTCTCTGCTCCAGAACATCTTCGATCTGTCCTGCAAGAATATGTTTCGGAACAACCATACTTAAGTCACGGGTAACTGCCGGATATTTTGCAATTCCTGTAAATTTATGGTTGAATCCGCAGAATTCAAGGATATCCTGAATATCAATCACTGCAACATAAGTTCTCTCTCCGATTCCATAATTACCCGCAACAAGTGGATGCACTTCCCCGAGATATCCGACTACTTTGCCTTCATAGCTGATATTCGCCTGTCTGCCCGGGTGCAGATAAGTTTTGTTGCTGTCTGGTGTATAGTGAACTTTTTTCTTCATTCCGGATTTTTCGAAAAATTCTTCGATTACACCCTTCATATCAAAGAAATCGCCTGCTCCGTACATACCAAGTGTAAAGTGTGTTCTCTCATCTGGAAGCTCTGTCAGCGGAAGTGCCTTTGGCAGATATACTTTACCGATTTCATACAGACGGACTGCTTTATTTCTTCTGTTATAGTTTGTTGCCAGAGAAGAAAGCATACCATTCAGAGTCGTTGTACGCATGATACTGTAATCCTCGCCAAGCGGGTTACTGATCGTGATCACTTTACGGAGATCACTGTTCTCTGGAATGCGAAGTTTATCAAACACCTTCGGGCTTTCGAAAGAATATGTCATTCCTTCTGAGAATCCACAGTATTCAGCAATATCTCTTGCCACGTTCTCAATACGAAGTTTGAATGGAAGTTTACCTGTCGTAGCTTCTCCATTCGGAAGTGTGGTAGGAATCTTGTCATATCCAAAGAATCTTGCAACTTCCTCTGCAACATCTGCCATGCAATGGATATCCTGGCGGAAAGTAGGAGCTACGATCTCATTTGTTTCCAGATCAAGAGTAAGCTCTACTTTTGCAAGGTATGCAAGCATTTCTTCTTTTGTAAGATCTGTTCCCAGAAGTGCATTGATGCGTTCCGGCTCAAATGGTACTCTGGAAGGTTCTCTTACTTCATTGCAGATATCTACACATCCTCCTACAACTTCACCTGCTCCCAGTTCTTCCATCAGCTGGCATGCACGGTCAATTGCTGCTTTTGCATTATTCGGATCAAGCCCTTTTTCAAATTTACCGGATGCATCTGTACGAAGTCCGATTCTCTTGGAAGAAAGACGAATGTTCGTTCCGTTGAAGCATGCTGCTTCAAAAAGTACTGTGTGTACATTATCAGTGATCATGGAGTTTTCTCCACCCATGATCCCGGCGATGCCGACTGCTTTCTTTCCGTCACAGATCATCAGAACCTGATCATCCATTTCACGTTCCTGGCCATCCAGTGTTACAAATTTTTCTCCGGCTTTTGCACGACGTACAACAATTTCTCTTCCTTCGATAGTATCCAGATCATATGCGTGCATTGGCTGACCGTATTCTTCCATAACATAGTTTGTGATATCAACAAGGTTGTTGATCGGGCGGATTCCGTTGGAAGCCAGACATCTCTGCATCCATTTCGGGGATGGTCCGATCTTGACGTTTTTGACAACTCTTGCTGTGTATCTCGGACAAAGTTCCGGATCTTCTACGGTTACTTTGACATAATCGGATGCTTTTTCATCATTTCCTGTCTCTTTGATTACAGGAGGAACGAATTTCTTATCAAAAGTAGCTGCTGCTTCTCTCGCGATTCCCAGCACACCATAGCAGTCTACACGGTTGGATGTGATCTCATATTCGATCACAACATCATCAAGACCGAGTGCTTTGATCGCACTCTCTCCTACAACCGCATCTTCCGGGAAAATATAGATACCGTATTCTGGTGCTTCCGGGTACATTTCTCTTGTGCTTCCAAGTTCTTCGATGGAGCACATCATACCGAAGGATTCTACACCTCTGAGTTTTCCTTTTTTGATTTTGATCCCACCAGGAGTCTTCTGTCCGTCATGTCCTCCGGCAACACGTCCGCCGTCCAGAACGACCGGTACTTTATCTCCTTCTTTGACATTCGGCGCACCTGTGACGATCTGTACAGTTTCTGTTCCGATGTTTACCTGGCAAATGATAAGTTTATCTGCATCAGGATGTTTTTCTATTTTTTCAATCTGTCCAATTACGATCTTGTCGAGATCTGCGTCCAGTTTTTCGAAGCCTTCCACTTTTGTTCCTGACAGTGTCATGGCATCTGTGT
>OLRJ01001654.1_pt1 | contig 18511 bp, 20 predicted proteins | sample 1672741 | NCBI WGS metagenome assembly OLRJ01 (sample SAMEA3136719, study PRJEB25190) | human gut metagenome | biome: human gut; feature: human-associated habitat; material: faeces | place: Austria | collected 2013
AAAAGGAGCAAAAAACTATGGTAAAAGTTACAGTTAATGTTGAGGGAATGATGTGTCCGCACTGCGAAGCACACGTAAACGAAGCAATCAAAAAAGCTTTCGGAGTTGAAGATGTCGTATCTTCTCACGAGAAAAAAACAACCGTTTTTACATCTGATAAGAAAGTGGATGAAGATAAAATTCGCCAGACGATCAAAGATGCAGGCTACGAAGTAACCGGTATCACTCAGGAATAAAACACCATATGATGTCAGGGGGCAAAAGCCCCCAACTATAACACCAACGGTTCCGCAAATTATTCTACGGAACCGTTTATTTTCAGGGGGAAAATAACTATGAAAATCAGTCCAGATCTGAACGAACCGGATCAGAAAAACTTTCAATACTACATCAGCCATATCTGGCGGGATGTATCAAACCTTGTCAAATGGCTGATCCTTGCAGTTCTGACCGGACTGATCGTCGGATTCATCAGTACACTTTTTGCAAGAGCACTAAAGTTTGTCACCACTTATCGAACAGAACACTACTGGGTATTCTTCCTGCTTCCTGTCGCCGGTCTGATCATTGCATTTCTCTATCAGAAACTCGGCCAGGATGACGGTGGAACCAACCAGGTACTTTCTACAATCCGTTCACAGGACGACGTACAGTTTCGTTCAGCACCACTGATCTTTGTCTCCACAATCCTGACTCACTTTACAGGTGGTTCTGCCGGCCGTGAGGGCGCTGCAATCCAGCTTGGCGGAAGTATCGGAAATCAGCTTGGAAGCTGGTTACGGCTCGACGAAGAAGACTGTCACGTTATGGTCATGTGTGGAATGAGTGCCGCTTTTTCCGCGGTTTTTGGCACTCCGATGGCTGCAGCTGTTTTCTCCATGGAAGTTGTAAGTGTTGGAATCATGTACTACGCAGCTCTGGTTCCGTGCGTGATCGCATCCATTATTGCATCAAAATTTGCTGCCAGCTTTGGTATCAATCCAGAGTCTTTCCACGTAGTCAATATTCCGGAACTTACGATTGAAACAGGACTCAAAATGATCGTGGTAACCGTAGCCTGTGCCGCAATCAGTATTATTTTCTGCATGGTTCTCACCGGTGTCGGAAAGCTTTATAAACGTTATCTCCCCAACCCATACATACGTATTATTGCAGCCAGTATGATCATCATCGTGATTACTCTTTGCCTCAGAACCACTGACTATATGGGTGCCGGAAATAATCTGATCGAGCTTGCCATTAAAGACGGTCAGGCACAGCCTTTGGACTTTTTCTGGAAAATTCTGCTCACAGCACTGACTATGCGCGCCGGTTTTCGTGGTGGGGAAATCGTCCCGGCCTTCTGCATCGGTGCTACTTTTGGCTGTGTTATGGGACATCTGATCGGACTGTCTCCATCACTCTGCGCCGCTGCCGGAATGGCCGCTCTTTTCTGCGGTGTTACCAACTGTCCGATCACCTCTATCCTGATCGCATTTGAGCTGTTTGGTTTCCGCGGTGTATCTTATTATCTGATCGCCGTTTCCATCAGTTACGCAGTTTCCGGATATTACGGACTTTACAAGGATCAGACAATCGTGTATTCCAAATATAAAGCAAAATACATCAACCGTCATACCAGATTCTGATCTGGTACGGCGGTTTTTTGTTCCTTTTTTTTAATTAATATTAAGGTAATATCAACAAATTTATCTAAAACTTTACTTGTACATTGAAAATATTGTGTTAGAATAAAAGTGTATTTTTTAGGAAAAACAGGAGGAATTATATGCGCAAAACAAAAATTATCTGTACCCTTGGTCCGTCTACTGATAAAGATGGAGTTCTCGAAGAACTTATCAAAGAAGGAATGAACGTTGCACGTTTTAACTTCTCTCATGGTTTACACGACGAACAAAAAGGCCGTATTGATAAATTAAAAGAAATCCGTACACGTCTTGGCAAACCGATCGCTGCGCTTCTTGATACAAAAGGTCCTGAAATCCGTATCTGCGAATTTGCAGATGGAAAGATCACACTGAAGGAAGGTCAACTGTTTACCTTAACCCCAGATGATATAGAAGGAAATGAAAATATTGTTTCCGTTACTTACAAAGAGTTATATAAAGATGTCAGACCAGGCAACCATATTCTGATCGATGATGGTCTGATCGAACTTGAAGTCCAGAAGATCAAAGGTCATGATATTGTCTGTAAGGTAATCAATGGTGGTGTTCTCGGCAACAAAAAAGGTGTCAACCTTCCTGGTGTTGAAGTAAATATGCCATTTATCAGCCCTAAGGATCACGACGATATCCTCTTCGGTATCAAAGAAGGCTATGATTTTATCGCAGCTTCCTTTACCAGAACAGCAGCCGATATCAAAGAAATCCGTGATATCCTTGAAAAGAACGGCGGACATGGAATCAAAATCATTGCAAAGATCGAGAACCAGCAGGGTGTTGACAACATCGACAGCATCATCGAAGCTGCTGACGGTATCATGATCGCCCGTGGTGATATGGGTGTTGAGATCCCACTTGAGGACGTTCCGGTCATCCAGAAGGATATCATTTCCAAAGTTTACACAGCCGGAAAACAGGTTATCACAGCTACTCAGATGCTGGATTCCATGATAAAAAATCCTCGTCCGACCCGTGCCGAAACCACTGATGTTGCCAATGCGATTTATCAGGGAACAAGTGCAATCATGCTCTCCGGCGAGACTGCTGCCGGTAAATATCCGGTAGAAGCACTCAAGACTATGGTCAAGATCGCAGTCCGTACAGAGGCAGATGTTGAGTACAACAAACAGTTCCGTGTTCTCTACAACGGCGGAGCATCCAACATGACTACTGCGATTTCTCATGCTACCTGCATGACAGCGATCGATCTGGATGCAAAAGCGATCATCGCCATCACACGCTCCGGAAATACAGCTCGCATGGTCTCCAAATATCGTCCAGGATGTATGATCATTGGATGTACTCCAGATGAGCGTACCTGTCGTCAGATGAATCTTTCATGGGGTGTTGCACCAATACATATGAAAGAAGAATACAGCATGGAGATCCTTCTCCTTCACGCTACAGAAGCTGCTGAAGAAAAAGGTTATGTTAAAAAAGGCGATGTTGTTGTTCTTACCGTTGGTGTTCCGCTTGGACGTTCCGGCAATACCAACCTGCTTAAAGCAACCGTTGTCGGTGAATATTAATTACTTCAATTACTTTTTACAGTAGTTATATTTCAAAATAAACAGGGTCATTGTCACCTGCTTTTTAGGTGACAATGACCCTGCATTTTATTTCTTATAGACCGTAATTACAATCGGTTCCTGTTTCTCATCGCCATACGGCTGAATCCAGTATAATCCTTCATCTGAATTCTTCTTTTCTGAATTTGCAGAAGTTTTTCCTTTCTCAAATACAACTTCGTCTTCTGTCTTTGCATATGTAAGTTCCAGATATGGTCCGCTACCGTCCACATCATTCAATATAATCTGATTCTTTCTGTCCTGAATTTTCTTTTCAGAAAAATTCTCATTCTTACCACCCGCGAGTTTCCAACTGTTCTTACTTATCACACAGGTTCCTGCAGTAGATGTAGTCAGGATCACTTCTTTTTCTGTCTCAGAAATTTTGACAATATTCAACGCTTTTTTATTTTCTGTAAGCGTTATGATAGTCTTATCATCCTTTGCATAAAGACGAATTCCAAGTTCAGATGCTGCTTTCTTTGCACTTAATGTAATCCATTGAACTTTCGGATCCTTTGGATCAATCATAGCAATTGAATGAAGCTTCTTATTTTCGCTGATCAGGGAAAATCCATTTTTCACTTCCTCAATTTCCATTGACAATACCAGATCTGTAATGTTTCCGTCTGAATCCTGCTTAATTTCCGTTGTTCCTGGTGGAACTGTCATACCCGTGACTTCTTCTGTTTCTTCCTCATTATCGGCATTCATTTGAGTCACCTGAAGCGTACCGGTTGCTGTCTCCGGATCATATTCTGTTACTATATCTGTGGAAGTTGCTGAAGCATATGCCACGTCTTCTTCATCAATGTCTTCATCTGGTAATCCTTCGTCTGTTTTCTCATCGTCAGAATCATCCCCATCCGGCAGATTATCTTTCTTTTCCGTCTTCTGCTCTGTATCTGTATCTGGTTTTTCATCTGGTTTTGTGTCTGATTCAGTTACTTTATCCTCACTCTTATCATCTGAAGTATTTGGATCTTTTACCGGCACTTCTACCAGTTCCATATAATCACAACCTTCTCTCTGACATCTGATGATAACAATTCCTGGCTTCTCATCAGTTACTTCCTGCATAAGCAGCTCCGTCAGATCATGTCCAAGAGCCTCCGTCTCATCTCTCTTTTCTTCATAATTACAGTTATCCTCTTTACATCGATAAACTGTATATCCCTTTTCTGTACAGGTTGGAGGAACTATCTTATATTCAATAAGTTCATGAAGTTCTCCACTCTCTTCTGCATATACAACAGACGCTCCGGATAATGATAGCGCCATCATTATTGCCAGTACTGCTGCACTTTTACTCTTTCTTTTCATATAGTTTCTCTCTTCCACTTTTGCTTACTTCACGGCCAGATCCTTAATTACTTCTCCCGCAATGATAAGGCCAACCACTGACGGAACAAATGCTGTAGATCCTGGAATTGCACGGCGTTCTGTACATTTGTGTGCAGCACCCGGAGGACAGATACAGTTTGTACGACAGCTGATCGCCATATCCTCGATCGGCTGAATAGGTAATTCCTGTGAGTATACTACCTTAAGTTTCTTAATTCCACGTTTTTTGAGCTCACGACGCATAACTTTTGCAAGCGGGCAGACAGAAGTTTTGTAGATATCTGCTACCTGAAAAGCGGTCGGATCAAGTTTATTTCCGGCTCCCATACTACTGATGATCGGAACTCCGGCTTCTTTTGCTTCCATAACAAGCTGGATTTTGGCAGTCACTGTATCTACCGCATCTACCACATAATCATACTGAGTAAAATCAAATTCATCCTTGGTTTCCGGCAAATAAAAACACTTATGAACATTGACTTCTACTTTCGGATTAATGTCAAGTATACGATCCTTCATAACATCTACTTTATATTTGCCAATGGTGCTTCTTGTCGCAATAATCTGACGGTTCAGATTTGTCAGACACACTTTGTCATCATCAATAAGATCGATTGCACCGACTCCGCTTCGCACAAGTGCTTCTACTGTATAACCACCGACTCCGCCGATTCCAAAAACGGCAACTCTTGAGCCAGCCAGCTTCTCCATAGCCTCTTTACCAAATAATAATTCTGTTCTGGAAAACTGATTTAACATCTATTTTTCGATCTCCTTCTCTTCTTCATTCAATGTCTCATTCATGCTTCCGGTACGATATCCCTGCAGATCCAAGGTCACATAGTCAAACCCATATTTCTTAAATTCTTCCGCAATTCTGATCCTGTTTTCTTCTTCAACAATCCTTATGATTTCTTCCGGCAGGACTTCAATTCTGGCAATATTTCCATGAATTCGCACGCGCACCTGATGAAAGTCCATATCAAGAAGAAGCTGCTCTGCTTTATCTACCATACCAAGTTTTTTCTCACTGATCGTCTCTCCATAAACAAAACGAGACGAAAGACAGGCAAAGGACTGTTTATCCCATGTTGGAAGTCCCATTTCTCTGGACAACTCGCGAATCTCTTCTTTGTAAAGTTCCGCCTGACGAAGAGGGCTGCTGACCCCCAGTTCTTTAACTGCGATAAGTCCCGGACGATAATCGCCATTATCATCCATATTTGAACCTTCTGCCACTGCATTCATACCATTTTCTCTTGCAATCTGCCAGATTTTCTCAAACAACTCATGCTTGCACAGATAGCAGCGATTCTTTGGGTTCTGACGAAAACCTTCAATATCCAATTCTTCGGACTCACAAATAAACTGTCGAACACCGTTCTTCTCACAGAATTCCATTGCTTCTCTTAATTCTCTCTTTGGAAAAGAACAGGAGCTTGCTGTAACAGCGATCACATTCTCATTTCCAAGAGCCTCCAGAGCTGCTTTCAGAAGAAATGTAGAGTCTACTCCACTTGAAAAAGCGACTGCAACACTTCCAAGGGATTTTAGATTCTGCTGTAATACGTTATATTTATCATGAATATTCACTATAAAAACTCTCCTCCCGGGCAGGTATTTAATTTGCACCCGTTCATTTATTCAACCTAGTATTCAAGTGTGTATTATAGCATACTGGTATAAACCATACAATATACAGTTACCTTGAAAGTTGTTGCAAACACTGATTTTACTGTTTCAATTGCCCCTACACCATCGTCATAACCACCGTTCCCAGTGTGATCAATACCACACCAACAGCAGCTTTCCGTGAGAGCTTCTCATGGAAAACAATCCAGGAAAAAGCAATCGTCACAAGAATGCTCAGTTTATCGATCGGAACGACAACGCTCGCCGTGATTCCCGCAAAAAACGAAGACCCTATTGCAAATAAAATCCCCCTGCATATTTTTATTTTATCCACACTTATTGGAACATTACGGAGTAATTTCCTGTAAAGTAAAAGAGCAGGTTTTCACCCGCTCAGTCATTTGAATAACGTTCATCATTCATCAAAATTTGCTGCATAAACCCCTTCCGGAAGTCTCATGGTAAGAATTCCAAGGTTAAATTCATGATCCATAATGGTAATGTGATATTCAAAGATCACATCATCTTCAAACTTGGACAGTAATACATAACTGCCATTTTCTTTTCCTTCAATCTGGTCACAGATATCTTCGTAAACAGCCTGTCCGGATATCTCTCTAGGATATCCTGCTGCCTTGATCTTCTCTTCAATTGCCTGGTATAATTCGTCCACGTGTGCGTCCTCCTTAATATCTTACCCCGAAACCTCGCTCTTCCTCATCAACCGGAAGACTGCGTTTTCGGATGTCATCAATCTCTATATAACGGTCATTGTAAAGTGCCTGAAGAATCTTGTCAATATCTTCTTCCAATCCCTGCAATTCTGTTGAGACTGATCCGTCATATTCATTTCTCGCCCAGCCGGTCACGCTGTATTTCTCAGCCAGATATCTCAGCTTGTAGCGAAACCCAACGCCCTGGACTCTTCCATAAAAACATAGGGATACTCTGATCTTGTGCATGTCGTTACCTCCATGCATATTTTATACCTGATTGAAGATAAAATCCACTTTAAATAAAACAATCCTTGTCTGCGTATATATTTTTACACCATCTGATGATAATGACTTCCCATATTCCCATGATGACTTCTGACCTTTCTATGCTCCTGCCGTTTATTCTCCAGATTTTTCTGGATAAGTACTGCAATATTTAATACACCAAAAAGAAAAACTGCTACACATCCGGCCATCCCCGCCCATGCTACATGGCCGCCAAAATCCATATACGGATTGTACCAGTCAAGAATCTTCGCAACTGCACACACGAGTCCACAGATTACCGCGATATGAAATAAAACTTTTTTCATTTGTACCATCATAATCCCTCCGTTATAAAGATCCCGTCTGAAACCTGATGTTCGGGTTTATAGGGATGGTTCACTACCTGGTCTTTGTATGTCATAAAAGAACAATGGCCGCCATCCAGATTGTAGGCGACTTTGCATCCAAGCTGCTCAAAAAGCTGTGCCATCTCCGACGGGAACATTCCTCTTGAAGACGGCTGTCTGCCATCCACCAGAAGCAGGCAGTAATGTCCCGGCTCATAATATCCGATTGCAGTTCTCGGATGTGACTGGCGGATATAATCCCATGTATAAAAAGTTTTCCTGGCTTTTCCATTTTCATCAAGAAGACTCGGTCCGAAAATCCAGCTCTGATAAGCACCTTTCTTGATAAGCTGCTGAAGATCCACCTGTTTCGGCGGATAAATATCCATCGTTCCGTCCCAGTTCAGTACACAGGTTTCTGCATCCGACTGCATACTTCGATAGATCACACCATTTCGGATAATCGTTCCGTTGTCCTTATGTCGATTGTTGCTGTAAGAATCTCCATTTACCGCAAAGATAGATTTCATTCTTGCCGACATATCTGTCAGTTTTTCTTCGTATCCGACTCCATAAGTATCCTGTGCAAATGCGGTCTGCAAACATGTAATATCACCCACATAAATATCTGCCAGCACATAAGAAACAGCAGTCCCGTATTTCTCATGTTTTCCATCATTGGATTTATCTAACGTACCAGTATCATAACTGTTAAATGTCAGATGTACGGAAAGATTCGGGCTGGTATACGAGGTATCCGTCGCCACAACTTTATCTGTGAATTTATCGGCAAATTTCTGATGCCAGTCCTCTTTGGCAGTCACCACATCCGTTTTTTGCAGTGAACTTCCTGCTGTATTGTTTCCCATATTTACATTTTTCTGCACTTCTGTGATCTGCTGCAAAGGAATCGCCTGTGTTCCCTTCTGGGGAATTTTATAATTGATAACCCAGACCGCCAGAAGTATCAACGCCGCTGCCAGGATATCTACACCAAGAAATAAAAACTTTCTTTTCATAATCCGGCTTCTTTCTTTACTGAAAATCCATTTCTGCCATTAACAGTTCCGGATTCCTTATTTACTCCCAGCGCAGACACCCTGTTCTTCTTAAAGATCAGTCTTCTCTGCACTGTCCAGCTGATCAGAAACAGCAGACATTCCGTCAACAATTTTGCCGGATACACTGGTATCCGAAGGACCTGCGTAAGCCCCTCCAGGATCACATTATTCATTGCCAGAATACATCCTGCCAGAGAAAAATACTCCATCGCTGTCCGCGCTTCTCTGCCTGTTCTGAACACATATCTGCAGTTCATACTGTAGTTATAATAACTGCTCACCATCCGTGCAATGATGTTGCCACCCAGAATCCACATCGCCGTGTGCGGAAAGACCAGCATGAGCAACCCAAATAATACATAATCCATTACAAAACTCGACATGGATGAAAAAGTAAATTTCAATATATCTTTATAGATCCGCAGAGAATCCATGACTGTACGAAAATGCGAAGTTGAATTGTCTTCATCTTTATAAATCGTCTTGATTCTGACTTCTTCTATATGGACTTTCTCCCTGGCCAGTGTCAAAAGTACATTCATTTCATATTCGTACCGGCCTCCTTCAATTTCCAGAAGTCTTGGAATCAGTTCCGTGCCAAAAGCCCGAAGTCCAGTCTGCGTATCAGATACTCTCACTCCACTCACCAGGTGAAAAACACTTCTTGTGATCTCATTTCCAAGTCGTGAACGCAGCGGCATTTTCTGTCCTACATTTCGGACACCAAGTACCAGTGTTTTCGCAGATTCTTCTGCCGTCTCCAAAAGTTTAATCATATCCTCTGGCAGATGTTGTCCATCTGCGTCCATGATTCCTACGATATCTCTGTGCTCTCTTTTTTCTTCAATATATGTCAACGCAGATTTTATCGCAGCACCCTTGCCTCTGTTTTCCGGATGTCTTAAGATCACACAAATATCACTGACTGCATCAAAAATCTCTGCATATTCTTCCCTGCTTCCATCGTCTACAACGATAAGTCTGCATCCACATTCCCACATCTGTTCCGCGATTGAAATCAACTCTTTACCCGGCTGATATGCCGGAATGATCACCCATGCCATAATCTCACCTTCTTCTGCTGTCTGCTCTGTTATTGATCGTAATGGTTATCAATGATTCCTGGGATCTGAAAAATCATCAACAGGAGTCCGATTAAAATTATATTTGCCATGCTCATCTTGTTCGCCTCCGTTCTTCGTCCTGAAAATCTTAGTTTCCAGAACAGTGACAAGTCGATATCCAAGATATCCGGCGATGATTCCAATTACCACACCGCCAAGGACATCCGTTGGATAATGTACATACAGATATAATCTCGATACCGCGATCAGACAGGCAAGCACCAGTGTCGGTTTCCAGAGTTTCTTTTCCCCCGCAAAATACAGCGCAGCTACAGAAGCAAACGATGCTGCTGTATGTCCCGACGGAAAAGAATAATCATGAAGTTTTGCAACCAGAAGCTGTATCCCTGTATTTACATCATACGGTCTGGTCCGCGCCACGAGATTTTTTAACAATACGTTGCATAATAATAAATCTATGATCAAGGCAGCCGCCATGACTACACCTGTTTTTCTCATCTTCGGTATCAAAAGAAATAGGACCGTCAATATGATCCAGAAAATCCCTGCATTTCCAAGCTTCGTAACAGATGTCATAAATTTGTCCAGCACCGGTGTGTGCAGGGTCTGGAACCAGTCCAGAATCTTCAGTTCAATGTTCATAGCTTTCACTCCATTCTTTCAGCACATGCATGCCGAGTACCAGTCCAAGACCGATAACGGCTGCAATGATATTAAAATTCTGAAAGCTCAGTGCCGGCTGTGCGATTTCCAGTGTCGTAGGTCCCATAACGATCGCATAAAAAGAACCGATCATCATTCCAAGGATCATGAACATCGTCTGTACACGGAATCTTTCCAGGCAGACCTGAATGATCTTTACTACAGTGACTGCTCCTGTCATAACTCCAAATCCAAAGATCACAAGTGACGGAAAGCAGGAAAAATCCATAGATAAAATGCTTTTTACACCATTGATCACCGGAATATACATTCCAAAGATCAGAAGTATGGTAGATCCTGAGATTCCCGGAAGGAACATAGCCGATATCGCGATCATTCCTACAAAGAAAAGTTTCAATACCAGCAGTAAGGAAATGCTTCCCAAATTTACTGAGCTCATTCCTATTTTACCATTCAGCCAGGTAATCAGCACTACTAAAAATATTCCGATACAGAGAAATAAAAACCCTTTTTCCGGTCTGCGGAAAAATCTTGATTCTTCACGTACAACTACCGGAATGGAACCGGTAATAAAACCGATAAATACAGAACTCACTACATAAATATGACTTTCAAATAACGAGGAAAGAAGCACTGCTGCAATTCCCATTCCCAGGATCCAACCGATTCCCAGTTGGATCAGATAACGAAATGCTACTTTCTTTTCTTTCATCGAGCCAAATACCAGATTGTGGATCGAACCGATAAACTGATCATAAAATCCCATGATAAAAGCAATTGTTCCGCCCGATACTCCCGGAACACTGTCTGCCAACGCCATACAAAAACCATTTACTCCTTCTTTTATCATAATAAAAACCTCCTGTTTGCTTATGGTGTTATTCTAAAGAATAAACCTTAACAAACAGGAGGTAGATTTCTAAACAAATCTTAAATTATTTATTTTTATCTGGCTAACTATGAGGCAAAACACGTCATATATCGCCTACTTATTAAGCCGATATCCGGCTCCCCAAACAGTCTCCAGAATCTTCGGATTCTTACTGTCATCCTCAATTTTCTCGCGGATACGGTTGATATGCACCATGACCGTTGCACTGTCTCCGGCATAATCAAATCCCCATATTTTTTCAAAAAGCTTTTCTTTTGAAAAAACAATATTCGGGTTCATTGCAAGAAATTTCAGCAGTTCAAACTCTTTATTCGGGAATCGGATTTCCTGATCTCCCTTATATACTTTCCAGCTGTTAACCAGAATCCGGAGATCCCAGATACGGATTTCCTCTGGTTCCTCAGACGTTTCAGCATTCTGAAATTTCTCCTTCATGCGGTCATACTGTCGGATATTCGCCGTTACACGCGCAACCAGCTCTGCCGGATCAAACGGTTTCGGAATATAATCATCCGCTCCCAAACCAAGTCCACGGATCTTATCCACAGACTCTGAACGAGCCGTCACCATCAGGATTGGAATATCCAGTTTATCCCGAATCTCCCGGCAGATCGTGTAGCCGCTTTTGCCCGGCAGCATCAGATCCAGAAGGATCAGGTCAAAATTTTCCTGGTCAAGAGTCTCATTTACTTTCGCTCCATCTGTAACGGTAATCGTTTCAAATCCAGCAGCTGAAAGATATGCCTCTTCTATCATACTGATATCTTCATCATCCTCTATAATCAGAATTCTCTTCTGGTCAGCCATTTGATTCCATCCTTTCCTGTCGGATCAGAGGCAATTCTATCTCTACCACAAGTCCACCATTATTATATGCACGGACCGTGCCACTCATCGCCTCAACCAGATACTTCACAATATAAAGTCCAAGTCCGTTTCCTTCTTTTTTGTTTCTGGACTCGTCTCCACGATAAAATTCTTCAAAAATATGTGGGAGTTTTTCTTCATCCACGCCACTTCCATCATCAGAAACTGTCAGATGAAGCTTCTCACCTTCGGATTTCAGAGAAATTTCCACATGCACCGGTGATTTCTCACTGTATTTTACACTGTTTTCCACAAGGTTATCCAGAATTCTCTGCATCTGCTCCGGATCGATCCCTACAAAATATGCCCGCTCCTGCAAGATCGCATGAAGTTCCGCAGCTTTCGGATTCAGAACTTCCTGCTTGCCGGTTACATATCTCGCCAGAAACTCCGTCAGATTGACCTCGCGAATATCAAGCGGCATATTTCCGGTCTCCAGTTTGGAAAGATAGAACAACTGGTTCAGAAGGACATCCATCTCACCCGTCCGGAGATACGCTACACTGAGAAATTTCTGCTGCATTTCCGGCGTTGCCGCAACACCATCCAGCATAGCTTTGATGCTGCCTTTGATTGCTGTCAGCGGAGTTCGCAGATCATGAGAGATACCTGCGATCATATCCGTTCTCGCCTGTTCATACTTTCGGTTCTTTTCCTGCTCTTCCAGAATATGTCCCTGCATATTATTAAAGGTCGTGCAGACTTTTTCGAACTCCGCATCCCCTACATACAGAATATCCTGTGTCAGGTCATTCTCCTGCATTCTTCTGGCACCTTCGTCCAGTGCATCCAGAGGTTCCATGATGTGTTTCGACAGGTTTCTGGTAAATACCTGACTGACTCCCACCAGTGCCAGGATACAGATCACGCCGTCCACCAGAAACAGCAGGATAAATCTGTCTTTCTTAACCGTCCATTCCTTCACCATATCTTCCAGCCCGTCATCGTCCAGAAGCTGATCTGCACTCACCTCAAATTCATGCTCTATGGACTCGGCATAAATTTTGATGATTGCCATATTGATCAGAAGAAAAAGCACCAGCGTGACCAGAATCATCAACGTATTTGAAAGAAAGATACGTCTCTTTACTGTATTCTTCGCGGTACTTTCTGCATTTTCTTTTTTCATTATCTGTCCGCTCCCTTCCATTCATCTGTCAGGATATCTGCTGTTTATGCCAAAATATCTTGAGATGATATTTTTACTCATGCTTATCATAATAGATAATCCTGAATAAAAAACGGCTGAAAGTTAAACAAAACCTAAACAAATATAGTCAGCGGAGCTTCCTCATTTCTCCATCGATCATAAATACTTTGTCCCCTTCGTTGATATCCAGTTCATATAACCGGGCATCTTTTTCCCGGACCGTCATTTCTTCCCCTGTATAATTACTTTTCAGAAGGACTGTATCCTTCACTTCCATCCCATCCGGACGCCCCTCACATCCGAAATCAGGCTCATCGATACGTAAAACATTAAATGTCTCAAGCATATATGTCTCCCCTTTTATTACTCAATATCAGACTTTTGTGTATACGTTATTCTTTTTCCCCTTCATTCGCATCTTCCATCGTGATGCATTCCTGCATCTGTGCCTCTGTATAATGCAGACGCAGTACAGCCTGCGGCCAGTTGACGTTGACAACCGCCGTTTTATTTTTCTCTTCACCGGCTTTACGGATCAGGCCGAGGAGCTCATTCAGAACTTCTCTGGTCAGATAGCCTCCTCTCCAGTGAAATGTCAGTGCTTTTCCTTTTTTGGCTGCCTGAAGTGAACGTTTATACACATCTTCTGTCTTTGTAAAAGACAGCTTCTTTTCTTTGTAATAAAAGTGATCGTGGTCTGTACAGTGTGGTGCCGCTGCGATCAGCGGTTCGTGATCTTTGAAAATCTGTTTGTCATCCAGATTAAAGTAATCATAACGGATATCTTCGACTTTATCACTCTTGCCAAGTGTATTATCAAATGTTGCATCCAGATGATAGTATGTACCGCCGATCCGGACAATGTTCCAGGTATGGCGGTATTTGATCCCTTTTTCCGGATTGTTGCCGCATATCGCGATCACACACCAGACTCCCAACGCATCGAGAAGGACCTTGACTGCTTTGGCAATGCCTTCGCAGACGCCAACGCCCTGTCCCAGAGGTCCAATGATCTCATGGGAATATGCCTTCTTGAGCTTATCATAATGTACATTCTGACAGATAAAGTCATGTACATATTTCTCCTTTTCCCACTCCGAAAGGCTCTGTGCCGGGCGCACCAGCTTCTCTACTCTGGATTTCATTGCCTTTTGATGCTCTTTTATTTTTCCCTTATCAAACAGATATTCCGGGATAAAAATAATGTTCGGTGAATCTTTATAATAACGATATTTATATCCCGTCGCCCAGAAAATCTCCGGATGATCCAGCCGCAGCTGAAAGAAAACATTGTACAAATCTTCTCCGTTCAGTGCCGGAATCTGGAATTCATCCGCCAGGCTGGTGATTCCCTGAAGGATGCTATGATAAGCAGCCTGTTTCTGTTTATCCATATGGTTGTAGTAATACTGCTCCATTGTACTTCTCCTGGGGTTTATTTCATAGAATACTGCATCATTTCATAATGAAGGATACAGCCCTCATAAATTTCCATCGGAAGAAGTGCCCTCGCAACCAGTTTCTCTTCCTCCTCCGGGCGGTCGATTCTCTGCAGATGCGCATAATCTCCATCTATCTGTTTCACTTCATAATCACATTCTAACATCTGTTTTCTCCTTTATCGTAATCCTGATTTTGTTTTATCTCAGTCTGTGGTTTCTTTTTATCATAACATAAAGGGAGAGTTTTTGCACTCTCCCTGATAATTCTACATTCTTAATTTCTTTCGAAATTCTCTCAACGTATCCTTTTTTTGAAAAATAAACATGCCTGCCAATACCAGAATGCTGATACCTGCGCAAAGAACAGATGGTATTTTATATCTCACCACTCCGATTCCAAGCAGCACGATTGGTATACATCCAATTATTGCTGACTGAAGCAGATAATACAAGTATTCTTCCATCTCCAGATGACTGACTCCCGCAATCACCGGAACCGACCCCAATACAGCCAGCGTTCCAAACGGAAATACAAAATCTACAGACCACCCTTTCCATCCGGTAAAATGATCCCACAATATACACAATATCGTTATGATCAATAACTGCCAGGTCAGATTTTTCAGGATATTTTTTCGTTTGAAATACGCTATATTGACTACCAGCCATGCACAGGCACAACCTGCCGCCGCAAACCAGAACCAGTTCAGCGTATCCTGCATCAGATAATTGATCATTCCACAAATAACCATTACCGAAAAACATAAGAATGTAAACGTCTGCAGAATTTTTATCTCTTCTTTTTTATTCTGTTCTCCGTATCCTGGGAAGTCATTTTTCTCTTCTTTGTATGAAATTTCTTCTTCACGAAGCATCCGCATAAAGTTTTTCTGAATACTGTCATCTGGTATTTTAGATGTAAAACCAAGCACCATCTGGTCTTCATAAGAGCAGGAACAGAGCTGCAACGAATTGGTACTTGCAAAAATCCCAAAACGATCTATGTATGCTTTATATTCTTCTGGAAATCTCAGAATTCCAATATTTGAATACACTGCTGTGACACTGCGACTTCCAAGATTTGCACCTGCTCTCATAAAATATCGCTTAATTTCCAATGGCACTGCGCGAATAACAGGATTCTTTTCCAGTCGAACATATCCATTCATATCCATCGCAATCTTGTCTTTATCCAGCTTGTCCCTGAACTGATTTTTCACATCTGTCAGCACATCCTGAAATTCTGTATCATCAGAAAAAGTATAGCCAACTTCAATCCAGCCAAAAAAGTTTGTCATTGACTGTGATGGAAAATAATTCCGCAGATTTACAGGAATCATCAGTGCAATCGGCTTCTTCTGACGATTCTTTGGTATTTCTTCATGAATCGAACAAAGCAGCATTGCCGTAAGAAATACTGTGACAGATACTCCATAATTACGTGCACGTGCCAGTGTTTCTTTTACTGGAATTATTGTCTCCGTGATCTGCATATCAGAATGAAGCAGTTTCTCACCTTTCAGCTTAACTGCTGCCGGTTTTTTCTCTCTGTTTTTCGGAATGTCTGCTGAATAATACTGCGAAAAGCTGTCCTCTTCCTGTGCACCAGGAGTAGCTTCCTCAATCTGTTCTACCCTCGGCAAATCAGTATTTGGATACTTCAAAATCAGATAATTCTGCACCAGTTCACTTAAGAAATTCATTGCTCCGGTGCCATCTGTCAAAGCATGATATACTTCAAAATTAATTCGATTTTTATAATAACTTATCTGAAACAGCAATGTTTTCTGATCTGGAATATATAAGCTGCTGCAAGGAGGTCTTTTTTCTTCTTTTACGACTGCATGAATATCTCTTCTTTCCAAATAAAACCAAAACAGACCTTTTCGCAGAACAGCCTGAAACAACGGATATTTCTCCATCGTCTGATCCAGAGCCAGCTGCAAAACCTCACTGTTCACATCTTCTTTTAACTGACAGTAAAACCGAAATACTCTGGTATCATTTTTATCTGTAACAAGAGGAAATGCAAGTGCTGCATTATCCAATTTACGCCACTTTGAATAACCCTTTTCCACGTTCTATTCGCTTCCTTTATTCAAAAATTTATTCATAATTTCAAAACTTTCCTGTACATGCAGGAACTTAATTCCCAGTGCAAAATAGCCATGAAGTGCTTCTTGAATGCGATGTATTTCTACATAATTTCCCGCTTCTTTCAGTCGTTTTCCATACTCTTCACCTTCATCCCGAAGGGGATCGAATTCTGCTGTAAGAATCAGTGTATCCGGTAAATTTCTGTAATTTTGTTCCATTAATGGAGAAAAATATGGATTCTTTCTGTCTGTCGGACTGCTTTCATAAAGCTTCAAATAATCTTCCATTTTAAGTGCTGTGAGAAGATAATCCTGTCCATTTTCCTGCACAGATTTATACGGTGAATCCTCAGTATAACAATTATTTACTGCCGGATAAATCAAGATCTGTCTCTTCGGTGTAAAATCACCTGTGTCCCGTGCTTTCAGACAAACTGCGGCGGCAAGGTTTCCACCCGCACTATCTCCAATAATTGTGATTCTGTCCGGATCAACCGGAAGAATCAGGCGCCCTGCATAAAGAGCTTTGGCCGCTTCATAACAGTCCTCAAATGGTATTGGAAACCTGTATTCCGGTGCCAGTCGATATTCTACAGACATGACAATATGACCCGTAGACTGTGCCATTCTGCTGCATACACGATCATAATTTTCTACACTTTCTGTAACCCAGCCACCCCCATGAAAGAAAAGAAGAACCGGATATTTCTGCCCTTCCACCGGTTGACCACTTATGGCTTCTTCCGATGGAAAATAGAGTCGTACAGGCACTTCATGATTTCCATTATACACTTTTGTATCCAGTTTTTTCAGAAATATTCGCATCGCATCCAGCTTCTTGATATCCGCCAGCCGCCTTGATGCTTCTACCTCTATATTTCCATAGGACAGTGCGTGTAAAATTGTCTGCATTGTTTTTGAAATCAAAATTTTTTCCTCGTTTTTCTTAGATTATTTTTAATATATCATATCCCTCATTTACACGCAAGAAAGGACGAAATTCTCTCGAATCTCGTCCTTTCTTTTAATCGTGTCTTTCGTCTTTATTATCGTAACATTCGCAGAATCTCGCTGCAAAAGCAGGTGGTTCATTATGTACATAAAGATGTGAAATATCGCCGAAGGAATTCATTCTGAAACTTGCAATTCCTTTGCGTCGTTCCTCTGTTGTTACGGTTGTTACGGAACTTGGTGCAGCACAGGCTCCGTGCCAGAGTACCATTGGAGATACGCTCATCAAATGACTCAGGAGTACGCATTCCAGTCCGAAATGGCAGAAAAAAACAATGGTATCGTTGTTTGCTTTTTCGACTCTGTAGTAGTGTCCTTCTCTGACATAGCCATGTCTGGCAAGGAGTTTATCAAACTCTCTGGTAACGTAATCATAATATTCCTTTGCACCGGCTGCCTGAAGACGTTCGTTTTCAAACCAGTGATCATACTGATAAAAACGTTCATCCATCGTCCAGTCCTGTGGAAGCCAGTCCCAGAGAATAATTTTACGATCCGTCACATCCGGACGGTCAATCAGGACATCAAACTCTCTGAGCCAGTCACATTCTGTCGCTGTGCGATTCATCTTTTTGAGAGTGAGAGAGGCTGTATCCTTAGCTCTGCCAAGCGGTGACACATAAAAATCTTTGATATCAAGTTTTGAAAGTTTTTCAGAAAGATATTCAGCTTCTTTCCAGCCTTTTTCTGTCAGGGAATCTATGGT